>Ga0209810_1000602_pt1 | contig 74908 bp, 78 predicted proteins | sample Coa_R1_7_FD_187159 | JGI IMG/M metagenome (GOLD analysis project Ga0209810, IMG submission 187159) | Surface soil microbial communities from Centralia Pennsylvania, which are recovering from an underground coalmine fire - Coalmine... | ecosystem: Environmental > Terrestrial > Soil > Unclassified...
GAGCGGCCCATCCTGAGAGGCGCCCCGGACGCGATCTCCGCCTCGGCGCTACGCGCCTCGGCTCCGATCGCGACCGGGCAACCCTCACTCAGCGAACTGTCAACGCCCTACCGGGGAGCGGACCAGCTGTGGTGCGCCTGTGGGTGGCGCTTGATGTGCATAAGCTCTCGATTGTTGCTGCGTGGTTGCCGGCGGAGGGCGGCGATCCGGTGGTTGAGCGGATCGAGTCGACTGAGCGGGCGATCCGCCGGTTCGTTGGTCGTGTTGGCGGGCCGGAGGGTTTGGCGGTGTGTTATGAGGCGGGGCCGGGCGGGTTTGATCTGTACCGGCTGTTGCGCTCGATGGGGGTGGCGTGCGACGTGGTTGCCCCGTCGCTTATCCCGGTGCGTGCGGGGGATCGGGTGAAGACCGATCCGCGCGAGCTGGCGTCCTGGCTGGGGATCACACCAACCGAGTACTCCTCAGGCCACCAGCAGCACCGCGGGCACATCACCCGCACCGGCAACGAGCACGCCCGGCGGTTGTTGGTAGAGGCCGCCTGGCACTACCGCCACCCGCCGCGACGCTCCGCTCGAGCACCCGAGCCAGACGCCCGTGCCTGGCAAGCCCAGGTCCGTCTCTCTCACCGCTGGCGTCAGCTCACCAGCCGCGGCAAACGCTCGACCGTCGCGAACGTCGCGGTCGCCCGCGAGCTCGCCGGTTTCATCTGGGCCGCGATGACCGACCAGCCCACCCGAGAGGAGGCCGCCGCCTAACCAACCAGCCCGCCCCGTGGGTGGGGTCGGGCGACCGGTGCGAACCGCCGGAGGACCCTCGAAAAACGCTTGCGATACCGACTCGCGAACCGAAGTCAGAGGCAGCTCACGACCCGGACACCGTCATGCGGTCCCGACCCGCGCATCTCAGAGTGACAGTCGTCGTTGCCAACGCACCGGTCGCCCAACCCCACCCAACACCAAACTAAAACACCCCCCAACAACAACCCCCCCCTTGACACGCGCTTCCATCTCAGCGTTTCGTGGTGGCTGAGCCGCCATTTGCCGTCGCGGTTCGCGGGCACTGGTGTTTGGCCGCCCCCGGCCGAGCCCCCGCGCCGAGACCCCGCCGCCCCGCCGACCCCGCCGCCCCGCCCCCCTGCCGTGTCACACTCTTACGCTTCTCTCAGCTTGCCCTGCCACGATCTCCGACACGGGCGCCTGCGCATCCTTTAAGGCGCCCGGCCAACTCCAGGAGGTCTAGCGATGCTGAAGCGGAAGGTGATAGTCGGAGTCGTGGCGCTGGCGGCGGTGGCGTTGGCCGGTGGCGCGTATGCCGCGACGCAGGATTCCTCGAGCCCCCGCCAGGCGTTTCTGAACGACGTGGCGAAGCGGCTGCACGTGACGCCCCAGCAGCTGCAGGCCGCGCTGCGCGGCGCTTATGCCGACCGGCTCCAGTCGCTGGTCGCGGCGGGCAGGCTGACCCAGGCGCAGGCGAACAAGCTCGAGCAGCGGATCGCGCGTGGCCAGCTGCCGCCGTTCTTCGGTGGCCGGCGGTTCGGGCCGCCCCGCCTCGGCGGGCCGAGGGAGCTGTCCGCGGCGGCGTCCTATCTGGGGCTCACGGATGCCCAGCTGCTCAACCAGCTGGGGTCGGGCAAGTCGCTAGCGCAAATCGCGCGGGGCCGCGGGAAGTCGGTCTCCGGGCTGAAGAGCACGATGGAGGCTGCGATCCGGACGCGGCTTGATCGGCTGGTGTCGAGGGGCGTGATCACAAACGCTCAGGAACAGCAGATCCTGAGCCGGATGTCGGCGATGCTCGGCGCCCTGATCAACAGGACCGGCTTCATGCCGATGCGCTTGCACCCCGGGCTGGTGCCCGGACCTGGTGGGCCGCCGGGGCCGGGAGCGATCGCGGTACCGGTACCGCCCGCAGGAGCGGCCGGCGAGGGGTTGATCGCGTCACCGCCCGACGGGTCGGCTCCGCCACCGCCGACGGGTCCGAGTTCCTGAGCAGTCCGACTGAGCCGAAGACTCTCGGGGCACACTTCTTACGCGGCTCTGAAGCGCCGCTAACCACATCATGACCAGCAGCCGATGAAATCCAACGAGATGAGACGAATGAACCGCATGCTTCCGGTGATCGCCGGCGCACTCGCCGGAGCACTAATCGCGATCATCGCCACCAGCGGCGCCGGCGGCACGCGCAGCGTGACAACCACCGTCGTGCAGCCCACCCGTGGTTCTGCGATCCCGACGTCCCTGAGCGGCTCGACGAGCGGTCGGGGGCTCACCATCAACCAGATCTACCGGAAGGACGCCCCCTCGGTGGTCGACATCGTCGTCACCACGACCACCAGCAGCCCAGGTTTCGGCTTCATCCCGGGCGGGACGCAGCAGAGCCAGGGCGAAGGCGCTGGCGTCGTGTACGACGCCAAGGGCGACATCCTCACCGACGAGCACGTGGTCTCGGGCGCGGACTCGATCCGCGTCAGGTTCAGCGACGGCCGCAGCGCCTCGGCCAAGCTCGTCGGCACCGACCCCTCGACAGACGTGGGGGTGATCCGCGTGAACGTGCCCGCGTCAGAGCTGCACCCGATCAAGTTCGCCAACTCCTCGGCGGCGCAGGTCGGCGATCCGGTGGTGGCGATCGGCAGCCCGTTCAGCCTGCCGGAGACGACCACGGCCGGCATCGTCAGTGCGACCGGACGCAGCATCCAGGCCCCCAACAACTACACGATCACGGGAGCGATCCAGACCGACGCGGCGATAAACCCGGGCAACTCCGGCGGCCCGCTGCTTGACGCAAACGGCGATGTGCTGGGGCTCAACGACCAGATCGAGACCAACAACACCAACGCCGTCGGGGAAGGGTCGAGCTCGGGTGTCGGATTCGCGATCCCGTCCAACACGGTCGTGCGGATCGCCAACCTGATCATCGGTGGGCAGCCGGTCAAGCACGCGTACGTGGGGGTAGAGCTGAACGCCACCTCCGCGGGCGGAGCGCAGGTGACGAGGGTCACGCCCAACGCTCCGGCGAGCAACGCGGGGATCGAGCCCGGCGACGTTGTCACCGCGATCAACGGCAAGCCGATCAGCTCGACCGAGGCCTTCATAGCGACCATCGACTCGTTCTCGCCCGGGCAGCAGGTCACGCTGACCGTCCATCGCAACGGGCAGACGAAGACGATCTCGCTCACGCTTGGAACGCGACCGCAGGCCGCCCCGAGCGGCTAGCGCCAGCGCCCCACGCAGATAGCGCCCCCCGCGCCGGCCGGGCGAAGGCTCGCCTGGCCGGCGCACCCCGCTCGCCTGGCCGGCGCACCCCCGCTCGCGGGGGTGGGCCCAGTGGCGGCAAGCGGTCAGCTCTTCGCGGTCATCACCACGACCCCCAGCACGATCGCGGCAAGCGCTCCGGCCAGGCATACAACCGACAGCGCCGCCCAGCCGACGCCGACCGCCATGCGCCGCTCGCGCAATGCGTCGAGCAGCGAACCGACACTCGCGACGCCGGCGCCGAACACCACCGCGATCCCGACGCCGGCCGCGAACGAATACAGGACGACCTTCGCAAGCGTGCCGGTGTCGACGATCGCTGCCAGCATCCTCACGCCCGTGCCGGCTGGACGATCCGCGCGCGGCGGGCGACCAGCAGCGCGGCGATCATCGCGATCGCGACGAGGCTGATCAGCAGCGGGCCGACGACGCCGGCTCCGAGGCGTCCCTGGAGCCAGTACGCGCCCGCGCCGAACGCGCCAGCGGCCGGCAGCGTCAGCACCCAGGCTGCCACGATGTTGCCGGCGACGCCCCAGCGCACCGCGGATAGCCGCTTGGCCGCGCCCGCTCCCATCACGCCGCCCGAGATCACGTGCGTCGTCGACAGCGGATAACCGAAGTGTGAGGACGCCAGGATCACCGCGGCGCCAGCACCCTGGGAGGCGAATCCCTGGGCGCTGTCCATTTTGATGATGCGGGTCCCGAGCGTCCGGATGATCCGCCAGCCGCCGGCGTAGGTGCCCAGCGCGATCGCCGAGGCGGACGCGATCACAACCCAGGTGGGGACGTGGAAGTGCCGGGCGCTGAAGTCGCCGTGCGCCACCAGCGCCAGCGTAATCACGCCCATTGTCTTCTGCGCGTCGTTGGTGCCGTGAGCGAGCGACAGCATCGAGCCGGACACAATCTGGCCGAGCCGGAAGCCGCGGTTGACGAAGCCCGGACGGCGACGGCTGACGAGCCGGTAGATCGCGATGATCGAGATGCCCGCGACCAGGAACGCGAGCACGGGCGCGATGATCGCCGGAACCACCACCTTCGCGACCAGCGCGTGACCCTTGACGCCGGCGCCGCCAACGGACGCGAGCAGCGCGCCGACCACGCCACCGATCAGCGCGTGCGAGGAGCTCGACGGGAGGCCATAGGCCCAGGTGATGAGGTTCCACACGATCGCGCCGATCAGGCCCGAGAACGCGATCGTCTCGGAGATCCTGCCGGCGTCGATGATGCCGGTGGCGACCGTCGCGGCAACCTTCAGTGAGATGAAGGCGCCGGCGAAGTTCAGGGCGGAGGAGATCGCGATTGCGACGCGGGGCGAGAGCGCGCGCGTCGAGATCGAGGTCGCGACCGCATTGGCCGTGTCGTGAAAACCGTTGGTGAAGTCGAACGCCAGCGCCGTGGCGACGACGATCACTAGCAGCAGCGTGCTGTGCATCGGGTCGCGAGCGTAGCTACCCGATCGGCGGCGAGGGGGCTAGCTCGGCGGGCTCGAGACCTGGGCCATGGCGCGTTCCATCAGCTCGCGGTGCGCGCTGCGGGTGCCGCCGTGCCGCCGCGACCAGGTCCCATCGGCGCCCAGTGTCCAGGCGAACGTGTCATCGGCAAGGCAGCGCTCGAGCGTGTCCTCGAGCTCCGCCTGCAGCTCCTCGCTCTCAACGGGCGCCAGCAGTTCGACACGGGTGTCGAGGTTGCGGGGCATCAGGTCGGCCGAGCCGATGTAGTAGACGTGCTCGTCGCCGCGGTGGAAGGAGTAGATGCGCGAGTGCTCCAGGAACCGGCCGACCACCGAGACCACCTCGATCGTCTCGGAAACGTCGGGGACACCCGGGATCAGGCAGCAGATGCCGCGCACGTTCAGCGACACCGGCACGCCCGCCTGAGAGGCCCGGTACAGAGCTTCGATGCAGGCCGAGTCGACCAGCGAGTTCATCTTCATGCAGATCCGGGAGGGGCGGCCGTCGCGATGCGCGGCGATCGTGCGCTCGATCTCTTCGATCAGCGGTTCCCGCATCGAGCCGGGCGCGACCAGGATCTTGCGCTGCCTTTCGGGATGGCCGTAGCCGGTGAGCGTGTTGAACAGGTTCGCGACCTCCTGGCCGAGCTCGGGATCGGTCGTGAACAGGCCGAAGTCCTCGTACAGGCGCGCGTTCTTGGCGTGAAAGTTGCCCGTTCCGATCATCACGTAGTGACGGACGCCGTCACGCTCGCGGCGGACCACGAGGATGGCCTTGGCGTGCGTCTTCAGTCCCGGGATGCCGTGCACGACGTGCGCGCCGACCTCCTCCAGCGCGCGCGACCACCGGATGTTCAGGCGCTCGTCGAAGCGCGCCTTCAACTCCACCAGGCAGACCGCCTGCTTGCCCTTCTCGGAGGCCTCGATCAGCGACGGTACGAGCGCTGAGTCGTCGGAGGTCCGGTACACGGTCATCTTGATTGCGAGCACGTTCGGGTCGTCGACCGCCTGCTGGATGAACCGCTCGACGCTCGTCGCGAACGAGTGATAGGGGTAGTGGACGAGCACGTCGCCGGCGCGCATCGGCGCGAACACGTCTGGCTGATCCGCGCGGTCGCCGGGCCCCGGTCCAAGGGCCGGGTGGGTGAGCGGCGTCCACGGCGTCTGGCGAAGGTCCGGCTGGCCCTCGAGGCCCGCGATCTGCCACAGGTCGCTGAGATCCAGCATCCCCTCGACGTCGTACACCTGGATCTCGTCGACATCCAGCCAGTCGATCAGGTTGCTCCGCAGTACCGGGTCCATGCTTGCGCCAACCTCCAGCCGCACCACCTCGCCGAACCGCCGGCGGCGCAGCTCCGCCTCGACCGCCTGGAGCAGGTCGTTGGCCTCGTCGGAGACCTCGAAGTCGGCGTCGCGCGTGACCCTGAAGTAGTCGAAGCTGACGATGTCCATGCCAGGGAACAGGTCGGGCAGGTGCGCGGCGATCACGTCCTCAAGCGGGATGAACGTGTTCTTGCCGATCTCGATGAAGCGCGGCAGCACCTCCTTGGGCACCTTCACGCGCGCGAACACCTCGTGGTCGAGGTCGGGATCGTGAAGGCGAACGATCAGGCTCAGCGACAGGTTTGAGATGTACGGAAACGGGCGGCCCGGGCCGATCGCCAGCGGCGTGAGGACCGGAAAGATCTGCCTGCGGAACTGGCGCTCGATCGCGCTCTTCGACGCGCGCGAGTCCTCGCAGGACACGATCCGGATCCCGTTGGCGGCGAGCGCGGGGCGGATGACCTCGGCGAACGCCCGCGCGTGGCGACGATCGAGGCCGTGGACGCGCTTGGCGATGCCCTCGAGCGTCTCGGTCGGTGAGAGCAGATCCGGCCCGCGCGCGTCAACCTGCGCGTCGATCTGGTCGTGGACGCCCGCGACGCGGATCATGAAGAACTCGTCGAGGTTGGTGACAAAGATCGCCAGGAACTTGACGCGCTCCATCAGCGGCAACGATTCGTCCTCGGCGAGCTGGAGGACGCGGTCGTTGAAGTCAAGCCACGACAGCTCGCGGTTTACGTAGAGAGACGGATCGCCGAGGTTGATCGGTTCGACTGCGGCGTGGCCGTCGGTGACCGTCACGCTGCCGGCGGTGCGGGTCTCGATCATCGAGTCACTCATGACTGACGGCCTCCTCTAGCCCCGCTATCGCGCCGATCTCGAGTGGACGCAGCAGCGACACCAGCTCGCCCTTGGCGATTCCGGCGAGCCCGCCCTTCTTCAGCCGCGCCTGTGCTCCGGTGAGGCTGTGGACCGTGAGCGAGAACGAGGGGTCATGGCCGACGAGCATCACATCTCCAAGGCCCGCGGTGAGCTCGTGCACGTCGAACGGCTCGCCCGACAACGCCGGCTCAACCGTGACCGCCACGCCGAGCGGCTCACACGCCCGCTCCGCGGTCTGCATCGCCCGGAGCTTGGGCGAGGAGAGGCAGGCGTCGAGCCTGACTCCCATTCGGGCGAGCGCTCGGCCGATCGCCTCGGCCTGCCTGAAGCCACGCTCTGTCAGCGGCCGCTGGTCGTCGGGGAAGCCATCGGCTGCCTCGGCATGTCGCAGCAACCAGAGCATGATGTAACTCTACGGCGTGCGGGGGGTCAGCCGGAAGAGCCGGGCGGGAAAGGCCTACCCCCGAGCGCGGACGAGGCCCCGGCAGCGAGTGCGGATCCGTTCGTAGGGCATCGGCAGCGTGCCGACGATCTGCTCGACGTTGTCGAGCAGATCGACCGCACGCGGCGAGTTTCCCCAGCGCTCCTCGGACTCGGCCATCGACAGCAGGGTGTCGATCGCTTCCCGATGATCAGGGTCTGCCGGCCAGGCAGTCGAAATCGCTGCGCCCACGATGCACACGGTATGCGGTCGCGGGCGCGCGCGTGTGACGTTTCTGTTAAGTCGGAAAATGCGGGGTCGAGCGGGCGTGGACGACGGGGGTGAAATGGACTACCCGATCAGCAGCCGGCGCCCGAACACGCGCTCGAAGGCGTCGCCGTCGCCGTAGCGCTCGACGCTCCAGCGTGGCAGCACCAGGTTCTCGCCGGCGGCCTCCAAATGCAGGTCGACGCCGTCCCCGTTGGGACGCAGCCGCGCCTCGGACACCGACTGGTCGCGGCCGCGCTCGAGATGCTCGGCGAGGCGCAGGATCAACGAGCACCGTTCCAGGAGCTGCTCGTCGCCTTCGCGCGCGAGGGGCGCCATCTCACCGAGCTTGGGCGCGCCCTTGCGGTGGTAGCGGGCGATCTGCGCGATCAACGCGCGCTCGCGCGGGTCGAACCCCGGCAGCTCCGCCGCGACGATCAGGTAGCGCGAGTGCTTGTGGTGATCGTCGTATGAGATCGTCATGCCAACGTCGTGCAGCATCGACGCGGCCCACAGCAGCTCGCGCTCGCCCGCGGCCGGCTCGAACAGCTCGCCCTGCACGACCGAGTCGAACATCTGAAGCGCCAGCCGGGCGACGTGCTCTACATGGGTCATGTCGGACTCGTACTGGATCGCAAGGTTGCGCACCCCCGCCTCGCGCACGTCTTCGAACAGCGGCTCGGGCCGGTCGGTGAGCAGCGTCCGCGCGAGGAACACGCCGTCGCGCAGGCTCGCCTCGGTCGCCTCGAGCCCCCCGAATTCCCCGAGCTCGATCACCGTCTGGAGCAGCAGCGCTGCCGCCAGCACGATGTCACCGCGCCCGGGCTTGATCCCGGGCACGGTGCCACGCTCGGACACCGGCAGGCCAGCCAACAGGTCCACAAGGTCGGACATCGCCGCGGGTGTGATCACGAACCCCTGCACGCCGATGTCGACCTGGCCGGCGCGATCCTGCGCCGCGGCGGCGAGATTGCGCACCGCGCCGCCGATGCCGACCAGCCGGTCCCCCGACCGCGCCAGCCAGTCGAGCCCCGCGAGCTCCTCGCGCACGCGTGAGCGGACCCGCTCGAGCTCCTTCTTCCTCGCAGAGCCCGAGCCCGTCAGAAATTCCTCCGTGAGGCGCATCGCCCCGAGCGCGAACGAGCAGAGTGCGCGCGCGTGCCGGTCCGCGACTGGCACCAGCTGGAGGCTGCCGCCGCCGAGCTCGAGTACGACGCCGTCGGTCAGCGTCGAGCTGTTGACCGCGGCGACGTAGCCGTAGCGCGCCTCATCCTCAGCCGAGAGGACCTCGATCTCAAGACCAGTCGCCTTGCGCGCGCGCGCGAGAAACTCGTCACGGTTGGAAGCGTCCCGGATTGCGCTGGTGGCGACCGCGTAGACCTCGGACCGCGGGATCGCATTCGCGACGCAGAACCGCTGAAAGACCGACAGCGTCTCGAGCCCGCGCTCGATCGCCTCCGCGCTCAGCCGCCCCGAAGCTCCGAGCCCCGCGCCGATCCGGACCGTCTCGTAGAGCTCATCGACCCGCCGCCACCACGAGCCCGGCACGAACGCGTAGACGACAAGGCGCCAGGAGTTCGATCCGAGGTCGACGACCGCGACCTGCCGGGGTTCGGACCGGCGCGTGGCGCGAGTCGTTCGCCAGCTCACGCCTGGATCATCCGTCGACTGGCGGACATCAGGCGTGCGGAGCTTGCAATACGGCGTACAGTCCCGGGCGGATTACCAACGATTGAGGGCGCGAAACATGGCGAACACTGCGGTCCGGCAGGCGAAGGGCTCTCGCGGGGCAGATGGCGCCTCGCGCAACGGCAGCGACGACGCCGCGATGGCGCGGCTGGAGCAGGCGCTGCGAACCGCCGCGGCCGGCGACTTCAGCGTGCGCCTTCCGGCACGGCGCAAGGACGCGTTGGGCGCGCTCGAGAGCGCCTACAACGAGCTCGCCACGCGCAACGCCGCGCTCGAGGCCGAGCTGCTGAGGGTCGGACAGATCATCGGCCGCGAGGGCCGGATGACCGAGCGCGCGCGGCTCGACGGCGCCGACGGCGCGTGGCGCACGACGATCGACTCGGTTAACGCCCTGATCGACGACCTCGTCCGTCCGACGACGGAGGTCGCGCGCGTGATCGTGGCGGTTGCCGAGGGAGACCTCAGCCAGAAGATGGCGATGGAGATCGAGGGACGGCCGGTGAAGGGCGAGTTCGCGCGGATCGGCACCACCGTGAACTCGATGGTCGACCAGCTGTCGAGCTTCGCCGCTGAGGTGACGCGCGTGGCGCGCGAGGTCGGAACCGAGGGCAAGCTCGGCGGCCAGGCGGAGGTCCCCGGTGTGGCGGGAACGTGGAAGGACCTGACCGACAGCGTCAACTTCATGGCCTCGAATCTGACCGACCAGGTGCGCAACATCGCGCAGGTCACCACCGCGGTCGCGAACGGCGACCTCAGCCAGGAGATCACCGTCGACGTCAAGGGCGAGATCCTGGAGCTGAAGAACACGATCAACACGATGGTCGATCAGCTGCGGTCGTTCGCGGCGGAGGTGACGCGCGTGGCGCGCGAGGTGGGGACCGAGGGCATCCTCGGGGGTCAGGCGGAGGTCCCGGGTGTGGCGGGGACGTGGAAGGACCTGACCGACAACGTGAACTTCATGGCGCGCAACCTGACAGACCAGGTGCGCAACATCGCGCAGGTTACGACGGCGGTCGCCAACGGCGACCTGAGCCAGAAAATCACCGTCGACGTGAAGGGCGAGGTGCTCGAGCTGAAGCGGACCGTCAACACGATGGTCGACCAGCTGTCGGCGTTCGCCGACGAGGTCACGCGCGTGGCCCGCGAGGTGGGGACCGAGGGGATCCTCGGCGGCCAGGCGGAGGTCGAGGGGGTGTCGGGCACGTGGAAGGGCCTGACCGAGAACGTCAACCTGATGGCGTCGAACCTGACCGACCAGGTGCGCTCGATCGCGCAGGTGACGACCGCGGTGGCTCAGGGCGATTTGTCAAAGAAGATCACGGTCGACGCCCGAGGAGAGATCCTCGAGCTGAAGGACACGATCAACACGATGGTCGATCAGCTTCGGTCCTTCGCGGCGGAGGTGACGCGCGTGGCGCGCGAGGTGGGGACCGAGGGGATCCTCGGCGGCCAGGCGGAGGTCGAGGGGGTGTCGGGCACGTGGAAGGGCCTGACCGAGAACGTCAACCAGATGGCCTCGAACCTGACCACGCAGGTCCGCTCGATCGCGCAGGTGACGACCGCGGTCGCCAACGGCGACCTGAGCCGCAAGATCAACGTCGACGCGAAGGGTGAGGTCGCCGCGTTGGCGGAGACGATCAACCGGATGGTTGATCAGCTGCGGTCGTTCGCGGCGGAGGTGACGCGCGTGGCGCGCGAGGTGGGGACCGAGGGGATCCTCGGGGGTCAGGCACAGGTCCCGGGTGTGGCGGGGACCTGGAAGGACCTGACCGACAACGTGAACTTCATGGCGCGCAACCTGACAGACCAGGTGCGCAACATCGCCCAGGTCGCGACGGCGGTCGCCAACGGCGACCTCAGCCAGACGATCACCGTGGACGCGCGCGGGGAGATCCTCGAGCTCAAGCAGACGCTCAACCGGATGGTGGCGCAGCTGTCGAGCTTCGCGGCGGAGGTGACGCGCGTCGCGCGCGAGGTCGGCACCGAGGGCAAGCTTGGAGGCCAGGCGGAGGTCGAGGGCGTGTCAGGGACATGGCGGCGGCTGACCGAGAACGTCAATCAGCTGGCCGGGAACCTGACCACGCAGGTGCGGGCGATCGCGGAGGTCTCCACCGCGGTCACCCAGGGCGACCTGACGCGATCGATCTCGGTCGAGGCTCAGGGCGAGGTCGCCGAGCTCAAGGACAACATCAACCAGATGATCGCCAACCTGCGCGAGACCACACGATTGAACGCCGAGCAGGACTGGCTGAAGACGAACCTCGCGAGCATCTCGGGCATGCTCCAGGGCCAGCGCGACCTGGCGGCGGTGACGCAGCTGATCATGAGCGAGGTCACGCCGACCGTGAACGCTCAGCACGGCGCGTTCTTCTCCGCGGAGTCCGGGGCGGACGGAACGCCGGAGCTGGTGTTGGTCGCCTCCTATGGCTACACGCCGCGGCACAGCGAGATGCCGAGCAGGTTCGCGTTCGGTGAGAGCCTCGTGGGGCAGGCTGCGTTCGAGCGCGAGACGATCGCGGTGACGGACCTCCCCGAGGGCTACGTCAAGGTCGGGTCGGGCCTTGGTGAAGCGACCGCCGCCGGGCTGTTGGTGATGCCGGTCCTGTTCGAGGATCAGGTGCTGGGCGTGTTCGAGCTGGCATCGGTTCGGCCGTTCTCCCACGTCCACCGTGACTTTCTGGAGCGGATCACAGAGACGATCGGCGTGGTGCTGAACACGATCCGCGCAAACATGCGCACCGAGGAGCTGCTCGAGCAGTCGCAGAGCCTCACGCAGGAGCTGCAGAAGCAGTCCGAGGAGCTTCGCAAGACCAACGACGAGCTCCAGGAGAAGGCGCGGCTGCTGTCCGAGCAGAATCGCGACATCGAGATCAAGAACGAGGAGATCGAGCTGGCGCGGCGGGGATTGGAGGACAAGGCCGCGCAGCTGGCGATCTCGTCCAAGTACAAGTCGGAGTTCCTGGCGAACATGTCCCACGAGCTGCGCACGCCGCTGAACTCGATGCTGATCCTCAGCCGGATGCTCGCCGAGAACGAGGAAGGCCTGCTGAGCCCGCGCCAGGTTGAGTTCGCGCAGACGATCCACTCGGCCGGCAACGACCTGCTGTCGCTGATCAACGACATCCTCGACCTGTCGAAGGTCGAGGCGGGGCGCATGGAGGTCGACATGGCCCCAGTCGCGCTGTCAGAGATCTACGAGGATGCCGAGCGCGGTTTCCGGCAGGTCGCCGAGCAGAACGGCTTGCAGTTCGCGGTCGAGATCGATCCCGCCCTGCCGCCGGCGCTCGTCTCCGATGAGCAGCGGCTCAAGCAGATCCTCAAGAACCTTCTCTCGAACGCGTTCAAGTTCACGCACGATGGCGGCGTGACGCTGTCGATCGGACTGACGGAACCGGGGAAGACGTTCGAGCGCGAGACGCTGCGCAGCGCGGATCGCGTCGTCGAGTTCGCGGTGCGGGACTCCGGCGTCGGGATCCCGGAGGACAAGCTCGGGGCGATCTTCGAGGCCTTCCAGCAGGCCGACGGCACGACCTCGCGCAAGTACGGGGGGACCGGGCTGGGCCTGTCGATCTCCAGAGAGATCGCGCGGCTCATCGGTGGCGAGATCCAGGTGCAATCGCAGCCGGGGGAGGGCAGCTGCTTCTCGCTGTTCTTGCCGCTGAGCCCCGGGGCCGTCGAGATCGTCGCCCAGGAGCCCGAGCGCCGGCCGGCGGCGAGTCTCCCGACTGCACAGCTCGACGCCACCAATGGTGCGTCGGCGGCGCTCAAGGGCGACGAACAGCAGGCCGTCGAGCCCTCTGACCGCGTCGTGCTGGTGATCGACGCCGTCGAGGACCGGGCCCACGCGATGCTCGAGGTCGCGCAAGCTCGGGGTGCGAAGGGGATAGTGGCCGAGCGTGCGTCGGCGGCGCTGGGGATGGCGCGCGAGCACCGGCCGGAGGCGGTGGTCCTGGCCGGCGATGCACACCGGGTCGAGTCGGTGCTCGGGCAGCTCAAGAAGCATCCGGACACCCGACACGTGCCGGTGCTCGTGGTCTCCGACGCGGCGGTACGACTGGCGGCGCTGCGCGCCGGCGCAGCCGCGTTCCTCGAGACGCCGCTCGACCCTGGGGCGCTCGACGGCGCCCTTGCTCGTGCGGAGCGACGCGGGCGCGAAGGCGAGCGCAAGATTGCGCTGATCGGCGAGGACGGGACGATCGACGAGCAGATCCCGTCGCTGCTGCTCGACGGCGGGGACGCCGATCGGGTCGAGCTCGAGCACGCGCTGCCCTCGCTGCGCACCGGCTCCTACGATGTGGCGATCGCGCTCGTCGGTCGCCCGACCCAGCGGATATTCGCGCTGCTGCGTGACATCGCGACCGACCCGGCGCTGCGCGAGCTGCCGCTCGTCGCCTACGTCCAGGCCAAGCTCCCGAAGGCGGACCGGGCGCGGCTCGACGCGCTCGCGAAGGGCGCCGTGATCGCGATCGCCGATTCGCCCGAGCGGCTCGTCGACCGGCTGGCGCTGTACCTGCACCGGCCCGAGGCGCAGCTGCCGGCCCCGACGCGGAAGATGCTCGGACGGCTGCGATCCGGTGACGCGCCGCTCCAGGGCAAGAAGGTGCTGGTGATCGACGACGACATCCGCAACGTGTTCGCGCTGACCTCGAGCCTCGAGCAGCGAGAGATGAAGGTCGTGTTCGCCGAGAACGGACGCGAGGGCATCGAGCGCCTGCTCCAGCATCCGAACACCGACCTGGTCCTGCTCGACATCATGATGCCCGAGATGGACGGCTACGAGACGGCGCAGGCGATCAGGGCGATGCCGCGCTTCGAGCAGCTGCCGATCATCGCGCTGACCGCGAAGGCGATGAAGGGCGACCGTGAGAAGGCGATCGTGGCCGGCGCGTCGGACTACATCACCAAGCCGGTCGACCTCGACCAGCTGGTGGCGATGATGCGCGTGTGGCTCGGAGCGCAGTGAGCGCCTCCTCGCCGTCCGTGGCAGAACAGGCGCAGCAAACCCTCACCTCGGTCGACGTCCTACCGATCCTGCTGGTCGACGACCGGCCCGAGAATCTGCGCGTGCTGCTGGAGGTGCTGGCGCCGCTGGGCTACCCGATCCAGACGGCGGCCTCCGGCCGGGAGGCGCTGCGACTGCTGCTCGATCACGACTTCGGACTGATCCTGCTCGACGTGCGGATGCCCGGTCTCGATGGCCTCGAGACCGCGCAGATGATCAAGGGCCGCCCGCGCAACCGCGACACTCCGATCGTGTTCCTGACCGCCGCACGCGACGAGCTTGGCGACGTGATTCGCGGCTACGGCGCCGGCGCGGTCGACTACGTGCTCAAGCCGGTCGATCCCGAGGTGCTGCGTTCCAAGGTGGCGGTGTTCGCGGAGCTCGAACGGGGACGGCGGGCACTCCAGCGCTCGGAGGGCTTCCTGCGCGCGGCGTTCGAGGCGGCTCCGATCGGCAAGACGATCCTCGACGCCCAGATGCGGATCGTGCGCTCCAACCCGGCATTCGCACGGATGGTGGGGCGCGAGGCGCTGGGCCTACGGACCGTGGCCGTCGCGGAGCTCGTGCACCCGGACGATCGCGCCGCGCTGGATCGTGCGCTTGGAGCTGCGCGGCGCACCGAACCCGGTGCGCTCGTGGAGTCGGACGTCGACCTTAGGCTCCTCGACGCGCATGGCACGGAGTTGTGGGTCGCGCTGGTCACCTCCTCGATCGAGTCGCTCGAGGAGGGGGACACGATGCTCCTCGCGCAGTGGGTCGACCTGAGCGCCCGCCGCCGCGCGGAGCAGGCGCGAGCCGAGCTGCTGGTGGAGCAGGCGGCGCGCACGCACGCGGAAGATCTCGCCGCCCATCTCACCCGACTGCAGGAGTTCAGCGGCGCGATCGAATCGTTGTCACTCGAGCCGTTGCTCGCGGAGATCGCGCGTCGCGTGCGGGAGATGTTTGATGCGCAGTGCGCCGAGGTCAGGCTCGAGCGGGCCGACGAGCAGCCGATCGAGATCCGTGTCACCGGCGAGAAGACCGAGCTGAACCCGATCGACGATGCCCGCTCGATCGGCGGCGAGTGGGTGCAGATGCCCCTGCGGATCGAGGGGGTCCCGGTCGGCTTGCTGCGCGTCGGCCTCGCCCGCGGTCGCAGCCTGACGGCGTCCGACCAGTCGCTGCTGTTCGACATGGCCGAGCGCGCGGCGCTGTCGATCCGCCGTGCCCAGCTGCACGAGCAGGAGCATCGGATTGCGGTCGAGCTGCAGCGCGGCCTGCTGCCGAAGGAGCTGCCGGTCCTCGAAGGGCTCGAGCTCGCGGCGCATTATCAGGCTGCCGGGCTGGGAACCGAGGCAGGCGGCGACTGGTACGACGCGTTCGTGCTCGCGGGCGGCTCGCTCGGTGTCGTCGTGGGTGACGTCGCCGGCCGCGGGGTAACGGCGGCCTCGACGATGGGACAGCTGCGGAGCGTCACACGAGCATTCGCCGTCGCCGGCGAGGGCGAGCGGACACCCGGCGAGGTGCTGACGCGGCTCAACCGCCACCAGCTGGCGCTCGGCCAAGAGGAGCTGTTCACGGTCATATACGCGATCTTCGACGCCCGCAGCGGGACGGTTGCGTGGGCCAACGCCGGGCATCCGCCGCCGCTGCTGCGAACGGCCGGCGGGGAGACGCGTTACCTGGAGGGGGGCGAGGGCCTCACGGGGATTGAGGAGGTCATCTACGAGGAGCAGCGACTGGCGGTTGGCTCGGGAGACACGGTCGTGTTCTACACCGACGGTCTCGTCGAGCGCCGCGGCGAGTCGCTCGACACCGGCCTCGATCGCCTGCGCGCGGCGGTCAGGGAGGGGCCGACGGAGCCGCGAGAGCTGTGCGAGCACATCCTGCGCGCCACGCTGCCGCCCGCGGCCGAGCTGCACGACGACGTGACCGCGCTGATCGTGAGGATCAGCTAGCCCCGCCCTCAGCGAGGCTCAGCGCTGCCCGCCTGGTCGAGCTCGAACCACACCGAGAAGCGTCCCGGTGCGGCGAGCGTTCCCCAGCGCGAGGCGAGGGCCCCGAGCAGCACCAGCCCGTAGCCTCGCGTGCGGATGTCGGGCACGACGACCGGAGCCTGCGCTCGTGCGACGGTGGCCGCCTCGGTCTCAGGCGGCGGTGCGGCCGGCGGCTCGAAGCCGTTGCCGCCGTCGCTCACGACAACCCGGATGAACGCCTCGGCGATTGCGACGCTGACCGTCATGGTGGCGCCGTCGGCCGCCTCGGGGTGCTCAGTCGCGTTGGTGACGAGCTCGGACACCAGAAGCAGCAGCGAGTCGAGCTGCGAGGCCACGGCTGGGTGGTCCGCGGCGAGCTCGCGAAGCGCGCGGCGCGCGGCCGCGGGGGCGGCGGGGGATGGTGGCAGCTCGACCAGCAGCACCTCCTGCTGTTCGACCACCGGCGGCGGCGGCGCGGGAGTGGTCGGCTGCTCGCCCTCGTCGGTCATCGCGCGTCCACGAACGGCAGGTGTCGGTCGGCGCCGGAGACGGTGAACACCTTCATCACGCTGTCCGGCGGCTTGAGCAGTCGCAGCGTGAAGCCCTCGCGCTGTGCGAGCCAGTAGGTCTCGAGCAGGAACTTCAAGCCAGAGGAGTCGACGAACTCCACAGGCCGGAGATCGATTTCGAGCTCCGGCGGCCTGGAGGCAAGCGCATCGTCGCGGGCCTGCACGAGCCGGCCCACGGTCGCGATGTCGAGCTCGCCGCGGACACGGACGGTCGAGGCACCTCCGTTGCTGGTCACCTCGACGTCAAAGGGTGGCGGCGTCGCGGACATCGTTGGCGCAGCAGGTTACGCCAAGTCCGAGGAGAACGATTACGCTTGGCCGATGGCGCCGGGCAGGGCAGCGAGATCGGTCGCGCTGGTCCTCTGCCTGTTGGCTCTCCAGGTGATCGCGGGGCCGGCGGGCGCGCAGGCGCGCGGGCGCTGCGGCCGTCATCCCTGGTGCAATACGTCCCTGTCGCCCGTTCAGCGCGCCAATCTGCTGCTGGCGGCGATGACCACCAGCGAAAAGGTCGACTTCCTCGGCGGCGATGACTTCGAGGGAGGCGTCTCGAGCGGCCCGGACATCCACACCGGGATCCAGGATGGCGTACCCCGCCTGGGCGTTCCGACCGTCTACTACACCGACGGTCCGCTCGGCCCTCGCCAGGGCCCCTCGACCGGGATGCCCGCGCCGCTGGGACTGGCCGCGAGCTTCAACCCGGCGCTGGCCCGCCTGTACGGATCGATCGTCGGCAACGAGGCCCGCGACAAGGGCAACGACGTCGTGTTCGGGCCGACCGTCAACATCATGCGCACTCCGCTCGGAGGGCGCACGTACGAGGCGTATGGCGAGGACCCCTTCCTGGTCGCCCACACCGCGGTGCCGTGGATCGAGGGACTGCAGTCGCAGGGCGTGCTGGCGGACGTCAAACACTTTGCCGCCAACAACCAGGAGGGCCAAGATCCGAGCGGCACGCAGTCGAGCCCGGGCGGGCCGCCGCCCGGCTGGGGCGGCAACGGCATCCGCTACCTCGACAACGCGATCGTCGACGACCGGACGCTGCACGAGATCTACTTCCCACAGTTCGAGGCGGCGATCAAGCAGGCCCACTCCGCCACGATCATGTGCTCCTACAACAAGATCAACGGCACCTACGCGTGCGAGAACCCGCACACGCTGCTGGCGGTGCTGCGGGGCCAGTGGGGTTTCGATGGTTATGTGGTCGCCGACTACGGAGCGGCGCACAACGTGCTCGCCTCGATGAACGGCGGCCTGGATTTCGAGCCGTGGCCGCCGTTCGCCTACAGGCCCGCCGAGATCGATGCCGCGCTGCTCAGCGGCCGGGTTTCGATGAAGACCCTCGACGGCCACGTCCGCAACATCCTCGCGACTTGGTTCCGCTACGGCGTGTTCGATCGCCCCGCCTACCGCAACGACGACCGCCAGATCAATAAGCGCGCCCATGCGAACGGCGCGATCCGGATCGAGGAACAGGCCGTGACGCTGCTGCGCAACCGCCGCAGCCTGCTGCCGCTGCGCGCAGGGGGCCTGCGCCGGATAGCGGTGATCGGCAGGGTCGCTAACACGTTCCTGACGGGGGGCGGCTCGGGAAACATCACGCCGTTTCACTACACGAGCCTGTTGGCGGCGATCCGTGCCCGGGCCGGCCGGCGCGTCAAGGTCACCTACGACGACGGCAGCTCGCCCGGGGCCGCGGTTGCCGATGCCAAGAAGGCAAACGTGGCGATCGTCGTGGCCGGGGACTACTACACCGAGGGGTCCGATCGCCAGTGCCTGACGCTCGAGTGCCCCGACAACAACGGCAACCAGGATGGCCTGATCGAGCAGGTGAGCGCCGCGAACCGGCGGACGGTGGTTGTGCTCGAGAGCGGCGGCGCGGACCTGACACCGTGGCGCTCGCGGATCGGCGCGCTCGTCGAGGCCTGGTATCCGGGCGGCCCGGGTGCGATCGGCGTCGCGCACGTCCTGTTCGGTGACACCGACCCCGGCGGACGGCTGCCGATCACGTTTCCTGCCAGCCCGGGACAGATACCGACGGCGGGCGATGAGGCGAAGTACCCCGGGATCGGCGACAACACGTACTACAAGGAGGGGGTGCTGGTCGGCTATCGCTGGTACGACGCCAAGCGCGAGGTGCCCGCGTACCCGTTCGGGTTCGGGCTCTCGTATACGAGCTTCCGGTTCTCCGGGTTGCGCATCTCGCGCCGCGGGGCCGCGCGCTTCACGGTGCGGCTGACCGTCACGAACACCGGGCGCCGGCCCGGTTGGGCGGTTCCCGAGCTATACGTGCACATCCCCGTCCCGGGCGGACTCGTCCAGCCGCCCTGGCAGCTGAAGGGCTTCGCGAAGCTGTGGACGGCACCCGGAGCGCGCCGGATCGTGACGATCACGCTCGACCCCCGCTCGTTCTCCTACTGGGACACCGTCGCTCAGCGCTGGCGGATCGCGCCCGGGTGCGACGAGGTCGCGATCGGCAGCTCCTCGCGGCGGCTAGTGCTGCGGGGAGGGATCGGCCTGGGCGGCGGCCGCTGTCAGCGCTGAGCCGCGCGCGCTGACCGCGGGCCCGAGCAGGTAGCGGGCGATGGCGCAGCCGAAGAGCACGGTCATGATCACCGCGCTGGACGCGCACCACTCGCAGATCGCGTGGATCGAGAACAGCTCGCGGTAGGTCAGATACGCGCTGAAGGCGAAACCGATCAGCGTCATCCCGAGGGTCGCCAGGCGCGTCTCCTCGAGATCGCGAACGAGCAGGCTGCCCAGGATCCCGATGTAGCCGATGAGCCCGATCAGCGCGACCGGAACGCCGGCGACCCGGGACCACTGCGAGGTCTGAACCTTGATGCAGGACTGCCCTGCTGTGCAGGCGGGCTTGATGCCGGCGTAGTGGACGTAGGTCAGATAGCTCGCGACGGCCAGTCCGATAACCGCCAGCACGGTCATCACTCGGCGCAGCTTGGCCGAGGGGTTCACTGGACCGACTTGATCGTCGACTGGAGCGTGCCGTAGTCGGTGTCGCCGACGATCGGCTGCGCCTGGCCCTTAGGCCCGCTCACTAGGATCGTCGGGGTGCTGTTGTAGCCCTTCGAGGCCGCTGCCTGCTCGTCGGCGTTCACCTGTGCGCTCAGCGCCGAGCTCGAGCGATCGGAGAGCCACTTGCCGTAGTTCAGGCCGGGGATCAGCTTCGCGAGCCCATTGAGGTAGGCGTCGGTTACATAGCCCGTGCCCTCGTCTCCCTGGAGGTGGTAGAAGAGCAGCACGTAGTCCCACTCGTGGTTCTGTAGGCCCGCCGCGATGCCGGCCGCCTGCTGGGGGCCAAACACGCTCGGGTCGGGGCTGTTGCCGGTCGCCGTCTCCAGTGAGCGGTAAACGAGCCGGACGGTCCCGGTTCGCACCTCGTTCTTGATCAACGAGTTCTCGGCATTGAGCGCAAATGATTTACAGACCGGGCACTCCAGGTCGCCGAACTCGGTGACCGTGACCTTCGCGCTGGGCGATCCCAACGTGTTGCCCGACTGCGGAATGCCGGCCAGCTCGGAGGTGATGGTGTCGGCGGTTTGCCTGGCACTGGCACCCGTGACCAGCGGCGAGGAGCTGCCGCCGGAGGAGCTGATCGCGATCAGGATGCCGACGATCAGGACCGCGATGATCACGACGCCGCCGAGTGTCTGCAGTCTGCGCGCCCGGCGCTCGCGTTCCTGGCGCGCCTGTTCCTCGGCCAGGCGACGGGCGCGCGCCTCCTCCTTCTGCTTGGTGCGTGAGGCCATCGAGAACCGTCAGGTTACGCGACGTGCAGCGTGTGCGGATACACGTGGACGGGCACCGTGGTCAGCGTAGCGAGCGCTCGGCGAAGAGCCCGCTGTTTGCGTGTAAACATCCTGTTACCGCGATCCTCACGCGCGGAAGTCAGTCGGCCCCGTGCTTTAGAGTGATGACCATGTCGCCCGACGAGAGCGACGCGCGAGGAGGGCTATCACCCGCGCCGCGTTCGCAGAACCGGCCTCAACTGGCGGTGCTCGACCACGACCGGGGGTTCCTGCAGGTGCTGTCCAACCGCCTCGAGGCGCTGGGCTGGGAACATCGCGTGCTGGTCCGAGCGGTGGCCCCCGAGGCGCTCGTCGCGATGCGGCTGAACGCGCTGGTGCTTGACCTTGCCGTCGCCGGTCCCGGTGGCTGGGAGTACCTCGAGCGTCTGTGCGCGCGGCTTCCCGGGCTGGCCGTGATCGTCTGCACCGGGCCTTCGTCGGTCGCGCAACGCGTACGCGGCCTTCGGCTCGGCGCCGACGCGTGGGTGAGCAAGCCCTGCCACGCCGAGGAGCTGATCTGCGTCGTGGAGGCGGCGATCCGTCGCCACCGGCGCAACGACCTGCCGGCGCCCGACGACTCGCTGATCGTCGGCGAAATCACGATCCGGCCCGATCTGTACCAGGCGTATGCCGGTCAGCGCAGCCTGGAGCTGACCGCGCGCGAGTTCGAGATCCTGCGCCTGCTCTCGCAGTCCGACCGCGTCCTGCGCCGTGAGGAGATCTACGAGCGAGTGTGGGGGTACGCGATGGCCCACGGCGACCGCTCGGTCGATGTGTTCGTCCGCAAGCTGCGCCAGAAGCTACGCGCTGCCTCCCCGGACTGGAGCTACATCCACACGCACTTCGGCGTGGGCTATCGCTTCGGCCCCGAGCCCGATCAGCTCGGCGAGCCGGTCGCCGTCGACGAATCGCCGGCGAGAGAAATCGGCGAGGCTGACGTCGGTTCACAGCTTCTTCACATCGCTGTCACGAGTCGATAACGCCTGAACGCCGGTTCGGGGCGAGCATTGGCCGCGCATGTCGGCGATCGCTCAGTTCCGCCACGAGGTGATCTTGGTCGGGCCGCTCGAGATCATGCCCGACGAGCGCCTCGCGAGGGCGGGGGGCCACGCGCTGATGCTGTCGCTGCGTGAGCTACGGCTGTTGACCGAGCTCGCAAGGCGTGCAGACCGCATCATGAGCCGCGAGGAGCTGTTCGGCCTGGTGTGGGGCAGGGAGATGCGCCCCGGCGATCGTTCGGTCGACGTGTACGTGCGCAAGCTGCGCGTGAAGCTGGACCGGGCGCTTCCCGGCTGGCGGTTCATCCACACCCACTTCGGGTTCGGATACAGGCTGGCTGCGGAGCGGGATACGAGCAGTTCACAGCTGGTTAACACCTCGCATTCCGGTGGGCCAGAGACTCTGATGCACATCTAATGAAGGAGATGACCTTGAAATCACGTCGTATCAGCGCGGTCGCCCTCGTGGTCACCGCTTCGCTCGCCGTCGCGGCGTGCGGCTCGAGCTCGAGCTCGAGCGGCGGTGGATCCCCGTCGGGCGCGTCGAGCACGAGCGTGTCGCCGGCGACGATCAACGGCGCCGGGTCGACGCTGGCGGCGCCGATCTACCAGCAGTGGGCATCGAGCCTCAAGTCACAGGGCCTGACCGTCAACTACAACCCGGTCGGGTCGGGTGCCGGCGTCGCCGATCTGGCGGGCGCGACGGTGGACTTCGCCGGCAGTGACCCGGCGCTCAAGCCTGCGGATACCGCCAAGCTCAAGGGCCCGGTGATCCAGCTGCCGGTCGCATTCGGCGCGATCACGGTCTCCTACAACCTGCCCGGGGTCAAGAGCGGACTGAAGCTCGACGGCCCGACGGTCGCCGACATCTTCCTGGGCAAGATCACGTCCTGGGACAATCTCGCGATCAAGGCGCTGAATCCGGGGATAAGCCTGCCGAGCACGGCGATCACGGTCGTCCACCGCTCGGACTCCTCGGGCACCACCAGCGGGTTCACGACCTACCTATCGGACGTCAGCCCGACCTGGAAGGCGCAGGTGGGCAAGGGTAAGGACGTCAAGTGGCCGGTGGGCACCGGGGCCGCGAAGAACTCCGGTGTGGCAGCCGCCGTCAAGCAGACTCCCGGGGCGGTCGGCTACGTCGAGCAGGCCTATGCCCTGGAGAACAACTTCACCTACGCGGCGGTGAAGAACTCGGCCGGCACCTACGTGCTGCCGTCGATCCAGAACACGTCGGCCGCGGCGAACGGGATCACGGTCCCGCCCGACCTCGGGATCTCGACGATCAACTCGCCCAACGCGGGCGCGTACCCGATCGTCTCGCAGACGTTCCTGGACGCCTACAAGGACCCGTGCAAGGACGGCGGCGCCAGCCAGTCGGTCGCCAAGGGCATCAAGTCGTTTTTGTCCTACGCGATCGGCGCCGGCCAGCAGACGCTCGGCGCCGGCGGCAATCAGCTCCCGTACGCGCCGCTGCCATCCTCGCTCCAGAGCAAGGACAACGCCGCCCTGGCAGGGATGACCTGCAATGGCGCCACGCTCTAGAAGCAGGCTCGCGTAGTGGAGGCCGGCGCCTCCACGGTCACCGGCGGCCGCTCGCTGATCGAGCCCTCGCCGGCTGCGCGCCTGCCCGACCAGGTGCTGAGGTGGGGCCTGCTCGGCCTCGCCGGGGCGATTCTGGTCCTGATCGCGTACTTCTTCATCCGGCTGATCGGGCAGTCCGGCACCGCGCTCGACCATTTCGGGTTGAGCTTCGTGTTCGGCAACAACTGGGATGTCTCGCGCGACATCTACCACGGGGCGCCGCTGGTGGTGGGCACACTGATCACGTCGGCGATCGCGCTGCTGATCGGGGTGCCGGTGGCGGTTGCCACCGCGATCTACCTGACCGAGCTGTGCCCGCGGCGGCTGCGGCAACCGCTGTCGATGCTGGTGGATCTGCTGGCGGCGGTGCCGTCGGTGGTCTACGGGCTGTGGGGCGTGTTCGTGCTCGCGCCGAAGCTGGTGCCCGCGGAGAAGTGGTTTGCCAAGACGTTCTCGTTCATCCCGTTCATCGGCGGCGGCGCGAGCAGCGTGACTCCGACCAACTACTTCATCGCCGGGCTGATCCTGGCGATCATGATCCTCCCGATCGTGTCCGCGATCGCCCGGGAGGTGATCGCGACGGTGCCCGCGGACAACAAGGAGGCGGCGCTTGCGCTCGGCGCCACCCGCTGGGAGATGATCCGGATGGCGGTGCTGCCGTACGCCCGTCCGGGCATCACCGGCGGCGCGATGCTGGGCCTTGGCCGGGCCCTGGGTGAGACGATTGCGGTGGTGGTCGTGATCGGCGACGCGCCGGCGATCGGGCATCACCTCTTCAACCAGGGCTACACGCTCGCCTCGGTGATCGCGAACGAGTTCGGCGAGGCGACCGGAATCCATCGCTCGGCGCTATTCGCCGCGGGCTTGGTGCTGTTCGTGCTGACGTTGATCGTGAACATCATCGCGCGCGGGTTCGTCGCGCGCGGCCATCGCGCGCGGGTGCCCAGGAGATGAGCGCAGCCGAGCGGATCCAGGCGCTGGCACCCGTCAGCGGGAGGCGCAGGTACACGGACACCATGATGCGCGGCCTGCTGCTGGCGGCGACGATCGTGGCGCTGATCCCGCTGGTGCTCGTGATCTACTACCTGATCAAGCGGGGGGTGGGCTCCTGGGGCGGCAGCTTCTTCACGAGCGATCCCAACGGGAACTTCTTCGGGAACCCAGGCGGGATTCGCAGCGCGCTGCTGGGCTCGCTCGAGATCGTCGGGCTGGCGACGCTGATCGCGATCCCGATCGGAGTCGGCGTCGCGCTGTATCTGACCGAGTACGGCAAGCAGTCGCTGTTCGCAAACGTCGTCCGCTACTTCGTCGACGTGATGACGGGCGTGCCCTCGATCGTGTTCGGGCTGTTCATCTTCATCGTGCTCGTGCTCGCGCACGTCGGCGGCAACTTCACCGCCTGGAAGGGTTCGGTCGCGCTGTCGCTGCTGATGCTGCCGATCGTGGTCCGCTCGGCCGAGGTGGTGCTGCTGCTCGTTCCCAGCGAGCTGCGCGAGGCGGCGCTGGCGCTCGGTGCGCCGCGCTGGCGCGTCGTTTTCCGCGTTGTGCTGCCGACGGCGCTGCCAGGCCTGGTGACGGGATCGCTGCTGGCGATCGCGCGCGGGATGGGCGAGACCGCACCACTGCTGTTCACAACCGCGGGCGCGTTCGGGCTGACCTTCAGCCTGTCGCAGCAGATGAACGCGCTACCGCTTCAGATCTACAACGACATCCTCTCGCCGCGCAACGTGGTCGTGGACCGCGCCTGGGGAGCAGCTCTGGCCCTGGTGACGCTCGTCCTGATCCTGAATGTGGTCGCTCGAGTCGCTTCGCAAAGGAGCCGCATGGCATGATCCCACCAGAAACCACCAGCCAGGAACAGGTCGACATGTCCACTTCCGGGGGGCGATCCGAGCAGACTTCCGGGGACCCATCCGAGCGCAGTTCCGGGGCCCCTTCCGAGCAGTCGCAGGCTGCACCGGACATGTCGGCTCTCGGCGTCCGCGAGGGCGCCGGGCATGCGATCAAGGTGGCCGGGTTGCACGCGTACTACGGGCAGCAGCACGCGATCAAGGGGATCAACCTGGACTTCCCCGCCAACGAGGTGACCGCGATCATCGGGCCGTCGGGCTGCGGCAAGTCGACGATGGTGCGGTGCATCAACCGGATGCACGAGGAGATCCCGGGCGCCCGCGCCGAGGGCAGCGTCACGCTCGACGATTTCGACGTGTATGCCCCGGGAGTCGACGTCACGAGCGTTCGCCGGCTGATCGGCATGGTGTTCCAGAAGCCCAACCCGTTCCCGACGATGTCGATCTTCAACAACGTCGCCGCCGGACTGCGCCTCACCGGCACCAAGGCCGACAACCTGCGCGAGCGGGTGCACCGCGCGCTGCGGGCGGTGGGCCTGTGGAACGAGGTCAAGGGCCGGCTCGACGCGCCCGGGATCGGGCTGTCCGGCGGCCAGCAGCAGCGACTCTGCATCGCCCGCGCGATCGCGGTCGAGCCGGAGGTGATCCTGATGGATGAGCCGTGCTCTGCGCTTGACCCGGTCGCGACGCTGAAGATCGAGGAGTTGATCGACGAGCTCAAGGAGCGCTACACGATCGTGATCGTGACTCACAACATGCAGCAGGCCGCGCGCGTCGCGAACTCGACAGTGTTCATGCTCGACGGCGAGGTGATCGAGCACGCGCCCACGAACACGATCTTCACGACGCCGCACGACGAGCGCACCGAGCGGTACGTGACCGGCAAGTTCGGCTAGCGCGATGCAGGAGACACGTCATCAGTTCCGCGAGCTTCTCAAGGGGCTCGAGCAGCAGACGCTGAGCGCGCTGGACCTCGTGATCGGCCAGCTCGATCGCGCGCTCGAAGCTGTCAGCTACCAGGACGTCGAGCTGGCAGCGATGGTCGTCGCCGACGACGACCGGATCGACGGCCGCTACCTGGAGGTGCACCAGGGCGTCCTGTCGCTGCTGGCCCGCCAGGCGCCGGTTGCGGGCGACCTTCGGATCGCGGCGGCACTGCTGCACGTGATCCGCTGCGTCGAGCGGATGGGCGACCAGTGCGTGAACATCGCCAAGCTCGTACCGCTGTCGGGATACGAGGCCCCCAAGGACAAGGACATCCTCGACGCGATCGAGCGGATGGGCCAGGCGGCGCGGACGCAGGTCGGGGAGGCGAGGGACGCGTTCGCGGGCCGCAACGTCGAGTTGGCCAAGGACCTGGTGCGTCAGGACGCGGAGATCAACGCTCTGAATCGCAAGATCTTCAGGCGCGCGGTCGAGGTCGGCGATGACCTCGAGATGCGCGAATGGGCGATGTTCATGATCCTCGTCGCCCGCTGTCTGGAGCGGATCGGCGATAACACGGTCGATATCGCCGAGCAGGTCGTGTTCGTCGTGACCGGACTGTTCCGCGAGCTGGCGGACGCCTCGGCGACGAGCAGCGAAAGTCACCTGGCCGGCGCGTAGACGCGCACGCGCTCCCGCTTGCCCCGGAGCTCGACGCCGCTGCGCTCGACCAGCTCCGGGTGGGGCGCTCGCAACAACCGCGCGGTGTTCTCCGCGACGAGGATCGTGTCGCCTGTCGTGCGCGTCGCTGCCTCCACGCGCGCGGCGACGTTGACGGCGTCGCCGATCACACTGAACTCGAGCCGGCCGGCGCCGCCGACGTTGCCCGCCACGACCGTGCCGGAGTTCAGCCCGATTCCAATCCGAAGTCCTTCCTCCGAGCGCACGGCACGGGCGATCTCCCATGCCGCGGCGAGCGCCTGGTCCGCGTGGTCGGGCTGGCGCCGCGGCGCACCGAACACGGCCAGCAGTCCATCGCCGACGAACTTGTCGACGCGGCCGCCGTGGGCGTGGATGATCGGCACGATCTGCTCGAACATGCGGTTGAGTGCGGCGACCACGCCCGCCGCCGCCGTCCGCTCGGCGAAGCCCGTGAAGTTGCGCACGTCGATGAACATCACGGTCACCTCGACCTGCTCGCCGGCCAGGTCGATGCCTTCGGCGAGGATCCGCTGTGCGACATCGGGGTCGACGTAGGTTCCGAACGCCTCGCGGATCCGCTCCCGCTCCGCAAGCCCGGCCACCATCGCGTTGAAGCCGAGCTGGAGCTGCCCGATCTGGGTGCCGTCGTACACCGGCACGCGCACGTCGAGCTCGCCGCGCTGCACGCGCGCCAGCGCGCGGCGAACCGAATCGACCGGATCGGCGGTGGCGCGCGCGGCGACCGTCACGGCCAGCAGGCCGACCGCGATCCCGGTCCCGCCGAGGGCGACCATCGAGATCCCGAGGTTGTGGCGGGTCGTGCTGTGATCGCCGCCAAGCGCAAGCAGCCCGATTGCGACGATGCCGGCGACGGGCACGCCGGTGCCGAGCAGCCAAGCCAACACCGCGCGCGTCGCGACGCCGGGCACCAGGAGCCGCTGCGGGGCGCCGTGAGCAAGCGCCCGGGCGGCGGCCGGCCGCGCGAGCAGCTCGACCAGCAGGTAGGACATCGAGGCCGTCACCAGGCCGGTCAGCGCCACGATCGCGGTGATGCGCACCGCGTTTGCCGAGTCGAAGCTCGCGTTGAGCGCCCCGAACACCCCGGCCGCGACCGCCCACAGCGACAGCTGCACACCGAACAGCCGCAACGGCGCCCGGAGCATCAGCCGCGTTTCCGCGGGCGTCGCCGGCCGATCCTCCGAGAGCCATGTCCGCAGGCGCAGCAGCGCCCGCCGCCCGGCGAGGATGCCCAGTCCGATCGCCAGCGCGACGTAGATGGCCGCGGCGATCGCGTTGACGAGGCGCACGTGACCGAGATGCGGAGGGCTGGGCAGTGGCACCACGAAGTTCGCGATCAGCAGCACGGCACAGGCGCCGACGAGATTGGTGGCGATGATCACCAGCGGCAGCACGATCAGACCGAACCGCAGCAGCGTCGGCCCGTTCAGATTGCCCTCGCCCGGGTGCAGAAGCTCCTGGATCCCGGCCCGCAGCGTTGGCAGCAGTGCGCGGACTGCCTCCATCGGTTGCCGACCCTATCCGCTGGTCAGACGCTCGCGCGCCGCCGTCGCAGCGCGAGCAGCGTCCCCGCGGTGGCGATCGCGGCGAGAATCAGGACGATCAGCAGGATCGCCTTCGAGGAGCCCGAGCCCGAGCCGCTGCCGCCACCGCCGCCGACGCCCGGGACGCCAGAGATCGGATGGCCGCTGGCGCCGGCGAGCTTCGCGACCGCGGTGACCGCCGCTTGCGCGAGGGCGTCGCTGCTCGTGCCGGCCGGTTTGGCGACAGACCCGAGCGCCGTCCTCGCCTGTGCCGCCACGCCCTGCACGCCGAACCCGGTGGCCATCACGACCAGCAGCGGTTGGCGTGTCTGGAAGCTGATCTCCTGGTCCAGGAAGTCCGCGTACTGCTGGGGCTTGCCAAACAGGTCCGGGATCACGCCGAGGTCGACCGGCGAGGCGATCAGCGCCACCTTCAGCGGGAACTTCGCCTTGGCGGTCGCCGCCGTTTCGGCGTTGAGCGTCCTCTGCAGTGAGGCCGACACCGGCGGCGCGTAGGGATAGAAGACGTTCTCGCCGAGCAGCACGTCGCTGGCGGGGTCGCCGTCGGCGAGCGCGGCCGCCGGCGACAGCAGGGTCACGAGCAGCAGCGCGATGCCGAGCCTGCGCAGCATCCTCCTAGAGTACGGACGCCGCCCTACGCCGTTGCCCGCGCGCGGTCCACGAGCACGATCTCGCGGCGCTCGGTCGCCAGCTCGATCTCTCCCGGGTCGCGACCGAGCTCCTGCCAGCGCGACGCCACCTCGCCGCACAGCGTGTCGAGGAAGTCGTCGGAATGGAGAGGGTCGTGGTGGAACAGCAGCAGCCGCTGCGCCGCGGTCCGCGACCCGAACGCCAGCGCGTCCGACAGCGGCGAGTGGCCCCAGCCGAGGTGGTCGCGGTACTCGTCGTCGGTGTACTGGCAGTCGTGGATCAACAGCGACGCTTCCTGCGCCAGCTCAAAGCCGGAGATCCAGTCGTCCTCCAAGTGCGAGAGCGGTGCGCCAAGCCCCGGCTCGTGGTCGGGGATGTAGCAGAGTGTCGTGTTCCCCTCCTCGATTCGGTATCCGAGCGTCGGGCCGCGGTGATTGACGGCCTGCGCGATGATCCGCGCCGGGCCGAGCTCCCACTCGAGCGGCTCCGCTTCGCGGAACACCACATGCGAGGGCAGCTCGCGCACCTCGACGGGCGCGAGCGGCGCGGAGATGTAGCGCGCGATCCGATCCCGGAGCGAGGCCTCGGGCGAGGGCGGGCCCCAGATCGTGATCTCCGACTCCGGACGGAACGCCGGCGCAAAGAACATCAGGCCCTGGATGTGGTCGAGGTGCAGGTGGGTGAGCAGGATGTGGATCGGGCGCTCGACCCGCGGCAGCGTGATCCCGAGATTGCGAATCCCGGTGCCGGCGTCCAGGATCAGCGTGCTGCCGTCGGACAGGGTCAGTTCGACGCACGACGTGTTGCCGCCGTAGCGCATCGTCTCCGGTCCGGGTGCGGGCACCGATCCGCGCGCTCCCCAGATCTTGATCCTCATTCCCTCTCTCCCTGCTCGACGGCGTCCTCCACCGGCCAGAAAATTACAATCGCCCCGCTCGAGCCACCCGCCCCGACGATCGGGATCGCGCTCGCGGCGATGTCCTGGTGGTGGCCGCCGGCGGCACAGATCCGGAAGTTGCCGTGGTATGGCCGCGCCTCGCGCAGCGCGATCGTGGCCGGAATCCGGTCGTAGGCCATCGGCTGATCGTCGGCGCCGAACGGGCCAAACGTGCTGGTCCAATCCTGCGCGCTCATCACGCCGGTCTCCTCGAAGCGCCGTCCGACGAGCGCGCCGGCCGCCTCGTTGTAGAACAGCAGCGCGCCCTGCTCGCCGACCAGGAACGCTGGAGTCGAGATGCTCGACAGCAGATTCCGGGCGAGGATCAGCTCGAGCGGCTTCTGAGCGCTCATCGAACTCAACTCTAGTCGCTGGGAGGCCTCTATCCTGGCTACCGGAGTGGCGGGCCAGAGGTCCAAGCGTTCACGCAAGCGGCGCCGCGCCGCGGCGCCGCCGCGGGCGGCGCGCTCTCAGCGCCGCGAGCTGCGGGCCGAGCGCGAGGTGATTGCCACGCGGGATCGCCGCCGCGGCGAGCGCGTCCTGGGCACGGTCGGCGAGCGGCCGGCGAGCCCGTTCGGTGGCCTGCCGGTCTCGGAGATCGCGATCTTCGCCGGCGTCGTGGCGCTGATCGTATGGCTGGTCAGGGGAGGGACCGGGACGCTTGTCGCGGGCATCGCCGCGTGCGTGCTGGGCGTTGTCGAGGTGACCGCGCGGGAGCACTTCGCCGGGTATCGCTCACACACGACGCTGCTGGCGGGGATCCCGGCGATCGCGATCGCGATCGCGCTCGTGTCGGTCACGGGCGAGCGGCAGGGGCACGCGCCGTTGCTGGCGGTCGCGATACCGATCTTCGGGATCCTGTTCTGGCTGCTGCGCCGGCGCTTCATGGTCGCGCGGCAGGCGCGAATGGCACGCCCGCCGGCGGCGTAGAGGAGCCGGCCGGGGGAGCACCGCCGTCATCGCTCCGAGCGCCGCCGTCATCGCTCCCGGCGACGGCGACCGGCAACCGCATCGTGAAGACCGCGCCGCCATCGGGGGCATTGGCCGCACTGGCCGCGCCACCGTGCTGGAGCGCCACCTGGCGGACGATCGCGAGCCCGAGGCCGCTTCCCTGCTCGCCACGGCTGTTGGCGCCGCGATAGAAGCGGTCAAATACGTGCGGGAGGTCCTGCTCGTCGATCCCGGGACCGTGATCGCGAACCCGCACCCCCTGATCGTCGACGCACACCTCGACCGTGCCGGCCGGCGGAGAGTGGCGAGCGGCGTTGTCGAGAAGGTTGTTAATGGCGCGCCCCAGCCGTTCGGGCACCCCTTCGACCGTCACCGGCACGGCACGCAGATCGAAGCGGACCTCGGGCGCGTTTCGGCGGGCGCGCGCGACCGACTCCTCGACTACGCGGTCGAGCCTCACGTCGTCGCGGGCGCCCGGCGGCAGATCGCCGCGCGCCAGCTCGATCAGGTCCGACACCAGTGCGGTCAGCTCCTCACTCTGCTCGACCACGTCGGCAAGCAACCGCCTACGCTCCTCCTCGCCCAGCTCCCCGCCCGCCAGCAAGACCTCGATGTTGGTGCGCAGGCTGGTCACGGGGGTGCGCAGCTCGTGCGAGGCGTCGGCGACCAGCTGTCGCTGGGCGCGGGCAGATTCGTCCAGCGCCGCGCGTGAGACCTGGAGCCGCTCCATCATGGCGTTGAAGCGGGTCGCGAGCTGCCCGATCTCGTCGTCGGCACGGACGTGGATCCGGCTGGTCAGATCCTCGGTCTCGGAGATGTGCTGCGCGGTTTGCGCGACCTCCGCGAGCGGCGCCAGCACCCTCCTGGCCGCTAGCCGCCCGAGCGCGGCGGCGAGTGCGATTCCGCCGGCGCACAGCACGAGCAGGATCAGTCGCAGGTGCGAGAGCACGCCGTCGACCTGCGCCAGCGGGCGGGCCAGCTGCACGGCCACGGGCTCGCCGGTCTGGACCGAGTCGTGGAAGGCGATGATCCGCAGGTGGACGCCGCCGACTTTCACGTCCTCCAGCAGGCTTGGCCCCTGTCCGCTCGCGACCGCCCGGGTCTCGGCGTCGACCGGCAGTGCGAGGCCGCCGCTGGTGTCGAGGATCGCGCCGTCCTCGCTGACGATCTGCTCGTAGGGGGCGCGGCCGCCCGCGCTCGGCGGAGGTCCGGGGAACGGGCCGGCGCCGAGCGCGAAGTTCCCCTCGCGCAGGACCAAGATCGCCTGCGCCTTGAGCGCGTCGTCGACCTGCCCGCGCAGCTCCCTGCGCACGACGACGTAGCAGACGACCGCGGCCAGCACGATCGCGATCCCGACCGCGAGCGCGGACACCAGCGCGAGTCTGCGGCGCAGCGGCATCAGTGGCCTCCGGAGTCGAGGACCACTCGCTAGTCCCTCAGGACGTAGCCGACGCCCCTCACCGTGTGCAGCAGCCGCGGCTCCCCGCCGGCCTCGGTCTTGCGGCGCAGGTATCCCATGTAGACGCCGAGGGCGTTCGAGGTTGGGCCGAAGTCGTAGCCCCAGACGTTCTCGAAGATCGTCGAGCGGGTCAGCACCTGCCGCGGGTGTCGCATGAACAGCTCGAGCAGCAGGAACTCGGTCTTCGAGAGCTCGATCAGGCGCTCGCCGCGGCGCACCTCGTGCGCGAGCGGATCGAGCACCAGGTCGGCGTACCGCAGCTCCTCGCCGTCGCCGCTGCCGTCGCCCGCGCGCCGTAGCAGCGCCCGCAGCCGCGCCTGCAGCTCCCGCAGCGCGAACGGCTTGACCAGGTAGTCGTCGGCGCCGACGTCGAGACCCTCGACGCGGTCGTCGATCGCGTCGCGGGCGGTCAGGATCAGGACCGGCGTGCGATCGCCGGCGGTGCGCATCCGGCGGACGACCTCGAGCCCGTCCAGCCGCGGCATCAGGACGTCGAGGATCACCGCGTCAGCGGGTGTGCGCGCCAGCGCGTCGAGCGCCTCCTCGCCATCGGCCGCGAGCGCCACGTCGTGCTGCTCGAGCCGCAGCGCGCGCTCCAGCGCGCGGCGCACGGCCGGCTCGTCGTCGACTACCAGCACGCGTGCCATCACTGCGGAAATGATCGCGCTTGCACGTAAAAGTTGGTGAAGAACGGCTTGCGGGGCCCGGAGGCCCGGCGCAGGTGCCGCATGGCGCCTGTGGAACGATGCGTCGAGATGCCCCGCCAGAGCCTCCGCGAATACCACGCCAAGCGCGACTTCCAGGCGACCCCCGAGCCCCCCGGCGAACCCAAGGCGCGGGCCGGCGACGGGCTGCCGCGGTTCGTCGTCCAGGAGCACCACGCCACACGGCTGCACTGGGACCTGCGGCTCGAGCACGACGGCGCGCTGGCCTCGTGGGCGATCCCCAACGGGATTCCGCCCGATCCGTCGGAGAACCGGCTTGCGGTTCGCACCGAGGACCACCCGCTCGAGTACCTCGAGTTCGAGGGCGACATCCCGAGGGGCGAGTACGGCGCGGGCAAGATGCGGATCTGGGACCGCGGCACCTTCGAGCTGCACAAGTGGGAGGAGCGCAAGGTCGAGGTCACCTTCCACGGCGAGCGCCTCAGCGGCCGCTACGGCCTGTTCCCGATTGGCCGGGATGCGGAGACCAAGGACGACTGGATGATCCACCGGATGGACCCGCCCGCCGACGGCGAGCGCGAGCCGATGCCCGAGCGGCTCCTGCCGATGCTGGCCCGCGCGGGGCCCCTCCCGGACCCGGAGACCGGCTGGTCGTTCGAGGTCAAGTGGGACGGCGTGCGCGCGATCGCGTACCTGCAGCCTGGCCGCCTCCGGCTCGAGAGCCGCAACCTCAACGACATCACGGACGCGTATCCCGAGGTGCGCGGCATCGTCCGCGACCTGGGCATGCGCGAGGTCGTGCTCGACGGGGAGATCGTCGCGTTCGATGCCGAGGGGCGGCCGAGCTTCGAGCGCCTCCAGCGGCGGATGCACGTCACCTCGCCGTCGGCGGTGCGCCGTCTTGCTTCCAGCACCCCGGTCGTGTACGCGATCTTCGACCTGCTGTACCTCGACGGCCACTCGCTGCTCGAGCTGCCGTACTGCGAGCGGCGCGCGCGACTCGAGGAGCTTAAGCTGAACGGACCGGCCTGGCGCGTGCCGGCGGCGCATGCCGGCTCGGGCGCGCGGCTGCTGGAGGCGACGGCGGAACGCGGGCTGGAGGGAATCGTGGCCAAACGCAGCGATTCGCGCTACGAGCCAGGCCGGCGCACCGGCGCTTGGATCAAGGTCAAGAACACGCGCCGTCAGGAGCTCGTGATCGGCGGCTGGGTGCCAGGCGAGGGGCGGCGCGCAAAGCGCATCGGGGCGCTGCTGATGGGCTTCTACGAAGGCACGGTGTTCCGCTACGCGGGCCGGGTGGGCACCGGCTTCACCGAGGCGATGCTGGAGGACCTGAGCAAGCGGCTCGAGCCGCTTCGCCGTGACTCGAGCCCGTTCGGGTCGGGCCCGAAGCTGCCCCGGGAGGCGGTGTTCGTCGAGCCGTGCCTCGTCGCCGAGATCGAGTTCCGCGAGTGGACCGGCGAGCGGGTGATGCGAGCGCCCTCCTACAAGGGGCTGCGCGAGGACAAGTCCCCGCGCGAGGTTGCGCTCGAGGGCGCGCCCGCAGCCCCCGACGCTCCGGACCCCGACTCGCCGGAGGCCCTGTTCGACGAGGTCGAGCGGCTGCCGGACGGGTCGCTCGCGGTGCTGTGCGACGGGCGGCGGTTGAAGATCTCCAACTGGGACAAGGTGCTGTTCGGAAAGACCGGCTTCACGAAGGGCGATCTGGTGGCGTACTACGCGCGGATCGCGCCGTTCGTCGTGCCCCATCTGCGCGACCGGCCGCTGACCCTCAAGCGCTACCCGAATGGCGTAGAGGCCGACTATTTCTACGAGAAGCAGTCGCCCTCGCATCGTCCCGAATGGGTGCAGACCGCCCGGATCGGCGAGATCGAGTTCACGCTCGCGCAGGACCGGCCGACGCTCGTCTGGCTCGCCAACCTCGCCGACGTCGAGCTCCACACCTCGCTGTCGCTGGCCCCGGCCCCCGAGCGCCCCACAATGCTCGTGTTCGACCTCGATCCCGGGCCGCCGGCGGGGATTCTCGAATGCTGCGAGGTCGCGCTCGTGCTGCGGGGCCTGTTCGAACAGCTGCGTCTGGAGAGCTTCGTCAAGACCTCCGGGTCGAAGGGGATGCAGGTCTACGTACCGCTCAACACCGTCGTCTCATACGCGCAGACGAAGACCTTTGCGCTGCGTGTCGCGGAGGTGATGGAGCAGCGGATGCCCGAGCTGATCGTCTCGCGCATGACCAAGCGGCTGCGCCCCGGCAAGGTGCTCGTCGACTGGAGCCAGAACGACACCCACAAGACCACCGTCAACGTTTACTCGGTGCGGGCCCGCGAGCGGCCGACCGTTTCCACGCCGCTGCGGTGGGAGGAGGTCGTCGAATGCCGGCAATCAGGCGATGCGCAGCGGCTGACGTTCGACACCGAGCACGTGCTGGCGCGGGCCGAGGAACAGGGCGATCTGTTCGCGCCGGTGCTGAGCGTCACCCAGGAGCTGCCGGCGGTCGGCTGATGGGGCGGCCCGCGGGAATGTTGTGCGTGGCGGCGCTCAGCGGCCTGGCGGTGGTGGGCTGCGGCAGTGGCAACACGCTGCTCGACCGAACCGGATCTACCGTGTCGATCTCCGGGCCGGCAGCGGCAGCTGGCTATCTGCGCCAGCTGGGCGCCGAACAGGCGAAGCTGGCCGCGGCCGAGCGCCGGATCCCGCGCCGCGCCCGGACACCCACGCAGTTCTCCAGCGAGATCTCGCTGCTAGCCGGGGCGATCCGGAGGCTCGCACGCGATCTGCTCGCGATCCATCCACCGGCGGCGGTCGCGGCGCCGCACGCGCGGCTGATCGCGATCGTCGACGCCTACGCGTCCGCCCTTGACCGCGCCGCCGGCGACGCGCGCAGCGCCCGCGGCGAGCTCGACGCGGCGTCGCTGCTGGTGTCCTCGACGAGCGCCGCCAGCCGCGAGTTCGGCGCGACCGTCAACGAGATCGAGAGAATCCTCGGCCGATGATGCTGCCGCGACGGTTAGGATGAACCGCTCGATGGATCCGATCACGTTGCGCAACCGCCTGCTGGTCGCAACCGGGATGTGGCGCGAGGCGACCGGCGAACCGCTGCCCCGCTTGGCACCGGGCGATCCGGCCGAGCAGATCCAGGCTTTCGAGCTGCTGCTCGTCAACCGGCTGTTTGAGAGCGCGACCGCGGAGAACGCCCGCGAGGTGGCCGACCGCACCTGGGACCTGGTGCACGACCGCCCGGACGACGACCCGGTCAAGCGCCGCGTCGTCGAGTGCCACGAGGCGCTCGCGCGGATGACGCACCTCGCAGACTGACGCCGCTCAGCGGTGCGCGGCGGCAGGCTCGGCCGCTTCGGGAGTTCGCGGCAAGCCGGCGGCGGCGTACGCGTCGGCCTCGTCGAGCGTCTCGTGCTTGAGCAACGACTCGACCAGCGCGTCGAGGTTCGAGCGGTGCTCGCGAAGCAGGTCGGTGACCTCCGCGTGAGCGGTCTCGACGATCCGGCGAACCTCTTCGTCGATCAGCCGCTGTGTCGCCTCGGAGGTTTCCGCCGCGCCTGGCAGGAACGGCCCCATGCCGTCTACCGGCAGTACCGCGATCGGGCCGATCGCCGGGCTCATCCCCCAGCGTCCGACCATGTGTCGCGCGATCCTCGTCAGGTGCTGGATGTCGGACTCGGCGCCGGTCGTCAGGTCCCCAAACACGAGCTCCTCGGCGACGCGCCCGCCGAGCGCGACCTTGATCTGCGCGAGCAGGTGGCGCTGGTCGAAGTTGAACCGGTCGGCATCAGGAGCAGAGAACGTCACGCCCAGAGCCTGCCCGCGGGGGATGATCGAGACCTTGCGGACCGGATCGGCCCCGGGCGTGAGCATCCCGACGATCGCGTGCCCGGCCTCGTGGGAAGCCGTTCGCCGCCGGTCCTCGGCGCTCAGCATCACCTTGCGCTCGGCGCCGAGCACGATCCGCTCCAGCGCGTCGGAGAAGTCCTCGGCGGTCACCTTCACGTGGTTGCGCCGGGCCGCCAGCAGCGCCGCCTCGTTGACGACGTTGGCCAGGTCCGCGCCGACCATCCCCGGGGTCGAGGACGCGATCGCACCCAGGTCCACCTCCGACGCGAGCGGCACCGAGCGCGTGTGAACACGCAGGATCGCCTCGCGCCCGGCGCGGTCGGGCGGCTGCACGGCGACGCGCCGGTCGAAGCGGCCCGGGCGCAACAGCGCCGGGTCGAGGATCTCGGGACGGTTGGTGGCTCCCAGCACGATCACGCCGGTGCGCGGGTCGAACCCATCCATCTCGGTCAGGATCTGGTTGAGCGTCTGCTCGCGCTCGTCGTGCCCGCCGCTGATGTTGGCGCCGCCGGCGGCGCGGGAGCGCCCGATCGCGTCGAGCTCGTCGATGAAAACGATCGCGGGTGCGGCGTCCTTGGCCTGCTGGAAGAGGTCGCGGACGCGCGAGGCGCCGACGCCGACGATCATCTCGACGAACTCCGACGCCGACATCTGGAAGAACGGCACGCCGGCCTCGCCGGCGACCGCGCGCGCCAGCAGTGTCTTACCGGTGCCCGGGAGCCCGCTCAACAGAACGCCGCGGGGAATCCGGCCCCCGAGCCGTAGGTACTTGTCGGGGTTCTTCAGGAAGTCGACGATCTCGGTCAGCTCCTCCTTGGCCTCGTCGATCCCGGCCACATCCTGGAAGGTCACTTCCTCCGCGCCGGACTCCACGCGGCGCGCGCGGGAGCGGCCGAATGACATCAGGCCCCCGGCCCCACCCGCGGCGGACGCAGCGCGGCGCATCGCGAACACGATCAGGAGGACCAGCAGCAGCGTCGGGCCAAAGCCGACGATCAGCTCGGTCAGGAACGAGGGACCGTTCTGGACCGCGTGCGCGTCGATCGTCACACCCTCGTTCTCGAGCAGCGACAGAAGCTGCGCGTTGTTCGCGAACGACGGGACCTGGGTCGCGAAGCTGGTAGTGGGCTGGGCGCTCGCGTTGGTGGGCGGGTACTTGATCGCGTGCCTGAACGTCCCCTGGATCGAGTCACCGGTGGAGGAGATCTCGCTGACGTTGCCGCTGCGCACCTGGTCAAGGAACGTGGGGCTGTAGGGGATCCGGACCCGCGCGTTGGGCTGGAGCGCCTGCGAGGAGATCCACAAGTTCAGGGCCAGCAGGCCGAGCACGAGCACCGCGATCAGCCACCGCGGGTTGCGCGAGGGCGAGGTCGGGGGCCGCTGCTGGCCGCCGCGCCCGTCGGGCGCGGGCGTCAGCTTCCACCCCGGCGCGCGTCCGGGCGGGGTCTGGTGCGGGGGCGGCGGCGAGCGCTTACTGGGTTGCTCTGCCATACGGAAATTGTCGCAGGGCCGGCCGGTGGGTCAGGGACCCTCGATCCTGCTGCGGAAGCCATCCGCGCTCTCGACGCTCGCGCCGGCGGCATCGGCCCGCGCCGCCAGCCAACGATCCGAGGTGACGACGCGGACGTCGGCAGGATCGGGATCGGCCCGAAGCCGGCGGACGATCTCGTCGTCTGCGGCGTTCGGGCCCGGGCGCGGAGCATGCGCCACCTCGATCACGCTGGAGCGGATCGGAGGCCGGGGCGGGCGCTCGAACACGACCGTTACATCCTCGCCGGCCGCCGCCGCCCAGCGCTCGAGCAGGTCCACCAGACGCAGCATCGCGGCGTCGCGGTCCTTCCACCAGGCGTCGGGCCGGGTGCCGATCACGTTCATGCCGTCGACGAGCCAGCGCATCAGTCCTCGTGGGGCTGCGGCGCTCGCCGCTCGCGTTTGCGCTGCGCCTGGCGCCGCTTGGCCTCAAGCCGCCGCCGAGCGACGCTGGCCGAGGGCTTCGTGGCGTGGCGCGGGCGCCTGATAGCCAGCGCTCCGAGTAGCCGCTGGCGCAGGCGCTCGAGCGCCAGCTCGCGGTTGCGCGACTGGCTGCGCGCGTCCTGGGCCACCGCCACGATCCGGGGACCGACGCGGGCCAGGATCCGCTGCTTCTGCTCTGCGCTCAGCGATTGCGAGCTGCGCACGTCGAAGCTCGCCTCGATCCGCGAGGCGGTCACGTTGGCGTGCTGGCCGCCGGGTCCGGAGGATCGCGACGCGCGCACCACGACCTCGTGGAGCGGAATCGCGCCGTGGCGACCGAGCTGCATGGGGTCTTCCATGCGACAAGGATGACGTGTAGCCGCTTTGTGAAATCCGGTCGCGCGCGGCCACGCACGACTGCGTGCCGTGCTACCTTGCGCGACATAAGCCGTCCGGTGGCCGGGCGGAAAAGCAGTGCAGGCCCTGGGGTAGTTGCTGAGCATCCTCCGCGGGAGCAGCACTAGAGCACGGAGGAGAACTCCACACATGCCAACCGGAACGGTTAAGTGGTTCAGCGACGAGAAGGGTTTCGGCTTCATCACGCCCGATGAGGGCAGCCGCGACCTGTTCGTCCACCACTCGAGCATCAACGCCGACGGCTACCGCTCCCTCGCGGAGGGTGCCAAGGTCTCCTATGAAGAGGAGGCGGGCCCGAAGGGGCCGAAGGCGATCAACGTCCAAAAGCTGTAGCTGGTCGCACGGGACAGGGGCGCGAGCCGGTCGAGCGCGGTGTGGCCGCGCCCGAGCGGGCGCGTCCCACCCTCTGCGTACAATCGGTAAGTACCTGATTGACCGGTAAGCGGCTGGTCAGCGTGGGGCTCGAGTGAGCAAAGCGGTAGAAGAAAAAGAACGAGTCGTGGTCCGGTTCGCCGGCGACTCCGGCGATGGCATGCAGCTCGCCGGAAGCCGCTTCACCGACGCGACCGCGGTGCTGGGCAACGATCTCGCGACGCTTCCGAACTTCCCCGCCGAGATCCGCGCGCCGGCCGGAACGCTGGCGGGTGTGTCGGCGTTCCAGATCCATTTTGCCTCGCGCGACATCCTGACCCCCGGCGACGCCCCCAACGTGCTGGTCGCGATGAACCCGGCGGCGCTCAAGGTCAACCTGGCCGAACTCGAACGGGGAGCGACGATCATTGTCAACGAGGACGCGTTCTCGAAGCGCAACCTCGAGAAGGCCGGCTACAGCGCCAACCCGCTCGAGGACGGGTCGCTCGACAGCCACCGCGTCCACCGGATCCCGATGACGACACTCACCACGCGCGCGGTCGAGGCGATCGAGGACGCCTCCACGCGCGACGCCGGGCGCGCCAAGAACTTCTTCGCGCTTGGCCTGCTGTCGTGGCTGTACGGGCGCCCCACCGACGTCACGGTCCGCTGGATCGAGCAGAAGTTCCGCCGCAACGAGCCGGCGCTGAAGGCCAACCTCGCGGCGTTCAACGCCGGCTGGTCGTTCGGCGAGACGACGGAGCTGCTCGACGTCCAGTACCGCGTCAAGCCCGCGACCGACGTGGCGCCCGGCACGTATCGGAACGTGAACGGCACGACCGCGCTCGCGCTCGGTCTGATCGCCGCGAGTGCCCGCAGCGGGCTGCCGCTGGTGCTGGCCAGCTATCCCATCACGCCCGCGTCGGAGCTGCTGCACGAGCTCTCGCGCCACACCCGCTTCGGCGTGACCACGATCCAGGCCGAGGACGAGATCGCCGCCGCGGGGATCGCGCTCGGCGCTGGCTTCGGCGGCCGCCTCGGCGTGACAGCGACCAGCGGCCCCGGGATGGATCTCAAGGCCGAGACGATCGGGCTCGGCGTCGCGCTCGAGCTGCCGATGATCGTGGTCGACGTGCAGCGCGCCGGCCCGTCGACCGGGATGCCGACCAAGACCGAGCAGTCGGACCTGCTGATGGCGCTGTACGGCCGGCACGGCGAGTCGCCACTGCCGGTGATCGCGCCCAGCACGCCCGGCGGCTGCTTCGACGCGGCGTTCGAGGCCGCCCAGATCGCGATCCGCTACCGGACGCCCGTGATCCTGCTGTCCGACACGTTCCTGGCCTCCTCCTCGGAGCCGTGGCGGGTGCCGGACGTGTCCGAGCTTCAGGACATCGACCCGGCGTTCGCGGTCGCCGACGGCGAGCCGTTGGAGCCGTACGTTCGCAACGAACGGCTTGCGCGCCCGTGGGCGATTCCCGGCACCCCCGGGCTCCAGCACCGGATCGGCGGATTGGAGAAAGCCGACCGCACCGGCAACATCTCCTACGACGCCGCCAACCACGCGCGGATGACCGAGCTGCGCGAAGCGAAGGTCGCCGGCATCGTGCGCGACGTCCCGCCGCTGGCGGTCGATGCAGAGCCCGGCGCACGGCTGCTGGTGCTCGGCTGGGGCTCGAGCGAGGGCGCGATCCGCGCCGGTGTGCGACGGGCCCGGCTCGAGGGCCACAAGGTCGCGTGCGCCCACCTGCGCCATCTGAATCCGCTGCCGGCGAACACGGGGGACGTCCTGCGGTCGTTCGATCGGGTGCTCGTCCCCGAGATGAACACCGGCCAGCTCGCGCAGGTGCTGCGCGCGAAGTTCCTGGTCGACGTCGAGTCCTACTGCAAGGTCCAGGGGCAGCCGCTGTTCGCGGCCGAGATCGAGCAGCAGATCGCGGAGCGGGCGTGATGGCCGCGCTGACCAACGGCAACGGCTCGGCTCCGGACACGCTCACCAAGGCAGACTTCCAATCGGACCAGGAGACGCGCTGGTGCCCGGGGTGTGGGGACTACGCGGTCCTGTCGGCGGTGCAGCAGTTCATGCCCGAGCTCGGGATCCCGCCCGAGCGGATCGTGTTCATCACCGGGATCGGCTGCGCGGGGCGTTTCGCGTACTACATGAACACCTACGGGATGCATGGCATCCATGGCCGCGCGCCCGCGCTCGCGACCGGGCTGGCGACCGCGCGGTCGGATCTCTCGATCTGGGTCGTCACCGGCGACGGCGACTCGCTGTCGATCGGCGGCAACCACCTGATCCACGCGCTGCGGCGCAACGTGCCGGTCAAGATCCTGCTGTTCAACAACCAGATCTACGGATTGACCAAGGGGCAGGCATCGCCCACCTCGGAGCTCGGCAAGGTCACGAAGTCAACGCCGTTCGGTGTCGCCGACCATCCCTTCAACCCCGTCGCGCTCGCGCTCGGTGCGGAGGCGACGTTCGTCGCGCGGACGATCGATCGTGACCGCCGCCACCTGACCGAGGTGCTGCGGGCAGCGGCGCGGCACGACGGCGCGGCGCTGATCGAGATCTTCCAGAACTGTCCGGTGTTCAACGACGGCGCGTTCGCCGCCCTCACCGAAAAGGACGTCAAGGACGCCAACCAGATCCGACTCCAGGCCGGCCAGCCGATCCGCTTCGGCGCCGACGACGAGCGCGGCGTCGCACTCGGCGCCGACGGAGCGCTGCGGATCGTCGACGTCGCTGAGGCGGGCGAGGACGCGCTGTTAGTCCACGACCCCGCTCGCAAGGATCCGAGTCTCGCGTTCGCGCTGGCTCGTCTGGCCGAAGACCCGACCGGGCCCACGCCGATCGGGATCTTCCGCTCGGTCGAGCGTCAGGTGTTCGGCCGTGTCGCGAGTGCCGGCGCGAAGCCCGCGTCAGAGGCGGAGCTCGCGCAGCTGCTTCTCGCCGGAGACACCTGGACCGTCGGCTAGCCGGGACCCGCGGCTAGCTGTCGGCGACGTAACCGTCGGCAGGCTCGAGCGGGAGCCCGTCAGCCTGCCACTGGAGCAGGCCGCCGGCCATGTTGTGCGCGTCGAAGCCGGCGCCGCGAAACGCCTCGGCCGCCATCGCCGAGCGGCTGCCGCTGCGGCAATAGAACACGATCGGGGTGCCACGGTCGAGCGTTTCGGCATGGCTGGCGAGCTCGCCGAGCTCGATCAGGCGGTCGCCCGCGATGCGCCCCGCGTCGTGCTCGTGGGGACGGCGCACGTCGATCAGCTGGATCGAGCTCTGCCGTAGCAGCTCGGCGACCTCGCGCGGGGTGAAGTCGGGGGACATCGCGGCGAGCGTAGCGACTCGGTTCACCCGGCCAGCACGGAAATGCGGCCGCACCCGGGCGAGCGCGGCCGCACCTGCGCGAGCGCGGCCGCACCTGCGCGAGCGCGGCCGCACCTGCGCGAGCGCGGCCGCACCTGCGCGAACGCGGCCGCACCTGCGCGAACGCGGCCGCACCTGCGCGAGCGCTTGTTAGAACATTTGTCCAGGAGGGTGGGGAATGGTCTCGATCGGGTAGCCCCTATTGAACGCAGGCCTGCCCGCGTGGAGCAGGCCGAGCACGACATAGGAGGTAAGAGAGGATGCCCGCCGGCAGTGGGAGAGGAGCCTCGGCGCGCGCGGCGACGCGTGGCCGCTCCTCGACGAACGGATCACGCTCTAGCTCGGCGCGCAGTACCGGAAGGTCGAGCTCGGCGCGTAGTAACGGACGATCGAGCTCAGCGCGCAGTACGGGACGGTCGAGCTCGGCACGCAGCACGGGAGGGTCGAGCTCGGCACGCAGCAGCGAGCGCCCCAGTTCCGCGCGCAGCGGTTCGCGATCGAGTGCTTCGCCCGGCAGCAGCAACGGCCGGGGCAGCAACGGCCGGGACAGCAACGGCCTGCGCGAGCGTCTGAGCAGCATCGGCGTACCGATCGCGACGGCGACGATCGGCGTAGCTGGAGGTGTTTTGATCGGCCGGACCGCGGCCCAGCGCGCCCGCAAGGTGCTTGGCGTGCCCATGCCCACGGTCAAGGTCGACCTGGCCGGCGTGACGAAAGGGCTCGGCGAGGCCGGACGACAGTTCGGCAAGCTCGCCAGCGAGGTTCGCACCGTCCGCGAGAAAGCCGAACAGGTCGGGCGCGCGATCAGCTAGGAGCCTCGATGGCCGCCACCGCCACCAAGAGCCGTAGCCGATCCATCGGGCCTTCGCGCACCGCGACCCTCAAGAAGGCCGCAGCGAAGAAGGTGGTCAAGACGGCCGCGCGACCGAAGGAAACCCCCGGCACCTCGAAGCTCGCGACGAAGGGCACGCGCAAGATCGTCAAGGTGGTGGCGCGCCGCGCGGTGAAGTCAGGTGCCCAGGCGTTGCGATCGGCGGGAGCGCGGGCGGTGCGATCGGCGGCCCAGCGGGGGACGATCGCGGGCGCCTCCGCGATCAATCTGAAGCCGCTTCCGATCCAGGTCTCGATCGATGTCGCAGTGCCGGTCGAAGTTGCCTGGCAGGAGTGGCGCAGCTGGGGCAAGCTGATCGAGGGCGTGCACCTGATCGAGGACGTCGAGCGAGACGGCGATTCGCTGACGGGTCATACGGCGGGGCCGAGACACGCCGACTGGGAGGCAGAGATCCTCGACGAACGGGAGGCGGAGAGCTTTGCGTGGCGGTCGGTAAACGGCAGCGACTGCGCGGGGCTAGCGACGTTCCACGAGCTGAGTGAGCGCCTAACGCGGATCGAGCTCGACCTGGACGTGCTGCCGACCGGTCCGGCCGAGGCGATGACGCTCGCGCTGCACGTTGCGCACCGGCGAGCCGAAGCCGAGCTGCGGCGGTTCAAAGCCCACGTGGAATTCATCAACCCGGACGTCTACGAACAAGCTGGAAAGAACAACGGCTCCCGATCCAGGCAGACCGGTAACCGATCCAGGAATAACGGGAAGCAGTCCAAAGCAAAAGCCAAGTGAGTAGGAACGGAGGGACACGATGGCGACAACGTCAATGACGCGGCAAACAGGGGGCGGCTATGTCCAGCGGTCGGGTTCGAGCGGCCTGTACGACGTGCTCGACCTGATCCTCGACAGGGGGCTCGTCATCGACGTGTTCCTAAGGGTCTCGCTTGTCGGGATCGAGCTGTTGACGGTCGACGCGCGGATCGTGATCGCGAGCGTTGACACGTATCTGCGTTTCGCGGAGGCCGTCAACCGGCTCGATCTCGGACAGAGCTCGGACGAGGGCCTGCCGCAGCTCGTCGAGGACATCACCTCGGACGGCGCGCAGTCGAAGACCAAGGGAATCCTCGAGGGCGCCAAGGAGTCGCTGTTCGGCTCCGACGAGGACGAGGACGAGGACAGCGGCGGGTCATCGCGAAGCAGCAGCGGCGGCAGCAGTGGTTCCTCGCGACGCTCTAGCCAGAGCTCGCGCTCGAGCGGAGGTTCACGATCGCGGCAGCGCTCGTCTAGCCGCGGGCGGTGAGCAGCGAGGTCACGGCGATGCCCACCTACGTGTACGGAATCATCGACGGCGACGCGCAGGCGCCGGGAGCCGCCGGGATCGGGGGCGCGCCGCTGCAGCTGATCCCCGCCGACGGCAGCGCGGCGCTCGTCAGCGAGATCGCCGGCTCCGATGTGCGCCTCGGCCGCGACGAGGTGCTCACACATTCGCGGGTGCTGGAGGAGGCGATGTCGAACGGGACCGTGCTGCCGATGCGGTTCGGCGTGGTGATGGAGGACGACGCCGAGGTGCGTGGCCGCCTCCTCGACGAGCACGCCGCGGAGCTGCGGCGGCAGCTCGAGCTGATGGCGGGCAAGGTCGAGCTCAATGTTCGGGCGGTGTACGAGGAGGAGCCGCTGCTGCGCGACGTGCTCGAGCACGAGCCCGAGATCGCGCGGCTTCGCGATCAGCTGCGGGGCAAGCCCGACGACGCCACCTACTTCGAGCGCGTCAGGCTCGGCGAGTTGGTCGCGGAGGCGGTTGACCGGCAGCGCGCGCGGGACGCGCGGGCGATCGTCGACGAGCTCGCACCGCTGGCGGCGGATATCGAGATCGCCGAGCTGGCGCACGAGCGGATCGTGCTCGGCGCCTCGTTCCTGATCGAGCGGGATCGGATCGCCGAGTTCGACCAGGCGCTCGACCGTGTAGCCGGCGCATATGCGGGCAGGATGCGGTTCAAATGCACCGGGCCGCTGCCTCCGCACTCCTTCGTCCGGCTCGCCGGGAGCACCTGATGGGCCTGCTGACCGGACTCGTGACGCTGCCGCTGGCGCCGGTGCGAGGCGTGGTGTGGGTCGTCGAGCAGGTCGCGTCGGAGGCCGACCGGCAGCTGTACGACGAACGCGAGATCCGCCGACAGCTGCTGGCACTCGAACTTGAACACGAGGACGGGCAGATCGACGAGCATGAACGCCGGCAGCGTGAGGAGGAGCTGCTGGAGCGGCTCGAGGTAAGCCAAGCACGCGCCCACGGCGCGTGGGAGGAGGGACCGTCGGATGGCTGAGCAGCGAAAGGACAGCAGGCGCAACGGTGCCGGTGGCGGCGGCCTCTCGGGCCGCGAGGCCATCGAGCGTGTTCGCGCGGAGCTGCCCCGGCTGCTCGGCCGTCCGATCGAATCGGTGCTGGGCCTCGAGCGCGACGAGGACAGCGGATGGCGCGTCACCGTGCAGGTCGTCGAGCTCTCGCGGATCCCGAGCTCGACCGACGTGCTCGGCGCGTACGCCGTGAGCCTCGACGGCGACGGTGAGCTGACGGGCTACCGTCGCCGCCGCCGCTACTACCGCAACCAGGCCGACGAGGACTAACGATGAGCCTGCCAGACCCCACACCGTCGCCCCGGCTGCCGAGCAGCTATGGCCGCAGTGACCTCCGCGAGCGGGGCGGCGGCCCGGCCAACCTCGCGGACATCCTCGAGCGGGTGCTCGACAAGGGAATCGTGATCGCCGGCGACATCCAGATCAACCTGCTCGACATCGAGCTTCTGACGATCAAGCTGCGGCTGCTCGTCTGTTCGGTGGACCGCGCCCAGGAGATGGGGATCAACTGGTGGCAGTCGGACCCCAACCTGAACTCGGACGCAAAGCGGCTCGAGGGCGAGAACCGCGAGCTCCAGGCTCGGGTGCAGCGGCTGGAGCGGTTGCTCGAGGGAGGACATCGCGAGGCGGGCGATGGATCAAAGCGTTGAACGGCTGCGCGCGATCGCGGGGGCGCTGTCGAGCGATGAGCTCGACGAGCTGATCGCGCAGGCGCGGGCCGAAGCACGCGAGCGAGTGCGCGCAGCGCTGGTCGAGGCGATGACCGAGTCGCTGATGGAGCAGGTTGCCGCTGGACACGAGCCGCGAGCGATCGCACAGCACGAGGAGCTGGCGTGGTACGTGTACGGAGTCGTCCGCGCCGACGACGTGGAGCTGCCGGACGACCTCACGGGCGTTGAAACGGGGCTACCGGTTGGCTTGGTGCGCGAGGATGGACTGGCCGCGGTCGCGAGCCAGGTGGCCGGCTCTGAGTTCGACGAGGCCCAACTGCGAGCGCACCTCGGCGACATGGAGTGGGTACAGGCGGTCGCGCGCGCGCACGAGGCAGTGCTCCATCAGATCGCCAACCGCTCGACCGTGATCCCGATGCGGATGTGCACGGTCTACCGCACCGAGGGTGGTGTTCGCGAGATGCTGCGGCGGGAGGCGGGCGCGCTTCGCGAGGCGCTCGAGCATCTGGAGGGCAAAACCGAGTGGGGCGTCAAGGTGCTCGCGGATGCGACCGCGACGATCGGCGACCGTGACGATGCCACCGATGGACTGACGACGGCTGCCGAGGGCTCGGGGGCTGCCTACATGGATCGCAAGCGCAGGGAGCGCGAGGATGCGGAGCGGGCGGCCGAGCGGGTAGAGCAGGCGTGCGCCGAGATCCACGAGGCGTTATGCGCGCTTGCGTCGGATGCGCTGCTCGCACCGCCCCAGCGACCGGAGGCGCACGGGCTCGCCGGCGAGATGGTGCTGAACGGCGTCTACCTCGTGCGCGACGAGGATCAGGCTGAGTTCCACGAGTGCATCGATGCGCTGACGCTTCAATACGGCGCGCTTGGGTTGACGCTCGAGCGCACGGGCCCATGGCCCGGCTACAACTTCGTTCCCGGCACGCTCGGAGCGGCCTGGTGAGCGCCGGCACCCTGTACGCCTCCCCGCAGATACGCGCACCCGCCGCGCGGCGGGCGACCTTGCTCGACCTGCTCGACCGGCTGCTGGCCGGAGGGGTCGTGATCCACGGCCACATCACGCTGGCGGCGGCCGACATCGACCTCGTGCAGCTCGACCTCGGCATCCTGTTGGCGGCGGTCGAAACGGCAGCGAGGCGATGAGCGTGATGCTGTACGCGATCCTCGAGCGCGGCGACCCGCTGACCGATCGCGGGGTGCTCGACGGACGCGCGCTTCAGGCGATCGAGGACGACGAGCTGGTTGCAGTCGTCGGCGAGGCCGGGCGCTCGGCGACGGACGCCGGCGGAGCGCGGCTGTGGGAGTACGAGCGCGTGATCGAGGCGTTGATGGGCGAGCGGACGCTGCTGCCGGCTCGCTTTGGCAGCGTGTTCGCCGACGCGACCTCGGTGCGCGCGTCAATTCGCGAGCACAGGGCGCAGCTGAAGGACGCGCTGCGACGGGTCAGCGGAGCCGTCGAGCTCGCCGTCAGCGCATCGGCGCGCTCGGATCCGCCAGTGACGCGCGACGCCGGCGCCGGCCCGGGCACGGCCTACATGACGGGGCAGCTCGAAAGGTGGCAGCGGGCGCGGCGAATCGCCGAGGCGCTCGAGCCGCTGAACGCGCTCGCACGCGCCGTCCAGCCGCGCCGGTCATCCGATGCCGGGACCCTGTTCGGCGCCGCGTATCTGGTCGACCGCGACGCCGTGCCGCGGTTCGTCGAGCTGCTTGGGCGGATCGATCGCGGCCTGGAAGAGGCCGAGCTCACGTGCACCGGACCGTGGCCGCCGTTCAGCTTCGCGGGGCAGCCGCTCCTGCAGGAGGAGGGGTCGTGAACCGCGTGAACGCCGACCCCGAGCGCGTCGAGCAAGGGCTCGCGCAGCTGGTGCTGACGCTCGTGGACCTGCTGCGGCAGCTGATGGAGCGCCAGGCCCTGCGACGGGTGGAGGCCGGGAGCCTGACCGATGCCGAGATCGAAAGGCTGGGACGGACGTTCCTGGCTCTATCTGAGCGGATGGACGAGCTCAAACGCCACTTCGGCCTGCGGGATGAGGATCTGAACCTCAACCTCGGGCCGCTCGGAGACCTGATGTAGCAAGCCGCAAGGAGGAACCAATGCCACCCCTGCAACAGCGTTATTACGACATCCTCGTCGAGCGGGTACGCAACGACCGTTACCCCAGCCATCAGCTGCTCGATCGGATCGAGGCGGCGATGTGGACAGACGAACAGATCGTCGAGTACGTCGACGTGCTGCTCTCGAAGATCGACGAGTCCTGGTATCCGAGCCACCAGCTCCTCGATCGCGTCCAGCGGATGTTGTCGATGGTCGCCACCGCGTGAGCAGGTAACTCGGATCCCGGCGCGCACGCGCCGGGCCAATCAACAAAGGAGGAGCGGGATGTCTACTGGTGTTCTCATCGCGATCATCGTCGTCGCAGTGCTGATCGTGATCGGGCTGATCGTCCTGGTGCCGCGCGCCAACGCCCGCCGGCGCGAACGAGCGCGCGAGCGCGAGCTCGAGGAGCGTCGGGAGCAGGTGGCAGGCGAGCACCGTGAGCAGGCTGAGACCCGGACGAGGCAGGCCGAGGTCGCCGAGCGACAGGCTCGGATCGCCGAGCTGCATGCGCAACGCGCTCGCACCGAGGCTCAGCTGCACGAGGAGCGGGCGACGCTCCACGAACAGGGTCTCGCCGACGACGAGCTGACTTCAGACGGCCGGGCTGAGGGTGAGGATGCGCGGTTGGCGGGCAACGGGCAGGCCGACCCCGAGGACGTCCGGCTGCCGGAGGACAGCCAGGCGCAGCCGAGGGACGTGCAGCGATGAGGTCCGGGATCGGCAGCATCATCTACCTGGTCATCGGCGTGATCGTGGCGGCGTCGCATCACTACTTCGCGCACGCCAGCGCGCTGAAGCCGATCATCTCGGCGCTGCTGGCGATCGCGCTGTGGCCGCTGGTGCTGCTCGGCATCAGCCTGCACCTGCACTAGGGCCGGCTGTCGCGGCTGCGGTTGCGGGCGCGGTTGCGGGTGCGGGTGCGGGCGCGGTCGCGGTTGCGGTTGCGGTTGCGGTTAGCGCGGACGCGGAAGGCCGGGCCGCCACCCAGAGAAATGTCGCACGATCGCCCCGCGGCTCGGACGGAGGCAGAAAACTCCGGGTCAGCCGGAGAAATCCGCCTTTGAGCCCGGCGGCGACGGGGTTTGCGACGTTTCTCGGAGGGTGCGGCGGACGGGCGCCCGCGGCCGGGGGCCGCGGGGGCCGGGGGGCCCGCCCCCCCGGCGGGTCCGGCGGGAGCCGGGGGCGGGTCCGCGGGAGCCGGGGGCGCCCGCGGGCCGCGCCGCGCCCCGCCCCCCCGCGGGCAGTCCCGCCCGCGGGCCGCGCCGCGCCCCGCCCCCCCGCGGGCCCGCCCCGCTCTCCATAACCCCGCCTGTGGCATCTATCTTGCAGTTCGTGTAGGCTGCCCGGCCGAAACTAGAACCCAGCCGAGTCTCTGAGGCACCAAGCCTCAGAGAGCGGGGAACCCACAGGGGCCAGATTCGGTCCCCGGGGCGAATCGCCGGAAGTACGGCGAAGCGCAGCTCTTTCAGCGCTAGCCCGACAGCTAACCCCGTAGGCGTCAGAAAGAGAAGGGGTTGGTTTGTCGCATTCGAGCATTCGACCTGCAGGCCGTGTCGCGGCGCTCGTCGCGTTCGCGGTTTCGTGCGCCGCGTTCCTGGTTCCCGCGCTGTCATGGGCCCACAGTGCCCAGACGCGAACGCGCAACTCGACGACGACCCGCACGGCGACGGGCACAGCCAGCTCCACCAAGCCCGCGAAATCGAGCTCGGGTGGCGCCAGCGCGAGCGGCAGCGGTGGCGCCTCGCCGTCCGGGGGGTCATCTGGTTCGAGCGGCAACTGCTGCCAGCACATGGGCCAGCGGGTACTGCGCTACGGCGACCGCGGGCACGACGTCCGCGTGCTTCAGGACTTCCTGCAGCGGGCCGGCTACTGGACCAAGATCACCGGCTACTACGGCCCGGGCACCAAGAAGCGCGTGGCGGAGTTCGAGCGAGCGCACGGCTTCAAGCCCGACGGCATCCTGTGGATCCCGGTCGAGAAGCGGCTGCGGGCTGTCGTCGCCTACAAGGATGCCCCGCACGGCAGCCTGCGCATCAACTCCGATGGAACCGGTACGGCGCCGGCCAACTCGCCCAACGCGGTCCTGAAGATGGTGGCGGCCGCCAACCGGATCCACACGACCTACTACTGCTACGCGGGTGGCCACGGGAGCTGGAACGACTCCTGCTACGACTGCTCCGGCAGCGTCAGCTACGTGCTGCATGCAGCCGGGCTGCTCCCGTATCCGGAGGACTCCACGGAGCTCGAGTCGTTCGGCAGCCCGGGCAAGGGCAAGTGGGTGACGATCTACGCCAACGCCAACCACACGTGGATCGTGATCGCGGGCCGGGCGTTCGACACAGCCGATTACGGCGGTCCTGACATCCCAGGAGGATCGGGGCCACGCTGGCGCTCGGATCCAACCGGGAACCTCCAGGACGGCCAGAGCTACATCATCCGGCACCCGAACGGGTTGTAGCCGGCAGCGTGCCGCAGGCCGGGTGGCCAGCCCGGCGCTGGCCGCTCGGGGTCGCGTAGCATCCTCACAAGGATGTCAGCGCTGGCCGAGCTGTACTCGATCCCCCAGGAGCACCTGGACTTCGCCGAGACGATCCGCCGGATCGCGCGGGAACGGATAGCGCCCCGCGCCGCCGAGATCGACGAGCGGGCCGAGTACCCGCACGACCTGCGCGAGCTGCTCGCCGAGCACGACGTGCTCGGGTTGCCGTTCGAGCTCGAACACGGCGGTACCGGCACCGGCACGCTGATGCTCAACATGGCGATCGAGGAGATCGCCAAGGCGTGCGCATCCACCGCCCTGATCCTGATGGTGCACGAGCTCGGCACGCTGCCGGTCAAGCTGTTCGGGACCGAGGAGCAAAAGCAGCGGCTGCTGCCACGCTGCGCCAGCGGCGAGTGGTCGCCGGCGTTCGCGCTGTCGGAGCCCGATGCGGGCTCGGATCCCGGCGGGATGCGCACACGTGCGGTCAAAGACGGCGACGAGTGGGTGATCGACGGCACCAAGAACTGGATCACGAACCTGGGGATCGCGGACTTCTACGTGGTGTTCGCGGTCACCGATGCCGCCGCGGGACACTCGCGCGGGATCTCGGCGTTCATCGTCGAAGCTGACCGGCCCGGGTTCAGCATCGGCAAGCTCGAGCACAAGCTTGGGATCCGCGGCTCGCCGACCGGCCAGCCGATCTTCGACGGCGTGCGGGTGCCCGAGGAGAACCTGATCGGAGACGTGAACGAAGGCTTCAAGGTCGCGATGGCGACGCTCGATCGCTCGCGGCTCGGCGTCGCGGCGCAGGCGCTCGGCATCGCGCAGGGCGCGGCCGACTACGCAGCCGCGTACGCGCGTGAACGGCAGCAGTTCGGCACGCCGATCAACTCCTTCCAGGCGATCCAGTTCAAGCTCGCGGACATGGAGACGCAGTGCGCGGCGGCGCGGGAGCTGCTCTACAAAGCGTGCGCAAAGGTCGATCGCGGCGAGGCGGACGTCGGCAAGTATTCGGCGATGGCGAAGCTGTTCTGCTCGGACACCGCGATGAGCGTCACGGTCGAGGCCGTGCAGGTGCTGGGCGGCTACGGGTACGTCAAGGAGTACCCCGTCGAGCGGATGATGCGCGACGCCAAGATCACGCAGATCTACGAGGGCACGAACGAGATCCAGCGGCTCGTGATCGCCCGCTCGCTGAGGTAGGCGAGCTTGCCAGGCTCCGCGCCAACCCCCCGCCGGATCCTGCTGTCGGCACTGGCAGCGCTGACGGTGGGGCTGGGAGCGGTGAGCCTGCTCGCGGGATTCAGCGACTCCTTTCCGGTCCGCCTGCTCCAGGGCTTGGCGGTGCTCGGCGCGGGGGCGGTGATCATCGGCGGTGCTGCGCTGCTGGTGATGATCCGGCTCGCCGGCTGGCGCGACCCGGTCTCAGAGGACGACTTCGAGGCGACCGTGCAGCGCGCCGAGCGGCTCGCCGCAGAAGAGTCGTGGGGCGACACCGAGGACTACGCGGGCGACGAGGACGACGAAGAGGAGCTGTTCGATCCGCGCAACGAGGAGGACTTCAGGGCGCTTGTGCGGTCCGCGGTCGACGAGCTGCCGCTGGAGTTCCACCGGGCGCTCGAGCACGTGGCGGTCGTCGTGTCGGACGGCGGACGGCGGCAGCGCGCGTACGGTCTCTACCAGGGGGACACAGCCGCGCGCGATTACTTCCACGATCGGATCGTGATCTTCCGCGACACGCTCGTGCGCGACTTCGGCTCGGATCCCGAGCTGCTGAAGGCACAGGTCACGCGCACGCTGCGCCACGAGCTCGCCCACCACCTAGGGTGGGACGAGAACGGCGTGCGGGGACTCGGTCTGTAGGCCGCGCCCGAACGCCACTAGGATCCCCGCTCACCCCAAGACCAGGAGACATCGAGACAATGCCCGAAGCCGTAATCGTCGACGCGATCCGCACGCCGATCGGGCGCGCGATGAAGGGATCTCTGAAGACCGTCCGCGCCGACGAGCTGGCCGCGCTGCCGATCAGGGCGCTGATCGAGCGCAATCCCGGGGTGAATTTCGCCGAGACCGGCGACGTGATGATGGGCGCGGCGTCATCGATCGGCGAGCAGGGCTACAACGTCGGGCGCAACGCCTCGTTGCTGGCAGGCATCGACCATCACGTCCCCGCCTGCACCGTCAATCGCTTCTGCGCCTCCTCGCTGCAGACGATCAGGATGGGATTTCACGCGATCAAGGCCGGCGAGGGCGACCAGTACGTCGCGGCCGGCGTCGAGGCCGTCTCGCGCGCGGGGCTGGGCGCCGGGATGATGGATGAGGCCAAGCATCCGAAGCTGAACGGCTCCGAGGGCTCGCTCTACGACGTCTACATCCCGATGGGGATGACGGCGGAGAACGTCGCCGAGCGCTGCAAGGTCACCCGCGAGCAGCAGGACGAGTGGGCTGTGATCTCGCAGAACCGAGCGGTCGACGCGCGCGACTCGGGTCACTTCGACGCCGAGATCGTGCCGGTGCCCGTGCCGGCCCACAAGGACGCCGACAAGGAGGGAAACGAGATCGAAGTGCCCGACGCGGTCGTGACGAAGGACGACGGCCCGCGCCCCGGAACGACGATGGAGGTGCTCTCGACGCTCAAGCCGGCGTTCAAGCCGGATGGGACCGTCACCGCGGGTAACTCGTGTCCGCTCAACGACGGCGCCGCCGCCGTGCTGCTGATGTCCGACGAGAAGGCCCGTCGGCTCGGGATCGAGCCCAAGGCGCGGATCATCGCCTCGACCGTCGCCGCGATTCGCCCGGAGATCATGGGCCTCGGCCCGATCCCGGCGATCCAGGCGCTGCTCAAGGAGACCGGGATGACGATCGACGATGTCGACATCGTCGAGATCAACGAGGCGTTCGCCGCGCAGATCGTGCCGTGCAAGGAGGAGCTCGGGATCCCGGATGAGAAGCTCAACCCGTTTGGCGGCGCGATCGCGCTCGGCCATCCGTTCGGGATGACCGGCGCGCGGATCATGACGACGCTGCTCAACGGCCTGCGGGCCCTGGACGGGACCTACGGAATCGAGTCGATGTGCGTCGCCGGCGGCATGGGCCAGGCGATGCTGGTCGAGCGGTTGACCTGACCCACCCGCTAGCGTATGCTGGCGGCAGTGGGGAAGCCACGGGGCATTCTTGTCGTTGCGTGCGCGGTTGGCGCGCTCGCGTCTCCGGCGGCCGCCGCTCCCCCGCGGGCAGGTGGGCTGCAACAGCTGCCTCGCCTGACCCACTGCTTCACGCCCGCAGGAAGCACCGGGTGCACGGCCTGGCCGGCGCTGGAGAACGTGGTCTCGATCGCGATCACGCCCAACGGCCGCTTCGCCTACGTAGCGTCGGGTGGCACCGGCGACGGGACGATCCTGCTCGCCGACCGCAACCCCGCGACCGGTGCGTTGACGCCGGTCAGCGGCAAGACCGGGTGCTATTCGAGTGACGGCTCGAGCCCGGCGGGCGCCAACACCTGCACGGTCGCCACCGACGCCGGCAGCGGCGCCGGTGGCAACAACGGCTACGAGCTGGACGGGCTCGTGATCTCCTCGGACGGCAAATTCCTGTACGCCGCCTCGCCCGTGGCGGGAGCGGTGGTCTCGTTCTCGATCAACCCCAGCACCGGCGTGCTGACACAATTGCCCCTGGCCCAGGGTGGCTGCGTGAACGCAACCGGCTCCGGCGGCTGCGCCAAGGCGACGGTTATGGTCCATCCAGAGTCCTTGACGTTGAGCCCGAACGGGAAGCTGCTCTACGAGTCCTCCTACGACGACGAAGACATTGTGGTGTTCAACCGCGTCGGCGCCACCGGGGCGATCTCCCAGGTCCCCGGCAAGCCCGGCTGTCTCACGAAGGACGGCAGCAGCGGGCTGTGCGACACGGATCCGTTGATCTACGGCGGTCCGACGCGGGTGGTCGTCTCGCCGGACGGCGGCACCCTCAGTGTCGCGTCGTACACCATTGCGGTGCTCAAGTACAGCTACAGCACCACCGGTGGGTTCGTGCCTGCCGGCTGCGTGCGGGACCCCTCGGTCGCGTCCAATAGATGCACTGCACTTGCGCCGCTGAAGGGCGAGTACGACCTCGCGGGCTCGCCGGACGGCAAGGAGCTGTATGCCGGGCTTTACGACGAATACGGTGTGACCACCCTGAGCTCGAGCCTCCAGCGGATCAGCTGCACGCTCGAGTCACCGATCACGCCGTGCGCACAGGGGGCGGGCCTGTACGAAATGAACGATCTAGCGGTGGCCCCCGATGGCGCCGCCGTCTACGGCGCGGCTGGGGAGGGCGCCGCCTCGAGCGAGGCGGGTGTCGTAGCGTTCGCGCGCACCCCGTCCACCGGCGCGCTGACCCAGTACGGCGGCGCCGGAGGCTGCCAGCTCTCCAACCCGCTGAGCACGGGAGCTGAGAAGAACTGCGGCGACGATCCACCGGCCGCCGGCCCGTACTCGATTGCCGTGTCGCCCGATTCGAACTTCGTCTATGCCGGAGGGTTTGGCTGGCTGACGGCCTACTACGCGGTCTCGCGGCCAACCTGCCGGAGCGCGAGCGTCACCGTCCCGGCCGGCCATACGGTCACCTTGCACCTGACGTGCTCGGACTTCGACCCGAATCCGCTCGCGGTACTGATCACGCACAAGCCGGCCCACGGCAAGCTCGGGACGATCAATCAGGTCCACAAGACGGTTACCTACACCCCCGCCGCGGGCTACAGCGGCCGCGACAGAGTCACGTTCGTCGGGTGGGATGGCACCAATAGCTCAACGCCGGCGGTGATCCGGATCACCGTCAAGCCGGCGACGCTCTCCGGCCTGACCGTGGCGCCCCACAAGTTCAAGCTGAGCAGCGGCCCGGTCAAGCTGAAGATCAGCTTCGACCTGTCGGCGGCCTCGAGCGTGACGTTCACGGTGCAGCAGCAATCGGGAGGCCACTTCAAGGGAAGCTTCTCGCGCAGCGGGAAGGCCGGAGCGAACAGCTTCACGTTTGACGGACGGATCGGCTCGCACAAGCTCGGGGTGGGAAGCTACGAGCTGCTCGCGACACCCCAGCACGGACGCACCCACACCACGACCTTCAAGCTCACGTAGCGATCGAGCGCCGGGCCCCCGGTCCGCTCGCTTTCACTGAGCCGTCGCGCCCTGCAGCTCTCCGAGCGCCGCGATCAGACCCGCCGTTGCGACCGACAGCGGCGGGTCGAGGTCGCGGTCGCCGAGCAGGCCGAAGCAGACCTCGCCGTCGTAGCTGAGGATCCCGACCGACAGGCACTGGTTGGCGGGGTTGAGCGGGACGACCGGGTACACCTCGCGCATGCGCACCCCGTTCAGGTAGAACGGCTGCTGGGGACCGGGAATGTTCGAGACCACCAGGTTGAACGCGCGCACGGTGCCCATCGTGCGCGCGATCAGACCGGAGACCAGCGGCGGCGCCCACCCGGATGCGCCCACCATCAGCGCCCCGGCGCGGACCGCAGCCGACTGCTTGAGCTCGCTGGTCTGCTTGGCGAGGGCGCGGACCCTGGCGAGCAGGTCTCGCTCGTAGACCGGCAAATCGACGAACACGGTCGAGATCCGGTTGCCGAGCTCGCCGGCCTCGTCCGCCTCGCGGACGCTCACCGGCACCAGCGCGACCGGCGGCCGCCCGGCGCCGAAAGCCTCCGGCCCGGCCGCCGCGAGGTAGCGCCCGAGCATCCCAGAGACGACCGCCAGCAGGGTGTCGTTGACCGTGCCGCCCGCCCGGCGTCCCACGGCCTTGACGGTTGACACGTCGGTACGGGCGACGGCGTAGCGCCGATTCGGCGAGATCGGACGGTTGAGCGGCGTCATCGGCGCCTGCGGACGGGCGCGCGCCAGCTCGAGGGCCACGTCGGTCGCCCGCCGCATCTCCGTCGCCGCCCGACGCGGATCTGGGTCCAGCGCGCGAAGCATCCCGTCGACCATCAGCTTCGGGGCGCGCGCCAGCGGCCGTGAGGCCAGCTGCGCGACGTGGCGGCGCAGGTCATAGCGCCGCGGCTCCCACTCCTTCTCCGGCGGTGGGATCTCGAGCGCCTGCTCGGTCGGGTCGAGCACGAGCGCCGCGATTCCAATCGCCGCCATCCCGTCCACGAGCGCGTGGTGGACCTTCATCAGAAGTCCCTTGCAATTGCGCTCCAGGCCCTCGATCAGCGTCAGCTCCCACAACGGCCGTGTCCTGTCGAGTCGGTGCGAGAACTCGCGGCCGACGAACCCGCCGAGCTCGGCGTCGCCGCCCGGCTGCGGCAGGCTGGCCTGCCGCACGTGCCATTCGAGGTCGAAGTCGGCGTCGTCGACCCAGACCGGGTTGGCAAGCCCGAGCGGCGGCTCCGCGAGGCGCTGGCGCAGGCGAGGCACCAGATGGATGCGCTCGCGGACCCGCTCTAGCACCATCGCGTGGGTGAGCGTCGCGTCCGGCTCGAACACCAGCAGCCCACCCACCGCCATGTTGACCGGCCCGTGCTCGGCGGCAAGCGACGAGCGGTCGGCGGGGGAGAGCTCCTCGGTCACCGCGGCGGCATACGCAGCGCCCCGTCGAGCCGGATCACCTCGCCGTTGAGCATCTCGTTCTCGACGATGTGCCTCGCCAGCGCGGCGAACTCGTCGGGCCGCCCCAGCCGTGAAGGAAACGGGATCGCGCGGGCGAGCTCGTCCCGTGCCTCTTGGGGCAATGCGGCCAGCAGGGGGGTGTCAAACGTGCCTGGCGCGATCGTGCACACCCGGATCCCAGCGCCGGCCAGATCGCGCGCGGCAGGCAGCGTCATGCCGACGATTCCGCCCTTCGATGCGGAGTAGGCGACCTGTCCGATCTGACCGTCGAACGCGGCGATCGACGCGGTGTTGACGCACACGCCGCGCGTGCCATCGCCGTCGGGGTCGTTTTCGAGCATCGCCGCGGAGGCCACCCGCAGCACGTTGAACGTTCCGATCAGGTTGACGGCGATCACGGTCTCAAACGGCTGGAGGGTGTGGGGCCCGCGGCGGCCGGCGATCTTCTCGGCCCAGCCGATCCCGGCGCAGCACACGGAGATCCTGATGCCGCCGGAGCGCGCGACCGCGACGTCGACCGCCGTCTGAACGCTGTCCGGATCCGTCACATCCGCGCGTACGAATTGCGCGCGCTCGCCGAGCTCCTGCGCCAGCGCCCGCCCCTTTTCCTCGTTGACGTCCGCGATCACGACGCTCGCACCGTCCCCGTGCAAGCCCCTGACGGTCGCCTCCCCGAGCCCCGACGCACCGCCGACGACGACCGCGCCGCTGCCGTTGATCTGCATGGTCGCGAACCCTACTGCGGTCAGGGGACCGTGATCGTCACGTTCGCGACCCGTGACCGCGGGGTGAACGCAGAGCCAGCGAAAGCGCGAAGCGCTCCTGCTCGTCGGTGTACCAGCGATCGAGCTCGAGTCCTGCCGCGCGGAAATCGTCTTCGACTCGGGTGCGGGTGAACTTCGCGCTGATCTCGGTGCGAAGCTCCTCGCCCGCCGCGAACTCCACCCGGAGTCCGAGGTTTGCGAGCAGCACGGTGCACGGCCTGGAGGCGCGCAGGCGCATCTCGACCCACTCGTGGCGGCGATCGAAGAACGCGACGTGGTCGAACGCGTCGGGGACGAAGTCGGCGCCCAGCTCGCGGTTGATCACGTGCAGGACGTTGCGGTTGAACTCGGCCGTGAGCCCCTCGGAGTCGTCGTAGGCCGCCTCGATCACCGCGGGGTCCTTGACCAGGTCGGTGCCGAGCAGCAGCCGATCGGACGGGCCGAGCAGCGCGCCGATCTGGCGTAGCAACCCGCGGCGGGTGCCCGGCGGGAAGTTGCCGATCGTGCCGCCGAGCAACGCGACCAGCCGCGGAACACCATCAGACTCGGGAACGCGTCCGAGATGGCGTTCGAAGTCCCCGACCACCCCGTGAACTTTGATCTGGTCGTAGTCCGCAACCAGCTGCTCCGCGGCATCGCGGATCACCTGCTCGGAGACGTCGAGCGGCACGTAACGCTTCAGGCTCCCGGCGCGCTTCATCGCGTCGAGCAGGATGCGCGCCTTCTCGGCACTGCCGGAGCCGAGCTCGACCAGCTCGCCGAAGCCGCCGGTCGCGACGATCTCATCCGCGCTGCGCTCCAGGATCTGCCGTTCGCTGCGCGTCGGGTAGTACTCCGGCAGCCCGCAGATCTGCTCGAACAGCTGCGAGCCGCGAGCGTCGTAGAAGTGCTTGGGCGGGATCTCCTTGAACGGCCTGGTGAGGCCATCTAGCACGTCGTTGGCGAGCACCCGCTCGTCGGCATCGGAGAGCCAGGACTCGATCCTGATCTCCGGAGTCTCGAGCAGAGCCTTCACGCGTCCCTCGCGATCCTCAGTCCGGCAAAGATCTGCCGGCGCTGCGGGAAGTCCCAGTTTCGGAACGTCGACGTGCAGACCCGGGCGCGCGTCGCCCACGATCCTCCTCGCAGCACCTTGTACTTCGGACCGAAGAACACCTCCGAGTATTCGGGATAGGGGTGCGCCACGAACCCGGGGTAGCCCGTGAAGTCGCTCGCGGTCCACTCCCACACGTCGCCGAGCATCGCGAGACAGCCGTACGGCGAGGTTCCGGCGGGATGGAGGCAGGCGTTCTCCGGCCCGGGAGCGTTCACGTCCACGTTGGCATGTACGCCGGGCATGGGCGGATCGTTCCCCCAGGGAAACCGTCGTGCCGCTGCCGCCTCCTGGTCCCAGGTCGCCGCTTTCTCCCACTCGATCTCGGTTGGGAGGCGCGCGCCGTGCGCGCGGGCGAAGGCGTCGGCCTCGAACCAGGAGACGTGGACGACGGGCCGGCCCGGGTCGAGGGGCTCGAGTGATCCAAGGCGCCACTCGGCCGAGTGGTCCGCGGTCCACCGCAGCGGTCTGGTGATGTCGTACTGCTCCTTCCAGTGCCAACCCTCGTCGGACCACCACTCGCGGCGCTCGTAGCCGCCGCCCTCGACGAACGTCAGGTACGTGGCGTTGGTGATCGCCGTGCGCCCGATCATGTAGCCGCGGACATCGGTGCGATGCCGTGGGCGCTCGTTGTCATACGAGAAGCCGCTCGCCGGGGCGCCGATCGTGCACTCTCCGGCCGGGATCTCGATCAGCTCGAGGCCCGTGTGATGCATGCCGGCCGCGTCGCCGATCGTGCCGCCGTCCAGCGGTGGGGCTGGCCCGCCGGCCGGGAAGTGGAGCCCGGGTCTCAGCCGAGCCAGCTGCATCGTCTGGAGCATCGTCTCGTTGTGCTGATGCTCGTGGCGGATCACCATCTCGTGTAGTTCGCTCGCGCCGCGCTCGTGGATCACATCGAGCGTGCGCGCCCGCACCTCCGCGAGATATTCGCGCGCGGCCGCCGGACGCAGGAACGGCAGGTCGCCGCGCCGCGCGCGGGGCGTCTCGAACGCGTCGTAGACGTTGGTCAGCTCCTCGTGGAGCAATGGCCGCTCACCGAAACGGTGCACCAGCCACAGGTCCTCGAACGCCGCGATGTGCCCGAGATCCCAGACCAACGGGCTCATCAGCGGGGAGTGAACCCGCTCGAGGTCCGCGTCGGAGGTGTCGGCGACAAGCGCCAGCGTCCGTTCGCGGGCCTCGGTCAACGCGTCGACCGCGCTCGTCGTGGTCGCATCCCCCGGCGCTGCGATCGGCCTCGCCATCATTCGATTGTCTCAGGTGCCGCGTGAACAGAAGGTGAATCGTGCGTCAGCCGGTAGCGCAGGTACAGCGAGTCCGCGCGCTCGAGCAGCCAGAGCACGCGCGCCGCGGCCGGTTGCGCCAGTTCGGGCCCGCTGGAGATCGTGGGTCCCCGTCCGCCGCCGGCGAGCTTGGGCGCGATCGTCACGAACAGCTCATCGACCAGCGCCTCCTGGAGAAGCGCCCCGAACAGCGTCGGCCCACCCTCGCACAGAAGCGTCCTGACGGCGTAGTCGGAACGCAGCCGCCGTAGCGCCGTCGTCACCGTCATCTCGCCGGCGTCGAGACACACCACCTCGACCTGGGCCCGCGTGCTGCTGAGGTCGATCGGGCTCGGCGAGAACACCACCACGCGCGCCTCGGGCTCTGCGAACAGCGGGATGTCGGACGGGATTTCGCCGCTGCGTGTGATCAGGCAGGCGAGGGGCTCGGGCGCCAGCCCGCGCGTAGCGCGGCGTTCGCGCCGATGAGCCTTGCCGAGGATCCGTCCGTAGCGCTCGGTGCCCATCGTCACCGTCCCCGCCAGCACCGCGTCGACCTGCTCGCGCAGGCCGTGGAAGATCGCATGATCGCCGTCGTCGCCGAGCGGGCCCGAGCGCCCGCCGATCGTGGCGCGGCCATCGATGCTCGCAACGAAGTTGGCGATCGTGTACGGCCGATCCGGGGGCACATCGGCGCCAAGCTCGAGCGAGCTCAGGAGGCTCTCGATCTCGATCGATTCGGGGTGCGGAAGCAGCTGGCGGAATTGCATGCGCCCCCGACCGTAACGATTAGAGTCGGCGCGTGCTCGACTGCACCTACCGCGTCCAGATCCCACACCAGCCGGGACAGCTCGCGAAGGTCGCGAGCGCGATCGCAGCGGGACAGGGGTTGATCGGAGACGTCGTCACGATCTCGATGGGTCGCGAACACTCGGTCCGCGAGATCACCGTCGAGGTGCGCGACAGCGATCAGGCGCAGCGCATCACCACGCTGCTCGACGCGCTCGACGGCGTCAGCGTCGTTTGGTACGAGGACCGGGCGCTGATCCGTCACGAGGGCGGCAAGCTCGCGGTCGGCGCGCTGCATCCGGTGCGCACGGTGCAGGAGATGCGGGACGTGTACACGCCCGGGGTGGCCCGCGTCTGCACTGCGATCGCGGCCAAGCCGGAGCTCGCGAGCCGCTACACGATGATCTCTCGCAGCGTCGCGATCTGCACGAACGGCACCAGGGTGCTCGGGCTCGGCAACATCGGGCCGGTCGCGTCAATGCCGGTGATGGAGGGCAAGGCGGTGTTCTACCGGCAGTTCGCCGGGATCTCGGCGATGCCGATCCTGATCGACGCCACCGGCGTCGAGGAGTTCGTCGAGACCGTGGTCCGGATCGCTCCCACGTTCGGCGGCATCCATCTGGAGGACATCTCCGCACCCGAGTGCTTTGAGATCGAGCGGCGGCTGATCGAGTCGCTGCCGCAGCCGGTCATGCACGACGACGTTCATGGCACCGCGGTTGTCTCGGTGGCGGCGGCGATCGTCGCTTGCCGTTACGCGGGGATCGAGCTGCGCAGCGCCGTCGTCGGGCAGCTCGGACTCGGTGCAGCCGGCTACGGGATCGCGGCGCTGATGCGCGACGGCGGCGGCTGCCGGGTGATCGCCTTCGATCCGCTCGAGGCCTCGCATCCACGCGCGATCGCAAAGGGCATCGAGATCCGCTCAATGGAAGAGGTGATGCGCACGGCCGACGTCGTCGTGGCTACGACCGGGCGCCCCGGCCTGATCGCGCCCGAGATGCTCCGCTCTGGCCAGGTGATCCTCGCGCTTTCCAACCCCGATCCCGAAATCGAGCCGGAGGCGGCGCGTGATGCGGGCGCGGCATTTGCCGCAGACGGCCGAAGTGTCAACAACGTCCTCGGCTATCCGGGGATCTTCCGCGGCGCGCTGCAGGCCGGCGCATCGGCAATCAACCTCGAGATGAAGCTCGCGGCGGCTCGCACGATCGCGGACCTCACGCCGGATGGCGAGCTCGTACCTGACGCGCTCGATGCGAGCGTCCACGAGGCGGTTGCTGAGGCCGTGCGGCAGGCCGCCGAGCGGAGCGGTGTCGCCCGGCCGGAGTTGGCGACCGCCGACCTGTGAAGCGTTAGGCTGCGCGCTGCACATGAACATCAAGCAGCTCGACAGGGGGGAGTTGATCGCGGTCGTCGGAGGAATCCTGCTCGGCATCTCGCTGTTTCTCGACTGGTACACGCTGGGCAACGCAAACGCCGTGTTGAATAGCTGCAAGGGGCCCAACACCTCCTGTACCGGCTGGGCGTCGTTGACGATCCTGCGCTTCCTGCTGCTGCTGGCGGCCGCCGCGCCGTTGATCCTGGCGTGGATCATCATCCGTGGGCACGCGCTGTCGTGGCCCCGGGGCGAGCTGACCGCGGTAACCGCGCTGGCGGCGCTGACGTTCACGCTGTTCCGCGGTCTGATCGACAAGCCCGGCTCGCCGCCCGCCGAGATCAGCGTGACGTTCGGGTGGTGGGTCGCATTGGCCGGCGGCCTGCTGATCCTGATCGGCTCGATCGCCCGCTCGCGCGAGAGTGCCAGCCGGCGAAAGCCGCCGGGAGTCCTGTGAGCGGCTCGACGACGGCAGCACGGGTTGACCGCAACCTGGCGCTCGAGCTCGTGCGCGTGACCGAGGCGGCGGCGCTGGCGGCCGCGAGAATGGTCGGCCGCGGCGACAAGGAAGCGGCGGACCAGGCGGCCGTCGACGCGATGCGACACGTGCTCGACAGCGTTTCGATGGACGGCGTGGTCGTGATCGGCGAGGGCGAGAAGGACGAGGCGCCGATGCTGTTCAACGGCGAGCAGATCGGCGATGGCTCGCCCCCACAGGTCGACGTTGCGGTCGATCCGCTGGAGGGCACGAGGCTGACCGCGCTCGGGATGCCGAGCGCGATCGCGGTGATCGCGCTCTCCGAGCGGGGCACGATGTTCGATCCCGGCCCCTGCGTCTACATGGAGAAGATCGCGGGGGGCCCCGAGATCGCCGACCTGCTCGATCTGGACCGGCCGCTGCCCGAGACGCTCGAGCTCGTCGCGAGGCGCAAGGACATCGATATCCGCGACGTGATGGTCGTGATGCTCGATCGCGAGCGCCACCAGGACGCGATGCAGCAGGTGCGCGAGGCGGGCGCCCGGGTCAGGCTGATCATGGACGGCGACGTCTCGGCCGCGATGCTGGCGGTCAGCGACAATTCTCCGGTCGACCTGCTGTGGGGGATCGGCGGCACCCCCGAGGGCGTGATCTCAGCCGCAGCGATCAAGTGCATCGGAGGTCAGCTGCTCGGCCGGCTGTGGCCGCGCAGCGACGAGGAGCGCCGGGCGGCGATCGACGCCGGCTACAACCTGGACAGGGTTCTCGGCGTTGACGAGCTGGTCGCCGGCGACGATGTGTTCTTCTCGGCCACCGGCGTCACCGATGGGGACGTGCTGCAAGGGGTGCGCTACCAGGGCGGCCGCGGAGCGACAACTGAGTCGCTGGTGATGCGCTCGCGATCGGGCACTGTGCGGCGGATCTCGGCGCGACATGACCGCCGCAAGCTGCGCGAGCTCACCGGTGTTCGCTACGGCTAGCAGCCGCCCCGCTTGCTCGAGCAGCTATGGCTGAGCGGGCGCCAGCCGACCGACCTTCGACTTGGCGAGGTTGAGCCGGGCGAGCGACCGGAGGAACGCGTGCGTGACCAGCACGTGGATGGAGGATTGGGTCGCCTCGTACACCGGGGTGCTGAAGCCCGCGGCGATCGCGGGATAGAAGTTCGCGACCTCGACCTCGATCCTGATCCGCGCCGGCCCCGCCGGGTCCGCGTCCGGTTCCCTGGTGACGCCGATCGCGAGAAACCCGGAGCCTCTGCCGGCGCGTGCGACCAGCAAGCCGTCGCGAATGCGCCAGCGGACGCTGCCGTGGTCGGCCTCGAGCGTGTACTCGGGCGCGTCGAAGCGCAGCAGCGTGAACGGCCGCGCCAGGAACACGACCGAGCGCTCGTTCTCGCCGTAGACCACCCGGATCAAACCCAGCGTGACGCGCGAGAGAAAGCGCCAGTAGGTGCGGCCGAGGTTCTCGAGGTTGGCGGGAGTCCAGAGGCGCTCGAGGTCGGGCCAGGCCATCGTCAGCTCGACGCACTGGACCGAGTGGACCGCGCCGTCATGGGAGATCGCGGTCGACTCGCGCGGGCTCACGATCATCGCCCGCGCCGGCGTCCGGCTGCGCCGCCGCCGCGCGGCGATCAGCGCCGACAAAACCGCGACGGCGACGAGGATCGGGGCCACCGGCCCATTCTCCCCATTTTGGGGCTCGGCCGGGGGCGGGTTACCGATCAGCGAACCAGAGGCTCGAGCGCGACCGATGAGCCCGCCGGCACCACTCCGTCGCCGGCCGGGATCATCGCCAGCGCGTCGGCCCCGACGAGCGAGGTGACGATGTGCGAGCCCTGGGGCCCGTTCGGAGTCGCGAGCAGCCTGCCGTCCCGCTGCGCGAGCCGGACACGGACCGCCTGCTCACGGCCGGGATTGCGGCTGACATCGACGGCAAGCAGCGCGCGGTCGAGCAGCCGCGGGTCCGCCGACGCTCCCTGGAGCCGCGCGAGCGCGGCGCGCGCGAACAGCGAGAACGTGACCACCGCCGATACGGGGTTGCCAGGCAGGCCGAACACGAGCGTGCGCTCCGAGGTCCCGAACCAGGTCGGCTTGCCGGGCTGGAGTGCCACACCCCAGAAGCGCTCCTGCACGCCGAGCGCCGCCAGCGCGGGGCGGACGTGGTCGTGCGGCCCGACCGAGACACCGCCGGAGATGATCGTTACGTCCGATTCGGCGAGCGCCCGAGCGATCGCCGACTCGGTTGCCGCCCGGTCGTCGGGCAACCGTCGCGGTTGCGGGGTGATCCCACCGCAGCGGCTCGCGAGCGCGCTCAGCATCGTCGCGTTGGAGTTGTGGATCTCGCCCGGTCCGAGCGGCTCCCCCGGCCCCCGTAGCTCATCGCCCGTCGAGAAGATGTGCACTCGCGGCCTGCGAGCGACCGAGACCACGCCGGCACCCGCCGCAACCGCCGCGCCGAGCTCGGCGGCTCCAAGCGTGGTCCCGGCCTGGAGCACGAGCTCGCCCGCGTGCATGTCCTCACCCGGTCCACGGATGTTCTCGAGCTCGGCGACGGACGCCTCGGTGGTGATCGCGCCGTCGGCGGTGGTGACGTCCTCCTGACGGATGACCGCTCGGGCGCCTTCGGGGACCGCGGCGCCGGTCGATATCCGGATCGCCTCCTCGGCGCCGAGGACCTGCAGCGCGGGAGCACCGGCACGGGACTCCCCGATCACCGTGAGCCGCCGGCCCGCCGGGCCTGGACGCAGGGCATAGCCGTCCATCGCCGAGCACGCAAACGGCGGCACGTCACCTTGGGCGATGAGGTCGTGCGCCAGCACTCGGTCGAGCGCGAGCTCGACCGCCACGTCCTCGGGGCCGAGGCGGTGGGTCGTCGCGAGCACGATCTCCCTCGCGGCGTCGACGGTGATCAGCGAAGGCATCCGCAGGACATTGTTCCGAGTGGGGCCGGGGTGAGAGTGCTCCTCATTCCGACAGCCGTCTAAAGCGCACGGATCCGGCTGACCGGCGTGATAAAAGAGGCACATAATGCAGCCGGGCCCGCCAAGGCGGCGGCGCGCGCGACCCGTCGCCGACGCCCCGATCGATGCCCTGCTGCTTCGTGCCGAGGATCTCGCAAAGGGGTGGCTGCTGGCGCTGCTTGAGCAAGCGCCGCTCGACGAGGCGCCGGCGATTCTCGCGGCCGACCTGGCGCGCGACGGACCGCGGGTGTGCGAGGCGGTCGTGCGGGCCCTGGACAACGACGACGATCTGCGCAGGGTCTCGCATGGAGGTGCGCTTGAGCCCCTCGTCTCGCAGGTCGGTCAGATCGCGGGAGCTATATCGCCGGATGGGATCGCCCGCGCCGTCGACGCACTGCACGCGGTGGTGTGGGCGGGTTTACGCGAGGAGCTGGCCCATCCGGAGGCCGAGCAGGTCGCGGAGCTCGCCGAGCGGCTCGCGCTGGTGATCGAGCTGGTCCGGACGAGCGCGCTGCGGCAACCGGAGCTGCGGCCGAGCCCGCGGCCGCGGGCGGCGCCCGAGGCTCCCCCGGGCCGGGAGCGGGAGGAACCGGTCGTGCGGGAGGAGCCGGTCGTGCGGGAGGTGCGACCGACGCGAGAAGTCGGACCGGAGCCCGCGGAGGAGGGAGCCGAGCCCGAGGCGGGAGCCGAGACCGGGGAGGCCCCCCTCGCCCATGAGGCATTGTGGATCGATGCGCTCGACGAGGAGATCGGGCGCGCGCGACAGCTCGGGACGCCCCTGTCGCTGCTGCTGGTCGAGCTCGAGGAAGCGGATCGGATGCGCTCGGTCGAGCCGGCCCCAAGCGCAAGCGCGACGTTCGGCCGGTTCGCGCAGGCGGTTCGGAGCGCCATGCGTCGAAAGGACATCCTCGCGCTGGAGACCAACGCACGAGCGTGGCTGATCGCACGCGATACTGGCAGGAGTGGGGCCCAGGCGCTCGCCGCGCGGGTCGCCGGCGCCGTGCGAGAGACCCACACCTGGCGCGGCGCGCCGCTTACCGTCAGCGTCGGGGTGGCTGTGCTGGGTGAGGACGGACGTGACTCGAGCGAGCTGCGTGAGGCGGCCGAGGAGGCCAGGTTCGCGGCGTCCGCCAGCGGGATGCCGGTGATGAGCATCGCGACGGAGCCCGGGGACGAGGGGCCCCATCAGGCGGGTTAGGGCTCGCGGCCGCGGGCTGCGAGCGCCGTGCCTAGTGCGACGGGACCGACGCCGCGCCGATCTCGGCGGTGCCCGGCACCCCGAGCGCCTGGTCCGTTGCGAGCGTCAGGTCCCAATCGGCGCCGTTGGCGTAGGGGCCACGGTCGATCACCGCCACGATGATCGTGCGGCCGTGGTAGTAGATCTCGACGTGCGTGCCGCACGGTAGCGTCCGGTTGGCGGTGCCGAGCGTGTTGTGGTGGAGCGTCTCGCCGCACGCGGTCTTTGAGCCCCAGAAGCCCTGCCCGTACTCGGTGGCCAGCGAATACTGGAAGAGCGTCGCCGTGACATAAGGACTGGCGGTGTGCCCCCCATGACTGGGCTCGAGCACCGCGCGGAAGCGGAAGCGGCCGGTGTGGTTGACGTGCCAGACCACCGCGAAGGAGCCGTTGCCGCGGGCGTACGCGTGCGCGGTCGGACGCCAGGACCCGCCGGTCTCCTTGCCGAGCCGCTCGATCTCGACCCGCTGGTTGGCCCCAGCGCTGGGAACGCTGCCGCTGAAGCGCATGTCGTGGCCGAGGAACCCGGATACGCGGCTGGAGATCGTGATCCCGTTGCCGCTGGCGGTCACCACGCTATTGCCCGGGTGCACCTTGCCCATCTCGTTGCTCTGGCTGGAGTCGCTGCTGGTGGAGCCGCCGCCGGAGCCGTTGACGCCGCCACCGCCCGAGCCAGCGGCAAGGCCGAGCCGTGGCACGGCGAGCGCCAGCGATCCCACTAGCAACGTCACGACGTAAGCGATAGCGCGTCGACTCATCGTCAGCCGGTCCGTCCTTTGTTCGAGCGCCTACGGGGTGAGCTGACGGGCTCGCGCCTTGCGGCGCTACGGGCCTTAGCGGGCCTGATTCGCCCCTGCGGACCTAGTGGACCGCAAGTGGTTCCCCCGCCGATCGCCCGCGGACAGGCGATCGCTCGGCGTGGTGGCGCGGCAGTCTATACCACAGATATGTCGCCGGGCGTCAAGGACGGGGCAGACGCGATACTGCGCGGCGAAGTGCCCGCGCGCTCACCGAGAGCCCGATCTCGGCGAGCTCGGCGGCGGCCTGCACGGCGGTGCCGAGGATCTGGGTGCCGCTCGGTGGAATCGGCTTGCGCGTCCGGGGAGCGCTCGGCGTGCCGGCCGGCTGCGCGGGCTGGCCGAGACGCTGTGGCCGCGGCGAGCGAACGGCCTTGGGAGCTCCGGTGCGGCGCGACGTGGAGTTTGCGGCCCGGCGTGGTTTGGAATTTGCGGTGCGGGCCGGCTTGGGCGTGTCGGCTGCCTGCGGCTTGGGCGTGTCGGCGGGCGGGCGGCGCTCGCCGTCCGCAGCCTGCGGTCCCGTCGGACCGGCGGCCGGGGACCGGCGCTTCTCGCTGCGGCGGTGAGGCCTGGTACGCGGGAGCGACCCGAGGACCTCGGATGGGCGATCGTCGGGCATCGCGGCCAATGATCGCGCATCTGCGGGCAGGGCAGCGACCTGGCGCGAGCGCCTCCAGTCGCTGCGAATCGCACCAAATTGCGGCCGCAACTTGAAACGGCTTGCGCCGTTCTAGGTACTTGGTATCAAGATGAGCGCCGCGAGCGCGGCGCTGGCGGTGATCGAGCGGCGGAGCCGCTCGGGAGCGCCGCCGCAGATGCAGTTCGAAAACGCCTATACTCTTTCTTCGTATGGTTGAGTAGCGGGCGTGCGCCCTCGGAAGGGTTGCGCCCGCTCTCTGATCCTCAGCGTCAACCGCTCCCGGGAGCGGGGCGCGCGCGACGGAAACGGAACCAGATGTCAGTAGCGGAACTACAGGAACTCGAAGAGATCAAGGGGCTCGTGGCGCGGGGGCAGCAGCTTGGAGTGCTGACCTACGCCGATATCGCTTCGGCGGTCTCGGAGCTGGATCTCGACGAGGCCGATGTCGAGGAGTTGCACGGCTTTCTAGAGCGGGCTGAGATCGAGCTCGTAGAAGAGCTCGACCCGGCGCTCGCCGCGGCCGAGGTGGAGCGCGCGCCGGACAAGCGCGGCCGCCGCAAGCCCAAGACGGCGCTCGATCTCAAGCCCGATATGACGACCGACTCCCTTCAGCTGTTCCTGAAGGACATCGGGAAGGTTCGTCTGCTCACCGCACAAGAGGAAGTCGATCTTGCAAAACGGATCGAGCGCGGTGATCTCGACGCCAAGCAGAAGATGGTGGAGTCGAACCTCCGTCTGGTCGTCTCGATCGCCAAGAACTACCGCAACCAGGGCCTGCCGTTCCTCGACCTGATCCAGGAGGGAACGCTGGGGCTGGTCCGCGCGGCAGAGAAGTTCGACTACCGCAAGGGCTTCAAGTTCTCCACGTACGCCACCTGGTGGATCCGCCAGGCGATCGCGCGCGCTCTGGCCGACAAGGCCCGCACGATCCGCATTCCCGTGCACGTGGTCGAGAAGCTCAACAAGATCGGTCGCGCTGAGCGCAAGCTCGTGACCGAGCTCGGACGTGAGCCCACCGCCGAGGAGATAGCCGAGGTCACCGGGATCGAGCCCGAGGAGGTCGAGTCGATCAAGCGCTCGGCGCAGGCGCCCGTGTCGCTGGAGAAGCCCGTCGGTGACGAGGAGGAATCCGAGTTCGGTCAGTTCATCGCCGACGAGCGGGCCGAATCGCCCTACGAGCGGGCCGCCGAAATCCTCACCAAGGAGGCCCTCCGCGAGGCGCTCGAGAACCTGAGCTATCGCGAGCGGCGCGTGCTCGAGCTGCGCTACGGCCTCGGTGGCGAGCATCCGCGGACGCTCGACGAGGTCGGGCGGACGTTCAACGTCACGCGGGAGCGGATCCGGCAAATAGAGAATCAGTCGCTGAAGAAGCTCCAGTCGCTGGCCGAGGCGCAGAAGCTGCGCGACGTCGCGTAGGCCCGCTCGATCGGCGGCGACCGCCCGGCAACCGGGGTGTTGTTGGGGCGAACTGAAGCGTTTCGTGGTGGCTGAGCCGCCATTTGCCGTCGCGGTTCGCGGTTCGCGTTGCCGTCGCGGCACTTCGCGGCGCCGGTGACGGCGAAGCGAAACGTTGCGGCCCGATCCGCCCCTTGGCGAAGCCCCGCCGGTGACGTCCACCTCGCCTCGGATGCACTCAAGCCGTCCGTGGCACCCGCCGATCACTCATTGGGATGTTCGACCTGAATGAGGCGCTTCGGTATGTCGTGCGCAAGGAGGGTTCCGATCTTCATCTGAAGGTCCCGTCGCGCCCGGTCGCACGGATCCACGGGCACCTCGAGCCGATCGAGGAGTACGAGCCGCTGACCGCCGCCGACACCGAGCGGGTGCTGCGAGAGATGCTGACCGACCCCGAGAAGCTCGCCGAGTTCGAGCAGGATCACGAGGTCGACTTCGCTTACGCTGTTGAGGGACTGGCGCGCTTCCGCGTCAACGCGTTCATGCAGCGGGGCGCGATTTCGATCGTGGCGCGCGTGATTCCGTTCGCGGTGCGGACGGTCGACGAGCTCGGGTTGCCGGCGGTGATGAGCGAGATCGCCGACGAGGAGCGGGGGCTGATCCTGCTGACCGGCACAACCGGCTCGGGCAAGTCCACCACGTTGGCGGCGATGATCGATCAGATCAACTCCACCAAGTCCCGTCACATCGTCACGATCGAGGACCCGATCGAGTACCTGCACACCGACCGCACGTCGATCATCAACCAGCGCGAGGTCGGGTGGGACACGGAATCGTTCAAGCGCGCGATGCGCCGGGTGCTGCGTCAGGACCCCGACGTGATCCTGATCGGCGAGATGCGCGACGAGGAGACCGTCCGCTCGGCGCTGTCGGCGGCTGAGACGGGCCATCTCGTGCTGTCCACCGTCCACACGCTGGACGCGCCCGAGACCGTCAACCGCATCATCGACTTCTTCCCGCTGCACGAGCAGAGCCAGGCACGCGCGATGCTCGGCGGCACGCTGAAGGCGGTGATCTCCCAGCGGCTGGTCCGCACGCCCGACGGCAACGGGCGGGTGGCCGTCTGCGAGATCATGCGGATGACCGGCCGCGCGCGCGACATGATCCTCGACCCGGACCAGACCGGCCGCCTGCGCGAAGTCATCGCCGAGGGTGAGTACTACGGCATGCAGACCTTCGACCAGGCGCTGCTGCGCCATTATCAGGCGGGGCGCGTGTCGATGGAGGACGCGCTGCGCGTCGCCACCAGCCCGCACGACTTCAAGCTGCTGGTCGCCGCCGATGGACGCACGTCGACCTCGATGGACGACCTGGTCGAGCGCGACGCCGCGCCGGCGGCGGCCGGCCCCGTGACGCTCCGCCGTGCCGGCCCGCCGACCGCGCCGGTGCCCGCCGGCGCCCCGGCCTCGCCGGCGGCCCCGTCAGGCGCCAACGGCTCCACGCCGCCGCCCGGCGCGTAGACCGCAGCAGACCCGCTCCTCCGCGACTCCACGGCCCATGCTTCAGTTGGTGAAGCATTGCGCTAGAATCGGCATTCGGATGGCTTCCAACGACGAGTGTCCTGTCTGCCGCACCGCCGAGATCGTCTGCGGGAAGTGGACGCTGCTCGTGATCCGTGATCTCGCCGAGGGGCGGTCGCGGTTCTGCGAGCTCGAGCGCTCGCTGCGAGGCATCAGCCCGCGGACGCTGTCGCTGCGTCTGCGGGCGCTGGAGGGGGAGGGCGTTGTCGAGCGCCAGACGTTCCCCGAGGTGCCGCCGCGGGTGGAGTACGCGCTCACCGCGAAGGGCCGCGCTCTGGTACCGCTGATCGAGGACATGCGCGCCTACGGGCGCGAGTGGCTCGGGGTCTGTGACGAGAAGGTCAGCGAGGTCCTCGAGCAGGCCGAGCCCGCCGCCGCAGCCGTCTGAGTGAAGCGGCGGTGCGAATCGCCGTCGCCACAGACGAGCTGACCGGCGTCGCTGAGTCGCTGCCCGATGAGCTCCGCAGGCGGGGCCACGAGCCGATCCTGCACGGTGCCTACGATGACAGCGAGCGCGCAGACTGGGCGTGGGCGAGCGAGCGGGCGGCGCGGGACGTGGCCGAAGGCCGCGCCGACCAGGCGGTGGTCGCCTGCTGGACGGGGACCGGCGCATCGATCGCCGCCAACAAGGTGGACGGCATCCGCGCTGCGCTGTGCGGCGACGCGCAGACCGCCGAGGGAGCGAGGCGCTGGAACGACGCCAACGTGCTGGCGCTGAGCCTGCGCAGGACCTCACGTGCCGAGCTCGCGGAGATCCTCGACGCCTGGTTTGCAGCCAGCTCGAGCGAAGAGCACGATGACGTCGAGAACATCGCGCACCTGACGGACATCGAACGACGCGCCTGACCTGCAAGCGCCGCGTCGCCGTGCAGGATCGCTCGTCGCCAGCGCGAAACGGCTCGCTGTGCGCAACAGCACCCTGCACGGGATCCTCGAGACGTTTGCGACCGACGCCGCCGGTCAGCTGTCCGCCGAGACCGAGAGCGGCGCCGAGATCCAGTTCGAGCTGATCGAGCAGCCGGGCACGCGGACACCGCTGTACTGCTACCGGCCGTTGACCGGCGCGTTCATCCAGGATCGATTCCGGATGCTGTCGGCGTTGCCGACGTACACGGCCGGCGTGCAGGCGCTCGTCGGGTTGGATGGGGTCGAGGCCTACCTGCGCGAGCGCGGCGAGTCCCGGATTCCGGGCGACCCGCGGGCCCGCGCCGAAGCGGCGCTGCGCGCGTTCCTGGGACGCGTGTTCGAAGGCCGCAGCGAGTTCGCGCTCGACTCCGACCGCTTCGATACTTCCTACGCGGAGCTCGAGCGGGCACTGTACGAAGGACGGTGCGTGAGCACGGTGATCGCCCCGCTGCTCGGGGTTGCCCTGGACCCAGCCACGCGGGAGCTGGCGCTCGACAACGAGCTTCGCCTGGTCCGAGGTGACACGCTTGAAGACGCTCCGCCGGACGCGGTGTGGGGAGACGCTGCTCAGCCGAACGTGCTGGCGCTGCTCAGAGTCCCCCAGGAGCGCTCACAGCGCCCACCCGTGTCGCTGGCGCGGACTCGGTTCAGGCGGCTGCTGGCCGCACTGCGGCTCTACGAACGCGGCGGATACGCGATCGGCGAGCTCGGTTGGGCGCGTACCGACAACGGGGCGTGGCGACCGGTGCCGCTCGGCGGCAGCGGCCGGCCGAGGTTCGTGACGTTCATCTCGGCCGAGCGCGAGGACGAGTTGCGGGGTTTCTGCAACCTGATCGCGCGTCGTGCTCCGAGCGGCGGTGAGCTGGCGTGGGCGCTGTCGCGCTTTGAGATGGGCTGCGAGCGGCTCGCACCGTTCGAAGCGCTGACCGACTATCTGCTCGCGCTGCGGGCGCTGCTCGAACCGGAGGGCCCGTCCAGCGGCCGGCTCGCGCAACGGCTGGCGGTGCTGTGCGCGCGGGTGCCTGAACGGGCGGCGCTGGCGGAGCGCACCGCTCACGCGATCTCGCTCGAGCGCGCCGTCGTCTCGGGCCTCGCTCCCGCCGGGCCGGGTGTCGACGCGCTGGTCGACGAGGTGGCCGAGCATCTGCGGGCGCTGCTGCGCGACGTGCTCTGCGGCCACCTCGATCCAGATCTTCGCGGCCTCGCGGACCGGCTGCTCGAGGAGGCCGCGGACGCGGTCCAGCCGGACGAAACCGACGCGGCCGCAACGCCAGAACCCCACGCGACCGTCACGGAGCGCTAGGCTCACAGCAGGCCGCTCCCTACTCGGTTCGATCGGGGCGCGTCGCGTCTCGCGGGCCGGGAGTGTTTTGCCGCCAGGCTCAACACATAAGTCCTGGGGCTCGTAGGAAGGTCAGGGGGAGCGCGACCGCAGAACGAGCGGGCTAGTTGCTCGCTCGTTCTGCGTCCGGAGGTATCCTCAGCGTGTGAGCGCGCCGCTCGTCGCCCCGAACGTCTCGCCGAACTGCGCCAACGTTCCCCGCATCAACGACGACGGCTTCGAGGAGCTATGCCACCTCGTCACCGACGAGGATCCGGACACCGCGCTGTGCGGCAAGGACGTGACCGACTATCCGTGGAACCCGCCGTGGCCGCGATGCGAGGCATGCCTCGCGGTCGCGCGCGGCGACATGAACTGAGATGGACGCGCGTGTCAAGGGTTTTGGTTGAGGGGTTGTTCATGTCGGGGTTGGTTGCTGGGGTCGGGCGACCGTCGCGGCGGCAACGACGACTGTCACTCTGAGATGCGCGGGTTGGGACC
>Ga0209810_1000603_pt1 | contig 74763 bp, 58 predicted proteins | sample Coa_R1_7_FD_187159 | JGI IMG/M metagenome (GOLD analysis project Ga0209810, IMG submission 187159) | Surface soil microbial communities from Centralia Pennsylvania, which are recovering from an underground coalmine fire - Coalmine... | ecosystem: Environmental > Terrestrial > Soil > Unclassified...
TAAAGAAGAGCGTGGACATGCGCTGGTCGTAGTGTTGCCCGGTATGGACCAGGCGGCAGTTTAGGTGGGGCCGTTGGTTGGCGGCGGCCAGGATGGGGGCTACCTTCATAAAGTTGGGGCGCGCGCCTACAACCGCCAGAATCTTCATACTCTGTCCCATTCCAAATGACAGAATGCCGCTAGGGCGTCCACAACGGTCGCCACCATCTCCTCGGTTAACTCGGGATAGATGGGGATGCCAAGCGTCTCCCGGGCCGCGAGCTCGCTGGCCGGGAACTGTCCGGGCCAATAACCCAGATCGGCAAAGCATTCCTGGAGATGCATCGGAACGGGATAGTAGATCTCGCTGCCGATCTTGCGTTCCTTCAGGAAGGCCATCAGCCGGTCGCGCTGCCCGCAGCGAATGACAAACTGGTTATAGACGTGGCGGCCATAGCCTGCGTCGTAAGGCAGGACGATGCCCTTGCGCCCCGCCAGAGAGCCGCCCGTCCAATCCTCAATGACCACGCCCGCGTCTTTGAGCCAGCAGCGGTACGCCGCCGCGTTGCGCTGACGCGCCTCCGTCCAGCCATCCAGATACTTCAGCTTCACCTGCAAGACGACGGCTTGCAGGGGATCGAGGCGGAAGTTGCCGCCGACGGCCTTGTTGTAGTACTTGGGCCGGTACCCTTGCGTGCGCAGCAGCTTGACGCGGTCGGCCAGGTCGGGGTCGTTGGTGACGACCATGCCGCCATCGCCGTAGCCTCCCAGGTTCTTTGAGGGAAAAAAGCTCAAGCAGCCGAGATGGCCCAGGGAGCCAGCGCGCCGCCCATGATACTCGGCGCCGATAGCCTGGGCCGCGTCCTCGATCACAGTGAGGTTATAGCGCCGGGCGATCTCGAGGATCGGGTCCATGTCGGCCATCTGGCCGTAGAGATGCACCGGGATAATGGCGCGCGTGCGCTCGGTGATCGCAGCCTCGATCCCCGCCGGGTCCATGTTGCAGGTGCGCGGGTCAATGTCCACCAGGACCGGGCGCGCGCCCAGGCGGGCCACGCCGCCAGCGGTCGCAAAGAACGTATGCGCGGGCACGATGACCTCGTCGCCGGGCTTGATGCCGATGGCCATTAAAGAGACCAGCAGCGCATCCGTTCCCGAGGAGACGCCGATGCCGTGCGCGCATTGCGAATAGGCTGCAATGGCCTCCTCCAGGGCCTCCACCTCCGGTCCCAGGATGAACCGCTGGGATTCGAGCACCCGGTCAATGGCAGATCGTATCTCCTCGCGCAGAACGCTATATTGCGCCTTCAAGTCGAGAAGGGGAACGGGCCGTGCCTCCTGTGTGGCCGATGGCAGGTTCGCGTCCATTAGTGTCCTCTTGTTTCTGCAGCGGTCGGTTCTAGCTCAGAGGCAGTTTCGCGCATGTGGACGAGGGCTTCTCTGGGCATATGTTCCGTGGAAAGCGGCACGGCAGCCGGCAGCGGCTCGTCTTCGGGCCAATCTAAGCAGCGCAACAGGCCGGGCTCGACTTCCCGATAACGCCATCCGCTTTCCGGGCAGACAAGGTTGCCCTCCGCGTCGCGCATGCGGAGGCGGTGGCCGTGGCGGCTCATCCATCCCTTCTGGACAGCGGGCACGCCAAGCATGAGGGCGTAATCCGGCACGTCGCCGCGCACCACGGCCCCGGCGCCGATGAAGGCATAGCGGCCCACGGCAGCGCCGCAGACGATGGTCGCATTGGCCCCGATGGTGGCCCCACGCCGCACCAGGGTGCGCTCGTAGAGATGGCGGCGCACGATCTGCGAGCGCGGATTGACGATATTGGTGAAGACGCAGGAGGGGCCGCAGAAGACGTCGTCTTCCAGTTCCACCCCCGTATAGACCGAGACGTTGTTCTGGATTTTGACGTTATTGCCGATCACCACGCCGCTGGCAACGCAGACATTCTGCCCTAAAATGCAGCGCGCGCCGATCTTTACGTTGGGCATCACATGGCAGAAGTGCCAGATCTTGGTGCCCTCCCCGATCTCGCAGGGCATATCAATAAAGGCGCTGGGATGGACGTAGTAATTTTGCTCGCTCATTTGCCTGCTCCTAGACCGTTTTCAGGGAAGGGATCCAGCCGCAGGGCGACCGGCTCGCCGTTCATGATCAGGGAACACTGGGCTGCCTGCAGTACATGGAGGACGCGCAGGCCGCTCTCGCCATCGGTGAGTGGGGGTCGGCGCATCTGGATCGCCTGCAAGAACGCTTCACATTCCCGGCGCAGCGGCTCCTCGGGGGCAAACGGGATCTCTTCCCCGCTCCCCTGGATGGGAAGCGGCTGTCCTTCTCGGACCTCCACCCGCTGGTCGTACAGGACAAGCTTTTTGGAGACATCATCAAAACTGGCCATCTTGCGCTGACCGATCACCACCAGGCGCTGCTCTTTGAAGGGATGCAGCCACGAAACGTGGATATGGGCGCGAACGCCATTATCAAACAGCAAGCTGGTAACGGTCACATCGGCGATATTGGGCTGAATATAGCTTCCACCGCACGCCGCCACTTGGAACGGCATGCTGTCCATGATGCGCAGAATGATGGCGATATCATGCGGGGCGAAGCTCCACAGGATATTTTCTTCGCGCCGTACTTTGCCCAGGCTGAGGCGATTAGAGTAGATATAGTGGATCTTTCCCAATACGCCTTCCCGCACTAAGGAGAGGAGCCGAACCATGGCCGGGTGGTATTCCAGCACATGGCCCACCATGAGGATGCGCTTGCGCTCCTCGGCAAGGCGAACAAGCCGGACTCCCTGCTCATAGGTGAGCGCGAGCGGCTTCTCGACGAAGAGATCCTTTCCGGCCTCCAGCGCCTGCCTGGCCAGCTCATAATGGGTCTCTGCTGGCGTGGCAATGACGACGCCGGCAATATCGGCGCTCAGCGCCGCGTTGACATCAGGGACAATGCGGGCTTCTGGCGCCAGCTCTGCCGCCTTAGCCCGCCCGAATGCTGTCGTATCGCAGACCAGCGCGAGGGCCCCCAGCTGTTGAAAGTTGCGAACCAGGTTCTTGCCCCAATAGCCGCAGCCAATCACTGCTACCGGGGGGCGTTCCGCAAGCATTTCGTCACCTCCGACAATAGCTTGTTGATTTTGCTACTCTTGGCAGCGCAGCACTTCGTGCCAAACACAACCTGGCCGCAAAGCGCTACCCTCATCCCGACGCTCTTTCTTGCAGGGAGAGGGGGAACGAGTCTGTCAGGCGCTCTTAACCGTGGTTGAAAGGGAGCCTTCGAGAGGCAGCTATGCTTTAGGGCAGGGCTACCCTAGGGGCGGTTATAGCGATTGCGTTCCGGCAGAGGCCAGCCTACAGCCGCTTATCCAGGTTTCCGTCGGTGCGAACGATGGCCTCATTGGTAGCCGCCTCCTGCTTAGGTCTGGTAGAGGCCTGTTGCAAGAGAGCCTCCGATTTTCCATGCTGGTAGTAATTGTAATAGCTATAGTAATAGCCGTTTTGCTTTCCGTTCGTCTGGATCTTGCTGAAAACCGTCCCGAGGAGCCGGGCGTGGGCTTGTTCGAGCAATTCAATGGAGTGGCGCACGGCCGAGCGCTTCGCCAGCCCGAGCTGCATAACGTAGAGCACCCCATCGGTCATGGCAGAAAGCACCGGAGCGTCTGCAGCAGCCAGGCACGGCGGGCTATCGAGAATGATGATATCCGCCATCTCCTTCAGAGTCGCATGGAGCTGGCTCATGGGGGTAGAACTGAGCAGCTCAGCCGGATTGGGGGGCAGAGGGCCTGAGGTCAGCACGCGCAGCCCAGGAATCGGGGTCTCGTACAGTGCCTCCTCCAGGGACACGTGATCCACGAGAACGTTCGTCAAGCCAGGCTGTGCGGGCAGGTTGAACTTCTGATGGATGGTTGGGCGGCGCAAGTCCGTGTCTATCAGGATCACACGGCGCCCATCCAGGGCCATGGCAATGGCCAGATTGGAGGCCGTGACCGACTTGCCTTCGCCCGGGCTGGTGCTGGTCACAAGGATCGAACGGATGGGGGCATTCACCGCAGCGAACCGGACGTTGGAGCGGAGCATGCGGTAGCTTTCCAGCAGGGAGGCACTGCTCTGCGGATTGATGAGCAGACATCCCTCTTGCTTTTCGACCTGAGGCACGTAGCCCAGCGCTGGCGCCTCGAGAATACGGCGGGCGTCTGTGGGCGTGTTAATCGAGTCCTCGAGATAATCCTGGAGAAAAGCAAGGCCCAGTCCGAGTATCAGGCCGATGAGCGTGGCAAAAAGGAAATTCTTCAGGGGTCTGGGATAGATCTTTTCTGGCGGCTCGGCCGGCGTGATAGTAAGAACGGGAGGATGCGTGGCTTGCTGCCGCAGGTTCAGGTCCTCAACACTCTTGGAGAGCATGCTGACCATATTCTGGCCTTGATCGACGGCGCGTTGCAGTTCTGCCTGTTGGCGCTCGATGTCGCTATATTTATCCAGATCGGTCGTCATGTGGGCGGCGCGGGCGCGGGCTTCGACCAGCACCGCCTGGGCTCCCGTGAGAGCGGCTTGCGCCTGGGTGATCTGATTATCCAGCGTGGCGACGGCCGGATTGGGAGCGCGCGTGACGGTTGTGACCATGGCCGGCATCTGGTTCAGGCGGGCCTGCTGCTCGGTGATCTGGGCATCGAGCTTTTGGATCTCGGGATTGTTGGGCTTAAAGAGGATGGTCTTGGCCGCGCGTTCCGCTTGCAGGTCGGCGATCTTCTGTTTTTGCTGATCGATCTGCTGTGTATTGCTCGAGGTGGTCGGCGTTTCAAGGAATTCGGGCAGGGCTCTGCGCGCCGCGAGCAGGGCATCCAACTGGGCCTGGTGATCGGCTACGGTGGCTTCTGCCCGGCGCATCTCAGCCTCGGCTTCGCTCGCCCGGCTAATGCGCTCATTTCGCTCGGCATCCAGGTTAGATACGTGCCGCCGTTTCTTAAAGCGCGCCAGAGCAAGCTCCGCCCGGAGGAGTTTGGTGTTCTCCGCGTCCAGGCGAGCGCTCGCAAACGCCAGGGCTTTGGTCACCTCCTCCTGGCGGTTACCGGTGACATATTTGAGATACACATTGGGAAGGACGGTGGCAAAGCGCTTGGCGTAATCAGGATTCGTCGATTCGACAGCCAGCTCGATCACATCGGTAGTGTTCACCTGTTTGACATCCAGATGCACCGCGTCCGGTTGCAGACCGGCGGCCTGATAGGCATCGTTGAGCAGAGACCGGCTCTGCAGCACCGCGATCTGGGTGTCAACGTCATGGCCGGTGGGCGGCAGGAAGAGGTTACCCAGAGGATCTTCGGTATTGACCTGAGCCAGGGTGATACCTTTCCCCTCGACCAGGATCTGAGCGGTGGAGCGGTACACGGGCTTGGAGAGCAGGGTAACAACCAAACAGACTATCAGTACGGAGAGGAACGTCTGTATAACGGTTCCTTTTCTACGCCGCAGGAGTTCCAGTATATCATGTAGAGTGATCTCGTTGGAGGCTGAGGTCGTTTCTTCCAGCATAGCTACCTATTCCCTATTCCTTAAAGTTAGCCACTGGCGCGGCAGGGCGCTGCACTCCAAACTTCCAAGACAAAGCCCAGGCATGGGGAAAGCCAACCAGCGTAGTCGGATGGTAGATGCGGGGTTAATGGCTCGATCCCTCATCGGAGCAGCATTGTACGAACTGCAGGAATCGTGCCAAATTCACCAAGAGGACAGGTTTTTTTTTAACGGTTCCATTAAAAAAAATCCAATGTACAAGCTGTGCCGTTCGGGCGATCGGCCTCGTGCCGGCCCTAAAAACAGGAAAGCGGAGCCGGGAAACCCGGACTCCGCCCTGGCGAGTGCGCGGCCCTGTGCCGCCAGTGGTGAATTCTACTGCCAGAACTGGTAGGTGGGCAGCTCTCGGGCGATGCCGTAGATGTTCCAGAGGCTTCCGACCACGAACTGGCCCAGCATCAGCCCGAAGAAGAAGGGCAGCGCCTTGTGGAAGCCGCCGCGCCCGCCGTAGCGTAGGATCACGGACTTGAATATCCAGGCCAGGAACAGGGGCATCCAGACCAGGTTGATCTCCCAGGAGGAGGTGACGGCATAGGCCAGAGGATGCAGGGGCCACCAGGGCAGGCGCACGCGCAGCCATTGCAGCAGGAAGGCGATCCCGAACCCCACCCAGATCGCCATGAACTCTCCGAACTTGCCCACCTGCGGCGTCTTGAGCCAGGCCGTCAGCGTATCGAAAGGCTCCTGGCCGAAGGTGATGCGAGACTTGCCCTCCGCGCCGTAGTGATACATCAGGTACAGGATGACCCAGAAGGCTACGAACACCGAGATCGCGCCCAGGACGAGCATGGCTCCCGTCCATCGGCGGTAGTCGCTGCGGGTCTGCTCGGCCAGCTTGTAGGCTTCCAGTTGATGGGGCATGGGGTGGGAGCGGTAGGCCCGGTTGAACCAGAAGAAGAGGGCAAAGACGGTCAGGTTCTCGGCGTCGAAGGCTTTGCTGCCAGCCACGCGCGTCATGATCATTTCGGGGCCGGTAAAGTGCAAGTCATGCACGGGCGTGCCCAGTTCCGCCCGCATCCGTGTGATCGCCAGGGCCAGCGCGAAGTACATCAGGAAGAAAATAATACCGATCCACCAGGTCATCCCCAGGTAGACGGCAAAGGCGATCAGCCCGCCCACACCCACGAGGATGCCCAGGAACGCGGAGCGATAGGTCATCGGCTCCTGGCTGTCGTCGAGGGTGGATTTTTTGCCCAGGGCACGCCAGAGCACCTGCTTGAGATATCCCCGGCTGATCCAGACGGAAAAGAGGCAGAAGGACATATACGCGCCGAACGCCTGGTTCTCGGTGTAGGGGAAGCGGGGGTCCTGGTCGTAGGCCATCGCTACCGCCGCTACCTTTTCCAGCTTCCAGAACCAATAGAAGAAAAAGGTAGAGAACAGGAAGTCCAGGGGCATTAGCATCCCCAGCCCGATCATAAACGGATAGAAGGAGAGCGGCGTCCAGCCGATGGCGTTCCAGGGCTTGTTGACCACGTAGGGGCCGATGTCCAGGAAGCTCTGGCCGAAGCCCGGCGTCAGGATGGTGGGGATGGAGGGATAGTAGTAGTTGAGGCTGTTGATGGTGTCAATCAGCCCGGCCACCACAAACCCGGCCCAGAACAGCCGGTTGCGAAACAGGCCCTTGCGCTCAAACGCCTGGCCGCTGGTGATCTGGAGGGGCAACTGGATAATCGGGTAGGTCAGCCGCTCGTTATCGGTCCACTGCTTGCGCAGGATGGCGTTGATGCAGAGCATGACAAACAGCAGCAGCGAGACAAACAGCGTCCAGGCCAGCACGACAGGCAGCCACGCCTGAATGTAGTGCCACTTCCAGATGGTGTCGTTGCCGATGTAATAGCCCCTATAGATCGCCTCATCCTTGATAAAGAGGGTGCTCGGCAGGCGCTGGTTGAAGAGGGTGGCCCAGCCGTTGGAGCTATCGGCGTGCCGGAATGACCAGGACAGCATCGGCACGAACACCTGGAGCATGTCGTGGCCGGAGACGCAGGAGCCGATGGAGAGGATGGCGTAGACCAACAGGAGCTCGCCCCGCTGAAGGGCAGCACGCGGCGCAAACCGGCCCACGCAACGGTTGAGGACGGTCAGGCAGAGCAGAATGAAAATGGTATTAAAGAAGAGCGAGATGGTAGTCGGGTGCGCGGAGTAGCGCACGACCTCCATCTGCACCACCCAGTAGGAGTTGATGGGCAACAGGATCAGGGCCAGCAGCACCGAGCGCCAGGTCACGGCCCGGCTGCGCGCCATCCTCTGCGCGCCCTCCGGCGCGAGGGTGCTTCCTGTCCCCGTTATGCCCGCCGCTTCCTTATGCGGCTGTGCGATTGCCATGCGTTCGTATCCTCAAGAGGAGATTAGAGATAGGCGTTGCCAGGTTCCCCTTCAGGAGGGGAAAATCTCGGCAACGGCAAGGACAAAAGATCAGGAAAGATCGCGGAGTGAAGCGTATGGTCATAAGCATAGGTCGCCACCGTTTCGATCTTTTCCGGGGCCAGGCGCAATACCTGAACGGTTTCGGCGTCCGGGCTGACAATCCAGCATTCCTGCACGCCGATGCTGCGATAATCCTCCAGTTTACCTTGAAGGCTGCACGGCGTTTCGCTTGGCGAGAGCACTTCGACCACAAGTTCTGGCCCGACTTCCAATGGGCCTGCGGCAGGAACGCCTCCACCCTGCTCAAGGCGCTCATGGCTCACGAAAAATACGTCCGGCTGGCGCGTCTGCAACCGGGGAACACGGCGGATAATAACATCAAAAGGCAAGAGACCGACCACCCCTTTGCCGCTCTCTTCCTCATAACGATGCAGCGCTTCCGCAATATTTAGCACAATACGCTGATGCCGCCAGTTGGGCGTGTTCATGAAATGGCGTATCCCCTCTATGATCTCATACGGCTGCATGGTCGGCGGCTCGGTCAGGAATTCCGCCATGTACTGCTCATAGGTGAGCAAAGGAGGGGAAGCGCCCTTTGCTGCTGTTGCCATTTTTTGAAACTCCTTGCCAACCAACCCAAGCCCGGCTTCTCTGTCTTTGTGTAATCCTGTAAATCCTGTCCAAAAATCTGGTCTTTCCTTCACTGGAATAGGGACAGGAGTCGGCGGCTAACCCGGACAGAAATCGTAGGTCTTGATGTTGATAAAGCGCCCGTGATTCAGAAAGAGGGAAAGCAGGCTCCAGAAGGCGCCCACGCCGTACTCGCCCAGGATGATGCCGAACATAAACGGCATGACCTGCCGGTTCAGCTTGTAGCCGCCGTAGCGCAGGATGAAGTACTTTAGAAGGGTGCTGATGACCAGGCACGACCAGTAGTACTCTGCGCCGAAGGTGAGCGCGATAGCGTAGCCCGCCGGGTGGAACGGCCACCAGAGGAAGCGCAACCGCATCCACATCATCCCCAGCGCTGCTAACGCCCCGATGCCGACCCAAATCTGGCCCCAGAAGTCCGGCTGCACCGGCGAATCGGCCCAGGACTTGACCTGCTGGAACTCGCCCCAGTTGTGCTCGGTCATCATGTTGACGCCCGCTCCGTACTGCAAGTGCAGCGCCGCCCAGAAGCTCGCCAATCCACCCACGAACATCGCGAACATCATCGCAAAGCCCATGCCCCGCATGTTTACCCGGCCCTGCTGCCCCATCTTCATCGCTTCCAACTGGCAAGGCATGGGGTGGGTGCGGTAGCCGCGCCCGCTGAACCACCAGAACATGCTCATCATCGTCAGGTTCGGCAAGCCGACGCCCTGCGTGCCCATAAACAGCGTCAGTAAGAAGGAGCCGTTCATATTGCCGGCCATCTCATGGGCGGGCGGGCCAAGCTCGGCGCGGATGCGGGTGATGCCCACCGAGAGCAGGAAAAAGAACCCAAAGTACATCAGGACGATGCTAAGCGTCATTCCCGCTTTCAGGCAGAACCAGGTGAGGAAGCCCATGCCCGCGAGGATGCCCAGCACCGCCGTGCGATAGCTCATCGGCTCCTGGCTGTCGTCAAGCGTTGAATTCTGGGGATGCAGTGCCTTGTGCCAGACCTGCTTGAAGTGGCTGCGCGCCGTCCACAGCGCCACGCCGATAATGGCAAACCACGCCCCGAACGACTGCTGGCTAAGGTAGGGGAAGGTGCTCATGCGGCCCGGTTCCACGCCCAGCATCGCGGCCAGGACCAGCAGCCCCTTCTTGAAGAGATAGAAGAACCACAGCGAGAAGGACAGGTCGAGCGGCAGAAAGTAGCCCAGGGCGATGATGAACGGGTAGAGCGGCATCGGCATATCGCCGATAGCGTTCCAGGGATAGGTCTGGAAGAAGACGCCCAGGTTGCGGCTGGGATGGTCGTGGCGGACGACGATGAGCGGAATGGAGGGATAGAGCGTGGCCAGCCCGTTCCAGATGTCCAGCGAGGCGCCCAGGACGATGCCCAGCCAGAAGGGCTTATGCCGGAAAAAGGCCAGCGTGCCGCCCTCCTGCGTCATGGCCATCGGCAACTGCACGATAGGGTAGGAAAGCTTCTCATGCTCCATCCACTGCTTGCGCAGGATGACGTTGAGGCAGATCATCACCGTGCCCAGCGCCAGGATGAAGCAGCACCAGATGAGCACCGGCCCGGCCCAGGCCATCAGGTGGGGCTTGGTGTAGAGGATGTTCGAGCCAAGCCCCTCATAAAGCGGGCGCAGTATCTCCGGGTCTTTAACCATCGCCCAATCGGGATAGAAGCTGTTGAACTTATCCCAGCCGAGCGAGGGCTGCTGCTGCTGGTACCAGGCGGGGAAGCCTTCGACCGCCGGGATGCCCAATTGCAGCGAATCGTGCCCGGCCAGCGCGGAGGCGATGGTCATCATCACGTAGCAGGTGATCAGCTCCCCCTGGGAGAAGGCAAAGCGCGGGAGAAACCGCTTGAGGATAAAGATATTGAGCAGAACCAGGAGCAGCAGGAAGAAGGTCGTGTTCCAGAAGAGGGACATGGCGGTGGCGTGGTTGGTATGCCAGATGCCCTCGACTTCGATGACCCAGTAACAGTTGATAAAAATCAGGATCGTGCCCAGCAGGAGGATGCGCGGCGTCACGCTGCGCGCCGGACGGGCCAGCGCCGAGACGACGGCCTCCTGGCCGGAAGACGACTGCCCTACCCAGTCGGTCGGCGAAGCAGAAGGCGCATCGGATTGAGAACGCTTGGGATGAACGGACATGTGGGATTTCCTTGTCAGCACGCCGCAATCAAGGAATACGCCGCAGGCTGGGCCGAGCACTTTCTCGGCAGCGGCGCCTGGTAAGCACACCGCAGCCTGAAGAATGCGCCGCAGGTCTTTCAACGGGCATTATTTCACATCGTGACAGCCGATTCCTCTTTGCGGCAAGAGAGTCCGGCAGGAATGCGTGGGGTGGCAGGGAATTATAGGCTGGCAACCGGTGCCGAGGATTAGGTCTACCGGGAGAAAGGCCAGGGTTGAGGTAGAGCCTTCTGCAAAACGCCGAGTATGAGGTATCCACGATGACCATTCCAACGATCCATCTGATTGCCAACGCGCACCTCGATCCCGTTTGGCTGTGGGACTGGCGCGAGGGCCTCAACGAGGGCATCATTACCGCCCGCGCTATCCTCGACCTGATGGACGAGGAGAGGGACCTGACCTTCATTCGCGGCGAGGCCGTCATCTACCAGCACATCGAGCGGCACGACCCGGAGACGTTCGCGCGCATACAAAAGTACGTCGCGGAAGGGCGCTGGGATGTGGTCGGGGGCACGTATCTCCAGCCGGACACCAATCTAACCGGAACCGAAACGTATGCCCGTCACTTCACGCGCGCCCAGCGCTACTTCCAGGCGCGTTTCGGGCGCACGGTGCGGGTGGCGTGGTCGGCGGATTCGTTCGGCCACAGCGCCGGGCTGCCGGAGATACTGGCCGCCGTCGGGATCAAAGGCTACGCCTTCAGCCGTCCGGGCGAGGGACAGCTGCATCTGGAGAAGCCCGCCTTCTGGTGGGAGGGGCCGGGCGGCTCGCGCGTGATGGGATATCGCATACCGGTGGGCTGGTACGGCGCGGAGCGGGAGGAGATGCCGCGCAAGTTGGACGGCTGCCTGGCGCTGCTCCAGAGCGGCGACCTGGAGAACGTCGGCTGTTTCTACGGCGTAGGCGATCACGGCGGCGGGCCGACGCGCCGCCAATTGGCCGACCTTCGCGCCTGGAAGGAGCGGCACCCGCAGGCGCGCGTGATCCACTCCGGCCTGCACGGTTTCTTTGATGCGCTCTATGAGGAGGCCGCGCGCAAAGGAGAGGCGTTCCTGCCGACGCACAGGGGCGAGCTTAATTTCTGCCTGCGCGGCTGCTACGCCTCCATAGCCCGGTTTAAATTCGCCTACCGCAAGGCCGAGGCGGGCCTGGCGAGCGCGGAACGGACGAGCGCGATAGTGAGCGCGGCGCTGGATCGCCCGCCTGCCGATCTGGGCGAAGCCTGGGACGCGGTGCTGTTCAATTCGTTCCACGACATTCTGCCCGGCTCCAGCATCGAGCGCGCTTTTGACGACCAACTGGCCTGGCTGGGCGTCGCGCAGCACCAAAGCCAGCAGGCGGAACTGGACGCTCTCGACGCCCTGGCCCTGCGCGTGGATACGACGACGCCCAAGCCGGAGGGCGATCACCCGTCTGCCGCCGTTCTGCTGGCCTGGAACCCCCATCCCCATCCCTACCGGGGCCACATCGAGATGGAGGCGAACCTGGACTATCGGCCCATCTGGGCCTACGCAAATCGGGCGGAGGAGCTGCCGGTGGAGATACGCGGGCCGGATCGGCAGCGGGTTCCTTTCCAGTTGATCGCCACCGAGGGGGCGGCGATGACGAACATGGCGTGGCGGAAGCGCGCCCTGGTGCCGGTGGAGCTGCCGCCGCTGGGCTGGAGCGTCTTCGAGATGGCCTGGGTGGAGGGCGCGGAGCCGCCGCCTGCTCCGGCGGGGCCTGTCGCCTCCATGCCGCAGCCCGGAAGGATCGAGAACGGCCTCTACGCCGTCCAGGCCGCGACCGGCGAGACCTCGGTATCGATCTTGCGGCATGGCAAGCCGATTTTCACTGGTGGGGGCCTTTCGGCGATCACGGTCGAAGATCCCTGGGGTTCTTGGGGCGGCATGGCCGAGGAGCCGGAGTCGCTCGACCTTTCCACGGTGCGCGCGCAGTGGCGGATCACGCAGGTGGAGGCGCTGGAGATCGGCCCGGAGCGCGCGGCGCTCTGGGTGCGCCTGCGGGGCGATAACTCGCGGCTGGATCTGACCTTCCTGCTGAGCCGGGGGCGGGACGCCGTGGATGTGCGGGCGCGGGTGTTCTGGAACGAGCGGGCCGCCCGCCTGAAGCTGGTGTTTCCCCTGGGCGATCAGGCGACCTTTGAGGTGCCAGGCGGGAGCGTTGCGCGCGGGCCGCTCGGCGAGGTGCCGGGAGGACGGTGGGTGCGCGTGCAGGGGCCGCAGGGAGACTTCGGCTTTGCCAGCGACGCCCTGTACGCCTTTGACTGCAAGGAGGGCGCGCTGCAGGTGACGGTTGTGCGCTCAGGCCGCTACGCCACGGACGTCAAGGCCGGGCCGGAGGAAGAGCCGTGGGTTCCGGCGGCGGATGCCGGGGAATTGCGGTTCCGGTTCCTGCTGGCGCCCGGCGACGAGAATCTGCCCGTGCTGGCGCGCGAGCTGGAGGAGCCGCCCGTCGTTCTGCTCGTGCCGGCCAAGGGCGGCGACCTGCCGCGCGCCGGCTCCCTGGCTTCCCTGTCGCCCTCTTCGCTGCGTATTCTGGCGCTCAAGCCCGCCGAGGACGGCCAGGGGTGGATATTGCGCCTCCAGGAGACGGCAGGCGCTACGACCAAGCCGCAGTTGACCTGGCTCGGCGCCAATGTCCCGCTCAGCCCGATGGCTCCCTACCGGATCGCCACCTGGCGGCTGCGGCGCACGGCAGACGGCTGGCAGGCGCAGGCCACCGACGTGCTGGAAAGCTAAGTGGCCGTGCGGCTTTAGATAAAACACGGATGGGGCGGATGCCACGGATTCAACGGATTGGCTTTATCCGTGTCATCCGTGTTATCCGTCCCATCCGTGTTAAGGGGTCTAGTAGCCGATGCCGCGCAGCATGTGTTCCAGAAAGCCGCTTCGCAGGAGCACAATCATCAGCGCGACGGTAACGACGGCATCTAGCATTAGCTTGAACACGCCATGCGCCATGTCGGCGGGGCTGCGCTGGAAGAGCAGCCAGACGGCTATGCCGAAGGAGGCGAAGCTGGAGAGCAGCGCCACCGGCAAAACGATCCCCATCCCGCTTTCGAAATGAAGCTGGGTCAATACCGGCGAGAAAAGATAGAGCATCCACATGAGCGCAATCTGGAATACATGCGCCGGGGCCGGTCGCCGAACGGACGCTTTCATAGGAGTTGTATTTGAATAAGCCATTGTTATTTCCCCCGGTTGGGTTTGCGATACTCTTTTTCTAATTTGATATTGCATATGTATGATCGGATGGTTATTCTTGAAACATTAACCAGTGCTTATAAAAAAGCAGAGCGGCATCTTTCCGCTCTGCCCTCTTGACCGAATCACGGCGCGGAAGTGTTCCCTAAAATTGGTCTACAGGCAAGAATTTATCAACCCAGCGGTTCCCTTGCCTCTTTGAGATAGGCAGCAAAGGCACAGCTTCGCGTTTTGCCGGTTGGCTTCCGGCGGCGGCTCAGGCTTTTTCGGGCAGGGCTTCCGCCAGGGGCACTTTGCGGCGCTGCGGCTTGCGCTGGCTGTTCATGTAAGGGCGCTCAAAATACTCGTAGAAGAGGCGGGCTGTCCCGACAGCCGCCAGAATAGCGAGCAGCCAGCAGACAAGGTAGAGGCTCTGGGGGACGCCGGCCAGTTTCACTATCTGGCTGACGCAGCCGACCAGAAGGTAGTGGATGAGATAGAGGCTGTAGGAGAAGACGCCGATGGCCCCCAACCACTTCACTCCCGGCCATTGGCTTATGCGCTGATCGTGAGGATAGGCGAGGAGCAGCGTGACGGCAAAGCCCAGGCAGAAGAGATAGGTCTGCGCGCTGGGAAAGCCCATGGCGCTGATAGGAAAGCTGCGCTGGAAGCCCAGCAGCAGGGTTTGCAGCCCGATCACCAGGGCCAGGAGCCGGGCGCGGCGGGACCGGGGCTGGGTCACGCAGTCATAGACGACAATGCCCAGGCCAAACTGGGGCCAGAAATCGAGCGGATAGAAGCGGTAGGCGGGAGCCAGGATCAGCAGGCAGAGCGCGGCAATGGTCACCATATGCAGCGCTGTCAGCAGAGTCTGGTGGTTGCGCCCGCGCAGCAGAAGCAGCGCCAGGCCGACGATGCCGTAGAAGGCGACCTCATAGCAGAGCGTCCAGCAGGGCGAGGAGAGAAAGGGCTGCTTCAGGAGGCACTGCGTCAGCGTCAGGTTAGCGATAAAGTAGAGCGGCTTCTGGTGGAGCACATCCTGTTGGGCCAGGACGCTGGAGCCGACCCATCCGGAAGTTACCATGCGCCGGGCCAGGATGGAGACGGCGGCGAAAAAGACCAGCGACCACCAGCAGGGCGGAAAGATGCGGCGGAGCCGGGCGCGCATAAAACGGACGGGCGCACTCTTGCTCTCCCGCTCCAGCGCAACGGAGGCGGAGTTGGCGATACAATACCCGCTGACGACAAAGAAGACCTGGACGCCCAGGTAACCCAGCATCGCAAAGGCGCAGAGGGGGCGAATAGCTCCTTGCGGATCTCTAGGCAAAAAGGCGCTGGAGGCGTGAATCATTACCACCCACAGGCTGGCAAAACCGCGCCAGGCATCGAGCATTTTATAGGTTCTTACTTTGGCCGATACAACTGCCATGTTAATACCCCTCTCAAGGAGCGTCCCTTGCAAGAATCGTTCCTTTTGCAATGAGCGCCCCGACAGAGGCAGGCTTTATCCGACCATGACCGCAGCAGAATACCTAACCCAAGTTGCTACCTAGGAACACGTTTGAGAGAGAATCGCTCTGGAAACCGGCTTTTGCATCACCGTTTGCCTTCTCGAAGAGGCAAGGTAGCAACTTGAGTTACCTATTCTACACGAGCAGGAACGTTCCTGCCTGACCCAGACAAAGGGATTCACGCCGCCCTTTTAACCGGTCGGGATCAAGAGGGATGTTCCTGATTAGCACCAGGCAAAAGAACAGCCTCCGAGACGACCCCGGAGGCTGTCAGGCGTAAGGAGTGACCCTTCGCGCACAGAAACGATTATTGCGGGCCGGCATTCGCCGGGGCATTGGCAGGCATGGTTTGCTGGGCCTTTTGCAGCCGCTGCTGCATGCCCTGCACTGCCGAGGCCGGCATCGGTCCGCCTTTGAACTGAGATTGCTCTTCCTTGGTGAGCGCCGGCGCCTTCGCGCTGCATCCGGCCAGAATCGGCAGCAGCAACGCGCCGCCAACCAGCGCCGCAAAAAGCCTCTTAGTTCTGCTCATCGTCGAGTTCGAGTCCTTTCCAGGCCCGCCGCAAAGGCTTACGCTCTGCGGCGGGCGAAGAGATAATCTAGTTGCGCCGCGCGTCCCACATATCGGTCGGCTCGGGCGTCTGTCCACCGCCGCCCTTCGGGCGGGTCGCATACGGATGCATCGCCTTGACATGGCCGTCGGCGAAAGTGAAGTTGGCCATATCCGTGTGATGGGCCGAAACCGAGCCGTCGCGTCCCCTCGGATACTTCGCGTTCGGATCGCGCGTGCCATCGGGAAGCTCGTTAGCCGCCAGGGTATCCCAGTTATCCAGCCCCACGATGATGCAGCCGGGGGCGAAAGAGCTCAGGTTGCCCCAGCCGCCCGCTTTGCGCACGTCCGCGTTATGCTTCTCGGTTAGCAGGACCGTGTCGGCAGGCCGGCCAACCGAGGACAGGGTGATTATATCCGGGTTGACCCAGGAGGATTGGGCCATGCTCATGATGCCAAATGTGGCGTTGGATGATCCGTTCCAGCCAATATAGCCGTTGGCGGTATAGGAGATAGGAATTCCGGCCCAATCGGTGGTAAGCCAGGGCGTCGAGCCATCGGCAGCGCCAACGGCCCGGTCGCCATCGTCGGGGCAGCGGAAAACATCGAAGCTCTTCACGTAAGGCTGCACCTTGACCGGCCAGGACTCGTTCCAGTCGTTCTGCACGGCCATTGGATAGGTCTCATCATAGTCCTGGGCATACATCAGCACGCTGGTGCCCAGCTGCTTCAAATTGGATACGCAGCTAATGCCGCGAGCTTTTTCGCGGGCCTGAGCGAAGACCGGGAAGAGGATCGCGGCTAGGATCGCTATAATCGCTATAACGACAAGCAGCTCAATCAGGGTAAACGCGCGCATACGGCGAGGCATCAAAAGACACTCCTTTCAACCATTGAAACTTGGCGAAATCACAGCGATTTGCGGAACGACGGAGATACTTTGAATTCGAGTCGTTCATGGATTTGGCGCCTTTTAGCGCCTTAACAAAATCCGCTACAGCAAATTAGTTTTGCAGAGGTTGCAGCCAGCGTGATTTTAGTATAATCCATATTTGTGGATTCGCGCAAGTGATTTAACGCTAAATTTTTATGATTTAGCGTTAGGTCTGTGGCGCATAGCCATAAATCCGGGTAAAATACGGGCATGAAACGAAGCACTGCCGCCACACTGGAAGATGTCGCCCGTGAGGCCGGGGTCAGCGCGATGGTGGCCTCCGTCGTGCTCAACGGGGCGCGCTCCTCGACGCGCGTTTCGGAGAAGACCCGCGCCCGAATTCTGGAAGCCGCCGCGCGCCTGCATTACCGTCGCAATGCCCTCGCCCTCGGGCTCTCCCGGAACCGGATCGATACTATCGGCGTGGCCGCCACCATTGACAGCAGCGACGTTAACCTCTATTTTCTAGAGGTATTAAACGGCATTCTTGGAGCGGCGGCGGAGCACGGCCAGAGCGCCAACGTGTTCTCTGTTTTCGATTGGCAACGGGACCAGGCGCGCCTGCTGGAATTCTGCGACGGGCGTATTGATGGAATGATCCTGATCGGCCCGCATCTCGACGCCGCCTTTGCCGAAGCGCTCGCGCACCATACCCGCTTCGTCACCCTCCATAGCAACAGCGCCTTGCCCAACGCCTATAACCTGGATGTGGATAACGAAAGAGGCGGCTACGAGGCCACCCGGCACCTGCTGGAGCAGGGGCATCGGCGTATTGCGCACTTTGCCGCCAACCTGGATCTGGTCGGCGCGCAGCAGCGGCTTGCCGGGTATCGCCGCGCTTTGGAAGAAGCCGGCATAGCCTTTGAGGATTCGCTGGTCGTCCCCGGGCAATTTAATATTGATTCGGGCCGCCAGAGTATGTCCGCTCTGTTGGAGCGATGCGCCTCTGCTCCCCTGCCGACCGCCATCTTCTGCGCCAGCGACGCCATCGCCTATGGCTGTATGGAGGTGCTGACAAGCCATGGCATCCGCATCCCGGACGATATTTCCGTCGTCGGCTTTGACGATACGATGATGGCGCGCATGACCCGTCCTCCGCTTACCACCGTATGCCAGCCATTTCGCCAGATGGGGCGGCGCGCGGTCGAATTGCTGCTGTCGCAAATTCATGCGGATGAGGTTCCGGCAGCGGAGGAGAACACGCCCTCTGCCCTGGCTGCTCCAGGCGACGACGCCGACTCTCACACCGTGATCTTTGCCGTCGAGCTGGTAGTGCGCGAGTCGACAGGGCCACCTCCCAAACAGCCCATCGTCCCTGTCTCCCTCAGCACGCGCTAAACAGGAATTATCAAAGGTACTGGCGAAGGACTCCTCCAGACGAAGGCAGGAGTCCTCTTTGCTTTGGCAGGAGAGGAATGCCTCTTCGGGCGGCTGAGGCCCCCACCCACGGCCCCTCGTTAGGGTGTAGGGTATAGGGTGTAGGGTGTAGGGTGTGGGGTGTAGGGTGTGGGGTGTAGGGGCGCCCTGCGGCGATGGCCCTCATCGCCAATAGACCTCGCCCGCGGCTCTTCGGGAGGAAGAGGATGCCCACAGTAAGCGGAGTATTAGAGACGGCGCTCTATGTCGAGGACCTAGATCGCGCCGCGCGATTCTACGAAGACCTCTTCGGCTTCGAGAGCCTATTTGCGGATGAGCGGCTCTGCGCCTTCAACGTCGCAGGCAAGCAGGTGCTCCTGCTGTTCAAGAAGGGGGCCTCGCGCAGCCCGCAGCCCCTTCCGGGCGGGGTGATACCGCCCCACGATGCGGCGGGCCAGATCCACTTCGCCCTGTCCATTCCCGCCGCCGACCTGACCGCCTGGGAAGAGCATCTGACCGCGCGTGCGATCGCAATTGAAAGCAGAATTCACTGGGGGCGGGGTGGGCAGAGCCTCTACTTCCGCGACCCCGATCAGAATCTGGTGGAGTTGGCGACGCCGGGCTTGTGGGCCATCTATTAACGCTGGCGGCACGAAGGCGAGGATTCAGCGCAATGAGGAAGCAAAGCTGGGCGCGGCTGCCTCTGTATAACCGGATCGCTATTCCGCTGGTCCTTCAGCGCGCTCTGCTGTTCGCGATGGCGCTGAGCGGCCTGGCAGGCGCGCTCACCGGCTGCGCCTCGCAGCAGCCTGCCCAACAACAAGACAAGAGCGTGAGGAGACAACAATCTATGCAACCCCTCTCAGTGCCTCCAGGTAAGGAGATAGCCACCCTGGCCGGCGGCTGTTTCTGGTGTACGGAAGCGATCTTCCGCGATCTCAAGGGAGTGGAAAAAGTCGAGCCTGGCTATGCCGGCGGACAGACCGCCCATCCGACCTATGAGCAGGTCTGCACGGGAACCACCGGGCACGCGGAAGCCATTCAGATAACCTTCGATCCTAAAGTGATCTCCTATCACGATCTGCTGGAGATTTTCTTCACCACCCACGACCCGACGACCCGCAACAGGCAGGGGGCCGACGTAGGAACGCAATACCGCTCGGCTATCTTCTATCACAGCCCGGAACAGAAAGAGACGGCCCTTCAGGTCATCAAGGAGATCGAGGCGGCCCGTATCTGGCCGGCTCCCATCGTGACCGAGGTCGTACCGTTCACCAACTTCTACCCTGCCGAGGACTACCACCGGGACTATTTCGAGCGGAACCCGGAGCAGTTCTACTGCCAGGCGGTCATCGCTCCGAAGGTAGCCAAGTTCCGCGAACATTATCGCAACAAGCTCAAGCAGGGGCCATAGGACGTTGCCGGCTTCCTTGCCCCTCCTGCGACGCTAGGGCCGCGGAGAGAGAGGTCGCACAAAATGGGCAGATACAGAAAGCGGTGGCTCTGGGCGCTGGCGGGAATCGGGGCGGTGAGCCTGCTGACGCTGGCGTTTGTATCGCGCAGCCACTCGCTTGTGGAGCGCGCGACGCCTGTGCGGCACATGGACCAACGGGAGGGCGGGAAGGTCTTCCCGCCCTCCGGAAACACGGTTCCGCTTAACCCTCGTGAATTCCCCTTCGGGGATCGAGAGGTCTGGAAGGTCTTCCCGCCCTACGGAAACGTATGACTGCCGGATAAACGGCGGTGGCTGGAGTTATCAGCAGGTCAGGGGTGGGCCAGCCTGCATAGCTTCGACGCGCCCGAACGGCCTCCGGTTCCCATCGCCGTTCCTGCCGCCGTCCTCTCTCCTCTGCGTCACGCCCGATTACCGCTTGATTGCCGCCGATGCGCAGCCCGGTTCCAATCGAGAGAAGATAACCCTGTTCGAGATGGGAATCTATCCCAATTCGATGCCGGAGCGCAAGTTCGCCGTTTCCTTGCCGCGCTACGCGGAGGTAACGGAGATCGTGCCCTCGCCGCAGGGCGACCGCGTGGCCTGGGGGCTTGTGTTCCATCGCCAGCCGACGTTCCGGAAGTTCCTGGCGCGGTATTTCCCGGCCCTGAAGAAAGGGCTGAGCGCCGAGCTTGACGTCAGCCTATGGATCAGCCGCCTGGATGGGAAGGAGATGCGCGAGATCGGCAGCCAGAGCGCCGGAACCGAAGCCGACCACAAACCGGCCCCGCATGATTTCCGCTGGATAGACGGGGGCCGGCGCCTGCGCTTCTTCTATAAAGAGGCGCCGTATGTCCTCGCGCCGGAGTAGGCTCCTCTCAGCGGTTGTCCCAGACACTTGTTTCCGACGGGTTAGAAACCCTTCGCTTTAGAGCCTACGTCTGTGTGTCCCTTCGGGACACGTACCGCCTGCCGACAGAGAGAGTGTCCCGCAGGGACACACGGCCCGGAGGGCCCTACAGCGAAGGAATTCCATTCCGTCGCTAAAAGCGATCTTTCCACTCCTCATGGAAGACACGGGCGTACTTGCGCGCGTGCTTTGCCAGCGGGTGCCGGGGATAACGGTCGGCAACCTGTTTCATTAGGCGAATGGATTCCTTCCAGAAGCTATGGCGCTTGTTCTCTTCGTCCCACCACAGGTTAAACTCGGCCAGGCGGCGTGAGGCCGCTCCCGCGCGGTAGAGCGCGCGCGGGACCGTCGGCGAGTGGGGATACCGGCGCGCGATCTCCAGGCAGATCTGCCGTGAGCGCGCGTAGACCTCATGCCGGTACATATAGTCCCGTACCAGTGCCTTATCCTCCCGGCTGAGCGGATCGGGGTTCCACCAGAAGTTGAAGCCATAGGCGCGCTGGAAGTTCCAGAGGGCCGGGTTATAGAGCAGCAGCGTGCCGTGCGTGGAGTAGTAGGTGGCGTAACGGTACAGCGCGGCGGCGCGGGCGTTGTCCGACTTGGCGGCAGCCACGTCGCGCTCAAGCCGGCTCAGGTCGCGGACGGCGGTGAGCGGCTCAGGGCTGGGCGTGTCCGCATTGTACTCCCGGTACTTGCGTCCTGCGCTGAATGCCACGTAGGTTTTATAAGGCACGAGCCGCAGCCAGTAAGCCGCCTGCCGCCATTTCTCGTCCCGCAGGTAGCGGATACCGAGCGAGTAGAGGAGGAGGTCACGCTGCGTACAGCGGTAGGTTCTGGGCGGGTCGGTGTGCCAATCCTCGGTGGTAAGGATGCGCCGGGACTGTCCGGCCCGGCTGCGCAGAAAGTCCTCTATCTGCCGGGGCGTCATGCGAATGTCGAGCAGGTAGGCAATGTCCATCCGGTAGTCGAGCGCAAAATACTGTTCCAGCGCGCTGCCGTAGTCGCCGGTGGCCTCATAGAGCAGGGCCAGCTCCTCGCGCGCGCCGCGCCGCAGCGGGCTTTTGGGAAAGCGGCGCAGCAGAGCGGCGAAGTCTGCGATAGCGGCGCGGTAGCGCTTGAGTTTGTGCAGGGTGGCCCCGCGCACGTAGAGGGCGCGATCCCACGGACGTGGATAAACTGCACGCTCCGCCCAGTGCAGGGCCAGGTCGTACTGCCCTCGCCGATAGTAGACCTCCGCTAGCCGGACGCGCACCAGAGGCGGCAGCAGCGCCGAGGAGCGCCGTGCTGTGATCGCGTCGGCCAACTTTGCGAGCCGGGCCAGGTCGGCGGGCTTGCTGTTGGAATGATAGAGGCGATAATAGAGGTAGGGCGCGATGAGGTCATCCCGGCGGAACAGGTGCCGCTTGAATGCGCGGGCATCGGCGGGAGAGAAGGCTTTGAGTGTGCGCTCGATGTCCATCACGGCGCGCTCGTAGGTGAAGAAATTCTTTGCGCGGGCCAGTCGGCGCAGATAGCCCTCCAGCAGGCGCACGCGCACATCGCCCTGGGCGTTCGGCAGCATGGCCTTGCGCACGATCTCCACCGACTCCAGGTCGCCGACCGCGAAATAGTCCTGTAGCGCCTGCGTCCATCGCCCTTCCAGAAAGGCGCTGCGCGCGCGCAGCCCGCGAAGGACGCCGCGAAAGCGCGTGTGCGGAAACTCTTTCAGCAACTGCGCGAGGGCCTGCTTGCCGGCAGGCAGATCGCGCCCGGCAGGCGTGGCGGGCAGGATAGCGCAGCGCGCCATCATGATCAGGGCGGCCTCCCGCTTGGGGGATCGCGGGAACTCGCGCAGGAATCGCCGGTAGAGGGCGATGGCGCGCGGGTAGTCAAAATACTCTTTCGCCAGCGACGCCTGCTGATAGAGGGCGTGCTCCCGCAGGAAGCCCGCCGCCCTATCGCGGTAGACCTGCTCAAAGGCGGCCAGCGCCTCCGTCCTCCGCTCTGCGTCGTCGTGCCCCATGCCGTCCAGATAGAGGCGCAGCGCGCTCGCAAACGCGGGCGGCAGCGGGAGCTTCATGGCGGCGACGCGCCCTAAGACTTCCGCCCGGTCCCGGCTGTTACCGTCCCAGCCATACTTCCGTCCCACCTGCGCGTAGAGCCGGAGCGCCTTGCCCCACTGTCCCCGCTTTTCCGCGTGCCGCGCCGCCATCAGGAGCAGGAGCCGGGCGTCGCGCTGTGCCACGGCCTGCTTCTCAAAGCCCTCGTAAGTCAACTCGACCCAACGCCGGTCGTAGCCATTAATCACACGGTCATTGTCGCTGAGCGGTCGGTCATCATAGTCGCCGCGCCATCTAAGCTCGGCGCGCGCTGGAGGAATGCCGAAGTCGGGCGCGCCGCTGTGGAAATGGACGGAGTTAAATTCCCCCGTCATGCAGGCGCGCGCAAGCACGGCGGCGAGGAGCAGGCCGACAAGGACGAGCGGCAGAAAACGAGGAACGCGCAGAGATCGCATGGGCATGGGCTTATCCTCAAGGCAGGAGAGCGGCGGCGCTGTCCGGCTTTTCCCGGTTTGTGGCTTCTGGAGCCAGCGGCGTTGGCGGAATGTCGCCGCGCACGACGTTAAATCCTCCCGGCCCTGTCGCGCTCCAGGCGCCCCAGACCTGCCTGGCGCCGTCGGCGGGAACGCGGATCGGGCCTATTCTAGCCGTCTCGCCCGCCGCAAGCTGGAATTTGCGCAGCCGCAAGCCGTTGGCGCGCGGGAGGCTGGCGCGCAGTGGCGGAACCGCAGCGGAAGATGCCGGGCGGCTCTGGCCGTCAAAGAAGGCTTCCAGCGAGTCGAAGTCGCGCGGATCGGCCTCCTCCAGTCCGGGACGGTCGAAGTGGAGGGTCAGCGTGATGGCGTCGGGAGCAAGAAAGGTGGTGGCCGTGCCGGTATTGGTCACGGCGAGGGTGAGGTCTATTGGCGCGCGGGCGGCGTCGCGCCCGGTCTCGATCAGTTCCCACGGCGCGCTGGCCGCCTTGATCTGCACGCGCAGAGAGGGCCTGGCCGTTTCGCCTCGAATGGCGGCGGCAAGGGCCGGGAGGGGCAGGGTCATTGCGCCGACCGATTCGGGATAGCGGAAGAGGATGATGCCGCGACAGTTGGCGGGACCTTGGGCGCGGACAAGGGCGAGATGCTGCGCGACCAGCGCCGGCGTCGGCAGGTCGTAGACGAGATGGTAGCCTTTGCCCCGGCCATCGCGCGCAGGCGAGACGGCGACGAAATCGTAGATGTCCTCACCGATGTAGGTGGCGGGCGTGGCCGGCCTGCCTCTGGAGTCGGCGGGAAACGCCCGCGCCAGCCGAAAGGAGGGATGGTGCGCGGCATCGAGAGCGCTGAGGGCGCGGTAGAGGCCGGCCAGGCTGCCCCGGTCGTCGTAGAGCAGCGCGTGCCCGTAGGCGGGCACGCCGGCATAGAAGGGACGTCCTGTTCGCCCTAGAGAGGCCAACCCGCGCTCGGCCATTCGCAGCCGCGATACGGTTTTGAACTCCGCAAGCGTCTTGGGAATCTGCGCCTCGTAGTACTGCGGCACGACGAAATCCACGGCGTTGAGCACCTGCTGCACATCGCCGTCGGTGAACCAGGTCGGCAGCGCCGTGATGCTGAATGCGCCAGAACCCAAAAGGGTGGCGCGGAGTTGGCGCAGCAGTTCTGCGTACTTGGACAGGCGGCGCGTGGGGCAGTCAAAATCAAGCTGCACGCCAGCGATGTGGATTCCGGCCCGCTCGGCGCGGGCGCGCTCCCGCCGCACGCCCTCTCGGATGGCGGCGGCGAGGGCCTCGTTGGAGAGCGCGCCAAAGTGGCGGACAATGTCGTAATCGAAGTTAAAGACGAGGTGGATAGCGAGACCGTCGGCCTTGCCGGCCCACTGCTGCGCCAGGATCAGACGCGCTCCATTTCCCTCCTTGCGGAAGGTGCCGGCGCGCACGAACAACTGGCGCACGCCTAGGGCACGGAGCTGGGCGGCCTCGGCGGGCGGAAGGCGGAACGGCTGGTGCCAGTACCAGAGGGCGACCTCCAGTGGGGGCCGCGGCGCGCGCAACCGCTGCCAGAGAAGCGAACCGCCTGCCAGCATTCCCATCAGAGCGGCAAGCCAGATTGCGACACGCCTGCGGCGTCCCATCGGTTGGCCTTATCCATATGGAGAGAAACAAGAGCGGGAGAGATTACCTGGATGCCTTTCCCATTCGCGGCCTGGGCAGGCAAATCCTGCCCAGGTTGGGCCACCCCCTGCACTCATAGGGAAGGGGGCCGGGGGGTTCGGTTAGGAAGGGCCAGGGTGAGGGTCGTATGGGAGAACGGAATGCTGGATTTGTGGCAGGAATGGAGGCCGTCGCCGTCGAACGGAGGGACAGGTTTCAGGACGGGTGCGCATGGGCGTTCGTACCGGAAAGGTCCAGAAGTACCATGGCCAAGCGTTTTGCCATCTATACCGTGTTTGGCATTTTGATCGCGCTGCTGTTGATCTGCGCAGCCAGCCTGATCCGCCTGGTGGAGACCGGGCTGGATAGCCGCTATCTCGGCAACTGGCTGCTAGTGCAGCAGAACACGCCTCTGCTCTGGCTGGCCGATGTGGCGGCATTCTGCATCGTGCTTCTGATGTTTCGGGCTGGCGCGGAAGTGGCGCGCTCCCAGCAGCAGACGCGCGCGCATGCCGAGCTGGCTGCCGAGCAGCTGCGGCGGCAGGAGGAGTATCATCGGCAGGTGGAGGCCCTCATCGCACGCAACGAGCAGCTGGAGAAGGAGATCACCGCCCTAGAGGAGGCCCGACGCGAGCGCGAAGCCATGATCGCCAGCCTGGAACGGGAGATAGAGGTCGAGCAGCGTAATTTTGAGGCGGAAGCCCGCCGGCTGACCGAACAGGCTTTCCGCGCCATGCATGGGCAGGTAGAGGCCAATGCGCGCCAGTTGGACGCCATGAATATGGCCTTGCAGTACCATCGTGCGGAGCTGACGCAGCTCCGGCATAGCGTACGCGCCCTGCAGATGACCTCGGAGCCGGCTCAGATCGCGCGGCTGACGCCCGCCGAGATGACGGCCATTCTGGACGATTCGCAGCGCCCGCCCGAAGGCCCCATGTCGGAGGGCCCTGCCCTGGCGGCTGCTAGCACTTCTGTCACGCCACCATCGGTCAGCGCCGCGGATGCGGACTCTGCCGCGCCCGAAGCAGGCAGAGCGGAGGCAGCCCCAGGCGATCCGGAGCCCGCTAACCCGGCGCCGGAGGTCCGGAGGGAGGACTTTGCGCTGCAGCCTTCCGCGTCGGCCTCGGCGGAAGCGCCAGGCCCGGATTCTTCCCCCAAAAGCCAGCCGCAGGAAGCCGCCGACGGGCAAGCGGCCTCTCGGGAGCAGAGCGCGCCCAATCCGCCCCTCAAAGATTGGCGCATCACTATCTAAGCGCAGGGAACGGTTTCCCGCCTTCGTGAGAAGGGGCAGGAGGTGGTTTGTGAGCGCGAAGTCGTCCGAGCAGGAACGTTCCTCCGAAGCGACCCTCCACGAAATTTTGACCGCATTGCTGCCGCTTGGACCTGCCGATATCGGGCCGCGTGTTAGCGCTCCCTCCCCCGATTCCCTCTCGGCCTCTTCCAGAACAGAGAGTACGTGCGCGGTGTGCCGGCTGGTCGCGCGCAGCATCGCGCAGTCGGTGCGCGCCTTCTTCGCCGAGTTTGTCAACGATCCCCGGGCGCGCGAGGAGCTGCGGCGGGCACGCGGCTTCTGCGGAGAACATGCGGCGCTGCTGGCAACGCTGGGCGATGCGCTGGGCGTCGCCATTCTCTATAGCGACCTGGCCCGGCTGACGCAGGAACGGTGGGAGAGCGGGACGGCGGGCGAAACCGGCGGCAGGAAGGGGCTGCGGTGGGGATGGCCGCGCCACGCTCCCGTGCCCTCTGCCCCGTGCCCGGCCTGTGCGGACGCGCAGGAGGCGGAGAGGCGCTATACGGGCGCGCTGGCAGCCGGGCTGGGCGAGGCGCGCGTCTGGGAGGCGCTGGAGGCGGGCAGCGGACTGTGCGTGGCGCACGCCGAGCAGGTGATGCGGCAGGCCGCGCCTGCGCACGCCGCCCGCCTCCGGCAGCTAGAGGCCGCCCGCCTGGCCGCGCTGCAAGCCGAGTTAGACGAGATTATCCGCAAAAACGACTATCGCTTCCGGGGCGAGCCCTGGGGGCCGGAAAAGGACGCCTGGCTGCGCGCCCTCAAGAAGATCACCCGCCCGTGACCTGTCGGAAGGGATAGAAGCGGCGCTAGAAGACCGGAACGCCGGGCTCGCGCTTAGCCGCCTCGACCTGCACCTTCGTGAGGTTAAGGCGTACCACGCCGTCTTCTACCGAGGCGATGGCCTGGGCCGGAAGCTCTACGTGATCCGTGAACACCAATCCCTTGCGGATCACCAGCGTGATCGGCTGGCCGGTCTGCGGATCGAAGATCACGTTATGCACCTGACCGAGCTTCTGCCCATCCAGGCTGATCACGTCGTCTCCGGCCTCAATGACGGCGTTGCTCCTCTCCACCTGCTCTAATATCTGCGCCTCTTCCCGCGATTGCGGAGCGTCGGCATCCTTGACCTCCACCGGGATCGCTGAAGGATATAGGCCCGGCCCATAGGTCATGGCCGGATAGTAGGAGGGCCAGAGAATACCTCCCGCCGGCCAACCGGGATAGAGATGCGTCTGCTCTCCGGGCGCTTCCGTGTAGAGACTCCTGTCGAAGCGCGGCAGATCCCTGGTCTGTGCGGCGGTGTAGCTCACATGGACGCCGCTGCTATCGGCGGACTGTATGTCCTCCACCGGGATCTCGGTATCCTCTGGCAGTAAAACTCCTCTTTCCACCACGATTGCCTTCACCCGCCCGTTGTTCGGATCCAGGATCAGGTGCTTGATCGTTCCGATGTCCTGATTATCGCTGGAGCGCACGCGCGCTCCTAATTCGACTTGCATCTGGAATCCCTCCCTGCGCTGACCTATGCCGCAGGCCGGCGCTTAATCTATTTTCCGCGCCCGGTAGTAAGACGGAGGAGGCCAGAGAAGGTTCCGCAGGGAGTAGCCTACGCATCAGGCTTGCTTGCCGCCTGGAGAGGAAGCCCTCTCGCCCCTGCCTTGAGAGCGCCAACTTTTGCTGCCCGCCTGAAAACTTCTCGGTGACTGCTGCGTATCTTATAGGCGCGATCCTGACGCCGCCGTACCCGGAACGGCAGGGAGCAAAATCGGCCCTAATCCAATCTGTGCGGCCTGGAAGCCGCATGTCAAAGGAGGTTAGATACCATGTGGTACAACCGTCAAAATTGGCCCGGCGCGATTGCGCGCCGTCCACAAGGGATGCCGGCGCGTCCATCCGGCGCCACGCTGTTGTCTCGCTTCGATCCCTGGGGTGAATTTGAGGACATGCAGCGCCGCATGGATATGCTGTTCAGCCGCTTCTTCGGCGCTCCTACCTGGGACTGGAGCGCCAATTGGGGCGGGCAGGCTATCGGCGCAGAGCCGGATGTGGACATCTATGAGACCGATAACGAGTATATCATTCAGGCGGCGCTGCCCGGAGTCGATCCCAAGGACATTCATATCGAGGCGACGGAAGACAGCATCGCTCTGTCGGCTCAATGCCGCTCCCAGTTCGAGGGGCAGGGGCAGCCGGTAAACGTGCAGCCTCAGGGCCAGACGCCGCAGGGCACACAGTCCCAGGGCACGACGCAGACCACAACGCAGACAGGCACGCCGTCGGCAGCGGGGCAGGCCAACCTGCCAGCACAGCAGCAGCCCTATGTCCAGCACCGCCAGAGCCGCTTTTCCGGCATCGAATGCTTCCAATTCTCCACCACGCTGCCTGCCGAGATCGATCCCAACGCTGTGAAGGCCAACTTCCGCAACGGCATGTTGGAGCTTCGCTTGCCCAAGCGCCAGGCGCCCACGAGCAAGCGCATTCCCATTAGCGTGCAGGCCGAGGGGGTACAGCAGGCCGGCGCTTCCAGCGCGGGGCAGTCACAGGCGGGTGCCCAGTCAACCGAGCATGCAGGCCGCGCCGAGCAGCGCCCGGCAGAGCAGGCCGGCACAACACAGGCGCAAAACGTGCCCGTTCAGGCAACCGAGTAGAGCGTTACGGGCTTCCTCTTTCCCCTTCTCGGTTCACCTAACCCCCCGTCCCCAGCAGCCCTCACCCCCTATCCCCCTCTCCCAGCGCTGGGAGAGGGGGATAGGGGGTGAGGGCTGCTGGGGATGGCGAGAAAGGGTATGCTCTGCCGTTCCTGGGCCGTTAGGAAGCAATATGTAGGGATGGAGGCATTACGATGGTCAAAGATCCCGTGTGCGGAAAGATGATCTCCCCCGATCAGGCGGCAGGGCAGAGCGCCTATCAGGGAGAAACTTACTACTTCTGCTGTCCGGCCTGCAAGGAGCGCTTCGACCAGAACCCACAACTCTTTGTTGGCCCGCATACCGCGCAGCACTAATCCAGAACCAACCAGCCCTGCGCAGCCCCGTTATACTCTTTCTCCGTCGGCATCTGGCAGCCGGGCTGCCAGGGGCTTCTGTCTGTCCTCTCAATCGGCAACGCTGAAGGAGTTCCAGAACCGCTCGAAGGCGCGCTTTGCCTTGCGATAGCGCGCCGCTTTCTGTTTGAGCGCCGCCCTGCCGATCTCTCCCTCCGCAAACTGCTTTTGTGCCAGCGCGTATTCCAGGGCGCGTATCTGGTACTCCTGCTTGCGCAGCGTGCCCTCGATAGCGCCCGTCCAGTTTGGGAAGGCAAGATACTGCTCGTCCCAGCCGGTAGAGTCGATCTTGGGCCACGTTTTGGCCGGAATGTGTCCCTTGCTTTTCTCGGTTAGCTGGCGAAAGCTCTCCAGCGCGCTCTACGGGGAGAAGCGCTCGTAGAAGGTATAGGCCGCCGGTTCGTCCGGGCTGACCGGATGCTTCGGCGGCACGACCAAAGCGGCTACAGGCGAGCGCGGGGATTTTCTGGCAGAGCGCTCGCCGGGAGGCGAGGCGCCTCTGGAAAGCCCCCACGCCGTGCAAGCCAGCGCCGCTAGCGCCAGCAGAGAGACCAAAGCGCGTTTCAAGGCTGCGGCCCTCCTCATGCGCAGGTATCATCGCCTGGCAGGCTGCCGTGTCGCATGGGACTCCTGCGCTTGCGCGCGGGCCGGGGCCGGTGCGCCCTCGACGATGAGCGCCTGCACGTCATGGGCCATAGTGGTCGTGTAGACGATATGGCCGTCGTACTCCGGCGTGGAGAAGATGTTGCCAGGGCCAAGCTCATAGCCCCACAGACGCTTGCCCGTAGCCGTATCCAGCACCGCAACCTTGCCGCGCACGCCCATGATCGCCAGCGATTTGCCGTCCGGGGCGACTTTGGGCGAGGAGTCGTAGATGGTCTGGCCGATGGAGGCACGCCAGCGGAGGTTGCCGTTCGTCGCATCCAGGCAGTAGACGTCGCCGTTCTGGCCCAGCCCGCCCACATAGATATCCAGGCCCGAGACAACTGGGGACGAGTAGCCGAAGGTGTCTCCGCCTTCGGGAGCGCGGGCCGCCCAGTCGTCCTTGCCGGTGGCCGCGTTGACCGCGTGCAGCACGCCGTCGTTGGAGCAGATATAGACGCGGTTGTGCGCTATAGAGGGAGAGGCGATGGCGGGCGAGAAGTAGAAGGAGAGCGTGCCGTTCCCGCCCTCCGTGCGGCCCATCGGCGCCTTCCACTTCGGGGCGCCAGTCTGCGCGTCCAGGGCGTAGAGGGTGTTATCCCAGCCACCGAGATAGAAGGTGCTGCCGTCGGTGGCGGCCTGCGACTGGAAGAAGCTTCCGGCAGGCTGTTGCCACTTGAGTTGCCCGGTAGCCGCGTCCAGGCCGAAGATCTTGCCGTTGCCGCCTACGCACACGATTCCCTGCGCCACCGCTGCCGTCGCGAAAATGGGGCTATCCGTATCGTACTTCCAGCGCTGCTTGCCGGTCTGGGCGTCCAGAGCATAGAAGGTGTGATCGGTGGAACCGATATAGATCGTGCCGTTGGCGAGAACGGGCGAGGCGATCACCGGCCCCTTCGTTCCGAACGTCCACCGCTTCTTGCCCCGCTCTAGCTCCAGGCTGTAGACGCGGCTATCCTCCGAGGAGACATAGAGCTGATCGGAGGCCAGCAGCGGACTCGACTGGATCGCCCCGTCGAGGTTGATCGCCCACTTGCGCGTGTCCTTATCCGGGGATTCAACCTCAAAAATAAGCTCCCCCTCATAGGTAACGTTGTTGCTGGTGGTCAGGCGAATATCCACGCTGTGAACGCCGACGGGAATGCCCTTTGTCGGGAACTCATCGTGCCAGATGTCCCTCGGGGTTTTGGTCATCGGCTTCCAGGGGCCATCGTCAATGCGGTACTCGGCCCGCTCCTTATCCGGATTGTCGGTGACGGCGCGCGGCTCAAGCAGGGCCGAGGGGCGGCGGCGCTCCAGGAAGGGCACGTCCGGGTCGTCCCAGCCAACGCGCAGCACGGAGGGATGGGCTCCGCGCGAGATGGGGATAGTGGCGACGTGGACGGGCTGGTCGGGCGTTTCACGGACGATCCGATCAATGGTGATGGTGCTGGGCTCGACGGTAACGCGGTCGTAGGAGCCCTGGTAGAGCCCCCGCGCCATGACGGTCGTGACGCCGTTGGTCTTCCAGACCAGGTCTTGATGCCCGTGCCCGGTAAAGATGGCGACGACGTTGTGGCCGCGCAGGATCGGCCAGATATCGTACTCGTTATCCACCATGCGCGTGCTGGGCGTGTCCCGCCCGATCCAGTGGTGCATGAAGAGCATCACGGGCGTCTCTGCGCGCACGCGCTTGATGTCTTTTGTCAGCCAGTCGAGTTCCGGCTTATCAAAGTGGCCCCAATGCTCCAGCGGCACGGTGGTGTCGAGCAGGACAAAGTGGACGCCGCCGTAGTCGAAGGATTGATAGAGCTTGCCGAAGGCTTTCTGAAAGCCTTCCTTGCCATCGGGACTCCAGCGCACATCATGGTTGCCCGGCACGGCGTAGAAGCCGATCTTGGCCGGCTCCAGGCCCGAAATCGCCTCCTTGAACCGGGCGTACTCCTCCGGCCGTCCTGCCTCGGTGATGTCGCCGGTATCAATGATGAAGGCGGGCGGGGTCGGCATCCGGGCCGCGTCCTCGACGAGCTTTCTTAGGGGTTCCGTGCTGCCGTCGGCGGTCTGGTGCGTATCGGTAATATGCAGGAAGGTGAAGGTGTCGGGCTGTTTATCGTTGGGCCGTTGCGCGCGTGCCGCAGTCGCCGTGATAGCGAGCGCAAAAGCCATGAGGACGAGGCCGATCCATCGGCACATGCAGGTCTTTCCTTTCTCGTTGGCAAATTATCTAACTCAAGTTGCTACCTTGCCTCTTCGAGAAGGCAAACGGTGATGCAAAAGCCGGTTTCCAGAGCGATTCTCTCTCAAACGTGTTCCTAGGTAGCAACTTGGGTTATCTATTCGCGTATTCGCATCGTTCGCCAAACGGGGTAGCGGATTCCTCTTTACCTTCGGGCACCTAACCCCCCGACCCCCTTCCCTCCCAGGGAAGGGGGTGACCCGACTTCTGTTCTCCCCTCTCCTTCGCAAGGAGAGGGGTTGGGGGTGAGGTCTCTCCCCTCTCCCGCAGCGTGGGAGAGGAGTGGCCGCAGGCCGGGGTGAGGGCCGCAACGACAAACGGAAGGGCTTAATTCTATTTATATAAGGAGCGTACCGATGGCCATTGTGACGGCAGCGCAGCGCGCGCAGTTGGACAAAGACGGATTTTTTATCCTGGAGGACTATTTTACGGCGGAAGAGATGGATCAACTGGCGGCGGTCATTGAAAAATATACCGAGGCGCACAACGCCCGCCTGCGCGAGAAGGGTACGGAAGGCATCTCCCGCGCCGACGAGATTCAGTTCACGGCGTTCCTGGCCGAGCATGACGACGCCATTCGCGCCTTTGCCACACAGGAGAAGATGGCCCTGCTGGCGGCGGAACTGCTGGGGCCGGATGTGCGCCTCTACTGGAACCAGTCGGTGTATAAGCATCCGGAAACGCCCCGCGATTTTCCCTGGCACCAGGACAACGGCTATACGCCCATCGATCCGGAGCAGTATCTTACCTGCTGGCTGGCCCTCAGCGATGCCACCCTGGAGAACGGCTGCATCTGGGTGCTGCCCGGCAGCCACAAGAACGGCACGCGGCCACACAAGGACAGTCCTATCGGCAAGGTGGGCTACGACGGCCCCGACCCCGGCGTCCCGGTTCCGCTTCGGAAGGGCAGCATGGCCGTCTTCTCCTCGCTGCTGCTGCACAAGAGCGGCCCAAACCGGACCGCCTCCGAAGTGCGCAAAGCCTATATCATGCAGTACTGCCACGCCCACACCCGACTGCGCTCCACCGGGGCTACGGTCGAGGATCGCATTCTGGTCGCCCATAACGGGGTGAAAGTTTGAGCGGGTGGTGGATTTAAGGAGGGTAGGTCGCCATGGCTCGGAAAATAACGGCGGAAGATTTGCTGCAAATTCGTACGGTGAGCGACCCGCAGATCGCCCCGGACGGCAAGCGCGTGGCCTGTGTGGTAAAGCATATTGACGCCGAGAAGAATAAGTATCGCGGCGAAATCTGGATGGTTCCGAGGGAGGGCGGGGAGCCGCGCCGCTTCACGGGCGGGGATTGGAGCGATAGCAGCCCGCGCTGGTCGCCCGATGGGACGCGCCTTGCTTTCCTCTCGGATAGGCAAAAGCCCAAGAGCCAGATTTACGTGATCGCGGCGGACGGCGGGGAGGCGCAGCCCCTGACGAAGCTGGAAGCAGAGGGCGGCATCCAGGGCCTTCGCTGGTCGCCCGACGGCACGCGGATCGCCTTCCTGTTCCGCGAGACGCCCGAAGCCTACCGCAAGGAGGTCACGGAAGAGCGCCAGAAGAAGGAGCTTCCGGCCCCGCCACGCGTGCATAAGCGCCTGTACTACCGGCTGGACGGCTTCGGCTACTATGACGACTCGTACTGGCAGGTCTGGGTGGCGGACGCCCGGACCGGCGAAGCCCGCCAACTGACCATCGGGGACTATAACTGCGGTGCGCCGGTCTGGTCGCCGGACGGCCAGACGCTTGCTTTCCTCTCCGACCGCCGCGACGACGCCGACATAGAGCCGGAGCGGGACGAGATATGGACGGTTCCGGTCGCGGGTGGTGAGCTGACGCGCATTCCCTCGCCGCCCGGCCCCAAAGGCGCGCTCGCCTGGTCACCGGATGGAAGGATGTTCGCCTACGTGGGCAATCCCGACCCGGAGGATCAATGGGGAACGAACAACCAGCGGCTGTTTGTCCTGTCTGCGGAGGGCGGCGAGGCGGCCCTGGACCTGACCGGCCCTACGGATAGGACGGTCGGCTATCTCACGCTCTCGGATGTTCATGATGTCGGCACGGGCGATCTGATCCAATGGTCTTCCGACAGCAGGCGGCTGTTTTTCCCCTTTAGCGCGCTAGGCAACTGCCAGCTCTACTTTGTCGAGGCGGACGGCAGCGGCGATCCGGTGCTGGTGACCGTTGAGGCCGAGATGGGCGATTTTGATGTCGCCTCGGATGACCGCACGTTCGCGGTGACGCTCGCCTCCTCCACGACGCCGCAGGAGCTCTACGTTTTCCAATGGCAGGACGGAACGGGGATAGAGGCTGAGGCCGGCAGGCGCTTTATTCGCACGTTCGAAATCACGAAGACTTCCTTCAATCGGGAATGGCGGAACGAGGTGCAGCTTGTCCATCCGGAGCGGTTGCGCATCCCGAACGGCGAGGGGGGCACGGTGCAGGGCTGGCTTCTCAGGCCGCCGGACTTCGACCCGACGCAGAAGTATCCGCTCGTCCTCTATGTGCATGGCGGCCCGCATATGCAGTACGGCAACACGCTCTTCCACGAGTTGCAGTGGTTAGCGGCGGAGGGTTACGTCGTCCTGTACACCAATCCGCGCGGCAGCAAGGGCTATGGCGAGGCGCACACAAAGGCCATCAAAGGCGATTGGGGCGGGGCGGACTTCCGCGACATCATGGCGGCGGCGGACTACGCTACCGGCCTGGACTATGTGAACGCCCACCGCACGGCCATCATGGGCGGCTCTTACGGCGGCTTTATGACGGCCTGGGCCGTCGGCCATACCGACCGCTTTACCTGCGCCATTGCGGATCGCCTCGTCGCTAATCTGCACAGCATGAGCGGCACGGACGATTTTCCCTGGCGGCATAGCGTCTATTTCAAGGGCAATGCCTGGGATGACCCTTCCGATCTGTGGCGCTGCTCGCCGCTAGCCTATGCGGGCCGCATCACGACGCCGCTGCTCCTGATCCATAGCGACGGCGACCTGCGCTGCCCGGTCGGGCAGGCGGAGGAGCTGTTCGCGGCCCTGCGCCTCCAGCGCAAGACGGTCGAGTTTGTGCGCTATCCGGCGGAGACTTCGCACGGCCTGTCTCGCAACGGCCCGCCCAACCTACGCCTCGACCGCCTGCGCCGCAATCTGGAATGGCTCAATCGCTGGCTCAAAGCAGAATAAGATAATATGGCCTCCCTGCAAATGCTTATCCCCTCTCCTGTTCTTGGAGGAGGGGATGGGGGTAGGGGCCTTTTTCACGATGGGAGATGGGGATGCTCACTCAGGAACAGAAAGCGTTTTTTAATGCGAACGGCTATCTTGTGCTCGAGAATGTCTGGTCGCAGGCGGAGTTGGCGGAGGCGCGGCGGCAGATGCGCGCGCTGCTGCGTGACCCGGATAGCGCGCGGCCCGGCGTGCAGTTTTCGTATGAGCCGCCCGAAGAGGCCGGCAAGTATCCAATAGATCCGGACAACCCGCGCCGCGTCTGGATGATCTTCGATACGCCGTTAGCGGGCGACTGGTGGTACAACAATATCCGCGACCCGCGCGTGGTGGACGCCATGGCCGATCTGCTCGGCCCCAACATCAACTTCCATAACGGCAAGGCGCGCATCAAGCCGCCGGGCTATCAGACCCATCAGATATGGCATCAAGACTGGCCCTATGAGCACCACACGTCGCCCGATCTCGCCGCCGCCCTCTTCTATCTGGATGATACCGATGTCGGCGCGGCGGCTACCGAGGTGATCCCCGGCAGCCACAAGCAGGGCGAGTGGCCGCACGACGAGCACAACGCCATCTCGGAAGAGCAGGTGAAGGAGTTCGGGAGAGAGCCTGTGCCGGTGGCCGTGCGCGCCGGCTCTGTCGCCATCATCCACGTCCTCATCGTCCATCGCGCCTCGCCCAATACGACCGACCGCAACCGCTCGGCCATTATCAACGAGTACAAGACGATGGAGACGCTGGATCGCTGGGGCAACAAGTGCGCCTTCGCCGAACTGCCTCTGCGCCGCAACGGCAAACCTATCTAACTCAAGTTGCTACCTTGCCTCTTCGAGAAGGCAAACGGTGATGCAAAAGCCGGTTTCCAGAGCGATTCTCTCTCAAACGTGTTCCTAGGTAGCAACTTGGGTTATCTAAATAAACACGGATGGGACGGATGACACGGATAGAACGGATAAGGGCCTGGAATCCGTGGTATCCGTTTGATCTGTCCCATCCGTGTTAAGGGGTTTTTGGCTTGTGATACGTCCTGACGACCGTTCGATATCGCTCTCCCGCCTCTGGCAGTTTCGACCCGAAGACCGTGATGACTGGCAGCCGCTGGCCGTCCCTGGCTGCTGGGAAAATCTCGGTCTGCCGCACGATTGGGAGGGGCCGGGCTGGTACCGGCGCACGGTGGAGATTCCTGAAGCGTGGCGGGGAGAAGGCCGACGGCTCTGGCTGCGCTTCGGGGCCGTCTCCTACGCCTGCACAGTCTGGGTCAACGGCGTGGAGGTCGGCGCGCACATCGGCGCGTGGGATGCTTTCACGCTGGAGGTGACGGAGGCGGTCGGCGACGCGGCGGAGGCAGAAATCCTGGTGCGGGTTATCAAGCCGGGCGGGCTGACCTACCCGACAAAACAGACGACCGCCGGATTCCTGCCCTACGTCTGGGGCTACCTGTTCGGCGGCATCTGGCAGGATGTGACCCTGGAGGTGACTGGCCCCGTCCGGCTTCCCGAAGGGCTGCGTCTGTTGGCGCGGCCCGATAACGGCATGGTCGTATTGCAACAGGACGAGGGGATGCTGCCCTACGATGAATCCGAGCGGTACGAGCTAGAGATTTTAGATGCGCAGGGACAGAAGATTCAGACAGGAGTAGGCTGGGCCGAGACGAACGCGCCGGAACCGACGGGGGAGATTGCCGACGGGGAACTGTGCGCTCTCGTGCCCACCGCCGAAAACTGGTCCTCCGAAACGCCAGCGCTATACACGGCGGTCGTGCGGCTCTACCATCATGGGAAACGGAGCGACGAGGGCCAGATACGCTTTGGTTTCCGGCAGGTGCGCGTGGAAGGCGACACGCCGCTCCTCAACGGCGTTCCCTTCTATCCGCGTATGCCGCTCTCCTGGGGCTGGTATCCCGAAACGCTGCACTGCAACCCGCCCGTCGAGATGATGCGCGCCGAACTGGAGAAGATCCGCGCGCTCGGCTACAACGGCGTCAAGTGCTGTCTGTGGGTTCCGCCGCCTGCCTATCTCGACCTGTGCGACGAGATGGGAATGCTGGTCTGGCTAGAACTGCCGCTCTGGCTGCCGGAGATGAGCGCCGAACAGCGCGAACATACGTTGCGGGAGTACGAGGCCATCGTGCGGCAGGTACGGCACCATCCGTGTATCGTTATCTGGACGCTCGGCTGTGAGTTGTCCGCCTCCTGCGGCGACGAATTTCTGCACAAGCTGTATGACCGTGTCAAGGAGTTGACCGAAAGTCCGCTCGTGCGCGACAACAGCGGCGGTGGAGAGTGCTACGGCGGCCTGCTCAAAGAGTACGCGGACTACTACGATTATCATTTCTACTGTGACCTGCCGTTCCTCCGCAACACTTTCGACTACTTCCTGCCGCGCTGGCGGCCCGCGCAGCCCTGGCTCTTCGGAGAGTTCTGCGACGCCGACGCCTTCCGCGATTTCGTCGCGCTGCGCGAGGCCAACGGCGGGGAACTGCCCTGGTGGGCCGTCGCCGATCCGCGCCGCAACCCGCAAGGCGCGCGCTGGGACATGAATATCACCGGGCAGTGGGCGCAGATGGAGCGGCACAACCTGTTCGCTCGGCGGGAGGAGTTAAAGGAGAGCCAGCGTCGGCAGACTCTGTTGCACCGTAAGTTCACGGTCGAACTGGTGCGCTCCTATCGGGAGATGTCCGGCTATGTTATCACGGGCCTGCGGGATACGCCCATCTCCATCGCCGGGATGTTCGACGACTTCGGTGATTTCCGTTACACACCGGAGGAGTTCCGCCGCTTCAACGCCGATACCGTTCTCTTTCTCGGCTGGCATCGGCGGCGCAACTGGGTTGCGGGCGGCGACCGCCCTTCCTATATTGACCACTGGAATCACTGGAGCGGCGACACGCTCCTGCCGCGTATCGGCATCTCGCACTATGGGTTAGAGAGCACAGTCGCCGAGGCCCGGTGGGAGTTGCGGGAAGCAAGCGGCAGGCGGATCGCAGCCGGGATCTTGGCGGAGGCTATAGGAAGTTCCCTGGTGTCCGGCGAAGTGCGGCAGTTGGGCCTGGTGGAACTGCAAGCGCCCACCGTTGCTGCGATGACGCGCCTGCTGCTGCGTGTTACCGTGCGGCTGGAGACAGGGGAGACAATAGAAAACGAGTGGCCGCTCTGGATCGTGCCGCGCCCGGACTGGAGCGCGCTGCCTGCCTGGGCCGCCTATGACCCGGACAACCGCCTGGCCGGATTGGAGCGGTACGGCGCGCAGTGGGAAAATCTGGACCAATCGCCTTCCGCTCCAGAACGGGGAACTTCCATGCTCGTCGCGTCGCGCTGGAGGCCGGAAATCGCGGACTTCCTGCGCAACGGCGGACGCGCCTTCGTCTTTGTGGATAGAGGCGGCGGGCTGCCGGTCGTCGAATGTCCCTTCTGGCGGGAGGCGATGAAGCTGTTTGAGCCACGCCCGTTCTGGAATGCGTTCCCGCACGAGGGCTTTACCGACCTCAACTTCTACGGCCTCGGCCCGGACTGCGCGCTCGACCCGGACGCCCTTGCCGCCGCTTTCCCGGAGGCCGCCTTCCGCCCGCTGCTGCGCCGGGTGGACGCCCGCACCTTCGCCGTGACCGACTACCTGACGGAAGCGGCCTTCCCCGGCGGCGGGCGACTCCTGCTCACCACGCTGCGGCCGCACGGTGGATTGGGCGATCAGCCGGACGGCCTGCTGCGGCACCTCGGCGGTGTGCATTTCCTCGCCTCTGCGCTCAAGTCGCTAGGGTGAAAATAGGCCCCCACCCCGGCCTTCGGCCACCCACTGCCAGGGGCGGGGCTACAACGGTTCGCCCCACTGCCAGGGTCGGCAAGGTTACGGCCCTTGCCTCCGCCTTGCGACACCTTGCGACACGGCTCTGCCTTGCCACACCCCTCCGCCTGGCGATCCCCAACAACAGGGGAGGGGAGAGTGTTTTCATGCTCGGTGGTGCGCCCCGCACATGGAGGGCTAGGGTGATAAGGAGAGACAGAGGCCCTTAGCCGCCCGCTATCCGCTCCAGACGCCAGTGCGTCTCAAAGGTCATGGCGTCGCCGGGATGGAGGGTCCGAATGGGGCTTAATAATTCCAGTTCCATATAGCGATCCGGATCGGGGTTCGACCAGATCTCCTGTCCGCAGCCGTCGTCCGGATAGTTCTGGCCCGGCTCATAGGCCGCCGAGACCGTCATCCGCAGGCCCGCTTTATCCTCAGCAATCCAGCCCTCCGGCGAGTCCGCGCCGATCTTGCCGGAACGCTTCGGATGCCGCCGAAACAGGACTTCTTTGCCCTCCACGCGCACCCTATCCGGGGCCGGCTCGCTGCCTTTAAAGATATAGTAGCCGCTCGGATTCCTACCTTTGTCGTAGAACGGTAGGCGTGCCACGTCCGGCGAATCCACCTGTGCCACCTCCCAGACGCCCCATTCCACGTCCTTATCCGCCGTGTTCTCCATCCTGTTGGTCAGCGTGACGCCCGTGCCCGTCGGATCGAGGGCGATCTCGCGGGTGAAGCGGACGCCGAACTGTTTGCTGGACTGCCCGGTAAGAAGCAGATGATTGTTGGGCAAGACGCGCACCGCCTGCGGGGCGCTATCAATGTCCGGGTCGGGCGGCCAGTTCCACCTCGATTGCGGGGCGTTCCAGAGCTTGTCGCCTCCGAAGTTGGGCCACTCTTTGGCGGCCTGCGCCGGGTCGGCTGTCTTACCGCGCAGTCTGGGGTTCTCCCAGAGCATATTCCGGCCACCGACGTAGCCGTAACGCATGATGCGCCCGATCTGGGGCACGACGACGAGCTCCACCGTCCCGTTCGAAAGCTGATAGGCCCCCGGCCAGCCGTGGTAGGTGATCTGCTTGACCGCCACTGCGCCTTCTGCGGCGCTTCCCAGGACAAGCACAAGCGCAGTGAGCAGGCAACTCCGCCCGATGGCTCTTGGCATGTTATGGCCTCCTTTTGGATTGAGTTTCGGGTTTAGCGCGGCGATTCCTGCGCAAAGGCGACAGGGTTTAGCCTGCCGCGAAACTCCTTGACGCGCGTACAGCCCTATGTTAGAATGACCTCGTACATGTACTTGGTCAAGATCATCCGGCAGCCTGCCTGTGAACTCCCCAGAAGGAGCCGCTGCCTCACGAGGAGGGTAACCATGTCTGAGATGCATGCGACCGGTCACGAAGCCCACGCCTGCTGCGGTCCCGGCTATGCCTCGCCTGCCGAGGCGATGCAGGCGGAGCGCGAAAAAGTACTCTACACGATTGCGCTCTACACAGGAACCGGGATCGAAGAGCCGGACTACCTGGCGACCGTAGATGTAGACCCCAGCTCCCCGACCTACTCCCAGGTCATTCACCGCACACCCATGCCTAACATCGGAGATGAGCTGCATCACTTCGGATGGAATGCCTGTAGCTCCTGCTACGGCGATGAGACCAAATCCCGCCGCTTCCTGGTCGTTCCCGGCCAGCGCTCCAGCCGCGTCCACATTATAGATACCGCCGATGAGCGCGCCCCCAAACTCCACAAGGTCATCGAGCCGGAGGAGGTCAAGTCTAAAGTCAACCTCACGGCCCCGCACACCGTCCACTGCCTGGCCGACGGCCATGTGATGCTCTCGATGCTGGGCGACAGCGAGGGCAACGGGCCGGGCGGTTTCCTGCTGCTGGACGATAAATTTGACATCGCGGGCCGCTGGGAACATAAGATGGACGGGATGCGCTTCAACTACGACTTCTGGTATCAGCCCCGTCACAACGTCATGGTTAGCAGCGAGTGGGGCGCGCCCAAGACCTACTATCCCGGCTTCGACCTCAACGATGTCGCTGCCGGGAAGTACGGTCATCAGATTCACTTCTGGGACTGGAACAATCACGAGATTATTAAGAGCGTGGACCTGGGCGAGGAGGGGATGATCCCGCTGGAAGTCCGCTTCCATCACAATCCGGACAGCACGCACGGATACGTCGCGGCAGCGCTCAGCAGCAATATGTGGCACTTCTCCAAGCAGGACGGAGGCGAGTGGCAGGCGGAAAAGGTCATTGATATACCGTCGGTGGAGGTCGAAGGCTGGCCGATCCCCGTCCCGTCGTTGATCACCGACCTGCTTCTCTCGATGGACGACCGCTACCTCTATTGCTCGAACTGGCTGCACGGCGACATCCGCCAGTACGACATCCGCGATCCCGCCCATCCGAAGTTGACGGGGCAGGTCTGGTGCGGCGGACTGCTCGGCAACGCGGGCACGGTGCAGGGCCATAAGCTGGAGGGCGGGCCGCAGATGCTCCAGCTTAGCCTGGACGGCAAGCGGCTCTACGTCACCAACTCGCTCTTCAGCACCTGGGACAACCAGTTCTATCCCGATATGGCCAAGTCCGGCTCTTACATGCTCCAGATTGATTGCGACACGGACAACGGCGGCCTGAAGATCAACGAGAACTTCTACGTGGACTTCGGCAAGGAGCCTGGCGGCCCGGCCCGCGCCCATGAGATGCGCTATCCCGGCGGTGACTGCACCTCCGACATCTGGATTTAGAATTCACCACCCGTAAAAAACCTTTCAACAGGATGAACAGGATGATTCAGGATTAAACAGGATTTCTAAAACCTACCTAACCAACCGAATACCTATGCCTCTTTTTCTCTTGGTTTCAAGACCTCTGTCTTGTGCCTTAATCCTGTAAATCCTGTTTATCCTGTTGAGGTCTTTAGTTTTTCCTCTGTGTCTCTGTGCCTCTAGCGCAGCGGGTGGTTTAAAAGGCATGAAGAAGCATCGAATCACGCTGGTCAACCGGGATAACCGGGTGGTGGAAGTGGCCGAGGGCGAATACCTCCTGGATGCCCTGGAGGATGCCGGGTTGCGCCTGCCCTATGGCTGTCGCTTCGGCGTCTGCGTGACCTGCGCGGCCCGCCTGCTGGAAGGGGAGGTAGACCAGTCGGAGGGAGAGGCGCTGAAACCGGCGCAGGTGGCGATGGGCTACGTGCTGCTCTGCATCGCCTACCCGCGCTCGGATTGCAAGTTCGAGGTCGGAGTCGAGTGCCAGGACGACCTGTATATCAACCCATTCAAAGGCCGGCGGTGAAGTTGGCGATAGAGAATCTTGTAATGAGCCTGCCTACGGGAACGATCACCTTCCTTCTCACTGACATCGAGGGCAGCACTAAACTCTGGGAGCAGCAACCGGAGCCGATGCGCCAGGCCCTTGCCCGCCACGACGCCCTCGCCGCCTTTATTGTCGAGCAGCACGAGGGTACGTTGGTCAAGAGTCGGGGAGAAGGGGGCAGTCTCTTTGCTGTCTTCGCCCGCGCCACCGATGCCGTCACTGCCGCCTGCGCTCTCCAGCAGGCGTTCTTGTCTGAACTGTGGCCCGCCGAGATGCCACTGCGCGTCCGCATGGCTGTCCATACCGGCGAGGCTGACCTGCGGGAGGGAGACTACTACGGCGCGCCAGTCAATCGCTGCGCTCGACTGCGAGCTATCGCACACGGTGGACAGGTTGTGATCTCCCGAACCACCTATGACCTGGTTCGAGACGCTCTGCCGGAGGGAGCGCATCTGCAAGATGCCGGAGAGCAGCGTCTGCGCGACCTGGCCCGACCCGAACAGGTGTTCCTGCTGCTGCATCCTGACCTTCCATCCGACTTCCCGCCTCTCAAGTCCTTAGATGCCCTGCCCAACAACCTGCCCCGGCAACTGAGCTCCTTCATTGGCAGAGAGCAGGAGATCGAGCAGGTCAAGCGCCTGCTGTCGACGACGTGTCTGCTGACCCTGACCGGCTCTGGGGGCTGCGGCAAGACCCGTCTCGCCCTTCAGGTGGCCGCCGACGTGCTGGAAGAGTACTCGGAAGGCGTCTGGCTGGTGGAGTTGGCCCCCCTATCCGACCCAGGGCTGGTTGCCCAGGCGGTGGCCTCGGCGCTGGGCGTTCGGGAAGAGCCGGGCCGCACGCTCCTTCTGACGCTCACCGACTATCTCAAGCCTCGGCGACTGCTCTTGGTGCTGGACAACTGCGAACACCTTCTGGCTGCCTGTGCTCACCTCGCCGACAGCCTGCTGCATGCCTGCCCGCATCTTCGCCTCCTGGCCAGCAGCCGTGAAGGGCTGGGGATCACCGGCGAGCAGACCTATCGCGTGCCCTCCTTGAGGATGCCCGACACGAATCGGCTGCCGCCGCTACCCCACCTGAGCCAGTACGAGGCGGTGCGTCTCTTCCTTGACCGGGCGATGGCGGTTGTGCCCACCTTTGCCGTGACCAACCAGAATGCGCCCGCGCTGGCGCAGGTGTGTCATCGCCTGGATGGGATTCCCCTGGCGATAGAGTTAGCGGCGGCGCGGATAAAGGCGTTGACGGTCGAACAGGTGACCCAGCGGCTGGATGACTGCTTCCGGCTGCTGACGGGGGGCAGCCGGACGGCCTTGCCGCGCCAGCAGACGCTTCGGGCGACCATAGATTGGAGTTACAACCTGCTCTCGGAGGCGGAACAGGCTCTGTTTGGCCGTCTGTCGGTCTTCGCGGGCGGCTGGACGCTGGAAGCAGCGGAGGCGGTCTGTTGCGGGGAGGGCATAGAAGCCTGGGAGGTACTGGACTTGCTGACCAGTCTGGTGGAGAAGTCGCTGGTGCTGGTGGAGGAGCAGAACGGGCAGGCGCGCTATCACCTGTTGGAGACGGTGCGGCAGTATGGAGGGGAGCGGTTGGAGGAGAGCGGCAAGGCGTCCCAGGTACGAGACAGGCACCGCGACTACTTTCTGGCACTGGCAGAGGCACCCAGTTCGAACCAGAAAGCATGGTTGGCCCGCCTGGAAGCTGAACACGACAACCTGAGAAGCGTCCTGGCCCGGTGCTTGGACGATGCCGACGCCCCCGAAGCCCTGTTAGGGTTGGTGATAAGGTTATTTTCTGCCCATGATCCATTTTCTGTGTTTAACTTCTGGTATCTGCGCGGCTATTGGAGCGAAGGACGGGAGTGGTTGGAACGAGCGCTGCAACGAAGCAGCGGCCTATCTGCTTCCCTGCGAGCCGAGGTGCTGCGTTCCACAGGGAGTATGGCGGGTTATCAGCAGGACTATGCGCGCGCGGAACCGCTCCTGGACGAGAGCGTGGCCTTATGGAGGGAACTCGGAGATAAGGGGGGGATGGCTGGTGGGCTGCAAGATCTGGGTTTTATGCATTGGCAGCAGAGCGACTATGCGCGCGCAACGCAGGCTTTGCAGGAGTGCCTGGCGATCTACAGGGAATTGGGAGACAAGATGGGGGTGGCTTGGACGCTGGCCTATCAGGGAGGCGTTTTCTATGATCAGGGCCACTACACGGAGGCACGCACCCTGTGTGAGGAAAGTATGACTTTGATAGAAGGGGATACCTGGGGACAGGCCCTCTGCCTGGAAACGCTAGGGAAAGTGGCGTTATCCCAGGCAGAACCTGCGCGCGCCAAGACGTTGTTGACGGAGAGCCTGCGCTTGCGCCAGGAACTGGGACATAAGTGGGGAATGGTCGAGTGCTTGAAAGCCTTTGCAGCCCTGGCAGCCCTGCAAGCACAGCCTGAGCGGGCAGCACGGCTCTACGGGGCAGCGGAGGTCTTGGGCGAGGCCAGCGGTATTCCGGTCGCGCCCAGCGTTCGTGCCCAGCATGACCGTGACTTGGCTGTTGTCCGGCAGGCACTTGGCGAACCTGCCTTCGCCACCGTCTTTGCCGCAGGTCGCACCCTCTCCCGGGAGCAGGCCATCGAGTACGCATTGGAGGGCTAAGAGACGGGTATTTTTAATGCTCGGGTACGGAAAACCCGCAAATGTTGGTGAAACTAGAATAAGGCTAGACACTCCCAGCCGTGTGGATCAATCTCACGCAGCCTGCTGCTGAGGAGATACGTCAACACCGTTGGGAGGGATTACCAGAATAAGAAACGCGAAAAGAAAGGAGATTGCCGTAATGCGAAGATATAGCTGGCGACGGGGCGTAGGCGGCGCGATGGTCCTGGCGGCCCTGCTTATCCCGGCTGCCGGCCTCATCGCCCGCGCCGGGGAGCCGCCCGCCCAGGCTGCGCCTCCTAACGGCGCTCCGGCGGAGTTGGAGGTCGGCATGATGGCCCCCGATTTCACCCTGCCCGACCAGGACGGCAAAGTTCACCACCTGGCCGACCTGCGCGGCAAAACGGTCGTGCTAGCCTTCTATCCCGCCGATAGCACCCCTGGATGAACGGCGGAAATGTGTTCCCTGCGGGATCACCTGCCTCAGCTCCAGCGCGAAGGAGCCATCGTGTTTGGCATCAGCGTGCAGGATGTGAAGTCCAAGCGCGCCTTTGCCGATAAGAACCATCTCAACTTCCCCATCCTGGCCGACGCCGACAAAAAGGTAAGCCAGGAATACGGCGTGCTGAATCAAAATGGATACGCCGACCGCGTTACCTTCATCGTCGGGCCGGACGGCCGGATCAAGAACATTGATCGTGCGATGCGCTTTGATCGCAGCCCCGAAGGCATTCTCAGCAGTCACGGCATCGCGCTGCTTATGGCCCTGAAGGGGGATTGGAAGGCTGAGATCGGCCAGCCGGTTCCCAGCTTCACCCTCAACGACGTCAACGGCAAGCCCGTCACCTCCACGGATGCCGGGCATAAGCTGACCGTGCTGATGTTTGTCTCCACCACCTGCCCGGTCTCTAACGCCTACAGCGCACGGATGGTGGAACTGGCCCAGCAGTATGGGCCGAAGGGCGTTCGCTTCCTGGGCATTAATGCCAATCAGGGAGAGACGCCCGCCCAGATCGCCGCAAACGCCAGGGCGCACGGCTTTCCGTTTCCAATCCTCAAAGATACGCGCAACGTGATCGCCGACCGCTTTGCGGCCCAGCACACGCCCGAAATCTGGGTGCTGGATGGGCGCGGCGTCGCCCGCTATCACGGCGCGATTGACGATAGCCAGGATGCTAGCCAGGTTAAGACCCACTACCTGGCCGACGCGCTTGACGCCCTGCTAGCGGGCAAGGAGCCGCCACAGACACAGACGCAGGCGTTCGGCTGCACGATCAAGCGGGCGCGCAAGTAGCGGGGCCAGGCTCCGCCAGGCAGCGACGACAAAAGGCCGACCTGAGACCAGGCCGGCCTTTTGTGTTCACCTTTCCTTCCTTGGTTTCCCCCGATCATAGGCCGCGGGGGTTATAATGGCGTGCTATTGAGAACGACCGGGCCTCTCAGGCAGGAGTCCGTTCCAATATCTGGGCCCAGGTGTTCTTGACTCGCTTGTAGCAGGCGACCCGCCCATCCAGGCTGGCAGGAAGAAAATCCTCTTGCTCCAGGTGGACTTCGCGGCCCCCCCCCACTTGTCGGTAGATTCCCGGCCGCACTTTCTCGCCGGCCAGGAACAGCTCTTCTCCAGTTGGATCGTGCTCAGATCGTTGCCACATAATGTACCTACTCCTCACGCGGTGTCTGCGTTTTCCGGCGCGCGGAAAACGCCAGTGCATCTTCTCGGCCTTTTCGCCGCTACGCCGGCTTTCAACGCCGGATCGATCCGGCCAGGAAATGCCGGTAGCGGAGCGACTGGGCACCCGCCAATTTCGGGGACAGTAAGCAAAGGAAATCCCGGTACAGCAAGAGATACCGTCGCTGTGAAACGCCCGAGGGTATACAGATAATTGCTAGGCGTAACTGTCCACAATCGCTTGGCAGAGTGTCGGCTGCGCGTGGTCTTGCCTTGCAGGTACAGGATGGGACTTCGAGCGAGACGATCATATTATAGAAAAACAGACCACCTCCTGTCAATAGTTTCAGCCCAAGGAGAGCAAAAAGTTTGAAAATTATTACGAAACGGAAGCGGATTAAGGATGCCTGTTCGCCTGCCGGAAAAGGAGCCGGGAACCGAACCTTCTCCGCAGGGCTATTCGGCGGGCAGCAGCCCTTCCTCGCCGGCCCAGTGCAGGACGTTTCGCCATTCCGGGGAGGGGATCAGGCCCTCCTGGGTGAGCCGCTGTACCAGCCCCGTCATGAAGTGCGTTACGTACTCCAGTGGCAGCGCCAGCTCGCGGGCGATCTCGCCGGGTGCGTAGCCTTCCTGCGAGAGCCTCAGGATGCGGCGCTGATCGGCGCTCAGCCCCTGAAGGATGCGCTCGGCAGCCTGCCGCTGGATGCGCTCTTGCTTTTTATGGCGAATGCGTGCTTTTGTCCTCAATGCCTCTCCTTTGCGTGTTGTCAGCGCGCCGATAGCCTGGAGCGAGGTATCAGACGGCAAGGACCTTCTGCAAGGCGTAGAGATAGGACTGCTCTGCGGACAGGATGCGGCCCTGCGCCCAGGCCGCCGCGCAGGCTTCCTCACCCAGACAGGCCCGCAGGCTCTCTTTGGCCTCCTCTTCTGCCGCGATCTCGTAGGGAGAGAGCTTCTCGCTCATCGCCTCCCGTAAGCCTTCCGCCGCGCCGAACAACTGCGCCGCCTCTTCGGCCTGGCCTCGCGCCAGGGCCAGGCGCCCGATTTCCTGGAGCAGCCCACTCTGGCCCTGCTTATGCCCTAGCTCCCGCCAGATCGCCAGCGCCTGCCGATAGAGTGCGGCGGCCTCGTCGTACTGGCCGTTCTGGCGGGCTATGTTGCCTCGATTGCCCAGCGAGAAGGCGATATGGGGCTTGTCTCCCAACTCCTGGAAGAGCGTCAGGCCCTGGTCATAGAGTGGGCCAGCCGTCGCAAAATCCTCCCGAATATAGGCGAGGTTGCCCAGGCTCATCAGGGCGTGGGCGATTCCCTGCTTGTTGCCCAATTCGCGGAAGAGGGCCAGGCTCTCTTCATGATAGGTCTGAGATGCCGCGTAGTCGCCCTGATCCCGCAGGATCACGCCCAGGTTGGTCAGGGCCAGCGCGATGCCGCCCTTGTCCCCTATGGCCCGGTGGAGGGCCAGGCTGCGCTCGGTGAGGGCGCGCGCCTCGGCATAATCGCCCAGATGCCAGGCCACCAACCCCAGATTGCTAAGCAGCAGGGCGAGGCCCGGCTTATTGCCCAATTCCTGGAACAGGGCCAGGCTTTCCTCGTAAAGCGCGCGCGCCGCCACATAGTCCTGCTGATCGGTGGCCAGCAGGCCCAGGCCGTTGAGGACGCTGGCGATGCCCTCTTTATCGCCAAGCGCGCGCCAGATACCCAGGCACTCCTCAAAATAGGCGCGTGCGCTCGTGTAGTCGCCCTGCCCCCAGGCCAGGGCCGCCAGCCCATAGAGCGCTTTGGCCCGCTGCGCCGTCCGCTCTGAAGCCGACGCCTGCGCGAGCGCGGCCTCCAGCCGTTCCCGGCCCTCGCTCAGATACCCGCGCACCCGCCAGAACCTCCAGAGCGCCCCGGCCAGTCGCAGGCCCGCCTCCGCGCCGGCGTCTTCTTCGGCCCGGCACCACTCCAGCGCCATCCGCAGGTTGTCGTGCTCCTGAGCGAGCCGATTGAGCCAAGCGACCTGATCCGGGCCGCGCAGTCTACGTTCCGCCCCCTCCGCCAGCGTCAGAAACCAATCCCGATGTCGGCAGCGCAGATCCCGGGCTTCCTCCGACTCCATCAGCCGGTCGCGGCTATACTGCCGTACGGTCTCCAGCAGGCGATAACGCGCCTCTGCCTCCGCGCTCTCCTCAACCAGGACCAGGGATTTATCCACCAGCCGGGACAGCAGATCCAGCACCGCCTCCGCCGCGACCGGCCCGCCCGCGTTCTCCCGGCTGCCTGCTTCTAATGGGGCCGCTGCGTGCTCCCCTGCGCCCATTGCTGCGGCGCGAGGGGGGGCATGAGAGGCATCCGCGCAGACCGCCTCCGCCGCCTCCAGCGTCCAGCCGCCCAGGAACACCGAAAGGCGTCTGAGCAGCGTGCGCTCGGCCTGCGAGAGCAGGTCATAGCTCCAATCAATGGTGGCCCGGAGCGTCTGCTGCCGGGGCAGCGCCGTGCGGCTGCCGCCGGTCAGGAGGCGGAAACGGTCATCCAGACGCTGGGCCAACTGTTCTGCGGAGAGCACTTTGACCCGCGCGGCTGCCAACTCTATCGCCAGCGGAATGCCGTCGAGCCGCACGCAGATCTGGGCCACTGCCGCCGCATTGCGCTCGGTGAGGGCGAAACTCGGCTGCGCTGTCACCGCGCGCTCGGCAAACAGGCGCACGGCCTCATTTTCGGCCAGGGCCTCCCGGGGCGGCAAGTGCAGGGCGTCGGGCAGCGCCAGCGAGGGCACACGCCAGGACCTCTCGCCGGGGATGCCCAGCGCCTCCCGGCTGGTCGCCAGAATGCGCAGTTTCGGGCAGGTTCGCAGCAGCGCTTCGGCCAGCTGAGCGCAGGCGGCCACCAGATGCTCGCAGTTATCCAGCAATAATAAGACCGATTTCGGGCGCAAAAAGTTGGCCAGAGTTTCGATGAGGGGGCGGCCTGGCTCCTCACGCGCGCGCACCGCTGCCGCCACCGTCTGTGGCACGAGCGCCGGGTCGGTAATGGCCGCCAGCTCCACCAGCCACACGCCCTCCGGATACTCTTCCAGCAGGTCGGCGGCGACCTGCAGCGCCAGGCGCGTCTTACCGCAGCCGCCGGAACCCGTCAGAGTCAGCAGGCGGGAGGCTGCCAGCATCCCCTTGACCGTAGCGATCTCGGTCTCGCGCCCGATAAAGCTGGTCAACTGCTGGGGCAGGTTGTTGGGGAGGGTATCGAGCGTGCGCAGGGCCGGAAACTCGGCGGGCAGCGTCGCGTGCAGCAAGAGGAAAATATGCTCCGGCTGCTGTAAGTCCTTGAGGCGGTGCAGGTGAAGATCGTAGAGGCGGACCTCTGACGGCAGGGAATCGCGCACCAGCTCACAGGTGGCCTGTGACATCAATATCTGCCCGCCGTTGCTGACCGCCAGCAGGCGGGCGACGCGGTTGAGCGCCGGCCCGAAGTAGTCGCCGTCGCGCTCTTCGGCCACGCCCGTGTGCAGAGCCATGCGCGCCCGCAGCGTCCCGATAGCGCCCCAGTCCTGGTCGTGGAGGGCGCATTGCGCGCCGACGGCGGCGGCAACGCCCTCCTGTGGGGTATCGAAGATGACGAAGAAGGCATCCCCGATGGTCTTGAAGACGTAGCCGTTGTTGGCTTCCATATGCTGTTGGAGGATGGCGTCGTACCGGGCCAGCGCCTCGCGCATCGCCTCGGGATGCTGCTCCCAAAGCCGGGCGCTATCCTCCACATCGGTAAACAGGAACGTAACGGTTCCGCGCGGTCGTTCGGGCATGGCGTGTTCCTCCGGCAATGCAGAGGAGTGGACGGATACACCAAACTTCTTCGACAGAGCGTCTTGCGTCTCCTGCAATATAGAGGGCCGGGTTTAACAGCCATTGTAAAGCTCAATTCCATGCAGGAAAGCGTCCCCTGGCCGGAGAATTTAGCCGCGCATAGCCTATCAGGGAGCCGCACGCTGCGGCGCTATGGGGGATCGCTATGGAAATATTAACTCCGGCTCAGGTGGAACAGTTTCACCGCAACGGATATCTGAAGTTCACCCGCGTTCTTGCTGAGGATCAGGTGCAGAGGCTGCGCGACGCCCTGGATCGGGTGATTCGGGAGGAGCAGGAGCGGGAGGATGACAGCGGCCGGCCGCCTGAGTTCGCCTATGGGCACGACCGCAGGGCCGACCTAAAGGCAGGCGGGCAGCGCCCGGCACGCGCCATTCACCAGTTTGTGAACATGTGGAAGGTGGTCCCGGAGTACCGCGAGGTCATCCACAACCCGAAGATCACCGGGGCCATCCGGGATTTGATGGGCGCTGACCGGATCCGACTCTGGCACGATCAGGTGATCTCCAAGCCGCCGGGCGACAACGCTCACTTTAGCTGCCATCATGACTTCTATTTCTGGCCCCTGGATCGGCCCACGATGATCACCTGCTGGCTGGCCCTCGATGATGCCACGGTCGCCAACGGCTGCATGCACGTCATCCCAGGCAGCCACCGCGACCCGCGCTTCCAACCGGTCGGCTGTGACCTGTCGGAAGACATCCACCTTTCGCCTGCGCCGCTGGGGCCGGGTGAGCCGGGCAGCCTGTATCAGGAGGTGCGGACGTGGGGCCCGGAGCGGGCCGTTCCGGTGGAGTTGAAGGCGGGCGAGTGCATGTTCCATCACTGCTTGAACTACCATATGACGCCGCAGAACGTCACCGACCGGCAGCGCCGAGCCTTTGTCATCATCTATATGCCGGACGGGACGCGCTATAATCACGCCCAATCGCCCAACCATCCCTGCACCAACTACCTGCACCTGGCCGACGGCACGCCGCTGACGCGCGATGAGTTTCCGATCTGTGGGGAGGGCACCGCCTCCGCATGACCCCGGCCACGCTTGCTCCGGCGCCTCGCTGGCGGCGCTTTGCGCTCGTCCTGTGCATGTTCCTGATCACGGCGACGGTGGGCTTCCTACAGCCGTTCGTGCCGCTCTACCTGGAGGCGGGAGGGCTGACCAGGGGGCAGATCGGCCTTGTCAGTGGGCTTGGCGCTGGATTAGCCCTGCTGGTGCAGCCGCTGTTGGGCCGCCTCTCCGACCTCCTGGATTCCCGCCGCCCGCTCATGGCTCTGGCGGCTCTCAGCGCCGGGCTGGCCTATCTCTCCTACCGCGCCGCACACGGCCTGGCCGCTTTCCTGCTGCTCTCCGCTATCGGCATCAACGGCGCCATGTATCTTAATGCGGTGGGAGGCGTGCTGGTGGGTCGGATGGTCGGCGGGACTGCCGGCGGCGGACGGACCTATGCGGGCTATCGGGTCTGGGGCTCGGTCGGCTATATTCTGGTGACGCTGCTGACCGGCTGGCTGGTCAGTCATGTGCGGGGGCCGGGCGCCGCCCTGAGCCGGGAGGTGCTGAACCCGGTCTTTGCCTATGGCCCGCTGCTGTTTTTCGCCATCGCCGCCGCGGCCCTCTTCGTCCCCGACCGCAAGAACGCGCTCGCGGCCCCGCTCCAGGCGCATTCCCCCTCCCGACAGCGTCAGCCGCTGCCGCACAATCTGCGCGCCTTTCTGCTGGCATTCTGCCTGTATCAGTTCGCGCTGTATGGCGCCTCAGCCTTCCTGAGCCTGTACCTGAAATCGCTCCACGCCTCGCCGCTCTGGATCACGGGGACGTTTGCCGCCGGCGTCGTCTGTGAGGTGCTGGTGATGACGCGCGTGGGCCGCTTCACCGACACCTATGGGCGTCGTCCTGCGCTGGCCCTCGCCTTTCTGGTAATGCCTCTGCGCCTGCTTTTCTATATTCCGGCCACCGGCCCGCTCTGGGTGCTGCTGGTGCAGACGCTGCATGGGCTCAACTTCGGCATCATGGGCGCTATCGCCGTCGTCTTCGTCAACGATTCGGCCACCGAGTGGGAGCGGGGCGCTGCCCAGGCCCGCCTGGCGGCGGCTGGTGGACTGGCGACCGCGCTTGGCCCGGCCGTATGCGGCTGGATAGCGGGGCATTTCGGCATGGGATGGATGTTTGCGGCGATGTCGGCCATGGGTGCAGTCGCGGCGGGCGTCTTTCTGACGCAGGTGCAGGAGTCGCATCCGTCCCCGTCCTCGCTTGTGGCGCGCGGCCCTGCCTGCCTGCACCCACTGCTGCGCCTCCTCTGCGCGCCTCCGACCCGGAACCTCTCTGCGGGCGGTTGAAACCGCAGCAACAAAAGCACGCAGTCCCCCTACGGACACTCCAGCCCTCACCCCCGGCCCCTCTCCCGACGCTGCGGGAGAGGGGAGGATGGAGTCCGCGCAGGCGGACTTCGTGCCTTGGTTGCCGCGAATTTATTCGCCCGGACGGCAATCCCTAAAGGAATGGGCTGTAAGGCCGGGCGACCAGTCTCAACGGGGACGCCCGTTTTGCAGGGGGTAGGGCGTCCTATCGGGATCGGCGATGCCCAACAGCCGGTAGGCGGCGGCGCGCAAGATCGGCTCGCACTCCGGCGCAAACATCAGCGTGCCGTAGTATTTATGGGCATCGTCAACCTCATAACCTCCGCGCGCATATTCGGCGGCGGTCGGCACATAGTTCCAGCAGCCGTTGGTGTAGCCCAGCGAAAGCACCGGCGCGGCAGATTGCGCCGAGAAATCCTGCTGGTACTGTACAAACATCTCGGCGGGAAAGCCCAGCAGGTGAACGCCGCCCAGCGTCAGCCTCTGAATAGTGAACGGCTGCTTCTCGGCGAAATCGGAACGTAAGGCGTATTCCCGCGCCGCTTTGGCCCAGGCCAGCCGCCCCTCGTCGAAGAGAATGCGGCCCGCGGGAGCGTTGGCGGCGCGATCATTTTCCAGGGTCGCCTCCCATTGCGCTATCTGCCGCTCGCACTCCTCCAGGGCCGGCGGGGGCAGCAGCGGCAGTTCCACCGTCTCCTCCACCGCTTCCAGCGTCTCGTCCAGACGGCCATGCGCGTTCCAGCGGGCGGTGTGCGCGGCATCAGCGATGGCACGCCCGTTGGCGTTTACAGCCTCCCAGGTGCCGCGCCGGAGCGGATTGATGTCGCCGCAGCAGCCTTGCAGGCAGAACGGCAGCGCTTCCTCTGCGATGCCGCTCTCCACCCCCTCGGCGCGAAACCGTTTTTTGAGGTGGGCGACGGCGCCGCCGGGCCAATCGGCGGTGATATGCAGGTTCTCGCCGCCCATCGTGGTAGGATGGCAGGCGTGGCAGAACAGTAGCGCGAAGGTACGCCCGTCCGCCCCGTTGACGCAGAGGGCCTGCACGATGGGCGCAATGGGACCGCCATAGTCCGCGCCCAGGATAACGCGTCCATCCGGGAGGGTCTGACGCCGATTGACGCCGATCTGGGCGGAGGTCTCGCCATAGGTCAGATGAGCGGGCTGGAGGCTCTCCGCCGCCTGTTTTGCTACCCCGATGAGCTTGCGCGCCAGGATATCTACATAAGCGCCATCGCGCGTGCCCATCGCCCGGTAGCTGCGCACGCTGGGGCCGCCGTGCGTGTGCGTGCAATGGAGCATTACGGCTTCCGGCGCGACGCCCGCCTGCGAGGCAATGCCCTCCCGAATGCGCTTGACCAGGTCTTCATCCAGGGCGATCAGGTCCATTGCCAGCAGTACGACCCGCCGCTGCCCGTTGTCCAGCGCCAGGGCGCGGGCGTAGAGCTCATCGTGGATGCCGACGGCTCCCGTCGGGCGTCCGGCGTAACCGCTCATCCAGACACCGGGCGGCGGCGTGATATTGGTCTCACAGACACCGGCATACAATGGCATGCTCGCAATGCTCCTTTCCAGAACTCGAAAAACCTCCAACAGGATTTACAGGATTAAGGCTCGAGAGAGAAGCCTTGAAACTAAGAGGAACAGAGGCATAGGGACTTCGGTTGGTTGGGTTTTAGAAATCCTGTTCATCCTGTTGAAAATTAGGTTTTAGCGGGATAGCGGCTGGCGGGAGACGGTGATCTGGCCGATTTTGTTGGCGTACTGCTCCGTGAAATAGACTGTGCTATTGGCGGCAGCAAAGACATCCTCCGGGCCGCTATTGGGCGTGGGTATGGCGAAATCCAGTACGGTGGTGGTTCCGGCAAGAACCAGGCCGATCTTGCTGGCCTGAAACTCGGTGAACCAGACGTTGCCGCTCCGATCAATGGTGATGCCTGACGGAAGGGCGTTAGGCGTGGGCAGCGACAACTCCTGCCAGGAGTTGTTGACCGGGTTCAAGATGGCGATGGCGTTGCCGACCTGCTCCGTGACCCAGACACGGCCTTGCGTGTCTACGGCCAGGTTGGTGGGAAGCACGCCCGGACGCGGCAGTGCGAACTCGCGAAACTGCCCGCTGGCATAGCGGCCGATGCGGTTATCGTTGATCTCGACGAACCAGACGGCCCCAAAGGCGTCGAGCGTGATCCCATCCAGACCGTTGCGCGGCCCCGGCAGGGCTATTTCGGTGATCTGGTTGGCCGCCGGATCGATGCGGGCCAGGCGGCCGGTGCCCATGCCGCCCTCATAGCCCTCGGTGAACCAGACCGTGCCATCGGGGGCCACTGCCAGATCGCCCGGGTCGGCATGGGGCGTGGGAACGGGGATTTCCGTCACCTGCCCCGTCGCCATCTCAATGCGAACGACCTTGTTTCCGGCGGTCTCCGTCACCCAAACCCGCCCATGCGCGCTATCTACGGCAATACCGTCCATTTCGCTGTTGGGGGTCGGCACGGCAAACCCCGTGTAGGTCCCCGTCGGCGACATGCGCCCGACCTCATTGGAATGATGCTCGGCAAACCAGATGTTTCCCTGGTCGTCGCCTCGCAGGTCGTCCGGCCAGGAGCCCGGAATCGTCGCGGTCGGGTCATTGCTGCCTACCGGCACCGGAAACTCGCGAAAATGAGCGACGTACTGGGATATTCCGCTCGTGTTGCCTCGTCCGCCACCGCAGCCTGCCAGCCCCAGAACGGTAAGTAGACAGGCAAGAGGCAGCGTTCTATACAGGTCGAAGCGCGCCGGCAGGACAGAATGCGCGGCGAGGGCAAACGGCAAAGCTGGCAGTCCATGCCTCCTCTGCGGCTTGCGTGAGGTTTTGCTGCCTTTGCTGTCTCCTCCAGTGATATGAAAAGTGGACATGATCCCTTTCTCAGCGCAGCCGGTTTGCTGTGTTTCCCGCATGCGGCAGTGTCCCTAGCCTTACAGGGTAGGCTTCTGCTTTCTGGCTGCCAGCGCCTTCCGAACGGTTTCGGAGAGACGCTCCCCCATCAGGTCATCGCCCGCCGCCAGAATCTCGCCGGTATCGCCGTCCACCAGAAAGGCGCTCGGTATCCAGTTGATGAAATAGAGCTGGGCGATGTCGGCCTCCCACTTCTTTCCGTCGTAGACCTCCGGCCAGGGCATGTTGTTCGCCTTGAGAAAGGCGGCCAGTTGCGCGGCGGCATTGGCCTCGTCCAGGCTGATCCCCAGCACCTCCAGACCCTGCGCGTGGAACGTCTCATAGGTTTTTTTCAGGTTGGGCCGTTCCGCCGCGCAATCGCCGCACCAACTGGCCCAGAAGTAGAGCAGCACCAGCTTGCCTTTGTAGCTGACGGGGAACTTTACCGTCTGGCCATCGAGCGTCTTCTTCTCAAATGGAACGGCCTTCTGGCCGGGCCGCAGATCGGGCGGCGGCGGAATTTCCGGCACGCTGCGCTGGGACTTGCGGAGAGTGAGCGTGTCGCCGGAGGCGCTCACGTCCGTGATCTCGTAGGTCATGCCCCGAATGTTGAACGGCTGCCCGATGTCAAACGACTCGCCGCGCGCATCAAAGACGCCGTTGCCGTTGACGTCAATCAGCAACAAGACGCCCGACGTTCCGCCCGCCGTGTTGCCGCGAAAATCGCCGGTCGCCGCCGTATCGGCCAGCCGGATCGGGTACGTCTTGCCGCCAAGCGTCACCTCGCCTTCATAGCCGCTTTCGACGGAAACGAGCAGCACGTCCTTGCGCGCCACCTGGCTCTCCTCCGACCGTTCATAGTGGTACAGAGTGAAGGCAAGATGCAGCGGGATCGCCGCCTCGCCATAGCAGACCGAGACCGTCGCGCTGCTGTTATAGAGCGTCGGGCTTCCGGCATTTTGCCCCTTCGACTCCTGCCGGGTCCATTCCAGGGCCGGGTCATCGGTCAGGTCGCCGTTGGCGTTAGCGTCCACGAACAGGCGCGGCGCTCTGCCGTCCGGCGCGTCTACGACGACGGCCACAGAGGTCGGGTGTTCCTTCGGGCCGAGGGTAAGCACCTGATACTGAGGGGCCGTCAGGTCGGCGGGAAGCTTTTGTAAGGAGTCGGGCAGAGCATCGGTCAAGATCAGCCGTTTGCCGTAGGGAAGGCGCTGTTTTGACTTCTCCCAGACGGAGGGAACCGGCTTGAGCTTGACGACATCGGCGCGGAGAGAGGCGCCGAGCAACAGCGCGGCGGCTGTCAGCCCGGGCCAGAGTAGGTGTGTAGACTTCATGACGATTTTCCTTGCTTGTGAGGGCGGGGGGCAGCCGTGATGTCACAGGAGCGCGCAGACCAGGTGGGGCGTATGGCAACCATGCACCGGGTAAGCCTCACTCTGCGCCTCCTCTGCTTCCTATCTGAGATGTTGCTATCGCCGGCAGGGGAGAAGCGCCGCGAATGCGCAGCAATTCCGGCACGGTAACGCACCGGTAGCCGCGCGCCCGCAAGCCTTCCAGAATCAGCGGCAGCGCCTGCACGGTCTTTTCCCGCGTGCTATCCGCGCCGTCGTGCATCAGGAGGATGCTGCCGGGCCGAACAAGCCGCAGGGCGCGCGCCGCCATCGCCTGGGGCGTGCGCGCCTCGCGGTGCTCGACGGCGAAGGTCCAGAGGATGAGATGGTCTCCACGACGACGCACCTCGCGGAAGATGGTCGGATTCCAATCGCCGCGCGGCGGGCGGAAGAGATAGCTATGTCGGCCCAGCACGGCCTCCAGGCAGGAGTCGCACTGAGCGATCTCCTGGGCCACTTCCCATCCCGGCTTGCGATCCAGATAGGGATGCGAGTAAGTATGATTGCCGATGACGTTCCCCTGCGCGGCCACGGCGCGGGCCAGCGCCGGGTAAGCCTGCACCTGCCTGCCGACCTCAAAAAACGTCGCCCGCGCTCCGTACCGGCGCAGGATCGCCAGGATGCGCGGCGTGTAGCGCGGGTCGGGGCCGTCGTCGAAGGTGAGCGCGACGCACTTCTGCCCCGTGTCCGCCTTCCAGAGAACGAGGCCGGAGTGGCCCTCACGCCACCACTCCACGAACGTGAAGCCGTGCCAGGAGAGCGCACTGGCGGCCAGGCTCAGCCCGCCGAGCGTCAGGCTCAGGAGCAAGAGGGCTTTGATCAGTTGGATGTGGTGTCGGCGTTTCATGGTCAGGAGAAATACGGTAGTGTACCCATAGAGAGTTGATACTTCGTCGCCGATGACCTTATCAACTCTGTAGAGGGACACTACCAGAAATACGGGTAGACTGTATTGTAGCGCAAAACCACTATTCATGCAAGCGCCATTCCAGGATTGACCTAACCCCGTCCCTCTTCCCTACCAGGGAAGGGGGTGACCCGGCTTCTGCTCTCCCCTCTCCTTGCGAAGAAGAGGAGCCAGAACCGGGATGCGGGCCAGAGGAGCGAGGCATCATGTTCACTGTTGAGGAAGCGCTAGAGGCGATTTTGAGGAGCGCGCGGCGGCTGCCGTCGGAGCGCGTGCCGTTGCTGGAGTCGCTGGGCCGCGTGCTGGCCGAAGACATCGCCGCCGATATCAACGTGCCACCTTTTGATAACTCGGCGGTAGACGGCTATGCCGTGCGCGCCGCCGATACCGCCGGGGCCACGCCCGAGGCGCCGGTCCTCCTGCGGACGCTGGCCGACGTGCCTGCCGGGGAACTGGCGCGGGAGACGGTGACAGAGGGCACAGCGGCGCGCGTCATGACAGGTGCGCCGATGCCGCCCGGCGCTGACGCGATGGTGATGGTGGAGGACACGCGCCCGGCGGGAGCGGGACAGGTCGCCATTCTGGAGGCCGCCCAGCCCAACCAGCATATCCGCCAGGCGGGGGAGGACGTGCGGCGCGGCGAGGTTGTGCTGCGGGCAGGAGCGTGCATTCGCGCCGCCGAGATCGCCATGCTGGCGACGATGGGCCGCGCCTCCGTGCCGACCGTGCGCCCGCCGCGCGTCGCCGTCATCTCCACCGGCGACGAGGTTGTGGATATTGAAGAGGGCGTGGCGCCGCCGCCCGGCAAAATTCGCGACAGCAACCGCTATGCGCTGGCGGCGCTGGTGCGCGAGGCCGGGGCCGTCCTCCACTCCATCACCCACATCCCCGACGATCTGGCCGCAACCGAAGCCGCGCTACGCGCCTGCGCCGACCCGGTCGGCGGGGCGGATGTCCTTGTGACGGCGGGAGGCGTCTCGGTGGGCGACCGCGACTTCGTCAAGCCCGCGCTGGAGAGGCTGGGACGGCTGGACCTCTGGAGGGTGGCGATGAAGCCGGGCAAGCCGCTGGCCTTCGGCAGCATTGGGAAGGCGCTCTTCTTCGGCCTGCCCGGCAACCCGGTCTCCGCCATGGTGACCTTCGAGCTTTTCGTGCGCCCGGCGCTCTGGAAGATGGCGGGCCGGGACGAGTCGGAATTGGCGCGGCCGCAGGTGCAGGCGGTCGTCCTGGAGGATGTGCCCCACGCGCCCGGACGCCGTGAATATGTCCGCGCCGTCACAGCGACCGAGGGCGGGCGGTTTGTCACGCGGCCCACGGGCGCGCAAGGGTCCGGCATTCTCCACTCGATGACCCGCGCCAACTCCCTGCTCATCGTGCCGCAGGATTCGCCGGGTATTCCGGCGGGCGAGACCGCCACCGTCCTCCTGCTGGAGCCTTAGAACTGCGCCAACAGAACCGGGGCGGCCATTCCCATCAAATCAGGAGCAGTGGCAGACGCGCGGGAGGATAGGGCGCAAACAAAACCGGGGTGGCCATCCAGGCCACCCCGTATGCAAACGGAGCGAGAACGCAAAGCGCGCTCAGTGGCGAGGAAGTTCATTCGGGTTGAGATGGCGCAGCTTCTTGAGGGCGCGCAGCTCGATCTGGCGGACGCGCTCGCGGGTGACCCGCAGGCGCAGGCCCACCTCTTCCAGCGTCCGCGCATAACCGTCGTCCAGGCCGAAGCGCATCCGCAGTACCTCCTTCTCGCGCCCGGTCAGCTTGTTCAAGACCTCATCAATCTGCTCACGCCGGATCAGGTTCAGCGTCGCCTCCGAGGGCGAGATGGCCGTCTGTGACTGGATGAAATCGGCCAACTGGCTGTTGTCCTTCTCGCCGACGGGCGTTTCCAGGGAGAGCGGCTCCAGGGCGATCCGCATGATCTCGTTGACGCGATCCACCGACACTTCCAACTCGCGCGCGATCTCCTCGACGGTCGGTTCGCGATGGAGCTGCTGGCGCAGGCGACCGGAGGCTTTGACGAGCTTGTGGATGATCTCGGCGACGTAGACGGGGATGCGGATGGTGCGGCCCTGGTTGATGATGGCGCGGGCGATGGCGCGGCGGATCCACCAGGTAGCGTAGGTGCTGAAGCGATAGCCTTTGTCGGGGTCAAACTTTTCGACGGCGCGGATCAGGCCGATGTTGCCTTCCTGAATCAGGTCAGGCAGAGGAATGCCGCGCACGCTGTACTTCTTGGCGATGGAGACGACAAGCCGCAGGTTGGCTTCCGTCAGCTTATCTTTGGCCTGCTTATCGCCGCGCTGGACGGCGCGGGCCAGCCGGATCTCTTCCTCGGCGGTGAGCAGCTGCGCCCCACGCGCCCGGCTCATCCAGAGCTGGAGGCTCTCGTCATGGCGGGGATGCTCCTCTTCATCGGCCAGGAGGCTAGCCCGAGAGACCGGCTCCATCTCCTCATCCTCGGCTTCGGTCAACGCCGAAGCGCTCAAAACTTCCTCCTGAAGGGCGACGCTGCCGGCGGCGATGTCGCTGTCATAGAGATGCAGCAGGTCGTCGTTTGGTTCCTTCTCGAAGGTCTCGTCCACATCCTCTTCCGGCAGTTCCGGTCGGAACGTGCCGACACCCAAATGGGGATCGCGGGACTTCTCCCGGCCCGGCTGTCTCTCCAGAATAGCATTCTTGCTACTCATTAAGATACCCCTCTCTTTCCACGCAAATCAGGGCGGAATCGGTGGCGCCATTGTCCTTCGCTGCGACTATGTTCCTTTTTTCACAGGCCCAGTCCCGCATCAGCGCTAAATCCGGTGGAATGCCAGGCGGTTTTGGTTTCGCATCGGCTCCTCTATCTGCCTGGGGAGGCTTGTTGGCGAGACGAAAGCCATTTCCGTACATCCTGATGGGCATCAACCGCTACATGCCTGGGCGGTTTGGCTTCGTTTTCCCAATCCCTGCGACGACTGCGGGGAGTCAACCGTGTCGCCCAGGGCAACGAGCGCACAAAAGACAGGCTGGAAAAACACCAACGGGGCGTGCTATTTTGTTCTTTTGTTCACAAAGTCGTCTGCGACAGGTTGGAAAAATTGCTGTATGTGCGTATTATAAGGCACCCTTTCTCGTTTGTCAAGCGGTTTGGCGCCACGTATGCCCCATTTATACATAAAAAGTTTTCGGCGTGCGCGTCTCTTCATGTAGAGGCATTTTTCGCTTGTAATCGCTAAATGCGCCTACAGAGTGCCTGCCAATACGCCCGGCCTTCCCCCGAAGCCGGCCAGCCCGCGCAGGTCGGCGACGAGGGCGCGCAAGGTCTCCAGCGTATAATCGAGCGCCTCTTCTGTCGTCGCGCGGCCCAACGTCAGCCGCAGCGCCCCGCGCGCCAGCTCTTCCGGCATTCCAAGCGCCAGCAGAACATGCGAGGGCGCGGGAGAACCGGTGGTGCAGGCTGAGCCTGCCGCCGCACAGATGCCCGCCGCATCCAGCGCCAGCAGCATCGGCTCGCCCTCTACGCCCTCCACGCAGAAATGGAGGTTGTTGGGCAGACGCTCCGTTCGGCTGCCGCTGATATGAACGCCGGGAATCGCCGTCCTCAACCGCTCCAGGAACCGATCCCGCAGCGCCGAGAGACGCTGCGCTTCCGAGTCCATCTCGGCACGCGCCCGTTCCGTAGCTTTTCCCAAACCTACGATTCCGGGTACGTTTAGAGTTCCACCTCGACGCCCTTTTTCTTGTTCCCCGCCCGCTTGGAAACGCGCCAGGGGCGTCCCGCGCCGTACATAGAGCGCACCGACGCCTTTGGGGCCATAGAGCTTGTGCGCCGACAGGCTCAACAGATCGATGCGCATGGCGCGCACGTCCAGGGGCAGCTTCCCGAAGGTCTGTACGGCGTCGGTATGAAACAGGACGCTGCGCTCTCGGCAGATCGCGCCGATTTCGGCGATGGGCTCTACTGTGCCGATCTCGTTGTTGGCGTGCATCACGGAGACCAGCAGGGTATCCGGGCGAATGCGGCGGGCGACCTCCGCCGGGGCGACCCGGCCCTCGGCGTCCAACGGCAGAAACTCTACCTCGAAGCCCTGTCGCGCCAGCAGCTCCAGCGGCTCCAGCACGGCATGATGCTCGATGGGCGTCGTCAGGATATGGCGACCGCGCGCACTATTGGCCTCAGCCACACCGCGCAGCGCCATATTGTCCGACTCCGTGCCGCCCGAGGTAAAGACGATCTCTTCCGGCGAGGCGTTGAGCGTCTCGGCCACGATCTCGCGCGCGTTCTCCACCGCCTCCCGCGCCGCCATGCCCAGGCTATACAGCGTGGCCGGATTGCCGTAGTACTCGCTAAAATAGGGCAGCATCGCCTCCAGCACTTCGGGCGCTACGGGCGTTGTTGCCGCATGATCCAGGTATATGGGAAATTCGATTGCCATCCTATCTATAAATACGTAAACCGCTTCAACAGAATTTGACAGGATTTACAGGCTGAAGATAAAAGCCATTTAGACAGGATTAACGGGATTAACCGGATTTCAACAACTCAGAGAAGCAAGGCTCGCTTGTCTTTTCCTAATCCTGTAAATCCTGTTCATCCTGTCTTAAAGGTTTTTTAAGGGGCGGGCTTGAGAGTGAGCGAGCGCAGGTTCATCACGGCGCCGTGCGGCATGGAGAGCGGCTTCACGCGCACGATCTGGCCCCCGACAGAGAGGCGCACTGTGCCGGGCAGACTCTCCGACCGGAATGCCGCCCAATCGCCTGTGCTTAAGACCGTTCCCTCGACGCCCGCTTGCGCGCCCTCGACCTGTACGCGATAAGTGCTGCCCGCATTCTCTGGCGTACAGGCGTAATTGATCTCTACGGTGTAATCGCCCGCTTTCGGTACTGCCAGCGTCCACTCCACTGTATCGTTGCTGTCTGTCCAGAAGCCGATGTTGGGAATGTTGTCTTTAGTTTCAAGCTGGGCGGCAGTGCCCCGGATGGTGGCATCCGCCGCAGACAGGGTGAAGCTGCCATCCCGGTTGGGAGCGATGCTGCTGGCAATTTCCTCCACTTCGGGCGGCCCGGCCAATTCCAGCTTGATAACCGTGGCAACGGGGTCAAGCCTGCTGGGCTTGCTGATGGCAAAGCCTGGATTCTCGTGGAGCAGGCTGAAGGAGAGGCGCTCCCTACCATCGAGCGCGCGGGCCTCCTTAACGCCGGTTTTCAAGCCGGGAAGGATCAGCCCGTTCTCCGGCCAGTGGAACACCTGGAGATAGAGCGTGTTGCCTTTTTGGGTGCAGCGGCCCTCGAAAGGCAGCTTGCGGAAGGGGCTTTTCGTCGTGCCGTAGATGCTTTCGCTGTTTACCCGCATCCACTGGCCGATCCGTGCCAGGCGATCCAGCGACTCCGGGGGAAACTCGCCCAGTTCCGTCGGCCCCACGTTGAGCAGGAAGTTGCCGCCCTTGCTGGCAATATCGCAGAGCTTGTGGATGAGGTCTTCGGCGGACTTAAAGTTGTGGTCGTTTCTGGAATAGCCCCAGGTATCGTTCATCGTCATGCAGGTCTCCCAGAGCCGTCCGCCCGGCAGGGCGTTGGCCGGGATCGTCTGCTCCGGGGTAGAGTAGTCTTCCGGCAGGTGGTTGCGGTCGTTGATGAGGATGTTGGGCTGCAAGGAGCGGATGAGCGCGTTGACCTCCTGGGAGTGCAGCTCGTCCGCGTTGTGCTCCCAGCCGCCGTCAAACCAGAGGATGCCGATGGGGCCGTAGTTGGTGAGCAGCTCGCGCAACTGGCCCTTCATATACTCGATATAGCGGTCGAGGCTGGCGCCCTCTGCGGGACGGTTGGCGCCTTCCCACGGGCGGCGCGGCAGGTAATCCGGATGGTGCCAGTCCATGATGGAGTGGTAGAAGCAGAGCTTGATCCCCTGCCGGCGGCACTCGGCGGCCAGCGCCTTCATGGGGTCGCGCTTATACGGGGTCGCCTTGACGATGGTGTAGTCGGTCAGCTTGCTATCGAACATGCAGAAGCCGTCGTGGTGCTTGCTGGTGATGACGATATACTTCATCCCGGCGTTTTTGGCGGCCTGGACCCATTTCCGGGCGTCGAAGCGAACCGGGTTGAATTGGCCGGCGAACTTCTCGTAATCGCGCACTTGAAGGTGTTCGCCATTGGGAGAAGTGTGGTTCGAGAAGTACCATTCGGCGATGCCCTGCGACGAGTCGGCAGGCACGGCGTAGATGCCCCAGTGGATAAACATGCCGAACTTCGCCTCCCGCCACCATTGCGTCCGCTTGGCGAACTGCTCAGGGGTTTCCCTGTACCCAGGCGTGTCCTGCGGGACAGGCTGCTGAGCAAGGCTGAGTGCAGAAGCGAAGGCCAGAAGCGCAAGTGAGAGGACGGTACGCTTAACCAGGCGGAACAGAGCGGGCCAAGCCATGGATTTTTATCCTTTCCGGCGTTGTCTACGATTTGGGAAATTGGGTATTGCTATTCTATTCCCTTTCCACCCGCCCATCTCCTACCCTGTCTCAACATCTTGCAGACGCCCACATTCGACAGCAGGAAGCGTCGCGATGCTGACCCGGCATTACCCCGTCCGCCTAATAGGAGAGAGTACTCATCTAGAGCGAGGAACGATGCCTGGCCGCTTCCACTACCCGGCGGATCGCCCAGATGACCAGCGGCGGGTCCTCCAGATGGATGTGATGCCCACTCTTGGCGGCGACGTACCAGCGGCTATTGCTGGAGAGGCTCGCCAGGTCTGCTGACTTCGCCTGGGCCTCCTTCTTCCAGTCTTCCGCGGTCATGCCGATGGTTGCCAGGAGCTTGGGGTCTGGGGTCCAGTCCTGAGTGCCGGCGCGCAGAGAGATCAGTGGTCTGTCTCCGAGCGGATGCTCCACTTTCTTTCGAGCCTCATAGAGAGCCTGGAACTCCTCGCCCATATAGCTATCCGATTCGGCAGCAAGCTTCGGATGCGAGCGCGCCCAGAGTTCAAGCTGCTGGATTGCAGGCGGCAGGCGATCAAAGGGCGGCTCGATCCTGGGAGGACCCATCTGCTTCTGGAACGCCTCCCAGCCACGGACCTGCTCCTGGGTGGGAGGCTTGGGCGGACTGGTCTGCATTGTCTGGATCGGGGGGATGGGACGGCCTTGACTGGATTCCCGTATACGGACGAGCTTCGCTACAAAGTGACCGTTCTCCATATGTCCCAGACTCAGGATCGTGTTCTCATGCGTGCTGTCCACGAGCACTATCCCGACCACCTCGTCCGGATATTGATCGGTATACAAGCGCGCGAGCAGCCCGCCATAGGAGGCGCCCACCAGGACAAAAGGCGGACGGAGAGCGGCCCGTTCCAGCAGGAGATGCAACTCATAGACCTCTTGCCGCATCGTGCGCGGGACCGGACCCAGATCGCTCCATGCCTCGCCCGCCCGGTCGTACGAGCAGACGCGCGTGAAGGAAGCAACTCCGGGTTGGACCAGGCTCCAGACAAAGGAGTAATCGCCCATCCCTGAGAGTAAGACGACTGTGGGGCTGCCGGTCCCCGTGATATGGATGTGAAGGCGGTAGCCCCCAATGTCCACCAACCGTCCGAGCGGCTTGGGAGCCGCCTGTGCCGTCGCGTCGGGGCCATCCGCCGCCGTGGACGCGCCGACCGGCAGCAGCGCTAAGCAAGAGAGGACCCCCAACAGTATCCGCCAGAGTACCCGATGCATGGCTTCCTCCATCCATATCGAATAGGTGTTGCCTGTAGGGTATCATACCGGATGGCCGTCCGTCTTGTCTGTGCTTAGCATCTCCTGGTTCGTGTATTGCATTTTCCGAAGTGCTTGGCGTACTCTGTCGGGCTCCGTCCAGTATAGCGTCGGAAGACCCTGGCAAAGTGGCTCTGATCGGCAAAGCCCGCCTCCAGCGCTATCTCAATGAGGGGTCGATCCGATCCGAGGAGCTCACGGCAAGCAAATTCGATACGAAGCTGGCGTACGAAGTCTCCGATGGTGCAGTGGTAGTGCTGCCGGAAAGCCCGCGCCAGATGCGAGGGGTGAACATCCACTACCCGGCTGATCTCCTCCAGGGAGAGATTCTCATCAAATCGTTCCCGGAGGAGGTCATGCGTCCGTCGCAGCCAGCGCGGAGGGGTCGAGTCCGTGGAACCCATTTGTGCGCGAACGATTTCGGCGATGAGCTCGAGCGTGAGCCCTTCTAGAGCAAGTACGGAGGCAGCGTCGGTCTGCTGGAAGTTTCGGAATGCTTGATCCGCGATCCACGCTGCCATGCCCCCATCACAGTACAGCCTATCGCGGAGCGTCGTGCCGCGCTCCTGCAAGTGTACCCACTTCGCCGGCAGGATCTCGATGTGAAAGCAGGCGCCCCCGGATGGAGACCAGATATTTGCGTGCGTGTCTCCGGCGGGATGAAACATCAGACTGGAGCGCGCCGCCTGCCGTTCGCCTCCGTTAACTGTGTCCAGACAGGCCCCATCCAGAACGAGGTAGAAGAAGGCGCTCTCATGGGCATGCGGGGGGATAGCCCGGCTTGCCTCGTATCGGGATTCAGAGAAGAGGAAGTCGCCGACCTGCCGCTGTCGGTAGTTGTGCCCGTAATAGGTGCCGCTCGGGAGCATCCGATGCATGGCAGTTCCTCCTATGACGGCTCACTCCGTGCGAACAGCTTGTTGGCCTCCGCTGAGGGCATCATCCTCTCCAGGAACGCACGGTAGGTTCCGCTGTCCCGCAGCTCCTCGGCGATCCGTTGCGTGAGTGCCATCGTCGCCCGACTCGGCCCCGCGCCCATGCTGACACGCCGAACGCCCAGCCGTTCTAACTCGTTAACAGGGGGCACGCCAGGCACGGCCAGGATGTTGACCGGCCCCTGGATGGCCTGGACAAGCCTGCCGATGGTGTCGGCATCCGTGACCAGGATGGGGAAGGCGCAGTCGGCTCCTGCGGCCAGGTAAGCGTTCGCGCGCTCAACGGCCTCCTCGAAGCGGACGGCAGGCTCCAGGGGCACGAGATAGGCGTCAGTGCGGGCGTTGATCACCAGCGGCACATCCATCTCCTTACCAAGCGCGCGGACGGCTTGAATCCGCTCGACCTGATCGGAAATGGGTAACAGTCGCTTCTCGCCGCCCTTTTCGCTATCCTCCAGGTTGATTCCAATCGCGCCCGCCTCCAGCACGCCGCGCACCGTCTCTACGACCTCGTCCACCGTTGCGCCAAAGCCTGCCTCGATGTCGGCGGTCACGGGAATGCGGACGGTCTGGGCTATGCGGCGCACCACGAAGAGCATCTCCTCGCGCGGGATATACTGCCCATCGGGGTAGCCCAGGGAGTTGGCGACACCGGCGCTGGTAGTGCCGACCGCCGGGAAGCCGGCCTCCTCGAAGAGGCGGGCGCTGGCGGCGTCCCAGGCGTTGGGCAGGACGAGGATGGCCGGGCCGTTATGGAGTTGGCGAAAGCGGTCGGCCTTCGCTTGTTGGCTGGTCGGTGTCGGCATTCGTTCTCCTTTGCCTCCTCAAGTTGGAAAAGCAAATGTTGACAGATCGAGACTATTCTTCGGACGGCGGCCCGATCTGTGGAACGTCCTCAAAAGGCGGGTACTCATCGGGCTTGGCGCGGCTCCCACGTTTGTAAGTAATGCGGCGGCTGACCTCGCCCGTCTCCTTGTCGTAAGTGAGCCAGGCGCCCTCCTTCGTCCCGTCTGCCGAATTGCCCCGGATGGGATTGTAGTAGCCCTCCCACTGCTTGTTGCCATTCTCGTAGTAGCAGACGTAGTAGCCCGTGTACTTGCCATCCACGAAGGTCGCCTCGCTCTTCTTGTTGCCGTTGGGCCAGTATTGAACCCAGCGACCCTCCTTCTTGCCCTTGCGATAGGTCCCTTCGCTCATTTTGTTGCCGTTGGCAAAGTAGGATACCCAGAGGCCATGCTTCTTTCCATCTACGTACTCGCCATCACGCATCCACATCTCTCCCTTACACTTATAGAAACGGAAGAATTCTGGCAGGCGCTTCGCTCTGTCCTTATACCAAGTCCGAGGGAATACTTATCGTATGGCTACCTCAAGGTGCAGCGCATATGGGAAGAAATTCACCGGATTGGATATTAGCGGCGAAGGGCTTCCGCGTTCTCCTGCGGGGAGGGCGGCTCGGCGCGGCAGCCCATGTATTTTGCCAGGAAGGCTTCCGCTGCCGCCGCGAACGTCAGGTTGTTCTCCGGGCGGGCGAAGCCGTGCCCCTCGTCCGGGAAGACCAGATACTCTACCGGCTTACCGTTCTTGCGCATGGCTTCCACGATCTGGTCGCTTTCGGCCTGCTTGACGCGCGGGTCGTTGGCGCCCTGGGCAATTAACAGCGGCGCGCGAATCTGGTCGGCCTTGTGGAGCGGCGAGCGCGACTTCAGGAACTCCGGCTCGGTCTCCAGGTCGCCGACCCGCTTCTTAAACATGGCCCGCATCGGCGTCCAGTAAGGCGGAATGGTCTCCATGAGCGTCACCAGGTTGGAGGGACCGACAATATCCACGCCGCAGGCGAACTCGTCGGGCGTGAAGGCCAGACCGACCAGGGTCGCATAGCCGCCGTAGCTGCCGCCCATAATGCAGACTCTGTTCGGGTCGGCGTAGCCCTGCTGCACTGCCCAGCGCTTACCGTCAATCAGGTCGTCGTGCATGGCGGCGCCCCATTGGCGGTCTCCGGCGTTCAGGAAGGCTTTGCCGTAGCCGGTCGAGCCCCGGAAGTTGATCTGAAGCACCGCAAAGCCGCGATTGGCAAGCCACTGCACGAAGGGGTGAAAGCCCCAGACATCGCGTCCCCACGGCCCGCCATGCACAAACAGCACCATCGGCAAGTTGGGCGGCTCCACGCCGACCGGCAGCGTCAGGTAGCCGTGAATGGTCATGCCGTCGCGCGCCGTGAAGGAGATGGGCTGCATCTTCGCCAGTTGGTATTTTTCCAGGGCGGGGCGGTCGCTGAAGAGCAGCGTCGCCTTCCGCGTGGCGCGATCATAGGCGTAGTAGTAGGTCGGGCCGTCGTCCAGAAGATAGGCGACGATCCAGGTCTTGTCAGCCAGGTCGCGGCTGACCACGCTAAAGTCGCCGTCGTGTACCTGCTGGAGCGCCTCAAAATCGGGCCGCAGCGATTCATCCACAAGCTGCCACTCGCGCCGCGCCCGGACAAACCGCACGGCCTGGAGCGCATGGGTGTCGGGATGCATCAATGTCCCGCTGACATCATACTGCGGATCTTCGGCAACGACCTTGCTTTCATTGGTGGCGGGGTCTACTTCCAGTAGGCGCGCGGCATTGGCGTCCACGCTGGAGATCAACCACGCGCGCCGATTGTCCGGCGAGAATCCTGCCACGCCGCCGAACGTCTCCTCCGGGCCCCATTTCTGGAACGTGCGCCAGGGCGCAGTGGGCTCGTCACGGAGGCGCAGCTCCGTGCCGCCGTCGGGCAGTTGTACCTGCGCAACGCGCACCTGTAAGGCGTTGTCCACGACCCAGTTGACGACATCCCCTGGATTTTCCGTATCCATCTCCACCGCGCCGTTCTTGAGGTTGATGCGGTAGACATCGTGGAAGCGGTTGTCGCGCAGGTTGAGGGCCGCCAGCATCTGGTCGGGGAAATGCGGGTCCACGGCAACGGGCCGAGCCTGGATGCCGCTAAAAGGGGTCAGGTCGCGGGTGATATGCGTCTGTAGGTTGGTCTGGTAGAGATGAAAGTTCTCGTCGCCATCGTGATCCTGCATGTAGAGAATGTGCTGGCTGTCTCCCTGCCAGAGGAACATATGGATGCCGCGTTTCCTGTCTGAGGTAATCACGCGGTCGTCTTCCTGGCCGAGGGTACGCACCCAGACGTTGAGCACGCCTTTATCCGGGGCCAGGTAGGCCAGATTCTTGCCGTCCGGGGAGATCTGCGGCTGTGACTTTTCCGGATTGCCAAACAGGACTTCGCGCGGGATCAAAGGGGGTAGTCCCATCGATGCCTCCTTTTTTAACCTAAACCCCCCGTCCCCCACTGCAAGGGTCGGTGCTGCGCACGCTCGCGCCACTGCCAGGGTCGGGCCTACAATGGTTCGCGCCTCCACCTTGCCACAGCCCTCCGCCTTGCGACACCTTGCGACCCTCCGAGGGAAGGGGATGACCCGGCCTCTCCCCTCCCCTAGAATTGGGGGAGGGGTCGGGGGTGGGGGCCGCCTCCCCTCTCCCGACGCTGCGGGAGAGGGGTTGGGGGTGAGGGCTTCTTCCTGGTTATGCGGTGACGGCTTCGGGTTCGAGCGGGTTGGGAGCGGGGACGAGGCCGACAACGCCCGCGTCCGAGACCGAATGGCCCTCCGCCTCCAGCACGGCGCGCAGGGACGTGAGGGCCACCTCCACCTGCTCGCGGTCCGGCTCGCGGGTCGTCAGGTATTGCGACCACATGCCCGGCGCCAGCACGGCCATGACGAGCGCGTTCCGGCGGAACTTGCCTGCGAATTTGATGACCTCATAGGCGATCCCGGCGACCAGGGGCACTATGGCCAGGTGCATGGGGAAGCGTATCCAGAGGGGCGGGCGCGGCAGGAACGCAAAGACGATCAGGTTGATCACCAGCACGATGAAGATAAAGCTGGTGCCGCAGCGCGGGTGAATGCGGGAGGCGTTCAGGGCGTTGTCGGGCGTGAGCGGCAGGCCCGCCTCCAGGGTATTGATGGCCTTGTGCTCCGCGCCGTGGTACTGAAAAACGCGCTGGATCTGAGGCATGAGCGAGATGAGTCCAATATAGCCAAAAAAGATCGCCATACGGATCAGGCCATCCACGATGTTGAGCCAGAGGGTCTGGTTATAGGTAATGCTAAAGAGGCCGATTTTCTTGCCCAACTGGGTCAGCACCGTGGGCAGCAGCACGAACAGGGCGATGCCGAAGACGAAGCTAAAAGCGATGGTGCCGCCGATGGCAATATCGTTGATGTTACCGCTTTTGGGCATCTGTTCCGGCACGAGGACGGGCGGGCCGTTAACGATGGAGGCGGCGGCGACCTCGCCCTCTTCCGCAAGGGTCTCGCGCAGCCGGTCGGAAGCAGGAGGGATCTGGTTGGCCTGGGCCTTCTGCTGCTCGGCTTCCATCTGGACGTTGGAGGCGAAGGCCAGGGCGCGCGTGCCCAGGGCCATGGCATCAATGAGGGCCAGCGTGCCGCGCAGGAAGGGCCTGTTTAGCCATTTGAGCCTGCCGATGATGCTCTTGTCCACTTCCTCACGTTTCGTAACGACGGAGCCATCCGGCTTGCGGCAGGCGACGGCGAAGTAGTGAGGACTGCGCATCATCACGCCCTCAATGACGGCCTGTCCTCCATATTGCAGGAACGCAGTATTGGTCCCTGCCGCGCGGGGGGCGTTATCGCGCTTAGCGTCCATCAAGTTTTCTCCTCAGGTCGAAGGCAGCAGTTATACGAAGGGCGCGTCTCCTTCCTGCATACAAGGTCTTGAATGACCGGCGGCAAGGAAACGCGCCCAGAAACCGGAAGGCAGCACCGAAGCGCCCGTTGCTTTCTTGCGCTACTCCGTTGCGGAGGGGCGCAGCGCGAGGGCAGCCCCCGCTATTTCTGCTTCATCTTGTACTTCTGGAGGAACTTCTCGACACGCCCCTCGGTGTCCACGATCTTCTGCTTGCCCGTGTAGAACGGATGACACTGCGAGCAGATTTCGACGCGGATCATATCGCGCGTGGAGCGGGTCTCAAACGTGTTGCCACACTGGCACACGACGCGCGCGGTCTTATATTCTGGATGGATTCCCTGCTTCATGCTCTCCTCGCTTTCCTTACTGCTATCAGTATATTATATACGATTCTGCGTTCCTTTTCAACCGCAACGATGCCATTTTCTTGCCGGGTTGGAGTCTAGATAGACTTCACCCCCGGCCCCTCTCCTTCACAAGGAGAGGGGAGCCTCTCTTACTCCCGGGTTCTTCCATTCTCCCTTCTACCCTCATCCCCGTCCCTTCTCCCTTGCAGGGAGAAGGGGAGCAGAAGCCAACTCTACCTCTCCCCTCTCCTTGCGAAGGAGAGGGGTGGCCGCAGGCCGGGGTGAGGTCTCTCCCCTCTCCCGACGCTGCGGGAGAGGGGGAGGGGTGAGGGCTTCTGGAATGAGGGCAAGAACGGAACAGCCCGGGGTCTGGCCGCCCTGCTAGATTCCGGACTCCAACTGCTGTTTGAGGAGATACTGAGACATCGCGTCGGTAAACTCGCGGGCCAATGCTGGAACGGTTTTCTGCTGGGCAGCAGCGTCGTCCTGGGTCAGGATGGTGAAGCCGCGCGCCAGAACGCGAGTCTGGTCCGGGCTGGTCTTGATCTCAAACGGCTGGAGGTTGGCATCCACCAGGCTGTTGAGGCGTGTTGCGATGCGCTCGCCCCGCTCCTGGGCGCTCAGTCCGTCGGCGGCAGCCACACGGCAGAGCACGATATCGCGTATCCGTATCTCGGCCAGTTCCGCGCCGCTTTTGGCGTCTTTGGTCAGGGTGACGGTCGGCCTGAGCCTGGGATCGACCTCGCTGAGGTGAATTGGGATATTCAACTCTTCCAGGAGCTTTTTTGCGGCTTCGGCGCGCTCGGGGCCGGGCGGGTGCGTGCGGAAGATGCCCAGCTCGACCGGGCCGCGCTGCTGTTCTCGCACCGCCAGGCGCAGCATGAAGCTATAGAGCCCGACCGGATTGTAGCGCGTGTGCGTCAGCAGGCGAATCCCCGTCTGGTCGGCGTCCTTTTCGGCCTCAATGCCGTAGGTGTTGATTTTGGCGATGGTATAGAGTTGAGAGCCGAGCATAATGCCCTGCGCGTCGTTGGCGTTGCCCCGGGCGCCAAGCACGACGGCCAGAGTGATCAGCTTAAGCGGCAGCAGCACACGATCAATCTTGTTCTGCTCGCGGAGGAGCTTGAGCATGTGATGGTGGGCGGCGTGGGCGATCTCGTGGGCCAGAACGCCGGCCAGCTCATCGTCCGAGTGGGCGAAGTCCAGCAAGCCTTTGTCAACGTAGATGAATCCGCCGGGCAGGGAATAGGCGTTGACATCCTTATCATCTACGATCTTAAAGGTGTAGTTGAACTTCTTGAGCTTGGAGTCGCCCCAGAGCGCCGGAATGGCCTCTTTGTTGGCGACGGCGGCGATCTCCTGCCCGATACGGTTGACGCGCTCAACCAGGGCCGCATCGGTGACAAATTTGACCTGTTTATCGTTCTCTTCCGCACTTTCGCGGCCCAGCCGGACTTCCGGGTCTTCGGTGAGGACGGGCGCGGCGGTTTTGTCCTTAGCATCCGTCGTTTTGCCGGCGCTTGTCCCCTGATCGGCGCAGGCAGGGCGCGGCCCAACGAGCGCGCCTGCGGCCAGAACCAGAGCCAGGGCCAGGGGCCATCCCAGGGAGCGCACCCGTTGCCGAGTTGTCTTTCGCGCTCTATGGGTCGACCGTGAACCGGATAGTTTGCAGGACATCATTGCCAGTGCATCGCCTTTCTCCCACGGCTCGATAGGCGCAACGGCTCGACAAGGGCCGTTGGCAACTCGGAACCGGGGACGACAAACACTCCCAACCAGGGCCAGCAAGGGCCCGTCCACACCCATTTGTGACTTCTATCGCTATTATATCACAGCCTCTACGTCTGTGGTAGAAGGGCCTAAACCCTATCCCCTATTCTCTGTCACAGCCTCTACGTTTGGGGCAGGAGGTCTTCGGTTTGACCGTCTTCCCAGGTTAGCTTCGCATCCAGGATGCCTTCGGTCAACAGGAATCGCAGGGCTTTGGCCCCGGTGATGTCGGAGCCGGTGCCGTCGGGCGCGAGGCCCAGGCTGATCCAGCAGCCCTCCAGGGAGTCGGGGCGCATGCAGGTAACGGAGATACGCCGTCCCAGCGCCACGATCTCCAGGGTGCAGGGAAACAACTCCGTGCGCTGGAGGGTCTTCTGGCCGGTGACGGTACCGACGTAGCGCGAGAGCGTGGCGCGCACGATTCCGTTGCCCGTTCCCTCTGGCGCTTCAATGGAGACGGACAGGCTCTCGATATCCATCTGCGAGACGGCCTGGTCGTTAAGGAACAGGTAATAGGTCATCGGGGTGAGGCTGGTGACGATGACCTGCACCAGTCCGCCGCCCTGGATTTTAGCGACCTCATGGGCCGCACGGTAAGGTGGGGCAGAGCCGTTCGGACTCTGCGGATGTCTGCCGAACACGGCGGCTCCTTTCTCGTTCCCTGTTCAAAGAGAGTAGCCGCCCACCCGTAAACGAGTGGGCTTGCCGCCCCCAGATCGGTACTTGCGGGCCGGCAAAGCTCAGTAGCTCGTGTAGCGCACGTATTTGGGTCGGAAGAGGCGGCTGATCAGCCACAGCACAAAGGCGAAGACGATCAGGCCAATGAAGAAATGGCCCCAGTTGAAGCCGCCCGGGTACCAATACCCGCCGTCGTAGACGGGCGGATAGAAGTAGAACGCGGGATGGAACGGCGTCCAATAGTACCAGGGCGGGGCGGGAGTCCAGTAAAAGCTGAAGTGGTTGATGCCCCCGTAAGAGCGGACGGGCGCGGTGATGCCCCGGTAGGTATACGTGTTTGAAGAGCGCGTATAGCCGCCGGAGGAGCCAAACGAGCCGCTGCGTCCAAAGGAGCCGCCAAACGAGCGGTTTCCGCCAAAGGAGCCACTGGAGCGGCTCCTGCCGAACAAGCTGCCGCCGCCAAAGGAGCCGCCTCCCCCATAGGAGCGCGTGCCGCCAAACGAGCCGCCGGAGGAGCGTCCGCCTCCAAAGGAGCCGCCACCGAAGGAGCCGCCCCCG
>Ga0209810_1000604_pt1 | contig 74705 bp, 74 predicted proteins | sample Coa_R1_7_FD_187159 | JGI IMG/M metagenome (GOLD analysis project Ga0209810, IMG submission 187159) | Surface soil microbial communities from Centralia Pennsylvania, which are recovering from an underground coalmine fire - Coalmine... | ecosystem: Environmental > Terrestrial > Soil > Unclassified...
TGCGGCTCGTGTTCGAGGGCAACACCGGTCACACCGGGTGCTATTCGATCGGCCTGGTGTACACCGCGACCAGCGCCAACGGATCGACGTGGAGCCTCGTGAACGGCTCGATGTCCTCGCACTCTGCCGGGCTCGCTGGCCTTGGCGCGACGGCCACGTTGAACGGGACACCGGTTGCCGCGTTTAGCGAGTTTTCGTTCTTCCATGTCGGGGTGGATCCCAGCTGCCCCGCCGCGAGCCCTGATGGCATGATTCCGGTGGCCGCGCACGAAACCCCAAGCAGTTGGGCGTTGGCGACGGATACCCACAACGGCTCGGTATGGGTTGCCAACTACCAGGAGGGTTTCGCCCCCAACCAGGGCTATTACGTAGAAAGGCTGCTACCGACGCAGGGTCCGCTGGTCAAGGCGCCCCACTCCGGCGGCAATGGGTTCAAGAACAACCACCCGGCCGAGCCGGTGGCGCTCGCCGCTCGCGTGGGCGGTGGGATCTACATGGCCTACTGCGTGATCAGCTTCACCCAGGCGTGCGCCCACATCGACCTGTGGAGGGTCGGGTCGCCGGCGGTCACCGTCGTGCCCGGCTCCCAGAACATCAACGGCGCCCGCGTGGGGATCGCCGCCGGGTCACAGGGGCGAATCTGGGTCGCCTGGTATGACGCGACCAAGAACGTCATCCACGTCGTTCGCACGAACACGACGGGGACCAGGTTCGCGCCGGTGAGGACCATCAAACCGCCGTCCCACACCTCGTACCTCAACGCGCTCCAGGCGGACGGCAGTTCCGGGCGCCTCGACATCGTCGTCAACGACGCCCTCACGACGGGTCCGTACGCGCTGTTCCAGACCCAGGTCGAGAGCGGGCTGTCGCTGGCGGCGAAGCCGACCTCGTTCAGTCACAAGCACAAGGCCACCGTCGTCTTCACCGTGACCGACGCGGGTCAGCCGGTTGCCGGCGCCGGGGTGTCGTGCCTGGGCAAGGCGGGCAAGACCAACGCGTCCGGGCAGGTCAAGCTGGCGTTCCCGAAGGGCTCGCCGGTGGGCCATCACGTCTGCACGGCGGCGAGGGTGTTCTACGCGGTCGGGAAGACCACGATCACCGTCACCTAACGTCCCCTATCGAGCTCAGCGTTCGGCTTCGGCCGGTGGCCGAAGCCCGAACAGGACGGTCGATCGGCTCAGCCGACCACCATCAGGACGTTGCCCTCTGGATCGCGCAGCCAGAACAGCGGCGGGACCGGGCCCCCCATGCGGCTGACCTCGGCGTCGACGTCGACGCCGGCCGCCTTCAGCTCGGCGTGGCAGGCATCGATGTCGTCGGTGTGGAGGCTGATCCCGGTCTCGCGCCCGCCAATCTCTCGGTCGTGAGGCGGCGGCGCAAGCGCGATCGTGGTCTCCCCGCCTGCGGGGCCGACCTCGATCCAGCGATAGCCGTTGCCGAACGGCACCTCGATCCGCTTCTGGAGCCCCAGCTTTCCGACGTAGAAGTCGATCGCGCGGTCCTGGTCAGAACACGGGACCACGACCGTGGCGATCTTGTCAACGCGCGTCTTGGTGGTGCTCACGACATCCTCCTTTGGGTTTGGATCATGTCCCTAAGACCCCCATCGGCGCCGGAACTCATCGCGGCTGCAACGCGATGATCGGGATTGTGCGGCCGTCGCGCGCCGCCCACGCCCGGTAGGTGGCGAACTGCGGGAAGACGCGATCCGCCAGCTGCCAGAGCCGCTGCTGCTCAGCCTCGTCCTCGATCACCGCCGCCTGAAATTGAACACCGCCGAACAGCACGTCGGGATCCTTGCGCAGGTTGTGGTACCAGGCTGGGCTCTCAGGCGCTCCCTGCTTGGAGGCCACCAGGATCACCCGGTCGCCGTCGTTGAAGTAGAGGGTGGCGGTCCGCCGCGGGCGGCCGGTCCTCGCCCCACGCGTCTCGAGCAGCGCCGAGGCGATTGGTCCGGTGCTGGCGACCCGACCCCGCGAGAGCCTGAGCAGCAGCGGGTCGAGCTTCCAGGCCACGTGCCGCGCGAGCCACATCCCGGGCCGAGAGACCGACAGCCGGCAGATGGCTAGGTACAGCGGCCCGTGCCGCGCGTAGGGATCCACATAAGCGAGCGGGCTCATCGCTCGGCGAGCCGGCGCAGCACCTCGACCGCTTCGCGGAGCGCTCGCTGCTCCGATGGCGACAGGTCGCGCTCGATCGCCTGCGCCAGCCACCCCTCGCGCTTGCGCCGATCGGCGGTGAGCGTCGCACGGCCTTCATCGGTGAGCTCGATCAGTGCACGCCGCCCGTCGGCCGGATCTGGACGGCGCTCGACCAAGCCCTCCGCCTCGAGCTCGGACACGATCTGCGCCATCGACTGTGGCCGCATCCGCTCGGCCGCGGCGAGGTCCGACACGCTGCAGGCGCCGTCGCGGTCGAGCCGGCCGAGGACGGCGCCATGGGAAAGCGGGAACGCGTGCTCGGCCCGCAGGCGCCGCATCAACTGACCGAGGACCGCTCGCAGGTCGCTCGCGACCAGGGCCGGATCGACACTTGTCCGCACGGAGAAACTATACAGGTAACCTGTATATTTTCCGGAGATGGGTAACCGCGCGAGCGCAAGCGACAGCTACAAGTGGATCGCGCTCTCGAACACGACGCTCGCCGTGCTGCTGGCGACGCTCGACGTGTCGATCACGATCATCGCGATGCCGGACATCTTCCGCGGCATCCACCTCGATCCGCTCCAGGCGTCGAACAGCTTCTACCTGCTGTGGATGATCCTCGGCTACATGATCGTCGGCAGCGTGCTGATCGTGAGCCTTGGGCGGCTTGGCGACATGTTCGGCCGCGTGCGGATCTACAACCTGGGGTTCGTCGTGTACACGGTGGCGTCGCTGCTCCTGACGGTCGACTGGCTGACCGGTCGGGCCGGCGCCGACTACCTGATCGTGCTCCGGATCTTCCAGGGGATCGGGGGTGCGTGCCTGATGGCGAACGCCGCGGCGATCATCACGGACGCGTTCCCGGAGAACCAGCGCGGCATGGCGCTTGGCATCAACAACATCGTCGGCGTGAGCGGCATGTTCATCGGGCTCGTGCTCGGCGGGCTGCTGGCGCCGGTCAACTGGCGACTGGTGTTTCTGATCTCTGTGCCGGTCGGCCTGTTCGGCACGGTGTGGGCGTATCTGAAGCTCGAGGAGCTGGGCGAGCCACGGCGGCGGCCGATCGACTGGTGGGGGAACCTCACGTTCGCCGTCGGCCTGGTGTGCCTGATGGTCGCGGTGACCTACGGGATCCGCCCGTACGGGTCGCACGCGACCGGCTGGATGAGCCCGCGCGTGATCGGGCTGCTGGCGGCGGGGATCGGCTGCCTGACGACGTTCGTGGTGATCGAGCGCCATGTTTCCGATCCGATGTTCCGGCTACCGCTGTTCAGGATCCGCGCATTCACGTTCGGCACAGCCTCAACGTTCCTGTCGGCGGTGGCGCGCGGCGGCTTGATGTTCATGCTGATCATCTGGCTGCAGGGGATCTGGCTGCCCCAGCACGGCTACGACTTCAGCGAGACGCCGCTGTGGGCGGGGATCTACATGCTTCCGCTCACGATCGGAATGCTCCTCGCGGGGCCCACCTCCGGCTACCTCTCAGACCGCTTCGGCGCTCGACCGTTCGCCAGCGGCGGCATGGTGGGGGTAGCGCTCAGCTTCGCGCTGCTGATGCTGTTGCCGATCAACTTCCCCTATCTCCTGTTCGCGCTCGTGCTCACGTTCAACGGGATCTCGATGGGCATGTTCGCCTCGCCCAACCGCGCGGGCGTGATGAACAGCCTGCCGCGCGGCGACCGCGGTGCCGGCGGGGGCATGAACCAGACGTTTCAGAACTCAGCTCAGGTGGTGTCGATCGGCGTGTTCTTCACGCTGATGATCGCCGGGCTGGCGGCGACGCTGCCTGGTGCGATCAGCAGCGGTCTGGAGGCGCATGGGATCGCCACCTCGGCCGCCCGCCATGCTGCGACCCTGCCACCGGTCTCGATCCTGTTCGCCGCGTTCCTTGGCTACAACCCGATCCAGCACCTGGTCGGTGCGCATGCGCTGAACGTGCTGCCGGCAGCACAGCGCGCGGTGCTGACGGGGCGTTCGTTCTTTCCGCACCTGATCTCCGGACCGTTTCGCACCGGGCTGCACGAGACGTTCGTGTTCGCGATCGCCGCCTGCCTGCTGGCGGCGGCGGCGTCGCTGATGCGCGGCGGGCGCTACCACTACGTGGAGGCAGCCGCCGGCCCACCACCCGCTCGCCCGCGGCCGGTTCCCAAACCCCAACCCGAGGAGCAGCATGCAAGTTGAGTGGTACGGGCAGTCGGCCTTCCGCCTGACCGCGGACTCCGTCACGGTGTTCGTCGACCCGTTCGAGGATGTCTCGGGACTTGCCTCCCGAGGATTGCAGTTCGATTACCCGCCGATCGTGGATGTGGAGGCCGAGCTGGTGCTTGTCACGCATGAGCACCAAGATCACAACGGGGTATCGGCAATCGGAGGCTCTCCGGTCGTCCTGCGCTCGACTGCCGGAAACCTGGACTCCCCGGTCGGCAAGGTGCTCGCCGTCGCCTCCGAGCACGACCAGCGGGCGGGGACCGAGCGTGGGCCGAACACGATCTTCGTGTTCGAGCTCGGGGGGGTCCGGATCTGCCATTTCGGCGATTTCGGGCAACATCGGCTGCGGGATGAACAGGCCGCGGCGATCGGCCAGGTCGATCTGCTGTTGATCCCGGTCGGCGGTGGCCCCACGATCGGCGCCGAGCAAGCCGTCGCGATCTCCAAGCGTCTCCGGGCGCGCTGGATTGTGCCGATGCACTACCGGACCGCGCGCATCTCGTTCCTCGACACAGCCGAGGAGTTTCTGACGAGGATGCCCGACGTACAGAGGCTCGACTCGCCGTCGTTCGATACCACCGAGCTGCCCGCGGACCGGGTTCCGCTGGCGGTTGTGCCGGCCGCACCGTAGGCCCGGTTCTGCGACGCCGGAAAATTTGCAAAACTATTCGGACTGTGGCCGGGGGGCGCCGGATCACGGAGGGGCGATGGGCACCTGGAGCAGTGCAGCAGTGTTGGAAGCATCACCCGAGCGGGTTCTGCGCGTGTTGACCGAGCCCGATGCCTGCGCCCGCTGGTCGCCGGTCCGCTTCGAGCTCGACCAAATCGATTCCGCCCGGCTTGCAACCGGCAGTCGTGCCCGCCTGGGTGGGTCGCTCATCGGCCGGCGCGTTGCCTTTGAGCTGGAGATCCTCCGCGCCGACCGCCGCAGCTTGGAGCTGCGGGCACGCGGACCTCTTGAGATCCAGGCCCGCTACGACGCAAGGCCCGCCGGCGCCGCGACCTTCCTTCGCGCTGACGTCTCCGTGGCACCCGGGCCTGGCCTGCTCGGACATGTGGCCGCGCGCGCGGCTGACGCGCTGCTGGCCGCAGGCGCGCTCGACCAAGCGCTGCACCGGATCGCGGGTGAGGTGACGGGCTCCCCCTCGTAGTTGCCGTGGGAGCTGTACGGCTGCTGGTCGGGCGGCGCGCCCTGCTTCAGCGCGCCGGGTTCTCACCGCGGATCAGCGACGAGATCCGCAACGGACAGGTATCGGAGAACATGATTCCCTGGGAGCGGGTGCGCGGGTTCGGTGACGACGGTTCGCTTCAGATCGGGCCTCCCGTGGCGGCGGGTTCTCCCGTGGCGGCGGCGGGGTAGAAGCGAGCCATGAAGATCCCGATTCTGGATCTGGAGCTGAACAAGCCGACGCGGTCAAGCCTTGCCTGGTACGGCGGCATCACCGCGATGGCGGCCTTGGGGGCTCTCGAGTGGCCGTTGGCAGCGGTGGTCATGACGGGCCATCTGATCTCCGAGAACTCGCGCTCGCCGGCGGTCTCGGGAGCGGCGGAGGGCGCAGAGTCCGCCGCAGGCTGAGTCAGTGCAAGTTCGCCCGCGCCGAGCCCGTTTAACAGGTAAGGAGACGCTCAAGAATGGAGGGCGCATGACACGACGTCAGCTGGAAGCCCATCTCCTACGAACGCGCGGAGGGCAGGGCGAAGCTGCAACCAGGCCGTCGACGAGAGACTTCGCGCTGCTCGAAGAGCTGAGCTACGTCCGGCGCGAGGCGCAGGCCGAGGCAGACGTAGCCTACGAAGACTGGCGGTCGCGGGGAGACGAGAGCGCCTACCGCGTCTACCGGGCAGCGCAGGATCGAGCCGATGCGGCGCAGGATGACCTGGCGCGGCTCGCGTTCCGGCTCAACGGTTGATCGCGACCTCCCTGGCCGGCGTCACCTCGGTGGTGTCGCCTTGCGCGTCCTCGGCATAGGCGAACGCCTCGGCAAAAATCGAGCGGTGCTTCGACAATGCCGTGCGGAGCTTGGTCTCCTGCGCGCTCGAGAAGCGGAATGCTCGTTGCAGCGCAGCACCGTCGCGAGCTGACCGGCCTTGACCGGCCGTTGCCCTGACGGGAACGTCAGCGAAATCCGCGGAACCTTCGGCAGCAGGACAGCCGAAGCACGGTTCGGTGTCGTTCGAGTAGGCGGTCACGTCGCCGAACACACTTGCGCGATCGCTGGAGTCACCCAGGTAGTAGAGGAGCGGGTTCGGGAACCCGATCAGCTCGCGCGAGTTGCGCGCCAGGTCCTGGTCGAGCAGCGCCAGTCCGGCCTTGGGGCTGCGGCCCAGGCGGCGCCTGTCAGCGCGAGCAGCACCGACAGCCACGCAATCGGCCGACTCACCGGAGCGACAGCCCTCCATCCACGACCAGCGCCTGCCCTGTCACGTAGCTCGCCTCGTCGGAGAGCAGGAACACAGCCGCGTGCGCGACCTCCCAGGCGGTCCCCTGGCGCCCCAGCGGAATCGGGGCCGCCTCCCTGCCGGGCCTGAGCTTCGAGGCAAGGCGACCGAGCGGGGTATCGATCAGCCCCGGCGCGAGCACGTTGGCGCGAACGCCCTGCCTGGCCGCCTCGAGGCTCACGTGCCGGCAGAGACCGAGCAACGCCGCCTTCGAGGCATCGTACGCCGGAATCAGGCTGCCGGCGCGCAGGCCCGCAACCGACCCAACGAACAAGATCGCTCCGCCCGAGCGCATCATCGGCAACGCCCGCCGCGCGATCAGGAAGTGCGAGCGCAGGTTGACCGCCAACACCCGGTCCCACAGCTCCGCGGTCGTGCCCTCCAGCCTCAGTCCCGCGCCGATCCCGACGTTCAGCACCAGCGCGTCGATTCCGCCCAGCGACTCGGCCGCCTCGTCGACCAGTCGTTCGCAATCCGCGGGATCCGCGACGTCGGCGACGATCGCGGTCGCCCGGCCGCCGTCTTGCTCGACCAGCCCTACGGTCTCGCGGGCCGCCTGCTCGACCACGTCCACCACGGCCACCGCGGCACCCTCGCGCGCGGCCAGGATCGAGATCGCCTGGCCGTTGCCCCGGGGTGCGTCGGGATCGCCCACCGCCTGGCTGCCGGCGCCGACGACCAGAACGCGCCGGCCTGCGAGGCGCGATCGACCGCTGCTGGCGCCGGTGGCCGTGTCCGGGAGTGGATGCTCGCGCTCGTTCACAGGATCAGCTTGCGTTCCATGAACCGGATCGCCAGCCGCCACGCGATCAGCGCGAAGCCGAGCAGGAACGCCAGATGGCCGAGGTCGGCGACCGACTCGGTACCGAACACCACATGCCTGACCAGCTGGACGCAGTGGAACAGCGGATTGAAGTTGCCGAGCACCTGCGCCCACGTGGGAAGCCTGCTGAGCGGGAAGAACGTCCCGGCGACCAGGAACATCGGGGTAAGCAGCCCGCTCTGCCAGTAGGAGAAGCTCTCGATCTTCTCGACGACGGCGGCGATGAAGATTCCGAAGCACGCCCAGCCGAAACCGGCAAGGCCGGCGATCCCCGGGACCAGCAGCATCCCGAAGCTGGGCTTCAGCCCGAACGCGACCGCGACCAGCATCGGGACGCATCCGTACACACCGGTTCGCACCGCCACCCACAGTGCTTCGCCGGTCACGAGCTCCTCGGTGTCGACCGGCGCTGCCAGGATCGCGTCGTAGGTGTGCTGGAACTTGTATTTGACGAACGTCGAGTACATCGCGGAGAACGCGCCGGAGAACAGTACGGTCGTCGCGACGATGCCGGTGCCCACGAACTGGATGTAGCTGTGGCCCGCGACGTGGCTGACCAGCGAACCGAACCCGAACCCGAACGCAAGCAGGTAGATCGTCGGATCGACGGTCGAGGAGAAGGTCGAGGAGCGCCAGAACGAGGAGTAGTTGACCACCTCTCGGACGATCACGCCGCGCAGCGCGGCGCCCTCCAGCCGCCCCAGCCGGCGGTCCGAGCGCGTCACTCGATCTCCTCGCCCGTCAGCAGCACGAACACGTCCTCGAGGTTCGTCAGCCGCCGCTCCCCATCGAGGGCGTCGGTGCCGTCGCTGTGCAGCACGGCGACCGACGTGCCGGTGCGGCGGGTGCGCCAGCCGCGCTCCGCGGCGAGCGATTCGACCTCGGCCAGCCGCGCCGGTGGCCCGTAGACCTCGACCGCCTCGGGCCCGGCATGCTGGTGGATCAGCGAGTGTGGTGGCCCGACCGCCACCGCCTTGCCGTGCGACATGATCGTGACGGTGTCACACAGGCGCTCGGCCTCCTCGATGTAGTGCGTGCTCATCAGGATCGAGACGCCTTCGCTGCGCAGCCGGTCGATCAGCGCCCACAGCTCCTGGCGCACCTGCGGATCGAGCCCCACGGTCGGCTCGTCGAGCAGCAAGACGCGTGGCCGGTGCAGCAGCCCCCGGGCGATCAGCAGCCGCCGGCGCATCCCGCCTGACAGCTGGTCCACCTTCGAGTCGCGGCGATCTGAGAGGTTGGCGATCCTCAGCGCTCGCTCGATCGCGCCACGGTGCTCCCGTCCCGGAACGCGGTACAGATGCGCGAACACGAGCAGGTTCTGCTCGACCGTGAGCGCGACGTCGAGATTGTCCAGCTGCGGCACCACCCCCATCTGCGCCCGGGCCTGCTTGGAATCCTGCGGGAACCGGTAGCCGAGCACCTCGAGCTCGCCCTCGTCGGCGATCACCTGGGCCGTGAGCGCCTTCATCGTCGTCGACTTGCCGGCGCCGTTGGGGCCGAGCAGCCCCACGCACGCCCCGAGCGGCACGTCGAGGTCGAGCCCGTCGACCGCCGTGACCGGGCCGAACCGCTTGACGACCCCGCGCAGCCTGATCGCGTACCGCGGCTCGCCGCCGTTGCTGCTCGCTCTCTCCATACCAATCCGCACGATCGCGACTGAGAGTACGGCGTAGTCGGGCAGTATTAGTGCGTGTCCTTCTCAACCGAAGAGGCCCGCGAGCGGCTGCTCGACGACCTGGCGCGCGCGATCGAGGCCCTGGGCGCGGGCCTGGCCCGTCTCGGGGCCGCCTACGAGCGGCTCGACGAGCACGGCTCCGAGCAGCTCGAGCAGCAACTGTTCGGCCCGCTCCAGTTGGCCTACGGCCGGGCCCGGCGCACCCACTCGCAGTTCGCCGCGCGCTATGGGCTGCCGAAGCGAACCTTCGCCGACGTCTCACCCGGCCTCGAGTCGCAGGGCCCGCGTGAGCTGATCGAGCGGGCCGCCGAGGCGATTCGCCGCGCGGACGAGGAGATCGCGACGCTCCAGGACTCGATGCTGCCCGTCGAGGTCGGTGACGTCGAGCTGCGAGCGGGGCTCTCCGACGTGCGCACGACGATCGCGGACCTTCCCCGCAAGGCGCTCGAGCTGGTGCGCGTAGTCGGCCGCTGACAACGCCCTTCACACCCCACGGTGGGAGGAGTATGTTCCGTCTTAGCGGCCGCTGCGCCTCGCTCGCGCGACCGCCAGCTCCGCGACCCTAGGAGGAGAGGCATGAGCAGAACCGTCCCTGTGAGCCTCAAGGTCAACGGCGTCGAGCGCCGGCTGGAGGTGGAACCGCGCCTGTTGCTCGTGCACGCCTTGCGTGATCGACTCGGTCTCACCGGCACCCACGTGGGGTGCGACACATCCAACTGCGGCGCCTGCACCGTTCACCTCGACGGGATGGCCGTCAAATCGTGCACGGTCCTGGCCGTTCAGGCCGATGGCGCCGAGGTCACGACGATCGAAGGGATCGGGTCAGAGGATCATCTGCATCCGCTCCAGGAGGCGTTCTGGAACGACCACGCGCTCCAGTGCGGCTACTGCACGCCCGGCATGATCATGGCCGGCGCCGCGCTGCTGAGCGAGAACCCGAATCCCACCGAGCAGGAGGTGCGGCACGCCCTCGAGGGCAATCTCTGCCGCTGTACGGGCTACCACAACATCGTCAAGGCGGTGCTGGACGCCGCCAAGGGCAAGAGCGCGACGATCGCCGCGCCGGCTGCGCCCGCCGGCGCCGAGCCGCCACCGAGCGCCCCCGCCGAGCCGGAGGTGACGCTATGAGCGCCACCAACGGAACAGCCTCGAATGGCAGGCACGTCGGACGCGCGATGCGGCGCAAGGAGGACCCGCGGATGATCACCGGCCGCGGTCGCTACCTCGACGACATCTCGGTCCCCGGGGTGCTCCACGCCGCGATCGTGCGCTCCCCCGAGGCGCACGCGACGATCACCTCGATCGACACCTCGGCTGCGCGTCAGCACCCGGATGTGGTCGCTGTCTTCACCGGTGAGGACCTCGCCGGCGACTTCGGCGGCCCGATGGCGATGGTGTGGGCGCCGCCGGGCGTCGAGATCAAGACGCCGGAGCTATGGCCGCTCAGCCGTAATGAGGTGAAGCACGTCGGCGAGGCGGTGGCAGTCGTCGTCGGCACCGACAAGTACTCGGTGCTCGACGCCGTCGAGCAGGTCGTCGTCGAATACGAGCCCAAGCCCGTGGTGACCGACCCCGAGCGAGCGTTCGAGGAGGGCTCGCCGCTCGTGTGGGAGCAGTTCGGGACCAACAAGACGCACGAATGGAAGGTGGCGGGGGGCGACATCGACGCGGCCCTGGCGCAAGCAGACGTGGTCGTCGAGCAGCGGATCGTCAACCACCGCACGGCGGGAGCGGCGATCGAGCCGCGCGGCGTGCTGGCGGATCCCCACGCCGACAGCATCACGCTCTACTCCTCCACGCAGATCCCGCATATCGCGCGGTTTGTGCTGTCCGGGATCGCTGGCATTCCCGAGGACAAGCTGCGGGTGATCGCACCCGACGTCGGCGGCGGCTTCGGGTCAAAGCTCCAGGTGTACCCGGAAGAAGCGCTGGTGCTGGTGCTGGCCAAGCGGCTCGGCAGGCCGGTGAAGTGGATCGAGACCAGGTCCGAGAACATGGCCACGAGCCACCACGGACGTGATCAGATCAGCTACGTCACGCTTGCCGCCAAGCGCGATGGCACGCTGACTGGCTGCCGCGCGCGCATCATCGCCGACCTGGGGGCATACCAGCTGCTGCTGACGCCGTTCATCCCCGAGCTCGGATTCCCCGTGATGGGCGGCTGCTACAAGATCCCCTCGATCGACCTAACGTTCGAGGGTGTCTTCACCAACAAGTTCTGCACGGACGCGATTCGCGGCGCCGGCAGGCCGGAGGCGACGTACTGGATCGAGCTGATGATGGACAAGCTCGCAGCCGAGCTCGAGATGGATCCGCTGGAGCTGCGCCGCAAGAACTTCATCGGCAAGGAGGAGTTCCCGTTCACGACCGCGCTCGGGATCACCTACGACTCGGGCGACTACGACGGTACGCTCGATCGTCTGCTGGAGCGGTTCGACCTCGAGGCCTTCCGCCGCGAGCAGTCCGAGCTGCGGGAGCAGGGGGTGTACCGTGGCGTCGGCTTCTCGACCTACGTCGAGGTGTGCGGGCTGGCGCCTTCCCGCGTCGTCGGTCCGCAGGGGGTCGGGCTGCAGGGCGCCTTCTGGGAGTCGGCGATGGTACGCGTGCACCCGACCGGGTCGGCGACCGTGTTCACCGGCACCTCGCCGCACGGCCAGGGCCACGACACCGGCTTTGCCCAGATCGCCGCGGACCGGCTCGGGATCGACCCGGAGCGGATCGAGGTGATCCACGGCGACACCGACCAGGGGCCCTGGGGCTGGGGGACCTACGGGTCCCGCTCGCTGTCGGTCGGTGGCGAGGCGGTCGCCCGCGCAGCCGAACGGGTCCAGGACAAGGCCAAGCAGATCTGCGCGGCGCTGCTGGAGGCCGACCCGGCGGACATCGAGCTGGCGGACGGCAAATTCCAGGTCCGGGGGTCGCCCGACAAGTTCAAGACGATGCCGGAGATTGCCGGCGCCGCCCACATCCCCCCGCAGGAGCTCCCGGCCGACATCGAGCCCGGGCTCGAGGCGACCGCGGCATACGACCCCGAGAACTTCGTGTTCCCGTTCGGCGCGCACGCGTGCGTGGTGGACCTGGACCCGGAGACCGGCAAGGTGAAGGTCGTGCGCTACGTGGCCGTCGACGACTGTGGGCCGGCGATCAATCCCCTGTTGATCGACGGCCAGGTGCACGGCGGCGTTGCCCACGCGATCGGCCAGGCGCTGTACGAGCAGGTCGTCTACGACGAGGAGGGGCAGCTGGTGACCGGCACGTTCGTCGATTACGCGTTGCCGAGCGCGGCGGAGCTGCCCAGCTTTGAAACCGGCCGCACCGAGACGCCATCGCCGGTCAACTCGCTCGGCGTGAAGGGCATCGGCGAGGCGGGGACGATCGGCGCGACGCCGGCTGTGACCGCTGCCGTCCTCGACGCGCTCGCGCCGTTCGGGGTGAAGTGGCTCGACATGCCGCTTACGCCGGTGCGCGTGTGGCAGGCAATCGAGCAAGCGAAAGGAGGTGCGCCCGCATGATCCCCGCTGAATTTGAGTACGTCGCACCCGAGACGCTGCAGGACGCGATCCAGGCACTGGCCGACGGCGGCGAGGACGCAAAGCTCCTCGCCGGCGGTCATTCGCTGCTGCCGCTGATGAAGCTGCGGTTGGCGACGCCATCGCGGCTGGTCGACCTGCGGAAGGTGCCAGGGCTGCACGGGATCCAGCGCGAGGACGGGCACTGGCGGATCGGCGCGCTGACGCCACACGCGGAGCTCGAGCGGACCCCCGAGCTCGGCATTGCCGCGCGTGCGGCGAGCACGATCGCGGACCCGCAGGTCCGCAACCGTGGCACGATCGGCGGCTCACTGGCACATGGCGACCCAGCGTCCGACCTGCCCGCCGTGATGTTGATCACCGAGGGCAGCGTGACGCTGCAGGGCGCCGGCGAGCAGCGCAGTGTTGCCGCGGCGGACCTGTTTCGGGATTACATGGTGACCGCGATCGGCGGCGTGGAGGTGTTGACCGAGATCCGGATCCCGGCGCTCGAGGGCTGGGGCTTCGGCTACCAGAAGTTCAATCGCCGCAGCGAGGACTGGGCGATGGTCGCGGTCAGCGCGCTCGTCAAGCAGACTGGCGACATCTGCGAGGACGTCCGCATCGGGCTGACCAACATGGGGCCGGTTCCGCTGCGGGCGCCGGCCGTTGAGGAAGCGCTTCGCGGCCAGCCGTTGAACGCCGAGGCCATCCGTCGGGCCGCCGAGCAGGCGGCCGAGGGGACCGATCCACCCGCCGACCTGAACGCGACCGTCGACTACAAGCGCCATCTCGCACGGGTGCTGTGCCGACGGGCGCTGGAACAGGCCGCCGGGCTGCCATCATGAACACGTGACGTCTGCAGGGCCGTTCGGCTCGGTCGAGGCGGCGAGCGCGGCGCTCGCGAGCGAGGGCTACCTGGCCGATCGCGGTCTGGCGCTGGCGGTGCACCTGGCGGTGGAGCTCGAACAGCCGCTGTTGCTGGAGGGGGAGGCGGGCGTCGGCAAGACCGAGGTCGCCCGTGCCGTCGCGGGCGCGAGCGGCGCGCGGCTGATCCGGCTGCAATGCCACGAAGGGATTGACCTGCACCACGCCGTCTACGACTGGGACTACGCGCGTCAGCTGCTCGCGCTGCGCGCCGCCGGGACCGGGGTCGACGAGGGCGCGCTGTTCTCCCGCAGGTTCCTGCTTCGCCGGCCACTGCTCGAGGCGCTCGAGCACGAAGCTGATGTCGTGCTGCTGATCGACGAGATCGACCGTGCCGACGATGAGTTCGAGGCATTCCTGCTCGAGTTCCTGTCGGACTTCGCGGTGAGCATCCCTGAGCTCGGCACGATCACCGCACGCGCGCGACCCCTTGTCCTCCTGACCTCGAATCGGACGCGGGAGTTGCATGACGCTTTGAAACGACGGTGCCTGTACCACTGGATCGATTACCCCGATCCCGATCGCGAGCGTGCGATCGTGCACGCGCGCATTCCCGGCGTCCCTGCGGAGATCACCGCGCGTGTGGTGGCGGCAGTGGGCCGGCTGCGTGAGCAGCGCGACCTCTACAAGCTGCCAGGCGTCGGCGAGACGCTGGTGTGGGCGCAGGCGCTGCTGGCGCTGGGCGACGCGGCCGGTCTCGAGGAGACGCTCGGCGCCGCGCTCAAGGTCCACGAGGACGTGGTGCGGGTGCGCGAGCGCAAGGTGCTTGAAGGTGTCTGAGGCGGTGATCGGTTCGATCGGGTCGGTGGCGGCGGCGATGCGCGCTCGGGGTGCGCGGGTCGGCGTCGGCCAGGTCCTGAACGCGCACCGGGCGCTGGCGGCGATCGATCCCAGCTCGCGCGAGGACGCCAGGCTGGCGCTGCGCGCGGTGCTGTGCTCGCAGCAGCGTGATCTGGAGCGCTTTGACCACGCGTTCCTGGAGGTGTTCGGCAGGGTCGAGCCGCTGCTGGCGCCCGAGGCGCTCGAGCAGCTTGGCCCGATCGAGCGCTCGGTGCTGCCGAGCGTCGGAAACCCGGGTCAGCCGGCGCCCACCCCCGCCGGCGACGCAGATGTGCTGCCGGCTGCCTGGAGCGACGCCGAGCTGCTGCGGACCAAGGACTTCTCGCAGTACACCGAGCGCGAGGTGGTGCTAGCGCGGCAGCTGATCGCGGAGCTTGCCCGGCGTGGACCGAGGCGCCGCTCACGCCGCACGCGGCCGTCCCGCCGTCGAGGTCACGCTCCGGACCTCCGGCGGCTCGTGCGCGCCTCGCTGCGAACGGCGGGCGAGCCACTGCACCGCCACTGGCGCGCGCCGAGCGAGCGGCCACGCCCGATCGCACTGCTGTTAGACGTGTCCGGATCAATGACCCCGTACGCGCGGATGCTGCTCCAGTACGTGCACGCATGCGTCGCGGCGCGCCGGCGGGTGGAGGCCTTCGCGTTCGGCACGCGGCTGACACGGATCACGAACGAGCTTGCGGGACGCGACCACGATCGCGCGCTGGCGCGAGCCGCTGCCGCGGTCAGCGACTTCTCCGGCGGCACCCGCATCGGCACTGCGCTGGGCGAGCTCAACCGGGTCCACGGCCGCCGGCTCGGTCGCGGCGCGGTGGTCGTGATCCTGTCCGACGGCTGGGACCGCGGCGACCCCGAGCTGCTGGCGGACGAGATGGCGCGCCTGCGCCGCAGCGCGCATCGGCTGGTGTGGCTCAACCCACTTGCGGCACACCCGGACTACGAGCCGCTCACGCGCGGGATGCGGGCGGCGATTCCCCATACCGACGAGCTACTGGCAGGCAACTCGCTTGCCTCGCTGGAACAGCTGACCTCGATCCTGGAGGGCCTATGAAGGATGTCGTTGAGAGCGTTACGTCGTGGACCGCGCGCGGCGATCGAGTGGCGCTGGCGACCGTCGTCGCCGTTCAGCGCTCGGCGCCGCGCGCCCCCGGCGCGAAGCTCGCCGTAAACAGCCACGGCGAGATCGTGGGCGGTGTCTCCGGGGGCTGCGTGGAGGGCGCCGTGGTCGAGGTGGCCGAACGGGTCATGCAGGGCGATCCGCCGCGGCTGCTGCACTTCGGGATCGCCGACTCGGACGCGTGGGACGTGGGGCTGCCGTGCGGCGGCGAGATCGACGTGTGGGTGCAGGCGTACGACCCCGGACGGTTCACGGAGGCGGGGCGCTTTGCGGAGATCGCGGCGGCCGGCGGGCGTGCGGCGGAGGTCACGCTGCTCGAGGGCGCGCGGCCCGGCGCGAAGCTGCTGGTGGAGGCCGACGGAGCACGGTCCGGGTCGCTCGGCGCACCCGAGCTCGACGACGCGGCGGTCGCGGCGGCGAACGAGCTGATCTGGGAGGAGCGATCCGAGCGGCGCGGCGCGTTGTTCATCGACGTGGTCGGACCCGCGCCGCGGCTGATCATGTTCGGCGCGGTCGATATCGCCGCGTCGCTGTGCTCGCTCGCCCGCGCCGCCGGCTGGCGGCCGTACGTGGTCGACCCGCGCGCGAGGTTTGCGACGCGTGAGCGCTTCCCCGAGGCCGAGGAGGTGATCGCGTGCTGGCCGGAGGAGGCGTTCGCGCGGCTCGGCGGGATCGATCGGGCGACCTCGATCGCGGTGCTCACCCATGACCCAAAGCTCGATGACGCTGCGCTGCTGGTGGCGCTCCGCTCACCGGCTCGGTTCATCGGCGCGATGGGCTCGCGCCGGGCGCAGGCGGCCCGGCGAGAACGGCTGCTGGCGGCAGGTGTCTCCGAGGAGGAGCTCGGGCGGCTGTCGGCGCCGCTCGGGCTCGACCTCGGCGCGATCGAGCGCGAGGAGACCGCGCTATCGATCATGGCCGAGCTGGTCGCGTCCCGGCATGGGCGCGAGGGCGGCCGGCTCGCCACGCTGAGCGGACGGATCCACGAGGTGCCCGCGTGACGTCAGGGGTGGTGCTGGCGGCGGGCGCCGGCACTCGCTTCGGCGGGCCTGGCGCCTCGAAGCTGCTCGCCGAGCTCGACGGACGGCCGCTGCTGGAGCACGCGCTGCGGGCGCAGTGCGCAGTGCAGGCGATCGAGCGTGTGGTGGTCGTGCTCGGATTCGAGGCTGACGCGGTGCGCGCGCGCGTGGAGTTCGGTCGTGCCGAGCCGGTCGTGTGTCGCGATTGGGACCGGGGGTTGGCGGCCTCGCTGCGCTGCGGCGTGCGCGCGCTGGCGGGCTCAGAGCGAGTGATCGTGACGCTCGGCGACGAGCCGCTGCTGACCGCGGCGGTGCTCGAGCGGTTCGTCGATCAGCCCGGCGGCGCGCGGGCCGTGTATCGCGGCCGTCCCGGGCACCCGGTGGTGCTCGGCAGCACGGAGCTGAGGGCCATCGCGGCGCTGTCGGGCGATCGCGGCGCGCGCGAGTTGCTGCCCGACGGGCCACGGATCGAGTGCTCCGACCTCTGCTCTGGTCGGGACGTGGACACAGCCCAGGACCTCGAGGAGGTGCGCAGTGAAGCTCGAGCAATCGTTTGAGGTGCAGGCACCGCTCGAGCGGGTCTGGAGCGCGCTGGTCGACATCGAGCGGGTGGCACCATATCTGCCCGGTGCGACGCTCACGGAGCGCAACGACGACGGCAGCTACAACGGCACGTTCACGATCAAGATCGGGCCGACCACCGCCTCGTATGCGGGCAAGCTCGAGATGACCGAGCTGGACGAGGCAGCCCATCGCGCGACGATGAGCGCGCACGGGAACGACAAGCGCGGCCAGGGCGGCGCGAAGGCGACGATCGTCTCGACGCTGTCCTCGGTCGACGGCGGCGCCACGCGTGTCGAGTTGATCACCGACTACCACATCACGGGTCGGCTGGCCCGGTTCGGGCGCGGCGGCATGATCGTGGACATCTCTGAGCGGCTGCTGCGCGAATTCGCCCAGAGGCTGCAGGCGTCGCTGGCGGAGGAGCCGTCTACCCCGGCGGCCGCGGCGGAGTCCGAGGACGCCGCCGCGGAGCCCGCGGAGCCGCCTGCGCAGCCGCCCCTACCACGCTCCGAGCCGCTCGAAGCTGGGCCGCTCGTCTCCTCGGTGCTGCTCGAGCGCGTCAGGCGCGATCCGTTTCCGCTGCTCGCCGCGGTCGCTTTGCTTCTCCTCCTCGTCCGACGCGGACGACGCCGCCGATGACCGGTCAGGCCCTCAAAGCCCGCCATTTCCTCACCCTTCACCGCCCCGGGCAGCCGCTGCTGATCCCGAATCCCTGGGACGCGGGGTCCGCGAAGCTCCTCGCCTCGCTCGGCTTCGAGGCGCTGGCCACGACCAGCAGCGGCTTTGCCGCGACGCTTGGCCGCCTCGACTACGCCGTCAGCCGCGAGGAGGCAATCGGCCACGCGCGGACGATCGTCGAGGCGGTCGCGCTTCCTGTGTCCGCGGACCTCGAGAACTGCTTCGCCGACGAGCCCGAGGGCGTGGCGGAGACGATCAGACGCGCGCTCGACGCGGGGCTTGCCGGCTGCTCGATCGAGGACTACAGCGGTGACCAGCGCACGCCGATCTACGAGCTCGAGCGCGCGCGAGAGCGGGTCGCCGCCGCCGCCGAGGCCGCACACGCGGGCGACGTTCAGCTCGTCCTCACCGCCCGCGCCGAAAACCACCTTCGCGACAGACCCGACCTGCGCGACACGATCGCGCGGCTCAAGGCCTACGCCGAAGCGGGCGCCGACGTCCTGTATGCGCCGGGACTCGCCAGCGCGCAGGACATCCGCGCGGTCGTCGAGTCGGTCCAGCGCCCGGTCAACGTGCTCGCCCGGCCGGGCGCGCCGACCGTATCCGAGCTGGCCGAGCTTGGCGTCAGCCGCATCTCGGTCGGCGGCTCGTTCGCGTTCGATGCAATGGCGGCGCTGGTCGACGCCGCCACCGAGCTGCGCGATCACGGGACCTATGGATTCGCACAGCGCGCGGCACGGGGCGTCAAGGCCGCGCGTGAGGCGTTCGCTTAGGCCGGCGTCACTTCCCCGCCCAGATCCGGTCGAGCAGACTCATCATCGCAGGCGAGGTCTCGCCGTTGCCGGGGCAGCAGGTCGGGCCGTTCACGGCGCTGATTCCGATCTCCAGGTGAGGGCCGGTCGAGATCCCGACAATGCCGCAGCCCACCTCGGCGATCGGTTGGCCGGCGCGCACGGCGGTGCCGACCGGAACCAGATCGGGGGCTGCGTGACCGTAATAGATGTAGCGGCCGTTCAGCGGCCCTCCGATCACGCGTAGGACGGGCGCGTACGGGCCGAACCCGGAGATTCCCTCCTGCACGATCACGCCGTTGGTGACCGCCACCTCGACCGCCGCCGGACCGCACGCGGCGCCGACCGTGGAGATGTCCACGCCCTGGTCGGGCGACCACGTGCTGGGCGGCTCGACCACCGACCGCGGCTGGATCGGGAACACGAACCCCTGCCCGCTCGACAGCGAGTTCAGCTCCTGGACGATCTTCTGCTCCTCGACCAGCTCGCGCTTGATCTCCGCGAGCGACGGCGGACGCGCGTTTGGATCGCCGATCGGCTCGCCGCCCGCGCTCGCCGCCGCGGGCGCGTCGCCGGCGCTCGGCTCCACCGCCTGCGGATGAGCCTGAAGCCCCATCGCGGCGAGACCCTGCTGGTTATCGCTGACGCGGCGGACGGTCGTTTGCGGCGCGCTCGAGCCGCACCCAACCAGCGCTAGCGCGAGCAACGCGCCGCACAAAAGCTTGATCGTGCGCGACCTCATGCCAGGAGTTCACCACTTTTCAGGCCGCGGCACGCAACTTCACGAGCGGCGGTCGCTGCACCGGATGGCTCTCGAGCGCTCGCGGCCCGTCCGCACCGAGCGTCAACAGCGTTTCGGGAACCGAGGCGATCAGACGTCCTTCGCTGCGCAGCCGGGCCGCCACCGCCTGGAGCACCGCGTACGCCATCGGCCCGAGCTCGCGCAGCGGCTGGTGCGCGTTCTGGCGGACGTCGAGGTCGACCTGGGCAATCGCGTCGAGCCCAGCCACGCGGTGGGCGTCGAGCAGCAGCGCGATGTCGACCCCGTAGCCGGTCATAAACGGAAGCCGCTCGAGCAGGTCGCGCCGAGCGGCGATCTCACCAGCCAGCGGCTGCTCGACCGCGCCGAGCTCGGGATAGAACATGTTCAGCAGCGGCCTCGCGGTGAGCTCGGTCACGCGGCCGCCGCCCTCGGGCAGCGTCAGCTCGCCGACGCGGAACGGTCGGCGATAGAACCCCTTGACGAACGCGATCCGCTCGTCGCACAGCAAGGGACCGAGCAGCCCGCAGATGTAGTGGCTTCCGAATTGCTCGGAGTCGGCGTCGAGAAAGCACACCAGCTCTCCCTTCAGCAGCGGCAGCGACCGCCACATCGCGTCGCCCTTGCCGAGCACCGGGCCGAGCGCGGGCATCAGCTGCTGTTGATCGTGAACCTCGGCCCCGTAATCGAGCGCGATCTGACCCGTGCGGTCGCTCGACGCGTCAACGACCACGATCTGATCGACCAGGCCCGTCTCGCGCAGCGGCGCGAGCTGCTCGAGGATCGGCCCGATCGTGCGCTCCTCGTTGCGTGCGGGCAGGCAGACGGAGACCGAGCGGTGCGCGAGGTGCTCCAGCCGCCGCACCGGGAACGCAGAGTGGGGGAAGGTATTGGTGCGGTACCAGGCCCGTGCGCGGCTCGACATCTGAGCTAGAGGATGCCAGGGGCGCGCGTGCGGGCGCCTAGACCCGCTGCAGCCTCGCGGCGAACGCGCTCAGCTTCGCGGGATCGCGCAGCGGACGGCCGTGCCCGAAGCACACCAGCCTCGGCTCGAGCGCCGCCAGCCGCCGCATCGATTCGCGGTTGCGAGCGGGGTCGGGAGTGAAGAACCACTTCGGCTCGTGCAGACCCGGCAGGCCGGTCAGCGTGTCGATGTTCGTGAACACGTCGCCGCAGATCAGCGTCCGGTCGGCCTCGCGCCAGTAGCTGACATGTCCGGCGGAGTGACCCGGCGTGTCGAGCACGGTGAAGCCGGCGACCTCGTCGCCCTCGCGCAGCCGTCGGGCGACCGGATGCGCCGGGCCGGGGAACGCCATTCCGATCACCTTGTTGATCGGGTGCTGCGGCTGGCGCTCCATGATCCGGCCGTCCTCCACGGCATCGGCGTCGAGCGCGCCGCACCACAATGGGATGCCGAGCGTCTCGCAGACCTCATGGCTCGCGCCCTGATGGTCTGGGTGCGCGTGGGTCAGGGCGTGCGCGGTCACCTGGCCGCCCTTCAGCTGGCGCAGGATGCGGCCCCCCGCGTGACGCGTCGCCGCATCGACGAGGACGTCGCCAACCAGGTACACGTTGATCGCGTACGGTGGCCAGCCGGCGAGCAGGTAGAAATCGTTCGCCAGCTGCTTCATCTCACGGGCGCGCGGTCTGGAGCCGGTTGACACTGCGCTGGGCCCAGGGCTTCTCACCGAACCGTTCGCGAAGCGCCGCGATCACCGCGTCGAGGTCGTAGGCGACGCGCCGCTGGTGCACCGATCCGTCGTCGCGGACGAGCGCGTACGCCGCGCGCCGATCGCCGTCGAGCGGCAGGCCGACGCTCCCAGGATTGACCAGGTCGATCTCGCGCGGGCCGCGACGGCTGAACGCGAGGTGAGTGTGGCCGAACACGACCCGCCGCTCGCCCACGTCCGCCAGCAGCTCATCGTCCTCGTCGGAGCGCTCGGGCATGAACGAGCGCAGGTCCGAGATCGGCGACGCGTGGCAATAGCGGACGCCGTCGAGCACCAGCTGCTCATCGAGCGCGTCGAGCTCCTCTATCACACGCTCTCCCAGCGCCGCGCGGCAATCGGAGATCGCCTCCTGGACGAGCTCATCGTCGGGGGCCTCGTCGGGATGTGCGCTCCAGCGGTCGACGTTGCCCCGGATCCAGCTGACCTCGCCAAGCCCGCGCAGGGTCCTGACCGTCTCGGCGGCGAACGGTCCGAACAGCGCGTAATCCCCGCCCAGCAGGAACCGCTGCGCCCCCGCGCCGCGGGCGTCGGCGAGCACCGCTTCGAGCGCCGGCAGGTTGCCGTGGATGTCGTAGAGCAGCGCAAGCACGCGCGGGCAGTAATAGCATCGTCCGCGTGGAGGTGACGGTCCCTCGCTCACGCTCCGCTATGCGGGCTCGGACGACGCAACCGTGCTGCGGCACTGGCATCGGCACGCCGCCCGAGGCATTCGCGGTGAGCGTCGCCCGCGCCGTCTCGGGCCGCTAGCTGCGGCGCTGCTCCCAGCTGAAGCCACGCACCGCGAGCGCGACCCCGAGTAGCGCCCATGCCGCGACCACGCCCAGCGCCGTGATGTTGGCGCCGAGTGAGGTGCCCTTGACCATCGCCCCCGAGAGCCCGTCGATCAGGTGCTTGAGCGGCAGCGCCTGTGCGATTCCGCGGATGAAACCCGGGACGCGGTTGACGTCGTAGAACACGCCCGAGATGAAGATCACCGGCAGGAAGATGGCGTTCACGTAAGCGGGAGCCGAGTCGAAGTTAGGGATCGCGTGCGACAGAGCCACCCCCAGCGACGCGAAGCAGATCACGCCCGCCGTCACGAACACGACCAGCTCGCCGATGTCGCGCGGCCAGCCGGTGCCGAAGAACACCCGGCCCGCGACCGTGATGATCACGATCTGAAGCGCGGTGTTCGTGACCGCGTTGCCAGCGATCCCCATCAGGTAGGAGATTCCGGGCATCGGCGTGCCCCTGATTCGCTTGAGCACCCCCTGTTCGCGCAGGAACGTCACGTTGAACGCGAGCGCCGTGAAGGTCGTCGACATCACGCTCATGCCGGCGATCCCCGGGACGATCACGTTGAGGTCGTGCTGGTTGCCGTGCAGGATCGCGCCGAAGAAACCCAGGAACAGCAGCGGCAGCAGGAAGTTGAAGAACGCGGCGCTGGGATTACGCCAGAACAGCCGGCGCTCGAGGCGGTACTGGCGCCAGGCGAGCGTCACCACGTCAGTCATCGTCGACCCCCTCGGAGGTCAGCTCGAGATAGACATCCTCCAGCGACGGCCGCGACACGGTCAGGCCCTCCAGCCGCTCTCCGCGCGCCAGCGCCTCGCCGGTGAGCTGATGTAGCAGCGTCGTCGGATCGTCCGTCTCGCGCTCGATCAGGCCGCCGTCGCCGTTTCGGTACGCGACACGGTACAGACCGCCGTTGGCGCCGAGCGCATGTGGCGCCCCGCAGGTGAGGATCCGACCATCTTTGATGATCGCGACACGGTCAGCCAGCGCCTGCGCCTCGTCGAGGTAGTGCGTGGTCAAGAGCACAGTCTTGCCAAGCTCCTTGAGCGAGCGGATCGTCTCCCACGCGTTGCGCCGCGCGGCCGGATCGAAGCCGGTGGTGGGCTCGTCGAGGAAGATCAGCTCCGGATCGCCGACCAGCGCCAGCGCCAGGTCCAGGCGTCGCAGCTGGCCGCCGGAGAGCGTTCGTGCCATCGACTGTTCCTTTCCCTCCAGGCCGGTCAGCGCGATCACCTCGTCGATGTCGCGCGCACGTGGATACATCGACGCGAAGTGGGCGAGTGCCTCGCGGACGCGGATGTGGCGGTACAGCCCGGTGCTCTGCAGCACGATCCCGACGCGCGAGCGCAGCGCGCGCGGCCGCTCACCGGGGTCGTAGCCGAGCACGCTGACCTCGCCGTCGCTGCGTTGGCGGTATCCCTCCAGGATCTCCACGGTCGTCGTCTTGCCGGCGCCATTGGGTCCGAGCAGGCCGAACACCTCTCCGCGATAGACCTCGAAGTCGATGCCGCGCACGGCCTGGAACTCGCCGTAGGACTTGCGCAGCGCGCGCACCAGGATCGCCGCATCGGGCATACAGCTGATGATGCCAACCGTCCGCCGTCCATCCGAGCGTCGATACTTGGTCGGCCTTGAAACGGGTCCTCGCGCTTCCGGCCTACCGGCGCCTGCTCACGGCCTACACGCTCAACGAGCTCGCGTGGTGGGTGGCGTCCGTCTCGCTGGCGTTTCTCATTTATCACCGCACCGGCAGCGCGATCGGCGCCGCCGCGTTCTTCCTGTGTGCGCTGTTCGTGCCGGGGCTGCTCTCGCCGATCGTGGTCGCGCGGCTCGACCAGTACGCGGTGAGGGTGTCGCTACCGCTGCTCTACGGCCTGCAGGTGCTCACCTACCTGGCGCTGGCGGCGGTCGCGTCGAGCTTCAGCCTCGCGCCGATGCTCGTGGTCGTCCTGCTCGACGGGATCCTCGCCCAGAGCGCCCGGCCCCTGGCGCGCGCGGCCACCGTCGCGGTGACCTCGCCCGCGGGGCTGCTGCGCGAGGGCAACGCCCTCACCAACCAGGCGTTCTCGATCTGCTACATGGCTGGGCCCGCTTTAGCCGGCGTGGTGGTCGCCGAGAGCAGCGCGAGCATCGCGTTGCTGGTCAACAGCGGGCTGTTCGCGGGGATCGCGCTGACGCTACTGAGCGCTCGGAGCCTCCCGCAGGCGGTCCACGACCCGGTGCCGACCGCGGGACGGGTGCGCAGGGCGCTGCGGCATGCGGCTGAGCACCCGGCGGTTCGAACGCTGCTGACGCTCCAGGCGGTCGCGCTGCTGTTCTTCACGATCTCGATCCCGGTCGAGGTCGTGCTGGTCCAACATTCACTGCACCTCGGCAACGCCAGCTACGGGGGACTCCTGTCCGCCTGGGGCGGCGGCGCCGTGGTCGGCGGCATCCTGTATCTGCGGTGGCGCCGGATCGCCACCCGCAGCCTGATCGTGCTGAGCACCGCCGCGTTGGGGGTGGGGTTCGGGCTGATGGCGGGCGCTCCGTCGCTGGTGCTGGCGCTCGTTGGCGCCGCGCTCGGCGGTGCGGGCAATGGCGTCGAGGCGGTCGCAGTCCGGACCGCGATCCAGGAGCTGGTGGAGCAGCGATGGATGGCGATGATCATGAGCCTCAACGAGTCGGTGTTCCAGATCGTCCCGGGGGCCGGGATCGTGATCGGCGGCGCGATCGCTGCGCTCACCGGCCCGCGCGTGGCGCTGGCGGTCGCCGCAGCCGGCGCCCTCGCGGTCGCGGGCGGCGCCTGGCTGGCGCTGCGCGATCAGGCGTTTGTCCAGTCGGCCGGCTCTCGCCCGCAAGGTCAGCCGACTTCTCCGCTGCCCCGGGCCGCCGGTGATCCCGTGCCCCGGCGGCGGCACGTTTCCGACTCCAGGGCCAGACAGTAGAGTCCGCCCCCGGGGACCCTGCAAGTGCGGCGCGCCTGCATCGATATCGGCTCGAACACCACCCGGCTGCTGGTCGCCGAATGTGACCCCGGACAGCTGCGGGAGGTTCACCAGGAACGGCACTTCACGCGCATCGGCCGCGGGCTGAAGGACGGCGTGATCGCGCCCGCGAAGATCGACGAGGTCGCGGGCGTCGTCTCCGAGCAGCTGCGCGTGGCCCGCGATCTCGGCTGCGTGCAGGTGCTGGGGGTGGCGACCGCGGCGATCCGCCGGGCCAGCAACCGCGCGGAGCTGATCGAAGCGATCTCGCGCTCCTGCGACCTGGAGGTCAACGTCCTGTCAGGCGAGGAGGAAGCGCGGCTCGCGTTCGTCGGCGCCGCCGGCACCCTCGGTCACGACCCCGGCGGCCTGCTCGGCGTCGTCGACGTTGGCGGCGGATCCTCGGAGCTGGTGGTGGGAACCGCGCCCGGGACCGTTACCTGGTGCGCGTCGTTCGGGATCGGCTCCGGGGATCTCGCGGACGGCTGTTTTCGCTCCGATCCGCCCTCGAGCGAGGAGCTGACGCGGGCTCGGCGGGTGGTCGCCGGCGCGGTCGACGCGCTCGAGGTCCCGCATCCGCGCGAGGCGGTCGCGGTGGGGGGCAGCGCTGCGTCGCTGCGGCGCCTGGCCGGCCCGCTGCTGGATGCCGAGGCGTTCGCCCGGTCGCTGGGGCTGCTGGCCAGCGAGCGCGCGGCGACGATCGCGCGGCGATTCGCGCTCGAGTTCGAGCGGGTGCGGCTGCTGCCGGCGGGTCTGCTGATCCTGCAGGCCGCCTCGGAGAAGTTCGGTTCCGCGCTTCAGATCGGCCAAGGGGGCCTGCGGGAGGGTGTGCTGCTGGAGGCCGCCGGTGGCTAGCGTTCCCGACCCGATTCCGGTGCGGGAGGCGCTCGCCGGGGTTCGCGTCAGCGCACCCACGCGCGGTAACCGGCCGCTCGAGAGCCTGCTGGAGGCGGTCAACCGCGACGAACAGGTCAAGGCGTGGTGGCACGTTTCGGCGGTCAACGCCACGCGGCGTTTGGGGATGAGCGACCACAGCTGGGTGCACATCCAGATCGTGCTGAACATCGCCTTGCGCCTCGCGCGGCTGCTGTTCCGCCGCGGGGTGACGCCGAGCGTGGTGGCGGACTTCGCCCTCAGCGAGCGTGACGCCGAGGTCGTGATCGCCGCCGGGTGCCTGTTCCACTGCGTGGGCATGTCGATCCACCGCGACGACCACGAGCGCTACAGCCTGTTCCTCACCGCCGACAAGCTCCCGTCGCTGCTCGCCGACGCATACGAGGAGCCCGAGCGCTCGATCATCGTCGCCGAGGCGCTCCACGCGATCATCGGCCACCGGCGCAAGGGCGCGCCGTTCACGATCGAGGCGGGCATCGTGCGGGTCGCCGACGCGCTCGACATGGCGCGCGGGCGCTCGCGGATCCCGTTCGAGGCGGGGCACCAGAACATCCACTCGCTGTCGGCCTACTCGATCGAGCAGGTCAAGATCGGCGCCGGGCGCGACCGGGCTGTGCGCGTAGAGATCGCGATGTCCAATTCAGCCGGGATCTTCCAGGTCGACGAGCTCCTTGCCACCAAGTTGCGGGGCTCCGGGCTCGAGCAGCACATCGAGGTGATCGCCCGGATCGATGCCGAGCACGAGCAGCGGCTGCTGCCCGTGTTCAGGATCTGAGAAGCTGCCAGCGGGCCGGGCGGCGCGCGGCGCGGATCGGAGGCGTACCTTCCCTTTCATGAGCGCCGAGCTTGCCAAGCGTCGCCGGCAGTTTGCGTTTCGCCTCACCGTGGTCGCGCTCGTGTGGTCGATCGGGCTGGTGCTGGCCGCGGTGCTGGTCCCGGCCTACGGCGGCCACACAGTCAGTTCCGGCGACGGGCTGACGATCAGCAAGGTGACGCTGGTCGTCGACAAGGGCGGCTGGGTGCTGATCCCGGTGGCGTTGCCGGCGCTGATCTGCGTGGTGGTGGCGTTTGCGCTGCGGCGCAGGTACCGCGCCGACGGTCCCGCCAGCACAATGCTGGCGTGGGCGGCGATCGCGCTGCTGACAGCGCTGACGGCGTATCTGATCCTGTCGGTGGGCGCCTACCTGGTGCCGGTTGTGATCCTGCTCGCCGCCGCCGCGAGGCTGACGCCGTCGCCGGCCCAGGTCCGAGCCGAATCGGCCACTACGCGCCGCGGCTCTCGCGGATCACCCGCAGCTCCTGCGCACGGCTGACGAGTCCGCACGAGTCGGTCGCCGGTGGGTGGCTGGCGTTGCCGATCTTGACGCCGGCGCGGTAGCCGCTGATCCGGCCGCGCGCGTCCACGATCGTCAGCACCGCGTCGTACCAGCCGCGGCGCCTATAGGTGTGCGAGACACGCATGCCGCTGGCGTGGGTGCCGTCACCGAAGTCCCAGTAGTAGCGCAGCTTGCCGCCGCCGCGACTGACCGAGCCGCTGGCGTCGAACTGCACCGGGTGGCCGGGGGCGACCTTCGTTGGCAGCGCCTCGAAGTACGCGATCGGCGCCGCGGTCCGCGTCACCGAGCCCGTGTACTCGGGCCGCGCCAGCAGGTACAGGGTCCACGTCGCCGGCAGCTCCAGCGCGCGCCGCAGCGCCTCGGTGACCGTGGAGGGGTTCGCGACGCCGTCCGCCAGGAAATTCAGGTGGGCGAGGTTGTCCTCCGGCGTGTCGTAGCCCGCCTGCTGCATGAACAGGCCTGCGTTGCCCAGCGGCGACAGCGGGGTGTTGCCGACGACGTCCTCCTTGCTGTTGGAGTCGTAGGCGCCGAGCACGCCGTAGCCGGGAATCCCGAGCGCGATGAACGGAACCTGGTCCGTGCGGCCGAGCGTGTCATCCTGGACGGGCGAGTAGCGCGCGATGTCGCCGATCCCATAGGCGCTCACGACGCGCCCATGTTCCTGGGGGTTGTCGAGCCGGAGCTTGTAGCCATATTTGGCGCCGAGCACCTCGAAGGCCTCATCCACAGCGGCCGCCAGCGCCTTGCGGAAATGACGGATCGCCGGCAGGTTGCGCGCGATCGCCGGTGGCGGCGGCGTCGGCGCACCGTTGCTCGTGTAGATCGAGAAGTTCTTGATCGGCGAGGCGTTGATGTTCGTGTACCAGGGGCCCGGCGTCCACGTGCTGCTGGTCGTGCCCTCCGGATAGGCCGGGTACTCGAGCCCGTTCTGGTCCATGTTCGCGACCAGCACGTACTTGCCCTGCGGTCCGGGCGGGATCAGGTTTCCGGCGTAGTACTGCGAGCCCTCGAGCCCCACCTCCTCGGCGTCGAACAGCGCCACCTTGATCGTGCGCTTCGGCCACGCGTTGTGCGCATCCCACCAGCGCGTGAGCGCCTGGAGCTCGCCCATCCCCATCGTCACGCCGCTCGTGTCGTCGTACGTCGAGCCGTTGCCGCTGTTCAGGACCTCGGTCGAGTCCGGGTGACCGGCGACCAGCGTCACCTGGCCGGGGCACGCCTGGCCGGGGATCGTCGCCACCCGCACGTCGCCCTTGTAGGGCGTGTTCGGGCCGCCGAACACGTTGGGCTGGAAGAGGTGGTCTGAGATGTTGATCGCGGGGGCGAACGTCGGCCCCATCACGCTGCGCGAGGTCATCTGCAGTTTCCAGTGCAGGAAGAACTCCTGCCAGCCGTTGATATACGGCGGCAGGTTGCCGTCCTTGGGGTTGAGATCGCCGGGCGGGCCGTCGAAGCCGCTGTAGCGCATGAGGTAGTGCGAGGACATGTACGCCAGCTGGGTGCCGATGTAGTTCATGTCGGGCGCGGGCAATCCGGCGCCGAGGGCCCGGGCGGTGGATTCGGTGGAGCCATTGGCGCCGGCGGGTAGTGCCGACCACGCCACGGCCGCCACGACCCCGGCGAGAAGCGCAACACGGATCGATCTCATGGCCGCTGAAACGACGACGCGCTCAGAAACTTGCTTCGTCAGCGCGGACGGCAGCGGCCGCCGCCGCGGCCTCTCGCCCCTACCAGTGCACGCCGCGCATCAGATGCGCCAAAGCCACCTGCTCGGTGGACGCGCGCTCCTCAACGTTCTTCTCGCCGCGCGCCGCGGCCGAGTCCGGGAACACCTTGTAGGCGGTTGAGAGGATCTGGTCGACGGCCTTTGGAAACAGCGCGTACGCGACCTCGCCGAACGTGCCCAGCCGGGTGTTGATCTGCTTCGGCTTGGCGCGAATCGCCTCGCAGATCAGGTCGGCAGCCTCGTCCGGTGAAATCGTCGGGAAGCTGTCGTAGATCTTCGTGGGGGCGATCATCGGGGTGCGCACGAGCGGCATGTGGATCGTCGTGAAGTGGACGTTGTCGCCGATCGTCTCCGAGCCGACGACCCGCGTCCAGGCATCGAGCGCCGCCTTCGAGGCCACGTATGCGGAGAACCGCGGCGGGTTGGTCTGCACCCCGATCGAGGAGATGTTTATGACGTGACCCGACTTGCGCTCGCGCATGTGTGGCAGCAGCCCCATGATCAGCTTGATAGCGCCCAGGTAATTGAGCTTGATCGTCCGGTCGAAGTCGTGGAAGCGGTCGTATGAGAGGGCGATCGAGCGGCGGATCGAACGACCGGCGTTGTTGACGAGAACGTCGACCGCGGGATGGTCCGCGAGCACGCGCTGGCAAAGTTCTTCAACCGAATCTGGATCTGAGATGTCGGCTGAGTAGCAGTATGCGGTCGCGCCCATGTCCTCGATCTGCTGGCGCGTCTCCTCGAGCTTGTCGATGCTCCGCGCGACGAGGATCGGGATCCCGCCGGCGCGTGCGATCTTGAATGCGGCGGCCTTGCCGATCCCGCTCGAGGCGCCGGTGATCAGCACGGTCTTGCCGTTGACCGCACCCTCGAAGCTGCGGTCCTTGAACAGGTCCGGGTCGAGGTTGCGCTCCCAGTAGTCCCACAACTTGGCCGCGTAGCTGTCCAGCGGTGGCACCGCGATACCGCTGCCCTCGAGCGCCCGCTCGGTGTCGCGGGTGTCGAACTCGGCGGTCAGCCCGATGTACTCGAGCACCTCCTCGGGGATCCCGAAGTCAGCCAGGAGCGCGCGGCGAACGCCGCGCGCCGCGGGCAGCTGCATCAGCATGCCGAGCGTCCCCTTGGGCAGCGCCTGCAGCAGCTTCATGTCGATCCGCATCGACAGCTGTGGCGCGTGAGCCGCGCGTGCGAACGCGTTCAGCACGTCCCCCGACCGCTGCGGCTTCGGGTTGCAGAGGTGGAACGCTTGGCCGTCGAGCCCGGGCTGGTGGGCGATCTCGTCGAGCGCTCCGGCGACATAGTCGACCGGGACGATGTTCGTCTTGCCGAACTCCGGACCGATCAGCGGAAACCAGCCGGGCAGGTAGTGCCTGGCCATCTTGATCGCGGTGAAGAAGTAGTAGGGCCCATCGATCTTGTCCATCTCGCCGGTCTCGGAGTGGCCGACGACGATCGCGGGGCGGTACACGCGCCACGGGACCCGCGTCTGCGAGCGCGCGATCTTCTCGGACTCGAACTTCGTGCGGTGGTAGGGGTGATCGAGCTTCTGGCCCTCGTCGAACATGTCCTCTCGGAATAGGCCTCGGTAAAGCCCGGCCACGGCGATCGAGCTGACGTGCTGAAAACACCCCGCCTGGAGCGTGTTTGCCAGCTCTACCGCGTGGCGCGTCCCCTCGACGTTCGCGATCCGGTTGGCCTCCTCGTCGGCGGTCATGTCGTAGACCGCCGCGAGGTGAAAGAAGTGATCGATGTGGCCGGTCAGCTCCGCGACGGCGTCCTCGGCGACGCCGAGCCGCGGCTTCCCGAGGTCGCCCACGACGGGGCGGACGCGACCGACGGCGGCCGGCCCCCACCGCTCGATCAGGGCGTTCAGCCGCTCCATCGACTGGGCGCGGACGAGCACATGGATGTCACCCTCGCGTTCCAGCAGCCGCTGCACGAGGTGGCGCCCGATGAAACCCGTGGCGCCGGTGACGAAGTAGGTCATTGAGCGAGCGGGCTTACCAGCCGCCGCGCCAATCGGCGCTCGCCGCACGACGCTTGGCGGCGTCCATCCGCGCGTGCTTGCGCTTGTCCAGGCGCCATTGGATCAGCGAAAAGATGATGATCACGGTTGGAAAGAACGCGATCGTGATGAACATCGCGTTGGTGATCACCTGGTCATTGGTCTCGCCGTACCAGCCCTGTCCACCGTTGGCGGCGGCGAGCGCCGCCGGCGCGCCGGCCAGCAGCGCCATTATCGAGCCCGTGACGGCGGTCAGGATGACGGTGCGGAAGCGGCGCATCACGCGCCAAGCCTACCTCACCGAAACGGGCTCCGGTGTCCGTACTGCCTCGATCGCTGCCAACAGCAGCGGGTTGAACCGCTCGGGTCTGAGCGTGATCTCAAGGTGGTTGATCTGCGCCTCGAACACCTGCGCCCGGGCGGCTGCTGCGAGCTCGCGCTGCTTGTGCGGCGGGACGGCGTCGTCGTTTGCGGTGAGCACCACCGCCGCGGGCGCCCCGATCGACCCGAGCCACGGCCGCGAGTCGAAGCGGCCGAGCTCACGCCCGGCCTCGGCGATGTCTCGCGCGGAGTGACGCATCAGCTCCGACTGGAGCCAGGCGGTACGCCGGGATGGCCGGATCCCGGCCTGCATGAAGCCCACACGCCAGGTCCCGCGCGGCGCGATCGACAGCATCAGGCCGAACACGCCCATCATCCTGAACACCCTACGGGTCTGAGGATCCTGCCAGTGCTGGGCGGTCCCGCTCAACACCAGCCCGCTGACCACGTCGGGGTGGTCACGCGCGACGAGCTGGGCGATGGCGCCGCCCATCGAGTAGCCGACGACGACCGCCGGCGCGACCTCGAGCTCGCGCAGCGCGGCCGCGGCATCGGCCGCGCAGTCCACCAGCCGGAACGGCTCGAGCGGGCGCAGGCCGCGGCCGTGGCCGCGGTGGTCGATCGCGAGCACGCGGTAGCCCGCGTCGATCAGATCACCGTATGCGCCCCACCAGTTCAGGTCGGCGCTCGCGATCCAGCCGTGCAGGAGCATGACGACCGGTCTGTCGTCCGAGTTTGCGGGATCCGAGTCCCGCAGGAACAGCTCGCCGCGGCCGGATACGCGCAGGGTGCGAGCGGGCGGCATCTCGATCGGAGGCTCTGCCGGCCAGGCTGGGGCGCGCACCCTGGCGATGCTATCCGCAGAGTGGTACGTTCAATCGAAATGGGGGCGACGGCGACTGACGCACCCACTGCTCGGCGCCCGGCATCGTCGCGCAGACGCCTCAGCTCGCTTGGCCAGCGCCTGGGGCTGATCCCGGAGCCGGGCGGCGAGCACGTCTACCACGGCTTCATCTCCTATAGCCACGCCGCCGACGGCAAGCTTGCACCGGCGCTCCAACGCGGCCTGCAGCAGTTCGCCAAGCCCTGGTACCGGATTCGGGCCCTGCACGTGTTCCGCGATGAGGCGGCGCTGTCCGCCAACCCGGCCCTGTGGGAGTCCGTAAGGACAGCACTCGATGACTCCGAGCATTACATCCTGCTCGCCTCACCGCAGGCCGCGGCGTCCGAATGGGTCGGGCGCGAGGCGAGCTACTGGTGCGAGCACAAGTCCACGAGCACGATCCTGATCGCGCTCACGGCAGGGGAGCTGTCGTTCGGCGGCGACGGGGCAGCCCCTGGAGCGGACGCGCTGCCGCCCGTCCTACGCGCGGCCTTGCCCGATGAACCGCGATACATCGATCTGCGCTGGACCAGCGACTCCAGCGAGGTTTTGAACCTCAGCCACCCCCGATTTCGCGAAGCCGTCGCGGAGCTGGCGGCACCGCTGCACGGCAAGCCGAAGGAGGAGCTCTCCGGCGAGGAGGTTCGCCAGCACCGACGCACGGTGCGCGTCGCGCGCAGCGCCGCCGGGACGCTCGTGTCACTGCTCGCGGCAGCGGTGGTGGCCGCGCTGGTCGCCTACTCGCAGTATCAGACCGCGCAGTCTCGCTCGCTCGCCGCGCAGGCGACCGCGGATCTCGCGGTCGATCCGCAGCACAGCCTGTCGCTGGCGCTCCAGTCGACCCAGATCAATTCCGGCGGGCCGGGGGTGCAGGCGCTGCGGCTGGCGCTCGCTCAGGCACCGCTGCGGATGACGATCGACTCGGGCGCAGGGGACTCCACGCACGCCGCGTGGAACCCTGCGCTCGCTCAGATCGCGATCAGCGGCCCCGGCGACACGGTGCAGCTGTGGAACCCGATGAACGGCCGCGTGGAACGCGTGCTGCGCGGTCCGCCCGGGGCGACTCCGTCGCTGTTCACGAGCAACGGGCCGCTGCTGTACAGCGCCGACGGACGGTGGATCGCGTATGTCGACGGGGCCGGTTCCGTATCGGTTTGGAACGCCTTGACCGGGGCGGCGGCGCCCGTCGCAGGGCTCGCCTCGGCGATCGGCGGCGCCCGGATCAAGAACGAAACAGGGCTCGGCCAGCTGACGGCGACCTGGATGCCCCAGCAGGACGCGCTGCTCGTGTGGGGGCCGACGCTCGACCGCGTGCTCGCGTTCACGCCTGCCTCCGGAGCGGTGGCTTCGCTCGCCAACCTGCCCTCCGGCGCGGAAGCCGTGGTACCGAGCCGCGATGGGTCGCGGCTGTTCCTCGCGTATGACGCACCGAACAACGCTTCGCCCGGGGTCATTGTCGATCTGAGCACTCGGTCGTACACCCGATTTACGCCCTACGTCGCGATGAGCGGTCACGACGCCTGCTGGTCCGCGGACGACCGGACGATCATCACCTGGGATCCGTACAACGCCGGCGATCTTGTGCTTCGCAGCTGGAACGCGAGCACTGGCACCGAAACTCGAGCGCTTGCGCTCAACAACACCGTCAGCGCCGCCGCCTGCGGGGGCACCGCCAAGCAGCCGTGGCTCGCCACGGGCGACTACGGCGGTCAGGTCGTGCTGCGGATCAGCGGCGGCCTCGACTATGGACTGAACGGGCACGGCCAGTACATCACCGACTCAGCCCCCAGTGCGGACGGTGCCTATCTCGCGACGGCCAGCGACGACGGCACGGCACGGGTCTGGGATGGCGCCGAAGGCAATCTCATTCGTGTGCTCCCGGACGGCTCGCCCGTCAATTCGATCCGGTTCGCTCCCGGCTCGGGTCTCGCGCTGACGACCGATCAGCGCGGGCTGGTGAAGATCTGGGACACTGGCATCGGCCAGCCGTCGGCCTCGCTTGCAAGCGCCGGACCCGGGTACCAGTACCCGCTCGGCTTTGCCCGCGCCGGCAGTCTCGTGTACGGACTTCGGGCGACGCTCGCGCGGGGCTCGAACTCGCCCGCATCGGCCGACCTCGTCACCTGGAGCAGCACCACCGGTGCGGTCAACAGCCAGGTCTCGCTGCCGGCAGACATCGCGGCGGCAGGAGTCCCATGCGTGGGGGCGATGAAGTACGTCGAGTTCTGTGACCTGACGCCCCCGCCGAGCCTCGTCACGAACCTTCCCAGCCGAACTGTGCTGTCCCCGGTGAGTGTCGCGGTCGCCGTCAACTCGGACGCGACGCGGATCGCCTACGCCCAGCCGACCGGGGTGGCGGTGGTTGACGCCGCCGGTCACGTGGTGGCACGCATTGCGACCAACTCGCCGCCGACGGGCGTCGAGTTCGCGCGTGGGGTGGACGAGCTGCTGGTGATGACCAACAAGGCGCTGTGGGTCTGGACGCCGGGCACGGCTCGGCCGATCCAGATCCCACAGGCGAGACCGCCGATCGACGCGCAGCTGAGCGCGGATGGATCGACCGTGGCCGCCGCGCAGATCGGCGGCGTCATCGGCGTGTGGAGCGCCGTGACCGGTCGGGCGAAGGCCCTACTGCGCCCGTCAGCGAAGGTCAGAGCCCAATACTCGGGCCCGATCCCGATCCCGCTCCGAGTCGCGCTGAGCCCCGACGGCTCGACCGTCGCCGGCGGCACGCTCTGGCAGACGGTCTCGATCTGGAACGTGTCCAGCGGTCGCCTGATCGCGGTCAAAGCCGTGCAGACGCCGCGCGACTTCGAAATCGGCGGCTTCGGCGGCAGCGGTCCGTTTCCGATCGCCGAGCTCGCTTTCAACTCCGATGGTTCGCGCCTGCTCGCAGTCGACTTCCCGCAGATCGGAGCTGGCGACTTCCAGCCGCCGGGCGTCGCGACCGTGTTCAATCCGGCAACCGGCGCCGTGATCGCAGGGTTCCAATCGCCGGCGCGCGCGCTGCCCGCCGTTAACCCGGGCGCCGCTCTGAGCCCCGATGGCTCGTTTCTGTTCGCGGGACTTCTCGGCTTGTCGCCGACGCCGCCTGGCGGCGACCAGGCCGTCTACGAGGTGGCCGGCGAGAACACGCTCGCCCTCAACCTGCCGGGCGTGGGCCTGCCGCCGCTCTCGACCGTCTTCGACGCACCAGTGGCTGCGGAGCCATGGTCACCGGATGGTGTGGATCTGCTCGCCGGTCCAAAGGGCATCTACACGTGCGACGCATGCGGCTCGCTGGCGCAGTTGCAGGACGCGGCCGCGCGCCGCGCCGCGTGGCAGCAGCCACTGTCCGTGACGCACGACAACCCGTCGAGCAGCAATCCGTATCGCTGAACCCCCGCCGCCTACCATCGCTTAGCGATGGCGGTGATCATCGCATCGAATCTCGGCAAGGACATCGCGGGCCAGCCGCTGCTCCGCCGGGTGTCGTTCAAGCTCGAGCGCCGCGACCGGATGACGCTTTCCGGCCGCAACGGCGCCGGCAAGACGACGCTGCTGCGGATGCTGGCCGGCGAGTCCTCGGTCGACACCGGCGAGCTCGTGCTGGGCAAGGGCGTCAAGGTCGCGCTGCACGACCAGCGGCCTCCGCGCGAGCGGACGATCTCCCTGCGCGAGTACGTGCTCGGCGGTGCAAGCGAGCTGGTCGCGATCGAGCAGCGGCTCGTGGAGCTCGAGCAGGCGATGGCCGGTGGTGCGCACGACCAGGCCACGCTCAGCCGCTACGCGGACGCCCAGGCGCGCCTCGAGCACGCCGGCGGCTACCGCTGGCGCGAGCGGGCGCTCGAGACGCTTCGGGGCCTCGGCTTCGACGAGGACGCGGACCTCGAGCGCAACCTCAGCACGTTCTCAGGTGGCGAGCTGACGCGCGCGTCCCTGGGGCGGGCGCTCGTCGGCGATCCGGACCTGCTGCTGCTCGACGAGCCCACCAACCACCTCGACATCGAGTCGCTCGAGTGGCTCGAGCAGCACCTCGTCGCGCTCGATGCTGCGATCGTGCTGGTCGCCCACGATCGCTGGTTCCTCGAGGCCGTCGGCACCTCGGTGCTCGAGCTCGAAGGCGGAACCGGCCGGTTCTTCCCGGGCCGCTGGCACGCGTGGCGCAGGGAGAAGGCCGCGCGGGAGCTGGCGCTCGGGCGCGCGATTGAGCGCCAGCACGAGGAGATCGCGCGGCTCGAGCGGTTCGTGACGCGGTTTCGTGCCGGGACCCGCGCGAGACAGGCGCAGTCGCGCGCCAAGCGGCTGGCGAAGCTCGAGCGGATCGAGCGCGCTCCGGCGGACGGCGCGACGCTCCAGTTCGCGTTCAAGCCGCCGGAACGCAGCGGTCGGGTCGTGTTCGAGCTGACGGGCGCCTGGATCTCGGCGGGCGAGAAGCTGCTGCTGGGGGACGCAGAGCTGTGGCTGGAGCGCGGCGAGCACGTGTCGCTGGTCGGGCCGAACGGCTCCGGCAAAACGACCCTGATCGAGACGCTGGCGGGGCGCCGCGAGCTGCTCGACGGCAAGCTCAGCGTGGGCCACAACGTCAAGATCGGCTTCCTGTCCCAGCACGCCGAGGAGCTGCAGGCGGGCAATGCGCGAACCGTGCTGGAGGCAGTGCAGAAGGCAAGCGGCCTGACGCCGGCGAGGGCGCGGGCGCTCCTCGGCCAGTTCCTGTTCTCGGGCGATGACGCCGAGAAGCCGCTGGTCGACCTCTCGGGCGGGGAGCGCCGGAGGCTGTCGCTCGCGATCCTGGTCCAGTCAGGCGCGAACGTGCTGATCCTCGACGAGCCCACCAACCACCTCGACCTCGAAAGCCGCGAGGCGCTCGAGCAGGCGCTGCAGGCGTTCGCGGGTTCGCTGCTGCTCGTATCCCACGACCGGGCGCTGCTCGACGCGGTCGGGACGCGGACGATCGCGATCGAGGACTCCACCCTGCGCAGCTACCTGGGCGGGTGGGCGGAGTACGCGCGCGCCCGCGACGAGCGGGGTGCGGACCGGGAGCGTTCCGCAGAGTCGATCCGCAAGCCCGCGGTGAGGACTCGAACCCGGGCGAGCTCGGGCTGACCGGGCGTGCTTTGCGTTCTAGCTCTGCCTGCCGGAGCTGCCGGCGACGACCGGGTAGCAAAAGCGATAGCGCGCGTCTCGGCGCACGCTGCGGGCCGCGTGCGGCGGCGTGATCCGGAGATAACGGTAGGAGGGGCACGGGTGGCCGGGACTTGGGAAGTTCTCTCCCTCGAGCAATGCCGATGCCGTCTGACCGGGGGCGAGCGTGATTGTGGAGACCTGCCGAGCGCCGCCCAGATAACCGCGGAGCGTATGCCGTGCGCGTACCACGGTCCGGCCGTCCGCCGACAGACCCTCGACGTTGGGGTAGCCGCGCAGGTTGCACGTCCCGTCCTCGTTCCGGAACCTAATCGGGACGCCAATATGGCCCAGGCCGGCGCCGTATGGCCCCAGCGTGATGTGCAGGTGAGCGGTCGTGCATCTCGGGCTCTCTGAGCCGGCGCTAGAACCCGCCAAAGTCATGGCGGCGGCAGCGCACGCGAGCACCCCGATTCGTTTGATCCATTTCATGCGGCGCGCTCGCGCATCGTAGCCGAGTAACAGGAGGGTCTTGGGTTTCCTGAGCTATGGCGGCGCGCCCCCGGCCGGACTGCGCAACACTTCTGTAACACCCGATTCCGGGGCGACCGTCATCTTCCTGCCGCCTTGCCAAGGCATCGACGCCTACTGACAGCAATTGCGCTCTTGCTCGCCGCCGTCGGGACGGCGGTGGCTGCCACGGGCCCGGGCGGCGGCCGGATCGGGCCGTCGCTGCGGATCACCGGCAACGGCCGCCTGCTGCGCCCACCGGGGCGGCTGGTGACGCTCGGCCACTTCCCTACCGGCGGCGCGGTCACCCCCGACGGCCGCTTCTACTGGACCGTCTCGACCGGCCGCGCGCTCAACGACATCCGAATCGTGTCGGTACGGGGGTCGCGCCCACACGTCGTGCAGATCCTGCCGCTGCCGGGCGCCTCGGGCGGGATCGCGATCTCCCGCAGCCGGCCGGTGGCCTACGTCTCGGGCGTGGCCGATTCCAGCAACCGTGACGAGCAGCGCCCTCGGCTCCCAGGCCGCGGCGGCGACGTGATCCACATCTTCCGCTACGACCCGCGCACCGGCCGCGCGCATGAGACGGGCACGATCGCGGTGCCGCCCCCGTCGGGATCGCCGGCTGTGGAGAACTTCCCGCCCACTCCCACGACCCACATCGCCTGGCCCGACCGGCTGGCCATCTCTCCAGACGGCCGGACGCTGCTGGTCCCGCTCAATCTCGCCGACGCCGCCGCGATCATCAACACCAAGTCGCGTTCGGTCACCTACGTCAAGACCGGCCCGTTCCCGTACGGCGCAGCGATCCTGCGCGACAACCGCACCGGCCTGGTCTCCAACGAGGGCCCGGGCACGGTGTCGGTGATCGACCTGCGGGCGGGCAAGAAGCTGAAGGACATCCAGGTGGCGGCCAACCTCTCCCATCCGGAGGGGATCGCGCTCGACCCGCGCCGGCCGCGCGCCTATGTCGCGATCGCGAACGAGAGCCAGGTGGCGGTGGTCGACACCCGCAAGCTGACGCTGCTTAAGACGTGGTCCGTGGAACGGACCCGCGGAGGCGGCGAGTCTCCTGTCGCGCTGGCGGTCTCGCCAAACGGGGCGCGGCTGTTCGTCGCGGAGGCGGCGGCCGACGAGCTGGCGGTGTTCACGCTGCCCTCTGGCAGGCTGCTGGGCCGGATCCCGACCGCGGCCTACCCCGCCGATGTCCAGGTGACTGCCAAGCAGCTGCTGTGGATCGCAGGCAAGGGCTTCGGTGCCGGGGCCAACCCGAACGGACCCAACCCCTACATCGCGAGCGACAACAACCTGCTGCACCATCCCGGCACGGCGGTGCTCAGCTCCGGCCGTGCGGGGATCCTTCCGTTCCCAAGCGACCGGCAGGTCCGGATCTGGAACGCGATCGCCAGCCGGCAGGTGATCCCGATCAACTACGAGGCTCCTCCGCGCGGCACGCCGCTACGCGCGGGGGGACCGATCAAGCACGTGTTCTACATCGTCCGGGAGAACCGCACCTACGACCAGGTACTCGGCGACGACTCCCGCGGTGACGGGGATCCCCAGCTCACTCTGTTCGGCAAGCGAATCACGCCCAACATGCATGCGCTCGTGCGGCGCTTCCCGCTGCTGGATCACGTCTACGCCGACTCCGAGGCCTCGATCGACGGCCACTTCTGGACGAGCGCTGCCGCGGTCTCCGATTACGTTCAGAAGAACTGGGAGCAGAACTACGCCGGCCGCGGCCGGCCCTACGACTTCGGCGTGTACACGATCACGTGGCCGGGAACCGGCTTCATCTTCGATCAAGCACAGCGGCAGAACATCTCCTACTTCAACTTCGGGGAGGCGATCGCCGGCGACGTGCCGTTCCTCAACTCCGACGACAAGGACGCCACCCCACAGACCAACGCGCTCGTAGCCGAGAAGTTCGCGCACTCGGATCTGGGCGCCTCGGCGCTCGGGTACAGCTCCCAGTGCTATCCCAACGACGCCTCGATCGGGACCGATGCCATTGCCGGCGCGCTTCACATCAAGCGCGAGACGTTCGACTCGTCGCTGCCGCCGGGCGCCTCGCCGCAATCCGAGTCGCGTTTCTCGTGCTTTGACTCCAAGTTCAACAAGTGGCTGTCGTCGAACTCGGTGCCGAGCTTCGTTTACATGGTGCTGCCGTCGGACCACACCCAGGGCCTTTCCCCGGGGGCGCGCTCGCCGGACTCGATGGTCGCCGAGAACGACCTCGGGCTGGGGCAGATCGTTGACGCGATCTCGCACTCCAAGATCTGGATGTCGTCCGCGATCTTCGTGATCGAGGACGACTCCCAGGACGGCGCCGATCATGTCGACGCCCACCGCATGCCCGCCGCCGTGTTCAGTCCGTACGCCAAGGCCGGCGCCGTGATCCACACGCGCTACGACATGCTGTCGTTCATCCGCTCGATCGAGCTGATCCTCGGGATGAGACCGCTGAACCTGCTCGACGCGGCCGCCACCCCGATGTATGACGTGTTCAGCTCAAAGCCAGTGAACTCCGCTCCGTACAGCGCGCTGCCGGCGACCTACCCGCTGCTCGAGCGAAATCCCAACACCGCGTTCGACCGAGCCGTGTCCCGCGGGTACGACTGGACGCGCACCGACCAGGTTCCCCAGGATGTGTTCGACCGGGTCCTGTGGCTGGCCGCGCATGGCGCGCACTCACAACCGCCGCCGCCGGGGCCGAACGCGGTGCCAGGGCAGTGAGACGGATCTGCGCGCTGCTCGCGGTCGCGGTCGCAGTCGCGCTGGGCTGCGCTGGCACTGCCGCAGCCAGCCTGCCTCCGATTCGCCACGTGTTCATCATCATGCTCGAGAACAAGGGCTTCGACGAGACGTTCGGCCGCAATTCGCCGGCGCCGTACCTGGCGTGGACGCTGCCGCAGATGGGCGCCCTGATACCGAATTACTACGGGGTCACCCACCAGAGCAACGCGAACTACGTCGCGATGGTCAGCGGCCAGGGCGCCAACCCCGCCAACCAGGCCGATTGCCTTGACTACTTCAATTTGGTCCCTGGGACGATCGGCGCAGACGGCCAGGCGATGGGGACGGGCTGCGTGTTCCCGAGACCGGTCAAGACCGTCGCCGACCAGTTGAGCGCCGCCGGCGATACCTGGAAGGGCTACATGGAGGACATGGGCAACGCCAAGGGACAGCCGAAGGATTGCCGGCATCCGCCCATCAACTCCCCGGACAACACCCAGAAGGCACGCGTCGGTGACCAGTACGCCGCGCGGCACAACCCCTTCGTGTACTTCCACTCGCTGCTCGACAGCGGCGCTTGCGCCCGCGATGACGTGCCGCTCAGCCAGCTTCAGCACGACCTGCGCTCGGCTGCCAGCACCCCGAACTACGCGTTCATCACGCCGAACCTGTGCGACGACGGGCACGACGCACCGTGCGTCGACGGCCGCGCGGGCGGGCTGCGCAGCGTGGGCACGTTCCTGCGCAGATGGGTCCCGCTGATCCTGCGGGCCCCTGCCTACCGGCACGGCGGGCTGCTGCTGATCACCTTCGACGAAAGCGACGGCAGCGACGCGAGCGCCTGCTGCAACGAACCTCAGTTCCCGAACACGCCAAACAACGGAGGCGAATACCGGGGCCGCGGCGGCGGTCGAGTCGGAGCGGTGGCGCTGTCGCCCTACATCGACCCGGGGACGATCGACGAGACCGCGTACAACCACTTCTCGCTGCTGCGCAGCGTCGAGAACATCTTCGGGCTGCCGCACCTCGGGTTCGCGGCACAGTCCGGCCTCGTCGCGTTCGGCCCTGATCTGTTCACGTGTTACACCCCTCATACACCGCGCGCCCATCGTGGGCGGCTGCCCCTGCACTCCGAGATCAAGCTGGCGGTGATCGGAGAGGGCACCGCCGGGCGTCGGGTGCTCGACCTCAAGCTGTGGCATCTCGGGCGGGTCACGGTCCGGGTATTGCTGCGCGGACATCACTCGGCATCCACGATCGTCCGCGGCCGCTCGCTTGCCCCCTGCCAGCTGCTGCTGCAGCGGCTCCCCCGCGGTCACGGCACGGTGACCGTCAGCGCGCGTGCGTTCGGCGGTGTCGAACGGCGTACCCTTTCGTATTGATGGCGACCGTCCGCAATATCGCGATCATCGTCGCAATCGCCGCGCTCGTGGTTCTGATCCCCGGCGGCGGCACCGGCGCGAACGTGGCGTTCGCGACGGTCCGGATCGCCTTCTACGCGACGATCGGATGGGCCGCCTCGGTCATGTATCGCCAGTACCGCACGACGCTGTACGCGCTGGGCGACCGGCGGCGGGCGATCCTGTACGCCGCGATCGCAGTCGGCGCGTTCACGCTGACCGCGACCTCCCGGCTGTGGCAGACCAGCACCGGCTCGGTCGCGTGGCTGGCGCTGATGGCCGGAGCCGTGTACGCGGTGATCGCGGTCGTGTGGTCGGCGCGCCGGTATTGACGCGGACGGCGGCGCGCTAGACCGCCTACACAGCCGCCGGCTGGCGGACGGGCGCCACCTGCACGGGGATCCCGTTCAGCACCGCGTTGCCCGACAGCGGATCGAGCAGCAGCTCGTCCGCGAGCACGTTGCTGTTGGTGCCGGCGTTCTCTGACGCGACCCGCTGGATCGTCCCATCCACGTCGTGGCCCCAGCCGTGCGGGAGGCTGACGACGCCCGGCATGATCGCGTCGGTCACCTCGACCTGCGCGACCACGGTTCCGGTCCGCGACCGCAGCCGCGCGGGCTCGCCGTCGAGGAGCTCCAGCCGCGCCGCATCGTCCGGATGGACGTGCAGCGTGCAGCGTGGCTTGCCCTTGACGAGCACCGGCAGGTTGTGCATCCAGGAGTTGTTGGAGCGCAGCTGCCGTCGCCCGATCAGCACCAGACCGTGGCCGTTTCTCTCAGCCAGCGACTGGCGCAGGCGCGCCACATCCGCAACAACCGGTTCAGGCGCCAGCTCGATCCTGCCGCTGGCCGTGCGCAGCACGTCCGGCAGCCGCGGCGCGAGCGCTCCGAGATCGATCCCGTGCGGAGCCCGCTCGAGCGCAGCCAGCGTCAGGCCATCGCCCTCGCCCGCGAATGCGTCCCCGTACGGACCCGCGCGCAGCATCAGGTCGAGCAGACGCTCGGGTCCGACGCGCGGCTCGAGCGCCGCCAGCACCTCTTCGGCGTCCCGGCCTTCGATCCGCGAGCCCGGCATCGACAGCTCGCGCTCGACCGCCGCCCGCGCGACGCTGTCGTCAAGCGCGCTGAGATCGGCGCTCGGCCCCAGGCCGGCGGCGACCCCGGTGAGCCTCAGGATCGTCACCCACTCGTCGGGGACGCCGGGCTCGGGCGCCAGCGCGGCCGGCGAGTAGTGCGCGACGTTACGAACCGCGAACTGGTAGAGGGCCAGGTCGTAATGGGAGCGTCGCAGCGGCGAGGGGCCCGGCAGGATCACGTCCGCGTGCCGCGTGGTCTCGTTTACGTACACGTCGAGGCTGACCATCAGCTCCAGCTGCCCCAGCGCCCGATCCAGCCGGCCGCTATTGGGCGTCGACACCACCGGGTTGCCGGCGCTCGTGATCAGCGCCCGGATCTGGCCTTCGCCGGGGGTTTCGATCTCCTCCGCCAAGCACGCCACGGGCAGCTCTCCGAAGATCTCGGGTAGGCCGCGGACGCGGCTGTGCCAGCGGCCGAAGCGCGCGCCACGACCACGTCCCGGAAGGCCGGTGGCGTTGCCGTGGCCGGCGGCCGCCATCGGGAACATCGCGCCGCCCTCACGATCGAGGTTGCCGGTCAGCACGTTGAGCACGTCGACCAGCCAGCTGGCAAGCGTCCCGAACTCCTGCGTGCAAGTGCCGATGCGGCCGTACACCGCAGCCCGGTCGGCGGCCGCCAGCTCTCGCGCCATCCGCCTGATCGTCCCCGCCTCGATCCGGGTGACGGACGCCGCCGCCTCGGGGGTGAAAGGCTCCGCCAGCTCCCGCACCGTCTGGATGCCGTCGGTGATCCCGCTGAGCCGCTCGCCGGGGTCCGCGAGCCCCTCGGCGAACAGGACGTGCACGAGCGCGAACAGCAGGTGCGCGTCTGTGCCGGGCCGGATGAAATGGTGCTCGTCGGCCGCCTCCGCGGTTCGGCTGCGCCGCGGGTCGACGACCACGAGCTTCCCGCCACTCGCGCGCAGCGCTCGCAGCCGTCCCCGCGCGTCCGGTGCGGTCATCAGGCTGCCGTTCGATGCAAGCGGGTTGGCCCCGAGCATCAGCAGGTGCTGGGTCCGATCGAGATCCGGAACCGGGACGCTCGTGCCGGTGCCGAACATCAGGGCGCTCGCCATCTGCTTTGGGAACTGGTCGACGGTGCTCGCCGAAAAGATGTTGCGCGTCCCGAGCGCGCGCGCCAGCACTCGCAGGTAGAGGAGGTTCTCGAACAGGTGGGCGTTCGGGTTGCCCAGGTAGACGGCGACCGCGTTGCGATCCGCGGCGAGGAGCGGCACGAGCCGCTGCGCGATGAGCTCGAACGCCTCGTCCCAAGTGGTTCGGTGAAAACTGCCGTCCGGGCGGCGGATCAGCGGCGTGCGGACGCGGTCGGGGTCGGCGTGCAGCTCTTTGAGCGCGTAGCCCTTGGGACAGATGAAGCCGTGGCTGAAGACGTCGTCGCGATCGCCGCGGATCGTCTGGAGCTCGTCGCCGGCGAGCGTCAGCTCGAGCCCGCAGGTCGCCTCACACAGCGGGCAGGTCCGGTAGGCGAGTCGCTCACCGCTCATCGCCGCCGGAGGTTACTGTTCCGGCGCCAGCTCGCCCATTACTCCGCCGATAAAGGAGGCGCAATGCCGCTGCAGCGCAAGCTGATCGTCGAGTTCATCGGGACCTTCTTCCTCGTGTTCACAGTCTGCGAAGCCACCAACCCGAAGACGGGGGCCGGCACGATCGCGCCGCTGGCGATCGGCGCTGTGCTGATGGTGATGGTGTTCGCGGGCGGCCACATCTCGGGCGCGCATTACAACCCCGCGGTCAGCACCGCGGTGATGCTGCGCGGGAAGATGTCATCGACCGAATACGGGCCGTACCTGGTGGCGCAGTTCCTGGCGGCGCTGATCGCCGCCCTGATCGCGCGCGCGGTCAGCGGCGGCGGCCACGCCGGGCCGCTGCCAGGCGTTGGGAAGGAGCTGATCGTCGAGTTCCTGTTCACGTTCGCGCTCGCGTACGTGGTGCTGAACGTGGCGACCGCGAGGGGCACCGAGGGCAACTCGTTCTACGGGCTCGCGATCGGTTTCACGGTCGCGGCCGGCGCGTATGCGGTCGGCGGCATCTCCGGCGGCGCCTTCAACCCAGCGGTGGCGTTCGGCGCGATGGTGCTCGGGATCCTCAAGTGGAGCCACATCTGGGTGTACCTGCTGGCGAACCTGCTCGGTGGTGCGGCGGCGGCGGTCGTGTTCCTGTACGTGCAGCCGGCCGAGAAGGTGGAGGGCGACATTGAGGCTGCGCGTGCGGGGGGACCGCGCGGATAAGCTTGCGGCGACGATGACGAAGGAGGTGCGAGAGGCTCTTTCGGACTGGCTGATGGTGATCGGCGCCGTCGTGCTGTTCGGGTCGCTGTTCCTGACCTGGAGCCATCAGTTCTCAGCCGCGTTCCTCGCGCAGTTCGGCACCTCTGATTTGCTGCGCGGCGTCCCGCACGACCCGACCGCGTGGCAGGTCTACTCGATTGCGGATGTGCTGCTGGCCGTGCTCGCGGGGGGGCTGCTGCTGGCGGCGATGTTCGGCACGCGCCCGGCAAGGCTGGCGGTGCTCGCCGCCGCCGGCATCGGCTTTGGCTTCACCCTCCACGCTCTATCCAACCCCCCGACCAATGGTGCGAGCATCTTCAATCCCTCGCTGAGCGTGCCCAACTACATGGCGCCGGGCACAACTGCCGGGGCTGGCGAAACGGTCGCGATCGTGGCCCTGGTGGTGGCGATCGCCGGGCTCCTGCTGTCGTTCACGGCGGACTGAGCCCGCCAGGCATAACACAGCCCGCTCCCCGCGCCTATCCTCGAAGCCGTGGCAGTCGTAGCAGCCGACAAGCGCAGGAGCCTGCCCGACGAGCCCGGCGTGTACGTGTTCCGCGACGCGCGCGGAAGGGTGATCTACGTCGGCAAGGCCAAGTCGATCCGCAAGCGGGTGGCGTCGCATTTCTCGAATCCGAGCACCCGCGCGGGGCAGGACCTGGTGCCGATGATCGACCACGTCGAGGCGCTGGTCGTCCAGACCGAGGCGGAGGCCCTCCTCGCCGAGCAGAATTTCATCAAGCAGTACAAGCCGCGCTTCAACATCCGCCTGCGGGACGACAAGTCCTACCCGTACATCGCGATCTCGCTCGACGAGGACTTCCCGCGCGTGTACTTCACGCGCGAGCGGCACCGCCGCGACCGCGCCTACTTCGGCCCGTTCAGTAACGCCAAGCGCGTGCGCTCGACGCTCGACGTGCTCGGCAAGGTCTTCATGTTTCGCTCCTGCGAGGGGCCCGAGCCCGGTCGCCGCAGCGGTTCGCCGTGTCTGGACTACTACATCAAGCGCTGCGAGGCGCCGTGCGTCGGTTACGTCAGCAGGGCGGATTACCGCGCCGGCATCGACGGCGTGATCGCCTTCCTTTCGGGACGCTACCGCGAGATCGAGCGCTCGCTCGAGCGCTCGATGCGCGAGGCCGCGGCCGACCAGCGCTTCGAGGACGCCGCGCGCGAGCGCAACCGGCTGCGGGCGGTCCGCTCGCTGCTCGAGCGCCAACGGGTGGCCAATGAGGCCGTCGGCACGCTCGATGCGATCGCGGTCGCGGTCGACGACGAAGGCGAGGCGAACGCGCAGGTCTTCCAGGTGCGCGACGGCGTGCTGTCCGACCGCCAGAGCTTCTATCTCGACAACGAGGCCGGCGGCGACGTTGCCGAGGTCGCCGAGGCTTTCATCCTCCAGTACTACGCCAGCGCGATGATGATCCCGCCGCTGCTCGTCGTGCAGTGCGAGCTGAGCGTCGCACTCGCGCAGGCGCTGAGCGATCGCCGCGGCGGCCCGGTCGAGATCCGCGCGGCCGAGCGGGGCGGCAAGCGGCGGATCCTGGAGCTCGCCGAGCGCAACGCGCGCCTGGCGCTTGACCAGGAGAAGCTGCGCTCCGAGCGCCGGCGCCAGCAGCGCGTCGAGGCGCTCGATGGCCTGCAGCACGCGCTCGGGCTGGACACGATCCCGTTGCGGATCGAGTGCTTCGACATCTCCACGCTGATGGGCACGAACACGGTCGCGTCGATGGTGGTGTTCGAGGGTGGCGCGCCGAAGAAGTCGGACTACCGTCGCTTCAAGGTGTTTGGTGACCGCGACGGAGCCCCGGCGATCGGCCATCCCGACGACTTCGCAGCGATGGAGGAGGTGCTCGGCCGGCGGCTGGTGCGGTGGGAGCGCCAGCGCGAGGTTTCGCCGCACGACAAGGAGTACGACCCGAGCTTCGCGGCGCTGCCAAACCTGGTCGTGATCGATGGAGGCAAGGGCCAGCTGTCGGCGGGGCTCCGTGCGCTGCAGGCGTTCCGCGAGCGGGGCGTGCTGGTGATCGCGCTCGCAAAGCGGATCGAGGAGGTGTTCATCCCCACCCGCGCCGAGTCGCTCCGGCTGGCGCACGACACTCCGGAGCTCCAGCTGCTCCAGCGCGTGCGCGACGAGGCCCACCGGTTTGCGATCACGCATCACCGCACGCGTCGCGATCAGGCGATGACCGCCTCGATTCTCGACGAGCTGCCGGGCGTCGGGCCCGCGCGCAAGCGGGCGCTGCTGACCCACTTCGGCTCGCCGGACGCGATCCTCGCGGCCAGCCGCGAGGAGCTCGAGGCGGTGCCGGGCGTGCCGGGGAAGCTGGCCCGCGAGCTCTACCGGGAGCTGCACAAGACGGGGGTCTGAGGTCGGCGCGGGCTACTTCGTCAAGAGCGCGGCGCTGCCGGCGGGAACCGGGACAACATAAGTTCCCCCCACCCCCGCCACGGAACTCGTGACCGGGGGCGGAAGGTCGCCGGTCGTCGTATCGGTCCCGAACGTCTGGCCGCCGAGCGTCACGCCCTGCTTCGAGCTGACGCTGGGCGCGAGCAGCTGCTCCTCCTGAGCGTCCGTGCTCGCTCCAGGCAGATGCAGCGTGACCGTGTACGCGTTGCTCGGATCTTTGTTGATCAGTTCCACGTGCAGCGTTCCGCTCGGATCCTGGTCCGCCCAGACCTTTAGCGGGGTGTTCGGCGCTGAGACCTGAAGCAGCTGGGAGCCCGGGGGGAAGGCCTGCGCGAACATCATCATTCCGTAGTACTCCGGGTGCACGAACGCGTGCCAGGTGCTGCCCTGCTGGTGGAAGGTGAACAGCTCGTATGCGGCACCGGGCAGTGAGTGGAAGTTGACGCCCTGCACACCCACGCTTGCCAGATTGAACAGCGTGTCGAGCGCCCACAGCGCCGACGCGAACGCGTCGCTGACGCCGGGCTGTCCCCTGTGCGAGGCGGAGTTGATCTCGTCGAGCCGGAAGTAGTCGCCGTGGGCGTGGGCGACGGCGACGTACGGGGCGATGCTCTGCGCAAGGCCTCTCGAGGCTTGGTCCGCCAGCAGATTGGGGATCGAGGCGTAGTTCGGCGCCGAGGGATCCTGCACGCCGGCTCGCAGCGGATAGCGGTGAAGCGTGACCGTGTGCAGCCCCGGCTCGTTGGCCAGGAACCGCCCAAGGTGGACCAGCCAGGACAGCTCGGCGAACGCGGGACCGGCGATCGGCAGCGACGGCAGCGCCGCGCGCCAGCGCGAGAACTCCTCGGCGAACAGGTGGAAGTCGTAGTTTCGGCCTCGGGCGTAGTAGGTGTGGCCGTTGCGGTCGCGATACCACGGGAACACGTTGTAGATGTCGGGCTCGTTGCCGATCTCGAGCGCGTCGATGAACGGGCGGCCGATCCCCTTGAGGAAGGCGCGCGCCTCAGCGACCGCGAATGACGGCCGTCCCGCCGCGAGGTTCACACCCATGATCAGGCTGCCGCCGAGATCGGCGGCGAATGCGCGCGCCAGCCGCAGCCACCCCTCGGTCAGCGTGTAATCGATGCCGCCAGGCGGGATCACTCCCTTGATCGGCCACCACGAGGCGTCCGCGCTCTCGCCGCCGATCCGCACGATCGGTGCCTGTCCAGGGGCCAGATGCTGAAGTAGATGGATCAGGACGGGGTTGACCGCCAGCGGGTTGCGGCCCGTGTAGACGTGCAGCGCCCGGTACTCGAGCGACACGCCCACGAATCCGGACGCCATCGAGGGAGCCCCCGTGGGCGTGCTCGAGACCGTGGCGGAGAGCGTCTGCTGCGCCAGCGCCGGCGCGGGGAGCAGAAGCGCGACCACCACCGCGATCAGGCCGGGGCTAGCTTCGCGGCGGCGCATCATCGGCGGGCCATGGTGTCACAACAGCGGCGTGACACGCGCGTCCGCTCTCCCCGTCAAGCTTCAGTACGTGAAGGCATGGCGAGTGATGCGAGCCGGATCAGGCATCGCCCGTCCGGCGGGCGAAGGCGAGCCCGAGCCCGAGCGGCCGCAGGCATCGGCGCTCACCGACCTGGTCGTGATCACCGGCTTCTCGGGCGCCGGCAAGTCGACCGCTATGGCAGCCTTCGAGGACGAGGGGTACTTCTGCGTCGACAACCTCCCGTCGGAGATGATCCGCACGCTGATCGAGCTGTTCATGCACGAGGGCTCGAAGGTGGCGCGGGCCGCGGTCGTCTCCGACGCGCGGGGCGGCACCTACTTCGAGGGCCTCGCGGCGATGCTGGACGACCTGACTGCCAGCGGCGTCAAGCACCGCGTGCTGTTCCTGGAGGCCGACGAGCAGACCCTGCTGACCCGCTACAAGGAGACGCGGCGCCGCCATCCGCTGACCCCGAGCGGCAGCGTCGCGGAAGGGATCGAGCGCGAGCGCGAGCTGCTGGCGCCGCTGCGCGAGCGCGCTGACCTCGTGATCGACACGAGCGGGCTGACCGCGACAATGCTGCGGCGCAAGCTTGCCGACGAGCTGCTCCCGAACCGAACGCCGGGCCGGCTGGCGGTGACGTTCGAGAGCTTCGGGTTCAAGCACGGCCAGGTGCGCGACCCGGATCTGATGTTCGACGTGCGCTTCCTGCCTAACCCGTTTTACGAGGAGGAGCTCAGGCCACTGACTGGAAATGACCCCAGCGTGGTCGCGTTCATCAACCGCGACGGAGACCTCGAAGCGTTCTACGAGCACCTGCATCCGCTCCTCGACTACCTGCTGCCCCAGTACCTGGCGGAGGGCAAGGCTCACCTGGTGGTGGCGATCGGCTGCACCGGCGGCCGCCACCGCTCGGTCGCGATCGCCGAGCACCTCGCCGAGCGCTACGGTCCGCAGGAGGACTATTTCGTGGAGATCGTGCACCGCGACGTCGGCAAGCCGGTGTGATCGACCACGTCGGCTTCGAGGTCTCCGACCTGGGGCGCTCGGCTCGCTTCTACGACGCGGTGCTGTACGCGCTTGGCGCGCGGCGAATGCTCGAGTCACAGCACGCGGTCGCCTACGGCGTCAATGGCCCCGAGGTGTGGATCGTGGTCCGCGGTCGGGCGCCGGGATCCGGCTACGGCCATGTGGCCCTGCGCGCCAGCGGCAAGGCGGCGGTCGACGCAGCGTACGCGGCCGGGATCGCGGCCGGAGGCGAAGGTGACGGGCCGCCGGGTCAGCGGCCGCAATACGGGCGCCGCTACTACGCGGCCTACCTGCGGGATCCCGATGGGCTACGCGTGGAGGTCGTCTCGCGGCGCTGAGGGGTCAGGTAGCCTGGCGGGCTTCTCATTCTCGAACGCGGAAACGGAGGGACACGCGAATGCCGGTACGGGTCGGGATCAACGGCTTCGGCCGGATCGGCCGGAACGTGTTCCGCGCGGCATATGAGCGCGGGGCGGAGATCGATTGGCTGGCCGTCAACGACCTGGTCGATCCGCGGACGATCGCTCACCTGCTCAAGTACGACTCCAACTACGGTCCGTTCCCCGGCGAAGTACACGCGACCGACACAGGGTTCACTGTCGACGGCACCGAGATCCGTGTGCTCGCGGAGCGGGACCCGGCGGATCTGCCCTGGGGGGAGCTTGGAGCGGACGTCGTGATCGAGTCGACGGGGCTGTTCACCGATCGCGAGAACGCCGCCAAGCACCTCAGCGCCGGCGCCAAGAAGGTGGTGATCTCAGCCCCCGCAACCGATCCGGACCTGACGGTCGCGATCGGGGTCAACTTCGAGGACACCTACGATCCCGAGAAGCATCAGGTGATCTCGAATGCGTCGTGCACGACCAACTGCCTGGCGCCCGTCGCGAAGGCGCTCAACGACGCGGTCGGCATCAAGCACGGCCTGATGACGACGATCCACGCTTACACCGCCGATCAGCGGCTACAGGACATGCCCCACCGCGATCTCCGGCGCGCACGCGCCGCCGCGATCAACCTGATCCCGGCCTCGACGGGCGCGGCAAAGGCGATCGGGCTCGTCATTCCTGAGCTTCAGGGGAAGCTGAACGGGGTCGCGGTGCGGGCCCCGGTGCCCACCGGCAGCGTCGTCGACCTGACGGTCGAGGCGACCCGCGAGACCAGCGTCGAAGAGGTCAACGCCACCATGCTCGAGGCGGCGAACGGGCCGATGAAGGGCATCCTCGAGTACACCGAGGACCCGATCGTCTCCAGCGACATCGTCAAGAATCCCGCGTCCTCGATCTTCGACTCGCAGCTGACGTCGGTGATGGACGGGACGATGGTCAAGCTGATCGCGTGGTACGACAACGAGTGGGGCTACTCGAACCGGATCGTTGACCTAGTGCAAAGGCTCCTTTGAGGACTCTCGGGGACCTCGGCGACCTCGACGGCAAGCGGGTGCTGGTCCGGGTCGACTTCAACGTGCCGTTGAAGGATGGGGCCGTGACCGACGACACCCGCATCCGCGCGGCGCTACCGACGATCGAGGCGCTGCGAGCGCGGGGCGCGCGGCTGGTGCTCGTCTCACACCTGGGGCGCCCAGCCGACCGCGAGCCGGAGCTGTCGCTGCGTCCAGCCGCCGATCGGCTGGCGGAGCTGACCGACGCCGACGTCACGCTCGCGCCGGCGGTCGTCGGCGAGGACGTGCGCGCGTTCGCTGAGAACCTGGGCCGCGGCGACGTGCTCGTGCTCGAGAACGTCCGGTACGAGCCCGGCGAGACGCGCAACGACTCGGCGCTGGCGGCAGCGCTTGCCGAACTCGCGGACGTGTACGTCAACGACGCGTTCGGAGCCGCGCACCGAGCCCATGCGTCGACCGACGGGGCCGCACGGCTCGTTTCCGAGCGCGCCGCGGGATTGCTGCTCGAGCGCGAGGTCTCGATGCTGAGGAAGCTGCTCGAGAATCCGGAACGGCCGCTGGTGGCGGTGCTGGGCGGTGCCAAGGTCAGCGACAAGATCGCTGTGATCGAGCGCTTCCTGGAGGTCGCCGACACGATTCTGGTCGGGGGGGCGATGTGCTTCCCGTTCCTGGCGTGGCAGGGGCATCCAGTCGGCGCGTCGCTGTGTGAGGCAGACGACGTCGAGCTTGCGGGTCGAGTTCTCGGTGCGGTTTCCGAGTCGCGGGCCGAGTTCGAGCTTCCGGTCGACCTGGTGATCGCCGACCGGCTCGCAGCGGAGGCGCGGGTGCAGCAGCTCGACGGAGTCGATGTGCCGGACGGCATGCTCGGCCTGGACATCGGGCCGCGGACCGCGGAGGCGTACGGCGCGTCGATCGCGCGGGCCGGCACCGTGTTCTGGAACGGTCCGATGGGCGCGTTCGAGCTCGAGCCGTTCGCCGCCGGCACGCGCGCCGTGGCGGAGGCGGTCGCGGCCGCGCCAGGGGTGACGGTGGTCGGCGGTGGCGATTCGGCCGCCGCGCTTCACCAGTTCGGTCTGGCCGATCGGGTGACGCATCTCTCAACCGGCGGCGGCGCCGCGCTCGAGCTGATCGAGGGCAAGCCGCTGCCCGGAGTCGAGGCGCTGCGGTGAGGGCGGCGGCGGAAAGGAACCCGTGAGCGCGCAGAGGACCCCGTGAGCGCGCAGAGGATCCCGTGACCGCGCGTACCCCCCTCATCGCGGGCAACTGGAAGATGCACAAGACCGTGGCCGAGGCCGAGGCCTTCATCCAGGCCCTGCTTCCGCGTGTCTCCACCGCCGACGGAGTCGACGTCGCCGTCTGCCCGCCGTTCCTTGCCCTCGGCGCGATGGTCGACTCGGCCCGCGGCTCCCGAGTGCAGGTGTTCGCGCAGAACATGCACCAGGCCCAATCCGGCGCGTTCACCGGCGAGGTCTCGGCGTCGATGCTCTTGGAAGTGGGGGTCCACGGAGTGATCGTGGGCCACTCGGAGCGGCGCGAGCAGTTCGGGGAATCGGACCGGGCGCTGCAGTTGAAAGTGCCCGCCGCGCTCGACGCCGGACTCGTCCCAATCCTGTGCGTGGGAGAGACCGAGGAGGAGCGCGAGCGCGGCGATACCGAGCGCAAGCTGCGCCACCAGGTGCAGGAGGACCTGCAGCGGGTCGGCACGGAGCGGCTGGGCGAGGTCGTGATCGCTTACGAGCCGATCTGGGCGATCGGGACTGGACTGGTGGCGACCCCCGAGCAGGCGCAGGAGGCGATCGCGTTCGTCCGGGCGCTTGTCGGCGACCGCTCTGCCGAGCAGGCGCAGCGCACACGCGTCCTGTATGGCGGAAGCGTCAATCCCGACAACGCCGCCGAACTGCTGTCGCTCCCGGATGTCGACGGGGTGCTGGTCGGCGGCGCCAGCCTCGAGGCTGAGTCATTCGCGGCGATCGTCGCCGCGGCCGGCTGATGGCCTTACCGCCGGGCCCGCGTCAGCTGCCGGCGCGAGCCGTGGCACTGATCGTGCTCGACGGCTGGGGGCTCGCGCCCGCCGGTCCTGGCAATGCGATTTCGTTGGCGCAGACGCCGGTGGTCGACGAGCTGTGGGCGACGTATCCGCACACCTCGCTGATCGCTTGCGGCCAGGCCGTCGGGCTGCCAGTGGGTCAGATGGGCAACTCCGAGGTGGGCCACCTCAATCTCGGCGCGGGCGCGGTCGTGATGCAGGACCTCACGCGGATCGACCTCGCGGTCGCGCGCGGCGAACTGGCGTCGAACGCGGCGCTGAGAGACGCCTTCAAGGGCGCGGAGCGCGTTCACATGATCGGGTTGGTGTCAGACGGGGGGGTGCATTCGGGGTTTGCGCACCTTCAGGCTCTGATCCAGCTCGCCGCCGAGTTCCGCGTCCCCGACCTCGTGCTGCACGCGTTCACCGACGGCCGCGACACCCTGCCGACCTCAGGCGCGGACTATCTGGCGACGGTCTCGGGCTGGATGGCCGACGCCGGCTGCGGGCGGATCGGGTCTGTCGTGGGGCGCTACTGGTCGATGGATCGCGACCGTCGCTGGGACCGCATCCAGCGGGCCTACGACCTACTCGTGCGTGGTGAGGCCGCACATCATGCGGCTTCCGGCGAGATTGCCGCCCGGGAGGCGTACGCGCGCGACGAAACCGACGAGTTCATCACGCCTGTGCGGGTCGGCGACGGCGACGCGTGCATCCGGCCAGATGACTCGGTCGTTGCGTTCAACTTCCGCCCCGACCGGATGCGTGAGATCACGCGCGCGCTGGCGGAGCCGGGCTTCGGCGAGGTCGAGCGGCGGGGCGTGGATGTCGTCAAGCGGTACACCACGATGACCCAGTACGAAGAGGACTGGACCTATCCGGTCGCGTTCCCGCCCGAGCACCCGGCGACGACGCTGTCGAGCGTGCTGGCTGAGCGCGGCTTCCGGCAGCTGCACGTCGCCGAGACCGAGAAGTACCCGCACGTCACTTACTTCTTCAACGGTGGCGAGGAGGCGCCCGTCCCCGGCGAGCGGCGCGAGCTGGTGCCCTCCCCGCGCGAGGTCCCGACTTACGACCACAAGCCCGAGATGAGCGCGCTCGAGGCGGCGGCTGCGTTCGTCGAGGCCTGGAGCGAGGATGCGCCTGGGTTCGGAATCATCAACTTCGCCAACGCCGACATGGTCGGCCACACCGGCGTGATCGCGGCAGCGGTCCGGGCGATCGAGACAGTCGACGGATGCCTCGGTGACGTGATCCGTGTCGTTCACGAGAGTGGCGGGGCATGCGTCGTCACGGCGGACCATGGCAACGCGGACCACATGCTCGAGCCCGACGGCAGCCCGAACACCGCCCATTCGATGAACCCCGTTCCGCTGATCGTGACCGTTCCGGGCCTGACACTTCGGTCGGGTGGGATCCTGGCCGATGTGGCGCCGACCGTGCTGGGGATGCTCGGGATCGAGCAGCCCGAGGCGATGACGGGCCGGTCGTTGGCGGAGTAGGGAGGACCCTCCTTGGCGCACGCGGCGGCGCGCCAGGCACCTCCTGAAGCCCACGAAACCCCAGCGTTTGCGGACATGGATCGAGGCAACCGGTCCTAGATGGGCAAAACAAGACTTGACATGGGCTCACTTAGATTTCATAATGTGTGCCGTAGAATAAAGCTTCACCCGATAGGGAGGTTTGACATGGCACTTATTCGCTGGGAGCCGGTGCGGGAGCTCAGCACCATCCAGAACGAGATGAACCGGCTCTTCAACACGTTTTTCGAGGCTCCTGCGCCCCCGAACGGCGGGACGTTGCGCCGCTGGATTCCGGCGATGGACCTCGTTGAGACCGACGATGCCTTCGTCCTGCGGGCCGATCTGCCCGGGCTGAGCGAGCAGGACGTCAACATCGAGCTCGAGGACAACGTGCTCACCCTCTCGGGTGAGCGCAAGGCACAGCACGAGGAGCGCAAGGAGGGCTACTACCGAGTCGAGCGCGCGTTCGGCTCCTTCGCCCGTTCGCTGACGCTCCCCGAGGGGGTCGATCCCGAGGCCGTGCGCGCCAGCTTCGACAAGGGCGTGCTCGAGGTACGGATCCCCAAGCCCGAGGCGCGCAAGCCGCGCAAGGTCGCGATTTCCGTCAGCGGAGCCGGCCAGCAGCCGAAGACGATCGAGGGCGCCGAGTCGAGCGGCTCCACCGAGTCCTAACAAGCGTCGGCCGTCGGACAACGAGGGACGGCCTCTATGGCCGCCCCTCGTTGCTTCTCAGGGCGCTGAGCGAGCTACGCCACCGGCATCCGGCCGCCCTTGGCGACCCGGACCGGGCTGGGCCGGAACGCCCGGGGTCGGCGATCCGGCTGGTTGCCATCCTCGCCTAGCGCCTCGTCGGCTTCGTCGTCCTCGTCCTCGTCCTCGGGTTCGGCTTCGTCCTCGCCCTCGGGTTCGGCCTCGTCCTCGGGTTCGGCTTCGGCTTCGTCCTCGGGTTCTTCCTCGTCCTCGGGTTCGGCTTCGGCTTCGTCCTCGGGTTCCGCCTCGTCCTCGGTCCCTTCTTCCTCCTCGGGCAGCTCCTCGTCAGCGTGTGCCGAGGGCTCGTCGACGTCCTCCTGACCGCGCACCTCGTCGACGAGCTGGTCGACGCTGTCGCGGATCCGGTCAAGGATGTGCTCTGCCCGCGACCGCGCCACCAGGCGCCCGGCCGTCATCAGACCGGCACCGAGGATCAGAGCGCGTCCGCTGGACAGGCGACGCTTGTTCTTCTTCTTGGGCTGGTCGGCCGGACCAGACTCCAGTGCGGCGAGACCGGCCCGCACGATTCGGTTCAGATCAGCAGCCATGCGCGTGCTCCTCAGTTACTCGACCGGCTTTGCCGGTTGCTCGTGTGGCTGGCTTCCGCGCGTTGTGTGGAGCGGCTGCTGCGCGAGCGCGTCGTGCGACGGCCGCCCGAGCCACCGTCCGCGCTTGATCGCGCTCGGCTCTGCGAGGACTTGGAGCTGGACCCGCCTCGGGCCGGCGAAGACCGCTTTCCTCCGTTCGTGCCCGCGGACTTCTTCGCACCGCCGCTGCTTCGGGACGATTTCGCGGAACCACGGCCGTTATTCCGCGAAGAGCTCGACGAGCTACGGGCGCTGCTCTGCGACTTGGCCGTCGCGGAACGGCCGCGGCTCTGCGAGGCCGATCGCCCGGTGCTGCGGGAGGAGGTGCGACGCGCGGACGATGAGCTGGAGCGCGACCGGCCACCGCTGCCGCGCGCCTTCGCGCCGTCGGCTTCGGCACGATCCTGGCTCGCGCCGCTACGGATCGCGTCGAGGTCGGCGTATTCACGCTTGCTGTCGTAGCTGCGGTCGTGCTTCTCGACCACTTTGCCGCCCTCGATCACCCCGCGCCACGCTCCTGTCTCGCGCTCGGCCATCTCCACGAAGGCCTTGAACCGGTGCAGGTCGCCGCGGGCCGCACGCTTGACATGACGCGCGCCACGCGCAAGCTTCTCGAGCATCCCCTCGGGTTCGACGTCGAGGCCGAGGAGGACTCTTGTCAGCCCGGGTGTGAGTTCGTGGAACGTCACCACGCCGGTGTGCCGCATGCCGTCCTCGACCCGCCACTTGATCCGCTCGTCGGGCCGCTGGGTCTCGATCTTGGCCGTGAACTCCTTCGTCTTGCCCCAGATCTTCACGGTGCAGGCGATCGTGCAGTCATCCTCCTGCTCGACCTCAACGACCCGGTGCATGAAGCTCGGCCAGTGCTCAAACTGGGTCCACTGGTTGTAGACCGTCTCGCGGGGCGCGGCGATGTCGATGGTTTGCTGGACCGGCATCCGGCGGCCCTTGCCGACGCCCGGGATCGAGCCGTCATCATCATCGTCGTCGTCGTCTTCGCCACCGCCGAACGGCAGCACGGACCTGGCCGCGTCCTTCAGGATCCCAGCAGGACCCCCGGCATCGTCGACCTTGCTGCTGATGATGTCTCCCAGACCGGAAGTTATCCGGTCGCCGAGTCCATCCTTGAGCGCATCGGCAGGGTTCTGCGCGAGCGCGCGAAGGCCATCCGCGTCGACCCCCTTCGCCAGACGCTTGACCGCGAACGGAACCAGTAGCGCTGCACCCGCGCCCGCCGCAATCCCCCGACCACCTGACAGGGGCCCGCTTGATTCGCTTGCCTGCGTGCCATTCGACTTGCCAGCCCGATCTTCAAGTGCGCTGATCAGCAGCTGGCGCATCGTGTCCTGGATCTGTGCTCCCATCTCTCCTCCTGCTGGCCGGTGACAGCTCTCTCCATTGCGCGGCTACCCAGTCACGGCTCTACGGAACCAGGCGATCCGCCTGCAAAATGGACGTCGTTGTTCGACATCCATACTTCTGACCCCGACTCGCGGGCCCGCACTGGCACGCTGCACCTCGCCCACGGCGATGTGCACACACCGGCGTTCGTTCCGCTCGCTACCCGCGGTGCCGTAAAGACGCTCGAGCCCGGTGAGGTGGCGGCGCTCGGCTACGAGCTGATCCTCGCCAACACCTTCCACCTGTTCCTGGCCCCCGGCGCCGAGCTGGTAGCGCGGATGGGCGGCCTGCGTGAGTTCATGCGCTGGGAGGGCCCGATCATCACCGACTCGGGCGGCTTTCAGGTTTTCTCGATGGGCCACGGAGGCGTGGCCGACGAGATCAAGGGTCGTGGGCGCACACCTCGGGACGATGCCACCGGCGCGATCCTCTCGATCGAGGAGCAGGGGGTCCGGTTTCGCTCTTACCTAGACGGCCGCGAGCGGTTCCTGAGCCCGGAGGGCTCCATGGCGGTGCAGGCGCAGTTGCACTCTGACATTGCGCTCGTGTTCGACGAATGCACCCCGTTCCACGTGTCGCGCGAGTACACCGCACGCTCGACCGAGCGAACTCACCGTTGGCTTCAGCGGTGCCTGACGTGGCACGCCGAGCATGGCCCCGCAGGTCAGATCGTGTACGGCATCATCCAAGGCGGGGTTGAGCACGACCTGCGGCTCGAGTCGGCGCAGACCGTCGCCGGGAGCGGGTGCGGCGGGATCGCGATCGGCGGCTCCCTAGGCCGCGCGAAGGGACAGATGCACGAGGTCGTGGGCTGGACAACCGCTGAGCTCGAGCGTCGCGCGCAGGAGCTCCCGCGGCACCTGCTGGGGATCGGTGACATCGACGACCTGATCGACTGCGCGGCGCTCGGCGTCGACACCTTCGATTGCGCGCTGCCGACACGGCTGGGCCGCCACGGGGTTGCGCTCGTTCCCGACCCTGGCGCGCGCTGGCGGCTCGATCTCGTGAAGTCCGCTTCGCGCGATGCGCCGGAGCCGATTCTCGAGGGATGCCCCTGTCCCGCCTGCGCGCGCGGGTACTCGCGGTCCTACCTTCACTACTTGCTGCGCGCGCGGGAGCTGACCGCCCTGCGGCTGGTCACGCTGCACAACCTGAGCTTCGTCGCGCGGATGATGGAAGACATCCGCCGCGGAATCGACGCGGGCCGATTTCAGCAGGTGGCTGACGCGCTACGGGGGGGCGCAGCACCCGGCTCCACCCGGCAGCGGTAGGCGCTGCGGCCCACTACTTGGTGTACTGATTGATCAGATTGCGCACGCTGTTGATCGCGCTCTGAACGTCGTGCGCGACGATCGTGCGGTAGTGCACGACGGTGTTCGAAGTGCTGGTCGCAATCACGACGGCGATCACCACCGCGATCACAAACACCGCGGCCAACGCCAGGAGCGCCATCGCCCTGTTCATCGCCCTGCTGCGGGCCGGCGCGGCCGGCGCGATCGTGTCCGGGAACCGCGCTCGTGAGAGCGGGGCTCGCTGGGCACCGGTCCGCGGTGCAAAAGTCTGCGGCGGCGGCGTGCTGGAGGCCACCCTGGTCGCAGCCGTGGGGGTGCCGTGATCTTCGCGTGGCGAGAGCACCCTGGTCGCGGCGGCGGTACCCAGATGAGCTGTCGGGGCGGTGGGCCCGAAGGGAGACATTCCGTGCGCGCCATTGCGCAGCGCCTCGGAGAAGACAAGCGCGTCCCGCGGTCGCGCCTCCTGATCGATTGCCAGAGCCATCGTGACCGCCTGCGCGAGCTCCGGCGGGACCCCTGGGTTCAGCGCGTCGAGCGGGGCCGGGGCCTCCCGCTGCTGCCTGAGCGCCAGCTCGGACAGTGAATTCGCCTCATAAGGCAGGCGGCCGGAGATCAGCTGGTACGCGACGACACCGAGCGAATAGATGTCGGCGCGCGGTCCGGCCTCCTCGCCTCGAGCTTGCTCCGGGGCCAGGTAGGCCGCTGTACCGAGGACCGAACCAACCTGTGTGATGCTCGATTGGTCGGTCGCGCGCGCGATCCCGAAGTCGGCGAGCTTCACGATCTCGGCCTCAGATACGAGGAGATTGCCCGGCTTGACGTCGCGGTGCACGACGCCGTTGCGGTGAGCGTAGTCCAGTCCCCGGCACGCCTGCAAGATGATGTCGACGGCCTCGTCGACATCAAGGTGCCCACGATCGCGCAGCAATTCGGCGCAGGAGTGGCCGGGCACGTGCTCCATCACGATGAAGTGCTGGTGGTGTCCCTCGTCGAAGCCGAAGTCGAACACCTGAACGATGTTCGGGTGGACGAGGCGGGCGGCTGCCAGTGCCTCGCGGCGGAAGCGCGAGACGAATGTCGCGTCGTCGGCGAGATGCTCGGCGAGCAGCTTCAGCGCCACGTACCGCTCGAGCCGCTGATCGAAGGCCAGGTGCACGGTCGCCATGCCGCCGACGCCGAGACGTCCCTCGATCCGATACCGGCCTGCGATCGTCGTCGTGCCTGTCATGGTCCTGTGCTCCCGGTTAGCCCGCCTCCCCCGGAAGAGCTCGTGGTGCCACTGGAGGTAGTACCCGTGGGGGTCGGCGTGGTTGCAGGGCTGGTGGTCGGTGTCGAGCTCGTACTCGTGGTGGTGGGCTGGGTCGTGGTGGTGGTGGCCGGCGCGGTTGTCGTCGTGGTGGTCGTTGTCGTGGTGGTCGCCGTTGTCGTTGCGGCCGGCTTGCAATCGCTCGCTGCCAGCTGAGCGATCGTGCTCGCACCCTGGCTGAGGTTTGACTGCAGGGTCGAGTTGACCGTCGACGGGAGGTTGCTGACGGCATTGGTGAGGGAGGCCGCCGCGTTCGGAACTTCGGAGCAGTGGCCAGAGGAGACGGCCGAGGAGAGCTGGTCGAGGTTCGCGTTCAGATTGTTGGCCTGATCCCCTGAGAGCAGGCCGGCGCCGCCGCCACAGGCGACAAGGAACGAGACGGCGAACCCGAGGGCGCCAGCCAGCAGAGCGCGAGGCGCGAAGCGCATCCGCGGCCTGACTTTAGAGGCTTGGACGGTTGGGTTCGGGTTAGGAGGCCGATCGCCGCCGCCGCTGCTACCCCCCGAAGGCCAACCGCTCCGCCAGCGAGTCCGGCAAGCGGGCCGCACGGATCGCGGCCGCGGCGCCGGCGATGTCGTACTCGGTGCGGCGGTAGGTGGCGAGCCACTGGTCGAGGTCGAGCTCGAGCCAGGCAGCACGCGGGTCGCCGTCACGAGGCTGGCCGACGCTGCCTGGATTGACCAGCCATTCTCCCTCGTCGAGTGCGAGCTCCTCGCCGTCGCCGCGGGTCTGGCCGGTGGCAGGCTCTCCAGCCGCCCGTGAGAACGACAGCGCGACGTGCGAATGACCGATCAGGCAGACCCGGTGGCGCTGGACGTCGAGGCACAGCTCGGCTTGCAGCGGCGAGAGCACGTACTCCCAGACGGGATCGCGCGGGCTCGCGTGGTAGAGGCCGATCGGCTCATCGAGGTGCTGGGGCTCGAGCTGATCGAGGTACTCACGCGTTTGTTGGTTGATCGTCGTCTGCGTCCACCTCGCCGCAAGCGCGGCGCCGCGAGAGAACTCCTCGAGGGGCAGCGCGCCACGGACGCCGAGGTCGTGGTTGCCGGCGAGACAGATGGCAGCATGTCGGCGCGCGAGCTCAACGCAGGCGTCCGGATCCGCGCCGTAGCCGACGAGGTCGCCGAGGCACCACATCTCGTCGCAGTCGGTGGTCTCGATCGCGTCGAGCACGGCTTCGAACGCCTGCCGATTGCCGTGGATATCGGAGACGATCGCTACGCGCACGTCAGTCCTGCCCGATCCTGGTCGCAGCCGACACGCACTACAGTCTCGCGGGTGAGCGGGCCTTCGCGCTTTCTCCGGGCGCTCGGACCGGTGGCGCTGGCGGTTGCCGTGGCTGAGGGCGGCGTTCGCCTGCTGCGCCCCCGAGAGCCGAGTATCGCCTCCGCCGAAGTCGAGTTGGGCACCTACTTCACCGCTGAGGAGATCGAGCGCGGGCGGCGGTTCGCACGACCGCAGATGGCACTCGGCCTGGCGCGCGCCGCGACCGAGCTGATCGCGCTCGGCGCGGTGGTGAGGCGGCCGCCGCGGGTGCTCGAGCGAACCGTCGCGGGACCGTTCATCGACGGGGGTCTGACGGCCGCGGGGTTGGTGGTGGCGCTGTCGCTGCCGCCGCTGCCGATCGCCGCGGTCGCTCGCCGTCGTGCGATCGCGGTCGGTCTCATCACCCAGTCATGGCGCGGCTGGGCGCTTGACCTGGTGAAGGCGACCGGCATCGAAGGGGTGCTGGCCGGCGGGGCCGGAGGCCTCGTGCTCGTCGCGATCCGCCGCTACCCGCGGTGGTGGTGGCTGCTGGCGGCAGCAGGCTCGGTGTTCGTCGGCGCGCTGCTGGCGACGCTCGCCCCGGTTGTGCTGGATCCGGTGTTCAACGACTTCACGGCGCTGCCCGAGGGGGAGACCCGCAGCGACGTACTCGAGCTTGCACGTGCCGCCGGCGTCGAGGTCGGGGAGGTCTACTCCGTCGACGCGAGCAGGCGCACGACCGCGGCGAACGCTTATGTGACGGGCCTTGGCCCGACGAAACGGGTCGTGCTGTTCGACACGCTGCTTGACCGCTATAGCCGCGATGAGATCCGGGTTGTCGTCGCGCACGAGCTCGCCCATGTGCGAGGACGCGACGTGTGGCGTGGCGTCGCGTTCGCCGCCCTGGTCGCCCCGGCAGGCGCGCTGGGCGTGCAGCGGCTCGGTTCGCTGCTCTCGCCGCGGCAATCGACGCCGGCGGTGCTGCCGGCTCTGGCGCTGTCGGCCGGGATTGTGATGGCGCCGGTCGGCTTGGTGGCAAACCGGCTGTCAAGGGCGCTCGAGCGCCGCGCCGATGCGTATTCGCTGACGCTGTCGCAGGCGCCGGATGCGTTCATCTCCTTCGAGCGGTCGATCGCGGTTCAGAACGTGGCCGACCTAGACCCTCCGAGATGGGCGACGGCGCTTCTGGCGAGTCATCCGCCGACGATTGAGCGGATCGGCTTCGCCGTCACGTTTGCGAGCCGCTCGGTCCCTCCGAGCCGCCGTACTCCGGCAGGTTCTTGATCCCCTCCCGGGTCTGCCACTTGGAGTAGTTGTCCTGCATCGCGTCGATCAGCTCGCGCATGAATTTCGCGGACAGGTTGATCCGCGAGACCACCACCCCGGGAATCTCGTCGTCCTCCACCTCGTGGTCAACGCGCGCGAAGGTGATCGTGAACTCGTAGTCGGAGTGGCTGACGTTGGCGAAGTTGGCGTATGAGCCGGCCATGATGTCCGGCGAAAAGTGGATGTTGATGTGGCGTTCCGGCGGGTTGGGGTCGTCCATCGGCCGTAGTATCCCATCGTGCGGATCCTCGTCGTTGCCGTGGGCAGGCTCCGACCGCCGTTTGCAGACGATGTGCAGCACTATCAGAAGCTGCTGGCGCGTCACGCGCGGCTCGAGCTGGTTGAGGTGCGGGAGGATGAGCAGGTCCGCCGGCGGCTGCCGGAGCGGGCGTTCGTGTCGCTGTTGGACCGTGACGGCGAGCGGATGGACTCGATCAGCTTCAGCCGTTTCCTCGAGGAACGCCGACGGAGCGGGCGAGATCTCTGCTTCGTGATCGGCGGACCGTTCGGCCTCGAGCTGCAGGACGTCGAGCACCGCTTCTCGCTCGGCGAGCTTACGCTCGCTCACCAGCTCGCGCGGGTCGTGCTGTTGGAGCAGCTGTACCGGGCGCACAAGATCCTGGCCGGCGAGCCCTACCACTACTGAACCATGCCCGAGGGTTCCGAGCTCGTAGACCGGCGGCGGCTGCTGCGCCAGCGCCGCCGCGCGCGTGAGGAGTTGCGCCTGTTCAACCGCCGGCTGAGCGTCTTGCTCGCGGTGGTGCTGGTGGTGTTGATCAGCGGAATGCTCGGCTTCGCGGCGATCGAGGGCACCTCGCCCGGCTATGGGTTCGTGTGGACGCTCGACACGATCACGACGCTCGGCGCGATTCCCGCGCCGCGGGACGTCGCCGGCCGCGCCCTGCAGGTCGGGCTCGAGCTGTTCGGCATAGGTACGCTCTTCTACGGCTTCGCGACCGTGGCCGAGTTCTTCGTGTCCGGCCAGCTCAGCGGGTTGCTCCGGGAGCGTCGCGCCCAGCGCATGATCGACTCCTACTCAGACCACTTCATCATCTGCGGCTTCGGCCGCGTGGGTCGGCAGGTGGCCCGTGATCTGCGCGCGGCCGGAGTCGACCATGTCGTGGTCGACGACAATCCCGAGAACCGGGAGCTCGCCGGCGAGCTCGGCGTGCCCTACATCGGGGAGGAGCCCGCCGAGGACCGCGTGCTACGGGAAGCCGGGATCGGCCGCGCGAAGGCGGTGATCGCGTGCGTTGACTCCGACGCAGAGAACATCTTCATCACGCTGACCGCGCGCGAGCTCCGTTCGGACATCTTGATCATCGCGCGTGCATCCGCCGAGGGTTCCGAGCAGAAGCTGGTGCGGGCGGGCGCCGATCGCGTGGTCTCGCCGTATAAGACTTCGGGTTCGGAAATGGCGCGCGTCGCCCTGCACCCTCAGGTCGCCGGCGCCGTCGAGGTGGCGGACTTTCGGGTGGAGGAGATCGAGGTGCGGGAAGGGTGCGAGGGCGTCGGCAAGACCGTCGACGAGGCTCGTGGATCATCGGTGATCGTTGCGCTGCGTCGCGCCGACGGGCGGCTCGAGCCGCAGCCCTCGCCGCGGGAGGTCATCGAGCCGGGCGACATCATCGTGGCGCTCGGAAACCCGGCTGCGCTCGAGCAGCTCGAGCGCCTCTTCCAACCCGCGCGCGTGGCCGGCGCGTGAGCGGTCCACTCGCCGATCTCTCGGCCGCGGTTCGGGCCGCGGCCGGCGCGGTCCGCGACGGCAGCGGCCCGCTGCCCGCGGATCCGAAGCTCGAGCGCCCGAAGCTCGATGGCCACGGCGACTACTCCACCAACGCGGCGATGCTGCTGGCCCCGGCGCTCGGGGTTGCGCCCCGCGTGATCGCCGAGCGGATTGGCGCCGAGCTGGAGGGTCTGCTGGGCGACCGGCTCGAGCGGGTCGAGGTGGCCGGCCCGGGATTCCTCAACCTGTTCTTGTCGGACGCCTGGCATCGCGATGCGCTTGCGGCGATCCTCGCCGCGGGCAAGCGGTTCGGCGGCGGCGAGGTGGAGGAGCCGGAGCGGATCCTGATCGAATTCGTCTCGGCCAATCCGACCGGCCCGGTGGTCGCCGCGAGCGGCCGGCACGCCGCTTATGGTGACGCGCTGGCGCGGATCCTTCAGCACTACGGCCATCAGGTCACGCGCGAGTACTTCGTCAACGACGCCGGCTCGCAGATCCGGCTGCTCGGCGAGTCGGTGCAGGCGCGGGCCCGCGGCGAGGAGATGCCGCCCGGCGGATATCGCGGTGAGTATGTCGCCGACCTGGCGCACCAGATCGAAGACGCGGCCGAGCGTGGCACCGACGAGGTTGCACGTGAGGCGGTCGAGATCCTGCTGCGCGAGATCAAGGCCACGCTCGAGCGCTATGGGGTGCGCTACGACGTGTTCTTCAGCGAGCGGAAGTTGCACGCCGGGTCGCCGAGCGAGCTCGACCGCGCGCTCGCCACGCTGGAGCAAGCCGGTCACGTGTACCGGTCCGAGGGGGCGCTGTGGCTGCGCACGACGAGCTTCGGCGACGACAAGGACCGAGTGCTGGTCCGCTCGACCGGGGAGCCCACCTACCTCGCTGCGGATGTCGCGTACCTGCAGAACAAGCGCGACCGTGGCTTCGACCGCCAGCTGCTGCCGGTCGGCTCCGATCACCACGCGTACGTGCGCGAGCTGAAGGCCGCGATGGCGGCGTTGGGGGGCGACCCCGACTGTGTCGAGCTGCCGATCATCCAGTTCGTGCACCTCGTCGAGAGCGGCGAGCGCGCCGCGATGTCCAAGCGGCGGGGGGAGTTTGTGACGCTCGACGAGCTGCTCGACGAGATCGGTGTCGATGCCACTCGGTTCTTCATGCTGCGCAGCTCTGCGGACCGCACGCTCGACCTCGACCTCGACCTCGCGCGGCGCGAGTCGGCGGAGAACCCGGTCTACTACGTCCAGTACGCCCATGCGCGGATCGCGTCGATGCTGCGCCGGCTGTCCGCCGGGCGCATCGAGGATGCGCTCGCGCCCGGTGCGGACTGGGGCGAGATCGAGCTCAACGGATCCGAGCGCCAGCTGATCAAGAAGCTCGCGGCGTTTCCCCCCGAGCTCGCCGAGGCTGCGCTCCGCCGCATGCCGCACCGGGTGACCGCATTCTCCCTGGAGCTGGCGCAGGATTTCACCGCCTTCTACCGGGACAGCAAGGTGGTGGGTGTCTCGCCCGCGCAGCTCGAGTCGTTCCGGATCGCGCTGTCGGTCGCCTCACAGCGGGTGATCGCGCTGTCGCTGGAGCTGCTGGGGGTGAGCGCGCCGGACTCGATGTAGATGGTGGTTGCGGGGGCCTGCGTCTGCGCTTGCGGACCCCCGTTGCGACGCGCCTGCGCGTATGCCACCCTGATCACGATGAGGTGGAAGGTCAGGGGGGTCTGGACAATTGCGATATTCATCGCCGCGGCCGCCGGCGTGGCGCTCGGTGCCGGTGGGTCTGGCGTGGCCGCCGGCGCGCCGGGCACGACGCTCCCGTGCCTGCCACCGGTGACGACCTGCAGCACCACCACCAGCACGACCACCACAACCACGCCGCCGCCGAAACAACCGCCGCCGGTGCATGCCGGTGCCACCTACGACGGCCACCAGGGAACGACCTACTCGGATCTCGTGGTCTCGCGCGATGGATCTCGGCTGAGGGGATTCGAGTTCCAGTTCAAGAGCGGGAGCTGCAGCGACGGCGGCAAGTACGGCAGCGACATCGCCGAGCAGATCTCGAGTGGCGCCCACATCGACGCGAAGGGCCGGGCGACATACGACCACCGGTACGGGAACGCCTACTGGTACACGCGCCATGGAAAACGCGTGACCGGATCAGAGCGGGTCTCGTTCTCGGTGCGGTTCGCCGGCGACAAGGTAGCTGGAACCCTGCGCGATCAGTTCGACTCCTCGCACCTGCACTGCTCGAGCAAGAGCATGGAGTTCGTGGCCTATCGAGACGGAACGCCGCAGGCGCCGGTGCGGACGGATCAGGTCGAGACGGGCAAGTACCACGGTGCCGCTCGCAACGGCGGCACGCCCTTCTCCTCAGATGTGTATGTCCCGTGGTCGCTCGTAAATCAGTTCAACGTCAGCTGGAAGGCGCGGTGCCGCAACCGCGGATCGCTCGGCGGGGGCTTTGTGTTCGGGTCGCTGCCGATAACGCACAATGACTTCCAGCGCAGCGGGTCGGACAAGTTCACGCTTAAGGGTGGCTACCGTGGCCGGGAGCGCTACCGGCTCTCAGGCCACTTCTTCAGGCGGCAGGGCGATCCGACCTACCGCGTGAGCGGCAGCTGGGACTACACGGCCTGGATCTACAAAGGGTCGCGCCAGGTCACGACGTGTCCGCTGAGCGTGACGCTCGCTGGCGTCGCGGGTTAGCGTCGAGCCAAGGGCGCCGCGGGCTCACCCCGTGAACTGCGCGAGGTCCTCTTCCACGCGTCGCGCGTCGGCGGGATCGAGCCGTGGCGTCGCGGTGCGCGCGGCCCTCTCGCGAGCTCGCCATCTGGGAAGCGTCACGAACAGCACGATGATTCCGACCAGCAGGATGGCGGGCGGGAGCACATAGACCGTGAGGTTGAAACCGTGCGCCGGCGGCTTCCCGAGCACAGCCGGTCCGTACTGCGCGACCAGCGCGCGCTCGATCTCGGGCTTCGTCTGGCCCTGCGCGATCAGCGCCTTGATGAAAGCGCGCTCGGAGTTCGCCTGCGGCGATTGAGATACCGCCAGCGGCTCGCGGCAGGCGACGCACATCACGTCGTTCTCGATGTCGGTCAGCGAAGCCCGGGGTGTCGCCGCGCTTGCGCCGGCGGCTGACGCGCTAAGCGCGAGGATGAGGACCGCGAGCAACGCGCCGACGCGCGTCATGCGTGCTCCCTGAGCAGCGGTGTCACGACCTGGTTCAGCCAGCCGCTGTCGATCTGATAGCGCCGTACCGCTGCGACCCGGCCGCTGCGGTCGATGATGAAGGTCTCGGGCACGCCGGTCGTGCCGAACGATCGCACGAACGTGCCATCAACATCCCGCACGACCGGATAGGTGATGTGCTCCTGGCGCACGAACGCCTGCGAGTCGCTGGAGTTGTCCAGGTAGGTGACGCCGAGCACGGTGGCGCCGCTGCGGGCAAGTTTGCGCTGCTCCTGCTCGAGGATCGGCGCCTCGGCCTTGCAGGGATCGCACCACGACGCGAACACGTTCAGCACCACGACCTTGCCGCGGAACGCGGCCAGCCGCTCGCGCGCATTCGAACCGAGCACCGGCAACGCGAGCGACTGGTTCGGCGCGGGCGGCCGCACCCCCCGTGCCAGCGACGCCTCGATCGACGTATCCGCTCCCTGGCTTGCCACACCGAACGCCAGCACCCACAGCAACGCGCCCGCCGCCGCCACCACCAGCCCGGGAAGCAACAAGCGTCGCATCAGATGACCAAGGGTAGTGAAGCGCCCGCCGCCGACCGCCGCACGCGGTGCAGTCGCAGGTCAGCGGGGGCCGGTCAGCGCACGTCCGGCGTGCTTGAATAGACCCGTGGAGTTCGGCTTCACACCTCAGTTCACATCCGGGAGCGGGGGAGGGGCCCTGAGGCCCCACGGAACCCGTCGCACCCGGCGCACGCGGACGTAGCTCAGCCGGTAGAGCGTCGGCTTCCCAAGCCGAAGGTCGCGGGTTCGAGACCCGTCGTCCGCTTGGGGGAAAGGCCCGGAAATCCGGGCCTTTCTTGGGTGGAGGCAGAGGCGGATCACCGCGGGGCAACTGTTGCGGGCGATCGGTCGGCCGGCTCTGTCGTGCGCGTCGCAAGCGTGGTGCGCCCCGCTGATCACGGCTACGTCGAACTTGGTGGTCCGGCGCCTACCGCATTACTCGTATCGTCTTTAGGCTCGGATCGGCGGGATCGGGGAGGACCAGTCCGGCCTCCAGCCCGGTGAGGAGATAGTCGATCACGGCTTGGTTGATCCGCTCGCCCGGAACAATGACCGGAATCCCGGGCGGGTATGGCGTGATCTGCTCGGCAGCGATTCGTCCCACCGCGTCCTGGGTTTTGACGTCCTCGAATTGGCTAAAGAAGGCATCACGGGGACGGTTGACAGATTCCAGTTCGAGCTCTGGCGGGTCTGGAATCTGGACCGGTCGAGGTTCGGGGAGTTCGCTGGCAGCATCGGTGAGTTGCCTGAGCGCTTGCAAGAGCCGGCCGGCAGTCGAGTCGTCGTCGGATATCGAGATGGTGGCCAGAATCCGCGCGTGGTCGCTGAGGCCCATGTCGACCCGCTCGTGTTCGCGGAGCCAGTCGCTCGCCTGATAGCCGCTTATCCTCAGCCCGGAGACGTCGATCAGGATGTGCAGGCGATCGAGATCTCGCGAGGGCTCCTCCCGGATAAGCTCGTCCTCGAGCACGTGAAGACCCGGCAGCTGCGCGATCTCACGTCGGAGGCGGGCCGCCAGATCGAGCGTCCTTCCGAGGAGTTCCCGGCCGTGCTCGACCATCTGCCGTCGCCAGCCGTCGATCGCCGCGTATAGGAGGACGTTGGGGCTCGTCGTCATCAACAGGTCCGCGCACGCGGACAGGTGCGGGAAGTCGATCCGGCCGCCCTGATGGTGGAGAACCGATCCCTGTTCAAAGCCCGCGCCCATCTTGTGCACGCTGACCACGCAGACGTCGGCATCCGCGTCCATCGCCCAGGTCGGCAGCTCGTCATGGAACGGCAGATGGGCACCCCACGCCTCGTCAACAATCAGCGGTTTGTCATGGTCGTGGCAGATCTCTGCCATCGCCTTGAGGTCTGCGCAGGTCCCGTACGGGGTGGGGCTGACAATCAGCGCGCCGGCGGCATGCGGGTAGCGCTCCCACGCCTCAGCTAGCTGTTCAGGCGACGGGGGGTGAGCGATATGCAGCTGGGCATCCCAGTTGGGCCGAAGCCAGCATGGCTGAAGCCCCGAGAAGATCATCCCGGCGACCACCGACTTATGAACGTCACGTCCGAGGATCAGGTGTCCGTCATGACCTGCCACGGCCAGCATCGCCGCCTTCACCGACAGCGAGCTGCCGCATGTGGAGAAAAACGCGTGCTCGGCCCCGACAGCGTCGGCCATCAACTCCTCAGCCTCCTGCAGGTACGCACCCGAGGACAAGCGGTCATCGAGCCCTGAGCTGACCAACAGATCGTGGCGGAACGGGTCCAGGCCCATGACCTCTCGGACCCGCAGATCGATCCCGCGGCCCTGACGATGGCCCGGCGGAGTGAATCCGTACCGGTCGAGCCGGTGGTATTCGGCAAGAGCGTCCAGCAGCGGCGCGCGACTGTGGTCCATCCTCGAGAGTTTCCTACAGGAGCCTCCTGCGGAATGCCACTTTGCTCCGCTCGTTCCGCGCTGTTCTCAGACTCCCTCCTTTAGTCTCCCGTCGCCCCCTCAGCTCGCCATAGCCCCGCTCCCCGCGGCAACCTTTCCGCCGCGCGTTGGTGTGGTCCTCGGGACACCGCCGGAGGTCCTGGTCGGGCGGTCTGCCTATTCGATCGCCATGACCACGGCTGTGGCGTCGTCCTCGAGTGGCTCACGCCAGCAGTCGGTCACTGCCTGCTGGATGGCCATCACCGTGGACGCCGCGGTCGGGTTGTCGGCGCGCTCGAGCGCCTGCTTGATTCCCTCGACCCCGAACGTTCCTCCGCCCTCCATCTTGCGCTGGATGATTCCGTCGGTGACGAGGATCAGCCGGTCGCCGGAACCCAGCTGGCACTGGCTGAGCTTGAATTTCGGCGAGGTGCCCTTTGCGCCCAGGGCGGGGTGCTGGGGTCCTTCGAGCTCTCTGAGGTTGCCGTCGGCGTCGACGACATAGGCGGGGGGGTGTCCGCAGTTTGCCCATGTGAGCGTGGCTGTGGCGGCCCGCCAGCGCGCGAGGATCGCGGTCACGTAAAACTCATCGTTCTCAAGGCGGCGAACGGTCTCGTCCACGGCGATCAGAGCGTCCTCCAGGTCTTTGCCACTGCGCCGCGCGGAACGCAGCGCGCCGAGGGCCGCTGCGCCGAGGCCGGCGGCCGTGGGGCCGGTGCCGGCCGCGTCGGCGATCGCCAGCCATGCCCCATCGCGGTTCTCGACGAAATCGAACCAGTCCCCCCCAACCTCATAGCTTGGAAGCAGCGCTCCGGCCAGCTGCGCTCCGGCGATCCGGGCGATCCGCGGCGGAAACAGGTTCTGCTGGATCTCCGCGGCTGGAGTGGTGGGCTTCCGGCGTCTGGTCGCCTCCACGAAGTCGGTGTAGTCGTTTGCCAGCTCCAGCGCCGCCGCGCCCTGCTTGGCGATGTCCGCAAGGTCACTGAGGGGCGTGCCGACGCACAGCAGCAGGCCTAGAACTCGGCCCCGCAGCCATAGTGGCTCGGCGACGCAGCCTGGCAGCTGCCGCTGGAGGCGCTCGTGGAACTCGGGCAGGCCCTCGGGGACGATTTCCGGGCCCAACGCCGGCGGTCCGTCGAGCTCGTCGGGGAACTCCTCCGAGCCGGCCAGGCGAAACAGCCTCGATCCGTCGATGTCCACGACGTACAGCGCGACGGCGACGCCCGCGACGCGACGCGCTTCCGCCACCAGCTGGTCGGCGACCAGGTGCGGCGGGACCTCGTCGAGGACGCGCGTGACCTCGAGTCTTATCGGCGACTCGCGCCCGAGCTGCCCGGGCGCCTGAAACGGCATCGTCGCGACCTGACCGCTCACCCGTGGGGGCGAACCAGAGACGCCGTCTTCGAGCTCGATGAGCGCTCGCTCCAGCACGCGGCGGGTTGGGAAATGGCGATATAGCGTCGATCGACCCACGTTCGCCGCGGCGGCGAGCTCAGTCATGGTGACGTGTGGATCTCCCACCAGCATCCTGGCGGCGCGAAGAATCCGCTGGCGACTGGCCAGCGCGTCAGAGCGGACTAGGTTCGACTCGCTCTCATCGCCGGAGCGTTGTCCTGGCGCAGGCGCAGAATCGGCCATTGCCTCAGCTTGTAGCACGTCCGCCACGCGATCCGATCGTTTACTGGCACAAACGTCCCGTTTGTGCCAACTTGTCGCGATGTGGCTCGCCACCGCTCGCCGCTGAGAGGGATTGGTTGAAGCGCGATTCTTCGCTGGCGCATTTCTCGCGCGATCATCACGTCGCGCTCGTTATGGCCCAGCGGCTGAAGCGGGCCTCGGAGACAACCGCCGAGGACGCCCGCAACGCGTTTCTCGGCTATTGGAAGAACGATGGACGCAAGCACTTCCGCGAGGAAGAGGAGATCCTGCTGCCGACCTTCGCCGGCTTCGGCGACCCGGATGTCCCGGTGGTGGCGCGGATCCTGACCGATCACGTACGGATTCGCCGCCTGGCGATGGAAATCGCAAGCGGAACCCCAGATCCGGACTTGCTGCGGACGCTCGGCGAGCTTCTCGAGCAGCACACCCGGCGCGAGGAACGGGAGCTGTTCCCGCTGATCGAGCAGGCCGTTCCCGAGCGCGAGCTGGCGCGCTTGGCGGCCCTGCTCGGGGACTGACCGACCCACTCGCAGCTCGAGTGCGCATTGCTGGCCGGGGGCCGAGGGGTCTGGGACGAATGTCCCGTTTGTCCGGTTTAGGCCTCCGAAGTTGGGGAAGTCCCGCAGGAAGATCTCGATCGGAGGAAGACGATGGCCAACGTAACTGAGACGCGCAGCGACGCTGACCAGCAGGCGTCGGTCGCCGAGCTGGTCAAGCAGCTCTCTGAGCAGACGAGCCGGCTGGCGCGCCAGGAGGTGGAGCTGGCGAAGGCGGAATTGGCGGTGAAGGGCAAGCGCGCGGGGATTGGCGCGGGGATGTTCGGCGGCGCCGGGATCTTCGGGTTCTACGCGGTGGGTGCACTCACGGCGACCGCGATTCTGGCGCTGGCGACGGAAGTCGCGCCGTGGCTGGCGGCCCTGATCATGACATGCGTGCTGGGCGCGATCGCCGCCGTGCTGGCGCTGCAGGGCAAGACCAAGGTCCAGCAGGCCACCCCGCCGGTTCCGGAGCAAGCGACCGAGAGCGTGAAGGAGGACGTGCAATGGGCAAAGACCCGGGCACAGGCAGCGCGGCAGTGACCGACCCGCAAGATCCCGAGCAGATCCAGCGCGACATCGAGCGCACGCGTGAGGAGCTTGGTGGCACGGTCGAAGCGCTCGCCGCGAAGACCGACGTCAAGGCACAGGCCAAGCACAAGCTCGAAGCGACCAAGGCCTCGCTAACCGACAAGCGGGAGCAGCTGCTTGGCAAGGCCAAGGAGGCGTCGCCCGCTGGCGCCGCGACAGTTGCGACCCAGGCTTCCCGGACGGCACGCGACAACCCGCTGCCGCTCGCCGCGGCCGGAGCGTTTGCGCTCGGCTTTCTGATCGGCAGGGCGAGGCGAGAGGCGTAAGGAACGATGGCCACTCAGACCTCCCGCGACGGCGCATCCCGCCAGACGAACGGGTACGTACCAGAGAAGCCCACTCAACTCCGGCTCGGATCGTGGTTCGGGGTATTCAGGCGGACGATCAGGGAGTTCCGCGCTGACAACCTGACCACCTGGGCTGCCGCCCTCACCTACTACGGGGTGCTGGCGATCTTCCCGGCGATCATCGCGCTGGTGTCGATCCTGGGGCTGGTGGGCCATTCCGCCACGCAGCCGCTGCTCACCAACCTCGGGAAGCTCGCGCCGGGCTCCGTCCACCAGATCCTCGTTAGCGCGATCAAGAACCTCCAGCACAGCCGCGGCGCCGCGGGGGTGCTGTTCTTCGCAGGCATCGCGAGCGCGATCTGGTCCGCCTCGGGCTACATCTCCTCGTTCATGCAAGCTTCGAACGCGATCTATGACATCGAGGAGGGGCGTCCGATCTGGGTGAGGCTGCCCCTCCGAGTTGGTGTGACCGTAGTGATGCTGGTGCTGCTCGCGATCAGCGCGGTCGCAGTCGTGCTGACCGGCAGTCTTGCCGGGCAGATCGGAAAGATCCTGGGGATCGGCGGAACGGCCGTCACGATCTGGGACATCGCGAAGTGGCCAGTGCTGCTGCTCGTGGTCAGCTTCATGTTCTCGATCCTGTACTGGGCGTCGCCCAACGTCAGGCACCCGGGATTCAGATGGCTGAGCCCCGGTGGAGTGTTCGCGGTGGCGGTGTGGGTGATCGCGTCCGGCGCGTTCGCGTTCTACGTCGCGCACTTCTCCTCCTACAACAAGACCTATGGCGCACTGGCGGCCATCGTGATCTTCCTGGTGTGGCTGTGGATCTCGAACATCGCGGTGCTGCTCGGCGCCGAGTGGAACGCCGAGATCGAGCGCGGGCGCCAGATCGAGGCGGGACATCCCGCCGATCGCGAACCGTTCGTGGAGCCGCGCAAGGCGCCCAAGAGCGCGCGGAAATAGGAAGACGATGTATCGGCAGCGTTACGAGGAGGCCATCGCGCCATGAGACGTCGTGTGTCAACCCCCGAGCGAGATAGCGGATGTCGGCTTGTCGTCAAGCGCTTCGCGCTCGGCCCGTTGGGCCGCGCTGCGCGCCGAGCATCCGCTGGGTGGCAGCGAGGTCGGGGCGGGGCCCCGAGGGGGTCGGGATCGTGACTGTGCAGTGCTGTTGCAGGGCGCGATGGCGGGCCGGGTTGTAGGGGACGCGGTCTTGCCAGC
>Ga0209810_1000605_pt1 | contig 74487 bp, 58 predicted proteins | sample Coa_R1_7_FD_187159 | JGI IMG/M metagenome (GOLD analysis project Ga0209810, IMG submission 187159) | Surface soil microbial communities from Centralia Pennsylvania, which are recovering from an underground coalmine fire - Coalmine... | ecosystem: Environmental > Terrestrial > Soil > Unclassified...
GCAGTGTTGAACTGCACGCGGGCATGCTCCTGCAACTGGAGGCGGATATTCCGCACAGCGTTGTGGCGCGAACGAACGCTGTAATGCTGCTCACCATGACGCCCAACCCGTCGCAGGTGCGGTAGGGTTGTCTGCGTTCTTGCTCTCCCCTGACGGCCACCTGAGCGGCGCGGCTACGTAAGGATGCAGGGTATGGTGTGGAAACATGCGCGAAGCGCATGTTTCCACACCATACCCTGCAAAAGACGAGCGCCGCAGGTGCGAGCAAGGCGGATGCCTGATCTGTGGGAAACGTGGTAATATTTATGCAAGGATCTCGATATATATTTTTGATGAAAGGCAGGCAGACATGGAAGAGAAAGTCTATCGCACCGAACTGACGCCCGTAAGCTTCCTCGAACGTAGCGCTCTCATATTTCCCAACAAAACAGCGGTTGTGCATGGCGAGCGCAAGTACACCTATCGCGAATTTGCCGAGCGCGTCTATCGCCTGGCCTCACACCTGCGCGCCAGCGGTATGCAGAAGCATGATCGCGTTGGTTTCCTCTGCCCCAACATCCCGCCGATGCTGGAGGCGCACTTTGCCGTGCCGGCAGCGGGCGGCATCCTCGTCGCCATTAACACGCGGCTGAGTTCGCCCGAGATTGGCTACATCTTGAAGCATTCGGGCGTGAAATTTCTCTTCGTTGATGCCGAGCTACAGCCCCTCGTTGAGCCGCTCGACCTGGCAGGCGTGCAGGTTGTGCGCATCGACGATAGCGGCATGCCCGATGACCCCTACGAGCAATTTCTCGCCGGGGGATCGCCGCAGCCCGTAGCAAGCTGGCTGGAAGACGAAGAGGAGACCATATCGATTAACTACACCTCCGGTACGACGGGAAACCCCAAAGGCGTGATGTATACCTATCGCGGGGGCTATCTCAACGCGCTGGCCGAGGTCATTTCGACGGGAATGAACAGTGAGAGCGTCTACCTGTGGACGCTGCCAATGTTTCACTGCAACGGCTGGTGCTTTACCTGGGCCGTTACGGCGGTTGGCGGGACGAACGTCTGCCTGCGCAAGCTCGATCCGGCGCTGGTCTGGGATCTCTTCGAGTCCGAGGGCGTGACGCATTATAACGGCGCCCCCACTGTGCATATCTTCCTGGTCAATCATCCGAAGGCTCATCGCCTGGAGCGCCAGGTTGTGGTGACGGTTGCGGGCGCGCCGCCGTCCCCTACGCTGCTGGCCCGCATGCGGGAACTGAACTTCCGGCCCGTGCACGTCTACGGACTCACCGAGACCTACGGCCCTTATACGATCTGCGAGTGGCACGATGAATGGGCGCAGCTCTCAGAAGAGGAGCAGGCGCGCATGCTGGCAAGGCAGGGCCAGGGCAATGTGGTCGCGGATCGCGCGCGCATTGTCGATGAAGCAATGCACGATGTGCCGTGGGATGGCGAGACGATGGGCGAGGTGGTCATGCACGGCAATAACGTGATGAAGGGCTATTTCGCCAATGAGGAAGCCACAGAGAAGGCGTTCGCCGGCGGCTGGTTCCATTCGGGCGATATCGGCGTATGGCATCCCGATGGCTATATCGAGCTGCGTGATCGCAAGAAGGATATCATTATTTCGGGCGGCGAGAATATTTCTACCATCGAGGTAGAGCAGGCGGTGGCGAAACATCCCGCCGTGCTGGAGTGCGCCGTTATCGCCATCCCCGATGAGCAGTGGGGCGAACGCCCGAAGGCGTTTGTGACGCTCAAGCCGGGCCAGAGCGCAACCGAACAGGAGATCATTGACTTCTGCCGCCAGCGCCTGGCACATTTCAAGTGTCCCGCCGCCGTGGCTTTCGGCGACCTGCCCAAGACCTCTACCGGCAAGATCCAGAAGTACGTGCTGCGCGATAAAGAGTGGGCAGGACGAGAGAAACGCATTAATTAATGCGTTTCTCTCGTCCTGATGGTAAATAATTTTTTCGGGGGACACCCCCGCGCCCCCGCCAGGGGGCTTGCCGCCCCCTGGACCCTCGCTTAGCGGGCGGGTTTACGGTGCAGTTCGGTGATGAACTTGTAGCGGTCTCCGCGATAGAGGGATTTCACGAACTCGAAGGCATTGCCCGCCTGGTCATAGGTGACGCGATGCATGAGCAGCAGGGGAGAGCCGATCGCCACATGGAGAAGCGCGGCTTCGTAGGGCGCCGCGAGAATCGGTTCGAGGCTCTGGGTGGCGCGCTCCAACTGGATGCCCCAGCGCTCGGCCAGCAGCTTGTAGAGCGATTGGTTCTCGAGATCTTCGCGGCTCAGGCCGGGGCAGACGGAAGCCTTCAAGGTACTCGTCTCCAGGGCCATCGGCTCGCCATCGGCCAGGCGCAAACGCGTACAGACGAAGACGTGCTCATCTGGCGCTAGATTCAGAGTTTTGCGCACGGTATGGTCCGGCGTCGTCTCTTCAAAAGAGATAATGCGTGCCCCGGCCTGCATGCCGCGCTTCGCCATATCCTCGGTGAAGCTGGTCAGCCCGCTGAGCGCCTGTTCCAGTTTGGGAGGCGCGACAAACGTTCCGACGCCCTTGCGACGAATAAGAATGCCCTCATTGACAAGCTCGGCGATGGCCTGGCGCACCGTCATGCGGCTCACCTGATAGGTTTCGACCAGCTCGCGCTCCGGCGGCAGGGGCGTGTCAATGTTATATTCGCCCTCTTCGATTTTGGCGCGTAGTTGCTGCATGATTTGATAGTAGATAGGAACCGGGCTGCGTTTGTCGATAAAGCGATTCATAACCATATGCTACTCTTTTCTCCCTCATCCGTGGGTCAGGGCCTCCCATATGCTCTACCATTATAGCTCTTCTGCTCAATATTTCTCTAGCCTGCTTTCGGTGCGCTCCGCCGCAGGCGGAGCGCACCGAAAGCAGACTAAGATTATTCTACCACGAAAATCTAAATATAGACATCTAGACATCTTGACGGATTGCCTGAAAACAGGTTATATTTCACATTAGGAATCAGCATATCCTCATGTACTCGTACCGGTTCAGCACCGATCTGGTTGATTCTAGAAAGGAGCAGGAAGAGCATTATTTTTCCCTTTCGCGACCCCCCTGACGAAACACAGCATTGCTGCTGGCGCCAGAAGTAAAGAGCATTCTTCGCGGACGAAGAAGGTTTAGCGTCAGCTTATAACACCTGACCAGGAGGTAGAAACATGGGAGGTTACTCCGTTGGCATCGCATTGTTGCTGGCAGTGTGGGCGTATGTTGGCATTGTCTTACAATTAGGTCCCGGCCTCTGGTGGACAGAGGCGCTCATTTCAGGTTTTGTTACCGGCGTAATCGTTGGCAATATCCCCCTCGGACTTACCATTGGTGCGACCCTGACCCTGTTATCCCTCGGTCTCTGGACGTATGGCGGCGCCACCATCCCGGACTTTCAGACGGGCGCTATCGTCGGCACAGCTATTGGCGCGCTTGCTGGCGGCGTTGGTCCAGGACTGGCCGTTGCCATTCCTACGGCTCTGCTCATGACGCAGATGGATGTACTGGGGCGAGCCGTAACAACGATCTTTATTCATGGCGCCGACCGCTATGCCGAAGATGGCAACGAGCGCGGCGTAGTTGCCATGCATCTGCTCGGACAACTCCCCTGGGGGCTGTCGCGCTTCATTCCCGTCTTCCTGGCGATCTGGCTCGGCTCCGGCCCGATCCAGTCGGTCATCAAGTCTTCGCCTCAGTGGTTCTTCAATGGCATGACGGCGGTTGGTCACGTCCTGCCGGCCCTGGGCTTTGCCCTGCTGCTTACCATGCTTCCCTTGCGGCGCTACTGGCCTTACCTGCTCATCGGCTTTGTCGCGTTCGCGTACCTGAATATGCCGATTATCGGGATCGCGATACTTGCCGTCGCCGTTGGCTTCCTGATGAACAGCCTGCAAACCAGGAGAGGAGAGGTAAATGTCTGAGCAAATCGAAAACGAGGAGACCAGGACCGGCCTTGAGGAAACGGTACCGGTAGATACTACCGGGGAAACGGTACCGGTGGATACCGCCGGCAAGGGTGCCGCAACGAATGGGGCCAATGGCGCGGTAGCGCTGGAGCCATCGGTTGTGAACAGGGCGATGTGGCGGCACCTGATTACCCTGCAATGGTCGTGGAACTACGAACGCATGCAGGCGCTTGGCTATCTTTACTCGATGCTTCCGGTTATCGATGCGGTCTATAAGACCAGAGAAGAGCGCATCGCGGCGATGAAACGGCACCTCGTCTTTTACAATACCAATCCGCAGGTCGGCTCTCCGCCTATCTTTGGCGCGACAGTCGCGCTTGAGGCGCAGCGGGAGGGCGAGGTGGTCGATAGCCTCAAAGTTGGCCTGATGGGGCCGCTGGCTGGCATCGGCGATACGATCCAGGCTATTCTCTACCGGCCTATTGTCGCGGTCATCGCGGCCTCGCTGGCGCTGGCGGGCAGCGTTCTGGGACCGATCATTATGTTCCTCTCGGGTATCCTCTGGACGATACTGATGATCCCGCTCTTCCGTCTTGGCTATCGCCAGGGCATTAACGTGACCCAGGAAGTTACCGAGGGTGGTGTCCTGTCACGTATTACAGATATGGCGACGACGATGGGCATGATCGTCATCGGCGGCTTCATTCCGAGCATCATGGCTGCGGTGAAGACGCCGCTCAAGTACGCTCAGACAGTCACGGCTAACGGGCAGACGCATACGGAGACGGTAGCGCTCCAATCCGTGCTCGATAAGATCGTCCCCTACATCCTGCCTGTGGCCTTTGTCGCGCTGGCTTACTGGCTGATGCGCGGCTTGAAGCTCTCGGCGGTCTGGACGCTGATTATCCTGGCCGTGCTGGCCTTCGTCCTGAGCCTGATCGGGTTCCTATAGTCGAAAGGTACAGTGACAATCAGGGTTGGCAATGGGGGGCATGGTGGGAGGCTGTAGGGGCGCGGCACACGTCATGGGAGGTTGGGAGAGGTGGGGTGGAGGACGTGTGCAAGCCCGCGCCCACCTGAAACGGCGGATGGTGTCTGGGGAACGGTGGGCGGGCTTGCGCGGAGGCCCCCACCCATTTCCCCACCCTGCCCGCGACGCGCCCCTGCAATGGCTCCGGCCTGGCTGGCCCTGATCGTTAAGCTTCATTGTTCATTGCACATAGGGAGGACGCTGGCAATGATTGGTATTGTACTGGTCGCGCATGGAGCGCTGGCGGATGGACTCAGGAACGCGGCTGAGATGATCGTTGGCCCGCAGGAGCGTTTGCGGACTGTGGGCATGGAGCCTGCCGCCGACCTGGATAGCCTTCGCGCCGAGATCGAGGCTGCGGCCTCCGCAGTGGGCGCGGAAAATGAGGTCCTGGTGCTGGCCGATCTGATGGGGGGCAGTCCGGCCAATGCAAGCGCGGCCCTCGCGCTCAAAGGCGTACCTGTCATTTGCGGCGTCAATCTATCGATGCTGCTTGAGGTGCTGATGAATCGCGATCAGGAGAGTGCGCAGAACCTTGCACAGATAGCGCTTGGGGCCGCGACGGAGGGAATCGTCAACCTGACACAACAGTTGACAAATACATAGGAGGTGCATCCGGTAGCAGTAGCTCTTAAACACTGCGAGGAAGCGGAGAAGAAACATGGCTGTTACTCACATGCGTATCGATAATCGGCTGATCCACGGGCAGGTGACGGTGAGCTGGGCGAATGCATTCAAGACTACCCATATGATCGTGACGAACGATCAGGTAGCGCGCGATCCGCTGCAAAAGATGCTTTTGCCGCAGGCGGCGCGCGGCGTGCCGACGCTGGTGCTCTCGGTGGAGGACACGCTGAAGTTCGCGGCGAGCGAGGAGGGGCAAAAGGCGCGTATTTTAATTATTGCCAAGCTGCCCCAGGATGCGCTGCGCCTGCTGGAAGGCGGTTTGAAGCCTGCTGAGATCAACGTCGGCAACCAGGCGCCAACGCCGGGCACAAAGTTCAAGATGGTGACGCATTCCATTGCCGCCACACCCGAAGATGCAGCGATTTATCGCGCCATTGCCGAGAAGGGCTACAAACTGACGTGCAAAATGATGCCATCCGATAGGGCCACCGATTTTCTCGAAGTTCTCAAGAAACACAAGCTGTAATTTCAATCCTCAGCCGTCTTACGAAAAAACGGCTGCTGCGCCTGCTCTTTCGCGAACAGGTTCATACAGGATACGCGAGATAGGATTGGTGTCAATGCCCTGTTTATTCTCGAACAGGTGTCATGACTATGCATTAGAAACGTAGCACAATGGCGCAAGACAAAAGAGATGCTCTGCTGGCCGGCTGGGCAGCGGCGGAGATTACGCCTGCCATTCCCTGCTGGATGGGAGGTTATGGCGTGCGCACGGGACCGGCCACTGCTGTCCACGATCCTCTCTATGCCCATGCCCTTGCCCTCAGCGCAGCAACGACGCAGGCGCGGCCCCTGGTTCTGGTCATCTGCGACTTGCTGGATATACATGCATTCCTGCTGCGCGAGGTGCGAATGCGGGCTGCGAGCACGCTGCCCGGCGTGATGCTCTGGGTCGGGGCGACGCATACGCACTCGGGTCCGGCAACCTCGACGACCTGGCTGCCAGAGCAGGCGCGGGGGGAACTGGACGCCACTATCGAGCGCGTCGTAACGGGAGTGCTGCACGCAGCCGGAGAGGCCATCGCGCGGCTGCATCCTGTATACGCAGCCTGGGCCAGCGGCGAGACCAGCGGCATTGTGACCAATCGAGATCATCCCGGCAGCGGTGAGAATACGGCCCTCGATCTGCTCTGCTTCTATAACGCGAGCGACGAGGACGCGAACAACTGGACCGGGCCGCGGCATATACGGCCCGATGCGATCATCGGCAGCTTTCCTTGCCATCCGACGGTGCTCAGCGCCGAAAACTATGCCATTTCGGCGGATCTACCCGGAGCATTCCGGCGCCACCTGCGCGCGCTCATTGGCGCCGATAGCTGGATAGCGCTGGCAACCGGCGCCGCCGGGGATATGAGCACGCGCCATACGCGGCGGGGACAGGGCATGGCTGAACTGGAGCGCCTGGGCGCACTGCTGGCGCAGCAAGCATACCAGTTCGTCTCGAACGCGCGCCCGCTGGTAGTCGGGCCGCCAGTGGTGCGGCAGACGACAATAGAGCTTGCGCTTAAAGATCTACCCGCGCCGGCCACACTCGATGCCTATGAGCGAACGACGCAGGAACGCATGATGGCAGCACGGCGCGCCGGGGACGTGGCCGGGGCGCGCACACTGGAGACCGCGCTCCAGGGGATCGCCGCTCTGCGCGGCATGAAGTCCGCGCAGGTCTCAATTGAGCGCAGCGCCGAGGTGTCTGTCGCGCGGATAGGGCAACTCTCCCTGGTAGCTATCCCTGGCGAGCTATACAATCGTCTATTGCAGTTCCCTCAAAACGAGGTAAAGCGAACCGATGAGAGTGCGTCCCTTCTAGCAACCTCGCAACAGAGCGCAGTCCACCAGACAAACCCGCAGAGGTCAAGTGATTTCGCACAGGGCATGACGTTACGGCGCGGTGCCAGGCAGGCAGTATTGCTCTGCGGCTATACCAACGGGTATGTGGGCTATCTGCCCACGCGCGATGCCTACGAGGAGATCGATTACGAGGTGCTGATGAGCCCCTTCGCTCCCGGTGCAGGAGAGCAGGTTGCGCAGGCAGTGCAAAGGTTGCTCGGCGCCGCAGGCGCTTCGCATGGGTAAGTAGTGAGTGTGGCGGAGGTGGGCACAGTCCGCCTCCGCCACACTCACTACTTACCCTCAGACGCCGGAGGCGGCAAGAGATCTCAAGAGTTACCATTCATAGAAAAGGCGGTTAAGCAATGGGAGAACCAACGAAATTCGGCATGGACCTGTTCTGGCAGGAGGCCGCTAAAATCGTGGATCGCGTCGTCCAGACGCAGAAGGAGGCTATTCGCCAGGCGGCGCTCAGCTTCGCCAACTCTATCGAGGGCGGCGGAGTCATTCAGGCTTATGGCACGGGCCATTCCCGCGCGTTCGCCATGGAACTGGCCTATCGCGCTGGCGGGCTTGTGCCGGTCAACAGGATCGATCTGGCGGATCTCGCCCTGCGCGCCGGCTGGTCGCTGGAACGCGTGATGAGTCCTGAGATCGAACGCGACCCCGAAGCGGGAAAAGCGCTGCTCTCCCTGTATAATATTGCAGCCCAGGATGTCTTTATCATTGCCTCCAATTCAGGCGTCAATGTGGCGATTGTCGATTGCGCATTGCAAGCAAAAGCGCATGGGCATACGCTGATAGCTGTGACCTCGCTTGAGCATACGAGCCAGATGCAGTCGCGCCATCCTTCGGGGAAGCGGCTCTACGAACTGGCCGATATCGTCATCGATAACTGCGGGCCATTCGGAGATGCCCTGCTCGAACTGCCCACGGGCGGAAAAGCCTGCGCCGTTTCGTCGATCACCGGCGCGCTCATCGCTCAGATGCTCACTGCCGAAACCATCGGGATACTCCTTGCGCGTGGGAAGGAGGCGCCGGTCTTCATCTCCGCGAATGTGCCAGGCGGAATAGAGCAGAACAAGGCCATTCTTGAGCGTTACGCCGGAAGAGTGCGTCAGTAGAGGCGCGAGAGAAACGAGGCACACAGCATGGATATGGAGATGCAAACCGTGAATACACAACCGTTACACCTCCTGGTAGTAGAAACACTCTACGCGCCGGAAGAGATAGCCGGGCCGGTGGCCGTTGTCATCGAGGGGACAAAGATCAGGGCGCTCTGGCGCGGGGCGGGCGTAGCTGAAGCTACGCGGCGCATAGAGCAGCAAATGCCGGGAGCAGCAGTGAGCGTAACCGACCTGGGTTCCTTGCGCCTGGCTCCGGGCTATATCGATCTTCATATCCACGGATTTCATGGGCATGACATCACCGATGGCCCGTGCGAAGATATCGCTGCCATCGCGCGCGAACTGCCATGTACAGGTGTGACCTCGTTTTATCCCACCACCGCGACTACGGGCCGCACCGAGACGCTCAGGCAGGTACAGCGTATCGTCGAGGTGCTTGAGGAACAGAAGGATCTGGCGACGGCGGAGATCCTGGGCATTCGCCTGGAGGGACCGTTTATCAGCCGCGCGAAGAAGGGCGCTCAATACGAGCCGGCCATTCGTCGCCCCGATCCTGATGAACTGGCGGATCTGGTGCAGGCTGGTCGCGGCGCGGTCCAGATCGTCGATTACGCCCCGGAGGAGGACCAGGGCGGGCGTTTGCTGGCGGCGATGGTGCGCTTCGGTATTTTGCCATGCATGGGTCACACGGCGGCGACATATGAGCAGGCAATCGAGGCTATCGACGGGGGCGCGCGTCATTCGACGCATCTTTTTAATGCCATGTCGCGCCTGTCGCAGCGCGCGCCGGGGATTGCCTGCGCGCTTCTGACCGACCAGCGCGTGACCGTCGAGATTATCGCGGATGGCTTCCACCTGCATCCGGGCATACTCAAGCTCGCCGTTGCCGCGCGGGGGCCGCAGAGCGTCGCGCTCATCACCGATGCAGTGTCGGCGGCGGGCCTGCCAGAGGGCGAGTACGACTTCATCAAGCGCAAGGTCAGAGTGGCCGATGGCAGGGTGCAGCTTGAGGATGGGACCCTGGCGGGCAGCGCGTTAACGCTTGATCGCGCGGTGCGAAATATGGTCACGCTCGCCGGCTGCGCATGGTCCGAGGCGATCCGCATGGCAACGCTGACGCCGGCGCGGATTGCCGGGGTGGCCGCGCGCAAAGGGCGCGTGGCGCCCGGGGCCGATGCCGACCTGGTGGCGCTGGATGACCAGGGCTACGTGCGCTGCGTCTGGACGCGCGGCCAGCTCGCCTATCAATCCGCGTAATTAGAGATAATGACGTTGGGCAGAAAGCGCAGCGCGCGCGCTGCGCTTTCTGCCCAACGTCATTATCTCTGCTCGTTAGCAATATGCTCCCCGTTGTCGTCGATGAGCACGTTAAGCGCCCGCACGAGCGCCGGCCCCGTGGAACGCAGTTCCGCCAGGGCGATAGCCGATAGTTTCAGCAGAATCCCTTCTCCGGCGGGAGTGAGATATACATGTACCCGCCGCTGGTCGTCGGGATCGTCGCGCCGGCGCTCCACAAAACCACGCTCCACCAGCCGATCTATCAACTCGACGGTGCTGTGATGTTGAAGCTGGAGCCGTTCCGCTAATTCACCAATAGTGGCTGTTCTTCCCGGCGGCAGGCCCTTGATCGCCAGCAACATCTGGTGCTGCTGGGGTTCAAGCCCGGCTGAGCGGGCCATACGTTCGCTAAAATGCATGAAGCGGCGAATCTGGTAGCGGAACTCTGCCAGTGCCCGGTAATCCGAGATGCGCACCTCATCATTGCTATCCATTACTATTAATCCTCCTGATGCTCAGCGTCCTCGCCCGCTATCCTCGGGCGTTCGCGCGGCTCCGCCGCGCAGGGGAAGTATCGATGTAGTGTGGCGCAGCTGCGAGGCACCTGCGCCACACTACATCGATACTTCCGGCGAGCACCACAGGTGCTCGCAATGGCTGTGTATCATTCGCCGTTCTGGCAACGTGACTGATAGTGTACCTGTCCACACAATCATATCGTACCACGATATATTTTCTCTGAGGAGGCATATACCCGATGGATTCTGGTCTTGTAATGGCTACGCTCGCGTTCCCCGCCTGGTTGCGCATTACTCATTATATCAATCTTTTGTTTATTGGCTTGATGATACGCAGCGGCATTCAAATTCTAGGAGCGCACCCCCGTCTCTATTTCAATGATGCCTGTAAGCCCGGGTCGGAATGGATCAAGTTTACACGTAAGCATCCGCCCGCCAATAAACTATACACCTCGATGGATGATGAAGTCCCGGTTTCGTCGTGGCTGGCGCTGCCCGGCGGCGATAATCTTGGGCTTGGCCGCCACTGGCACTTCTTTACTCTCATCTTCTGGATTTTGAATGGCGCTATCTATATTATCCTGCTCTTTGCTACCGGCGAGTGGACGCGCCTGATCCCTACCTCCTGGACGATTTTCCCGCAGGCGTGGCATACCCTGCTCATCTATCTCTCGTTCCATATCCCGCCCCTCAGCGATTTTCGTCCCTATGATCCATTGCAGCAGCTCGCCTATGCCGCCGTGGTCTTCCTGCTTGGCCCATTTCAGATCCTGACCGGAGCAGCCATGTCGCCTGCCATCGAGGCGCGTTTCCCCTGGTATATCAAAATCTTCGGCGGGCGTCAATCCGCGCGCAGCTTGCATTTCCTGGGCCTGCTTGCGTTCGTAGCTTTTGTTATCGTGCATACCGCGCTGGTCCTGATCGTGCGCTTTCCTGACAATATCCGTCACATCGTCTTTGGCACGCTGAATTCGAGCTTTGAGGGGGCGGTAATTATTGCCATCATCGCTCTGCTCTTTGTTGTCGCTGTCTACGTGTGGAGTTCCTTATATACGAAGCGGCACCGCCGGGGCATGCAGCACGCGCTCGGCACCCTGGTCGATCCGGCGCGTAAGGCGCTGCTGCATAGAGAAGTGTCAAAGCAGCACTACAAGAAGATCACGCCGTATTTCTGGGTCAATGGTCGTCCGCCGGAGAGCGAAGAGTTCAGGCGGCTGGCCGCGAATAATTTTGCCGATTGGCGACTTGAAGTTTCCGGCCTGGTGGTAAGTTCGCTCTGCCTCTCGCTCGATGACCTGCGCAAATTGCCGAAGCAGACCCAGGTCACGATGCACAATTGCATTCAGGGCTGGACCGGCGTGGCCGAGTGGGGTGGCGTCTGCCTGTCAGAAGTGCTTGATCTGTGTGGTGCGAAGCCCGAGGCGCAGTATCTCGTCCTCACCTCTTACCAGCATGGGAAGGAATCCTATCCACAGGGGCCAGAAGAGAGCCTGGAGCGTCCGTTTTACGAGGTTATCGACATGACGCTCGCGAGGCATCCGCAGACCATCCTCGCCTATGAGATGAATGGCAGGCCCCTGCCTCTTGAGCATGGCGCGCCGCTGCGCCTGCGCGTCGAGACGCAGCTTGGCTACAAGATGGTCAAGTACCTGCGCTCTATAGAACTGGTGGCTGATTACAAAGATTTCGGGCTGGGCCAGGGAGGATTTCGTGAAGATTATCAATATTATGGAACGAGCGCGGAGATCTAAGGATGTATCTGATTCCCGGGGGAATGCCTGCTCACGCCTGCGGCGCTTGCCGGATACAGGCTGTGTTGTGGAAACATGCGCATTGCGCATGTTTCCACAACACAGCCTGTATCCATAGCGTGGTGAAGCCGCGCGAGCATCTGTAAAGGAGAATGCTAATGGCATATACAAGATTTGGTGACAACACAGTATCCATCGAGCGGCTTGATGTCTCGGCCTACACCATTCCGACGGATTTTCCCGAATCGGATGGCACCTACGCGTGGGATAAGACAACGCTCGTGGTCGTCGAGGCCAGCGGCGGCGGCAAGCGCGGCCTGGGCTATACCTATGCCGATGTATCGACTGCGACGTTGATAAAGAAGATGCTGGTAGATGTCGTGCGCGGGCGCGATGCGATGGCCGTACCGGGCTGCTGGCTGGCAATGGTCGAGGCGATTCGCAATCTGGGCCGCCCCGGCATCTCCTCGATGGCGATTGCTGCCGTCGATGCCGCGCTGTGGGACCTCAAGGCGCGCCTGCTGGATGTACCTCTGGTGACGCTGCTGGGGGCGGTACGCGAAAGTGCGCCGGTCTATGGCAGCGGCGGCTTCACGTCGTACTCGCGCGCGCAGCTCCAGCGCCAGTTGGGCGACTGGGTGGCGAATGGCATCCCGCGCGTCAAGATGAAGATTGGCCGGCATCCAGGCGACGATGTGAGCCGCGTGCGCGATGCGCGCGAGGCCATCGGCCCCGATACCGAGCTGTTTGTCGATGCCAACGGCGCCTATAGCCGCAAGCAGGCGCTGGCGCTGGCTGCCATTTTCGCCGAGTCCGGCGTAAGCTGGTTTGAGGAGCCGGTTTCGTCCGATGATCTTGAAGGGCTGCGCCTGATCCGTGATCGCGCGCCGGCTGGCATGGATATCGCTGCCGGCGAATACGGCTACGATCTGTGGTACTTCAGGCGCATGCTTGAGGCCGGGGCGGTTGACGTGCTGCAAGCCGATGCGACGCGCTGCGCCGGCATCACCGGCTTCATGCGCGTGGGCGCTCTATGCGAAGCTCGCTCGCTGCAACTTTCCGCTCACTGCGGGCCGTCGCTGCACGCGCATCCGTGCTGTGCGCTCAACAACTTCCGCCACCTGGAGTACTTCCACGATCACGCGCGCATCGAGCATATGCTCTTCGATGGCGTGCTGACGCCCATCAACGGCGCGCTGCGGCCCGATCTCTCGCGCCCGGGCATGGGCCTCGAATTGAAGCGCTCCGATGCCGAAAAATATTCAGTTTGACAGTGAAGGATACAGCAGGCTGCGCCCGCTGTATCCTTCACTGTCAAACTATAGCTTTCTATGAGAGGTAAATATGGCGAAGCATGTTGTCGTCTTGAACGAGAACGTCCATTCATATATCAAGGGCAGCAACGTGCGCGGCGGGCCAATGCGGGCCTCCACCATCGATGTGAAGGCGCTGGCGCATGATCTGCGCACCGCAGTGCAGGGCGAGGTGCGTTTCGATAGCGGAAGCCGCGCGCTCTATAGTACCGATTCCTCCAACTATCGCCAGGTGCCAATAGGGGTTGTCGTGCCCCGCACGAAAGAGGATGTGGTGGCGACAGTGGCGCTCTGCCAGCACTATGGCGCGCCGATTGTGGCGCGCGGCGGCGGAACGAGCCTCGCCGGTCAGACCTGCAACGTTGCCGTAGTAATTGACATGTCGAAGTACATGAACACGATTGTCGCGCTGGACCACGACAAAAAGCAGGCGCGCGTGCTGCCCGGCATCATCCTGGACGACCTGCGCAGCGCAGCGGAGCGCTACAACCTCACTTTCGGGCCTGATCCCGCCACGCATAATCACTGCACGCTCGGCGGCATGATCGGCAACAACTCCTGCGGCGTGCATGCGCTGATGGCTGGCAAGACCGCCGACAATATTGATGAACTTGAGATCCTGACCTACGACGGCCTGCGCATGCGCGTCGGGCAGACCAGTGATGCCGAACTGGAGCGGATCATCAACGCGGGCGGGCGCAAAGGCGAGATCTATGCCGGTCTCAGGCGCCTGCGCGATACCTACGCCAACCTGATCCGCGAGCGCTTCCCGAAGATCCCGCGCCGCGTTTCGGGCTACAACCTGGACCAGCTTTTGCCGGAAAACGGTTTTCACGTCGCGCGCGCGCTCGTCGGCACCGAATGCACCTGCGTGACCGTTCTTGAGGCCACGACGCGCCTGGTCTACAGCCCGCCGAAACGCTCGCTGCTCGTGCTCGGCTATCCCGATATTTACCGTGCCTGCGATCACATCCCCGACCTGCTGGAGCATCAGCCGATAGGGCTGGAGGGCTTCGATGATGTGCTCATCCACGATATGAGGAAAAAGGGGCTGCATCCCGAAAATATCGCACTTCTGCCCCGGGGCGGTGGCTGGCTCATGGTTGAGTTTGGCGGCGAGAAGCAGCAGGAGGCGCACGAGAAGGCTCAGGCGTTGATGGAGGCGCTGAAGAAGAAGGGCGACGTGCCGGACATGAAGCTGCTCGATGATCCCCACGAACAGCATGTGATCTGGTCGGTACGCGAATCCGCGCTGGGAGCGACGGCGATAGTGCCGGGCGAAAATCCTTCCTGGCCGGGCTGGGAGGATTCGGCGGTAGCGCCTGAAGTCTTCAGTGACTACTTGCGCGACCTGCGCAGGCTGATCGATAGCTATAACTATCGCGCCGGTTTCTATGGACACTTCGGACAGGGCTGCCTGCATACGCGCATCGACTTTGACCTGAAAACGCGCGCTGGCATCGAAAAGTTTCGCTCGTTTATCAACCAGGCGGCGGATCTTGTAGTGAAGTATGGCGGCTCGTTCTCCGGCGAGCACGGCGATGGGCAGTCCCGCGCGGAACTGTTGCCGAAGATGTATGGTAACGAACTGGTCGAGGCGTTTCGCGAGTTCAAGGCCATCTGGGACCCGGATTGGAAGATGAACCCCGGCAAGATGGTCAACGCCTACCGCTTCGACGAAAACCTGCGCCTGGGTACAGATTATCGTCCTCTGCCAGTCAAGACGCATTTCAAGTTTCCCGACGACAACAGCAGCTTTGCTCAGGCGACGCTGCGCTGCGTAGGAGTGGGCAGGTGCCGCAGGATGCAGGGCGGTACGATGTGTCCGAGCTTCATGGTAACGCGCGAGGAGGCGGATTCGACGCGTGGTCGCGCGCGCCTGCTCTTTGAGATGTTGCAAGGCGATCCGCTGCAAGATGGCTGGCGCGATAGGCATGTGCGCAAGGCGCTCGATCTCTGCCTCGCGTGCAAGGGCTGCAAGGGCGACTGCCCGGTCAACGTCGATATGGCGACCTACAAGGCCGAGTTCCTCGCGCACTATTATCGGGGCAGGCTCAGGCCGATCACCGCCTACACGATGGGCCAGATCCAGAACTGGGCGCGGCTCGCTGCGCTCATGCCCGGCGTGGCGAACTTCGTCACGCAGACGCCAGTTCTCAGCAGCATCGTGAAGCTTCTGGGCGGCATCGCGCCGGAGCGCCGCATCCCGGCCTTCGCGGCGCAGTCGTTCAAGAGCTGGTTCCGACAGCGCGGCCCGCGCAACCAGGGTTCGCCGCAGGTGATCCTCTGGCCCGACACCTTCAACAACTACTTCCACCCGCAGACGGCGATGGCCGCAGTCGAGGTGCTTGAGGACGCCGGCTACCAGGTCATCGTGCCGGAGCAAACTCTATGCTGTGGCCGCCCGCTCTATGATTACGGCTTTCTCGACCAGGCCGGGCACCTGCTGCGCCAGATCCTCGATGCACTGCGCCCGCAGATCGAGGCCGGTATACCCCTGGTTGGCCTGGAGCCGAGCTGCGTTGCTGTCTTCCGCGATGAACTGAAGAATCTGCTGCCTTACGATGAGGACGCGCGGCGCCTGGCGCAGCAGTCGTACCTGTTGAGCGAATTTCTGGAGCAGGTAGCCGCGCACTATCAGCCACCTGGACTCAAGCGCAGGGCTGTGGTGCATGGTCATTGCCACCATAAAGCGATCATGAAGATGAAAGATGAGGAGGCGTTACTCTCGAAGCTTGGCCTTGATTTTCAGACGCTCGACTCCGGTTGCTGCGGCATGGCCGGCGCCTTCGGCTTCGAGAAGGACCACTACGATGTGTCAATCAAGGTGGGCGAGCGCGTGCTGCTGCCCGCGGTGCGCTCGGCCAGCAAAGATACGCTCATCATCGCCGACGGCTTTAGCTGCCGCGAGCAGATCGCCCAGACCACTGATCGCCACGCGCTGCATCTGGCCCAGGTCTTACAGATGGCGCTGCATCAGGACCGGCAGGAACCGGGTAGCGAATATCCCGAAAAGCAATATGTGCACTCCTACGAGCAGCAATCCAGTCAGTCGCAGAGGCAGTTGCTACCCATGCTGGCTCTCGGCGCCGGCGGATTGCTCGCCGGGGGCATTCTCGCGTGGATATGGAAGCGCAGGTTTAATGTTCGACATCGGGATAGAAAGGGTTGATGGGACACCGTAGGGGCGCGGCGCTGGCGGGGTGGGGTTTGGAGGTGGTGGAGGCCAATGCGCAAGCCCGCCCGTTTTTGCCTCCGTCGGATGAGAGGATTGGGGAGGCGGGCTTGCTTCGGCCCCCACCTCCCCACACCTCCTCCCAGCCGGCGCCGCGCCCTACCCCAATCCGATGTTGCCGACCTTGAATGGAGCATTTCATTAAATGGGAAAGGATAATAATTATGGCGCTAAAATTACCTGTTGGAGCAGCACTTGGACGCTCGCAGGGGCGGAGCGACGGCAATGCGAGGCACGGCAGCGGGCCGTGGTGGGCGGCCTCTTTACAAAGATTGCTGCCGGCGACACCGGCGCGTGACGAGAGAGTGATAGTGCAGCATATTCGGGAGGGACGCTTTCAGCGCAGCCTCTCGGCTATCACCGCCTTCGCCAGCCTGTTGAGCGGCCTGGAGGCGACATACGAGCATTACATCGGCAGCTATAGCCAGCGCATCATGTACACCCCGGTATTTATCAGCCTGGGCCTCACGATTACGGCCATCTGGGGAGCCTTCAGCCGCCGCGTGGCGCGCGTCGTCCTGCCGGTTGTCTCTCTGATTACCGTCATCGATGGCGTTGTCGGCTTTATCATGCATGTGCGCGGCGTTCATCGCAAGCCCGGAGGGTGGCGCATTCCGGTGTTCAACATCGTCATGGGGCCGCCGCTGCTTGCCCCTCTGCTCTTTGCCACCAGCGGCTTTCTCGGCCTGATCGCGGCCTTCCTGCGCCGTGAAGAAGATCTTGGCCTGCCGCGCGCCAGACTACCGCGCCGCTCGCTCTGGCTCGATGTGCTGCCACAGGAGATCACGAAGGACATCAGCGCAGCCGAGCAGGACATTCGCGAGGGGCGTTTCCAGCGCACAATGGCGATAGCGACAGCTATTGCGGCGTTTTTCAGCGGCTTCGAGTCGCTCTACTCCCATTACAAGAACAACTTCACCTATCGCATCGAATGGACGCCGATTCTCTTGACGCCGGCGATTATCGTCGCTGGAATCGGCGCCATCTGGAGCCGGACCATAGCGCGCACGCTGCTGCCCATCACATCGGCGCTGGCATTGATTAACGGCGGGATCGGCTTCTTCTACCATGTGCGCGGCGTCATGCGCCGTCCCGGCGGCCTCAAGCTGCCGTTCTACAACATATTCTACGGGCCGCCGATCTTCGCGCCGCTGCTCTTTGCTGCCACCGGCTTCCTCGGCCTGTTAGCCAGCCTCCTTCGCAGAGAGAAGTGATGCCGGGCGTTCATTCGCGCGGCTGCGCCGCGCAAGGGGTGGAAGTGTGTGGAAGGCGCAAAATGCGCCTTCCACACCACATCCAGAAGGAGAACTTAAGGAGGTCGCGCGGCGAAGCCACTCGGGGGGAGGATGGTATATGGCACAGGCGCTTTGCGCCTGTGCCATATACCATCCTCCCAGAAGGCGGGCGCGCAGGCGCGAGCAAGTGATAAAAAGGAAAAGAGACTATGGATACAGCACGTAGAGAAAGTGTAAAAAAAGCCTTTGCAAAGGCCGGCTACCACGCTCTGGTGTGCCGCACACCGCAGCACGTCGTGATGCTGACTGGCTATCAACCAATCCTGGGTAACTCATTTTGCCTGGTCTCGCTCAATAAGGCGGGCGAGGTAGAGATCCGCCTGGCCGTGCCCGAAGATGAGCGCGACCTTGTGCCGGAGGGGGTGGCCGTCGCGATAAAAACGTTCTCCGAAGAGACGATGCATTATATCGGCAATACGCTGGATGCTGTGCGTGAGGCGCTGGGCGAATTGCTGCGTTCGGCGGGCTTGAACGAGGGGGCCGTGGTTGGCTATGAGGGCGCTGTAGAGCCGATCATTCCCGCTTACACGCAGGTTGGCGTGCCGGCCCCGGAAGAGCGCCAGTTGCTACATGTGCTGCTGCTCGGCGGCTACCTGCGCGATGCCACCATGCTGCTCGACGAACTTGCGGCCATCAAGACTGAGAGCGAGATCGCAGCGATCAGGCGCTCGGAGCAGGTGGCATGCGTGGGCTTTGAGGCTGCGCGTGAGGCGATTCGCGCCGGTGCAACCGAAGCCGAGGTCGCCGCCGCGACCACTGCCGCGCTGCTGCGTGCGGGCTATGCCGCTCCTGGCGCGCGGCATGTGCTGCCGTATGTGCATGTCATGGCGGGAAGACGCGCCGCGCTGGCCTATCGCGCCTTCAATCTGACCGGCAATACTACCCTCGCGGATGGTGATACGGTGATGGTGCAGATGGAGATTGGCATCAACGGCTACTGGGCCGAGCTGACGCGTACCTTCTTCGTCGGATCGGTCAGCGCCGAGTGGCGCAAGGCGCATCAGGCGTGTATGGCTGCCCAGGATGCAGCGCTCAAGAGTATACGCGATGGCGTCGAGGCGCGTGTAGTAGATAGGGCCGCGCGCGAGGTTATGCAGCAGGCGGGGTTGGGCACGTACTTCAAGCATGGCCTGGGGCATGGCTTCGGCTTTCAGGCCATCAACCATTCCGCCTCCCCCGTTCTGCATCCCGCGTCAAAGGCTGTGCTGGCGCGCGGCATGGTGCACAATATGGAGCCAGCGGTATACATAGAAGGCAAGGGAGGCATACGCCTCAATGACAATGTTCTGGTGCGCAAGGATGGAAATGAGCTGCTCTCATCTTCACTTCCCCGCGATCTGGACTGGTTAGTTGTCAGCAAGTAACGTAAAAGCAATGAAAGAGAGAGCAACATGGGATCGATAGTGAGAGAGAGACCCGAGGTAGTGGTTGTGACGGGTGCCTCCGCCGGCGTAGGTCGTGCGGTGGTGCAGGCATTCGCCAGGCGAGGGGCGCATATCGGGCTGCTGGCGCGCGGTCATGATGGCCTGGAGGGCGCGCGCAAAGATGTCGAACGGCTGGGCGGCAAAGCGCTCCCTATTCCCACCGATGTCGCACATGCCGGCCAGGTTGAGGCCGCTGCTACGAAGGTCGAAGAGACCTTCGGACCTATCGATGTCTGGGTAAACGACGCGATGGTCTCGGTCTTCTCCCCGGTCAAAGAAATGCAGCCGGAAGAGTATGAGCGCGTCACCGAGGTCACGTACCTCGGCTGTGTCTATGGGACGCTGGCAGCGCTGCACCGCATGCTGCCGCGCGATAGGGGTAGAATTATCCAGATCGGCTCGGCGCTGGCCTACCGGGGCATCCCGTTGCAGTCGGCCTATTGTGGCGCCAAGCATGCCATTCAGGGCTTTACCGAGTCGCTGCGCAGCGAGTTGATTCACGACAAAAGCAACGTGAAGATCACGATGGTGCAGTTGCCAGCCGTCAACACGCCGCAGTTTGGCTGGGTAAAGAGCCGGCTGCCCAACAAAGCGCAGCCGGTGCCGCCGATCTACCAGCCGGAAGTGATTGCCGAGGCCGTCACCTGGGTAACGGACCACTACCGCCGCCAGGTCTATGTCGGGCTATCGACAGTCAATGTCATTACCGGCAATAAGATAGCCCCGGCCCTGGGCGACTATTACCTTGCGCGGACCGGCTTCAAGTCGCAGCAGACGGATCAGCCCGAAGATCCGCAGCGTCCCAACAATCTCTGGGAGCCAGTCGACGAGCATAAAGATCACGGTGCGCATGGCTCCTTTGATGACCGCGCGAAGGGGAGCAGCTGGGAGTTGTGGGCGGACATGCACCGCCGCGCGCTGCTCATAGCTGGCGCCGGCGTGCTGGGCCTGGTCGGCGCCGGCGCTATCCTGGCCCGCAAAGTTCTCTAGCAGCCAGGTCTGCTGCTCTGCGATCTCGCCACTCTGGCCGGGCCTTCGCGCGGCTCTGCCGCCCCAGAGGGAGGGAAGTTGAAGTGTGGAACAGCGGCGACGAGCCTGCTTCGCACTTTAACCAAACACCGTTCGTGCGGCTCTGCCCTACCAGGGGATGGGAAGTTGAAGTGTGGAACAGCGGCGACGAGCCTGTTTGAGACTATAACCAAACACCGTTCGCGCGGCTCTGCCGCCCCAGAGGGAGGGAAGTTGAAGTGTGGAACAGCGGCGACGAGCCTGTTTCACACTCCACCCAACATCCCCCGCGCGGCTCTGCCGCCCCAGGGGGGAAGTTGAAGTGTGGAACAGCGGCGACGAGCCTGCTTCACACTCCACCCAACATCCCCCGTGCGGGAAGTTGTTATGTTGGAAATGCGCTGCGCGCATTTCCAACATAACAACTTCCCATCCGGCGAGCGCCTGCGGCGCTCGCGAGTAAAATTAAGAAAGGATACAGCTTTTTATGGGACAGTTAGATCAAAAAGTTGCCATCATCACCGGAGCCGATAGCGGCATTGGCAGAGCCATCGCCCTCCTCTTTGCCAGCGAAGGAGCATCGGTGGTCGTAAATTACGCGCATGCACGCGACAAGGCTGAACAGGTGCAGCAGCTCATCGAGCAGAAGGGCGACAAGTCCCTCGTCATCCAGGCCGACGTATCGCAGTATCAGCAGGCAATGGGCCTGATACAGCAAACAGTCGAGCGCTTTAACCGCCTGGACATCATGGTCAACAACGCCGGGATGGAGATCCACAGCCCGTTTCTCGATGTCAGCGAGGAGCAGTATGATCGCGTCCTCGGCGTCGATCTCAAGGGACCGTTCTTCTGCGCGCAGGCCGCCGCGCGCGAGATGGTCAGGCGCAAGACGCCCGGACGCATTATCAACATCTCCTCGGTGCATGAAGACCTGGCTATGCCGCAGAACGTCCCCTATTGCTGCGCGAAGGGCGGACTGCGCATGATGACGCGCACGATAGCTCTGGAACTGGCTCCTCACAACATTACCGTCAATAACATCGCGCCCGGCGCCGTCGATACTCCCATCGACGCCGATGTCAAGGCCGACCCGGAGAAGATGGCCGCGCTGCTCGGCGAGATCCCTCTGCGGCGTATGGGCCAGCCGGAAGAGATCGCGAAGCTCGCGCTCTACCTTGCCTCAGATGCCTCCGCCTATGTGACCGGCTCGACCTATGTTATCGATGGCGGTCTGATGATTAATACCGGAGCGTTGTAAAGAGGCAGATCTATGACCGTCGAGATAAAAGTAGGCCCACCGGTAATCACGATCAGCCAGGGCCGCACCTTCATGGTTACGACGCAGGCCGGCGAGATATTGCCCAACAGCGATCAGGGTGTCTACGCCATCGATACGCGCTTCGTAAGCTTCTACCGGATATACATCAATCGTGTACCCTTGAACGTGGTTAACTCCAGCCAGCTCGTTTTCTACGCCTCGCGTTTTCACCTTGTCAACGCCGGGATCAATACCGAGGGCGGAGAGCTTGAAGCCAGTACCATTGGCCTGACGCTTGACCGCACGGTGAGCGAGGGCATTCACGAAGAATTTCGAGTCGTAAATTATGCCACAAAACCGGTGCAGTTTTTGCTGGAGATATCGCTGCGCTCCGATTTCGCCGATATCTTCGAGGTGAAAACGAAACACCTGGTGCAGCGCGGCAGGTCGCGTACAGACTGGGATGATAAAAAGCAGCAACTGACCACCGCTTACGACCATAAAGATTTCCACCGCGCTACTATCTATCAGATCTTCGCTGATGACACTCAGATTGGCTACGCGAATGGACGCATCTTTTTCGAAATTGCCCTTGATGTGGGGCAGGATTGGCATGCATGCGGCGATCTTATTCTTGAGCATGGGCAGCATGTCAAACGCCCCGGCCCCGGAGCGTGCAGTTTCGGCAGCAGGGGTACGGCTTCCTCGGGTGCAGCGCCATCGCCCGGCCAGGAGCCAAAGAGTAACTTCGATGCGCGGCAGGCGCGCTGGCAGGCGCGTACTACCGGCATTACCACACCGGATAACAATCTCTATCGTATGTACCGGCAGGCGGTAGACGATATGGGCGCGCTGCGCATCTATGACCTCGACGTGTCGGACGAGGCGTGGGTTCCCGCCGCCGGTGTACCCTGGTTCGTCACCCTGTTTGGCCGCGACAGCCTGACCGTCGCGCTGCAAAATATGTCGGTCTCGCCCGGCTTCGCGCGTGGAGCGCTCAAACGCCTCTCCGAGTACCAGGCGAAGGAGCGTGATGACTGGCGGGACGCTCAACCCGGCAAGATCCTGCACGAAATTCGCTTCGGCGAGCTTGCGCACTTCCATAAGGTTCCTTTTACGCCCTATTACGGCACCGCCGATGCGACAATCCTCTTTCTGATCCTGCTCTCCGAGACCTATCGCTGGACCAACGATGTCGGTCTGCTCAAGGAGTATCACGATGTCGCCGTACACTGCCTCGACTGGATCGACCATTACGGCGATCTGGATGGAGATGGGTTTCAGGAGTACAAAACCTTCTCTTCGCCTGGCTACAATAATATGGGTTGGAAGGATGCGAGCGATGCCGTTGTCTATGCCGATGGCAGCCAGGTGAAGCAGCCCAAAGGTCTCTGCGAGTTGCAAGGCTACGTGTATGATGCGAAGACGCGCATGGCCGAGGTTTTTCAGGTTCTGGGCGATGACAGGAGGGCGCAGGCGCTCTTGCAGCAGGCTGAAACGTTGAAACGCAGGTTCAATGAGGTCTTCTGGATGGAGGAAGAGGGCTGTTATGCCTTTGGCCTCGATCCCGACAAGAAGCTGATTACCTCGATTGCCTCGAACGCCGGGCAATGCCTCTGGAGTGGAATCGCTGATAAGGATAAGGCGAGGCGCACGGCGCAGCGACTCTTGCAGGATGATATGTGGTGCGGGTGGGGTATCCGCACGCTCTCCAGTAAGAATCCCGCATACAATCCTTTCTCCTATCAGCGAGGATCGGTCTGGCCGCATGATAACGGGATTATCGCGGCGGGCTTCAAGCGCTATGATCTTGTGGACGAGGCGAACAAAGTGATCCGTGGAATGTTTGACGCCATCGAGCGCTTTGATTCGTATCGGCCTCCCGAGGTCTTCGCCGGTCTGCAACGCATAGGTGAAGCGGATTTTCCGGCGCTCTATCCCGGCGGCGCCAACATTCCCCAGGCGTGGGCTACGGGCAGCATTTTCCATATGGTGCAGACCATACTCGGTTTGCGGGCCGATGCGCCCCGCGGGCGTCTCTACGTTCGGCCCACGCTGCCAGAATGGCTGCCTTCCATCGAACTTCACCGCCTGCATGTCGGCCCTTGCTCCCTCGTGCTGCGCTTCTGGCGCGAAGGGAAAAACTCGCGCTGGGAGGTGCGCAGCGTGACCGCCGACAAGGATGTGGACAAAAAGGACTACATTCAGGTTGAGGAGGATACACCGCAGTACTGACAGCTAAAAAGGGTTCGGCCAGATCACGACACTCTGATCTGGCCGAACGTGCCTGAGAAAGCCTGGATGCCTGGTCTGTTCTTTACAGCCCTCCTTTCTAGCTTATCGCCATAAAGCTACTGCTGCTGTCCGGTTGTAGGAGTTTGTCCGGTTGTAGGAGTTTGTCCGGTTGTAGGAGTCTGTCCCGTGGTGGGAGTTGTTTGCCCATTGACCGGCGTTTGCCCGTTAGCGGGCGTCTGCTGCGCAGGCTGCTGACCCGCCGGACAGGTGATATTCACAGTATTGGTAGCGGTATCGAGCATGAGCGAGCAGGTCTGACGATTGATAGTGGCCGTGCCATTGCAGCCTGGCACAACTGTCCTGTTGTTAATCACGCAGTTCAGTTGCCCGTTGGCGGCGCCCTGCTGTCCGCCGCGCCCGAAGTTGCGCCGGTTGCAATTGATGTTGACGGTGGTTGCGTTGTTGTTCTGCGCGAGTGTGCAGTTACGACCATTGATGGTGGTCGTGCCCGTGCAGCCGGCTACCGCCGTGCCGTTCACCGAGCAGTTCACCTGGGCGTTGCCGGTTCCCGTGCCGGTCCCGGTAGGCGTAGTATTGCCCGTGCCGGTCCCGGTAGTGGCGCCGTTCACATTGAAGGTCGCACCAATCGCCACACCGTTGCCGTCGGTCTGGAGGGTAACGGGGTTGGCAATGCCTGTGAGTTGCTGGCAGTTCAGGTTGGTCCAACTGGCGTTCATACGTGCGGCCAGGAAGGTGAAGAGGTTATTTCCTGTTGCCGCCGCCGGCGTTGGAGCGTTCTGGAGAATATTCATATCGGCCTGTAGGCGGGCTGGCCCGACGTTGAGGAGATTCTTGCAGTACGTTGCGCCGTTGCCATCATCTCCGAAGAGACTGCCAAAGCCGAAGCCGCGCTGATTGAAAGCGCTCTGCTGGTTGAAGGCATTCTGCCGGGTAGTAGCAGCCTGGCTAACGTTGGCGGTCATCTGGTTAGGATTAGCGGCAGCCTGATTCCCGGTGGCCGCGGTTTGATTGGCAGTAGCAGCCGCGTTGGGATTAGCTACGACCTGCTGAGCCTGGGTCTGAGCCTGGGTAGCCATAGCTGTAGCCTGGTTGGCGTTGCCCTGATTCGCATTGGCCGCAGCTCGCGCGTTGGCCCCGAAGCCAAAGGAGGGGATGAGTCCCTGGTCGACGCCCAGGCGATAGAGGTCAGTTTTGAGCACGCTGGTTTGCCCGTTCACCTGTGCCATTGGATCATTTACAGGTACCAGAGCAATCGGAGCCTGTTGGTCGGCAGCAGCCTGCAACTCGTTAAGAGGCAGAGCCGGTACCATATTGCCGTTATCGGCCAGGTCAGGAGCCATCCACGGCGTGCAGCCGAGCGCTGGATCGACAAAAGCGGCGAGCAGTCCCTCATCACTGCCATTGCTTAGCTTCGTCGCATTTGGCATGGCGGCAGCGTTTGCCGCGGTAGCCTGGGCGGTCTGCCCATTAGCATTGACCAGATAGGAAGTCGTCAAGTTATCGCTCTGGTCCTGGTCGATCAGGCCGAAGTCGCGCGTGCTCATGCACGTTTTGCCATCGGTCCCCGTTCCCAGTGCGGGCACATGTAAGCGGCCAAGACGGATTTCAAAGTTAGCGACGGCGAAGAAGAGAGGAGCGTTACAGTAGGCGAATTGTCCGAAGATAGATCCCTGGATGCCATTCACGCACCTGCCCTGCTGCAAGCTGCCGTTGGTGCCCTGGAGCGTGAGGTTGTTGCCATTGAAGCCGAACCAGAGAGCGACAACAGCATTCGGAGGTAATTGTGGAGGCGTCGGCGCTACAGCCGGCTGTGTTCCCTGATCGACTACCACTGGATTATAAATGGAGATCTGGCCGGTGGCAGGATCGATAACCGCGCCCTGAACGAAGGCCGTCTGATTGATGTTCGCCTCGTTGCATGGCCCGTTGGCCGGATCGGTGGCAACCAGTTGATAGGGCGTCGCCAGGCCCTGAGCGCTGAGCGGGTTAGCAGGCACGATCAAGGTACAGTTGGGATTGGCATCCGCCGCATGTGAGCTTCTCAAGTGCGGCAATACGAAGAATACCGTGCCTGCAACCAGGGCCACGAGTACAGGCACGCTCACCCCCACGAGCATGAGCGGTGATAGACGTTTGCCTCGTGATCGTCTTGATAGAGGCATTCGCTGTTTGAACATCTCTAGAATCTTCCCCTTTCATATGTGTCGTCGTCTGCTCAACAGGAGCAGCGAATAAGATGTGTAAGGCTATATAAATAACTTTGTACCTTACGGCATGGTGTGAAATACTGTGATGCACATTGCATCTTTGGGAACGCCTGATAAAATCCTACCATAAGCCATGATCGCGCCTGCAAGCAGGTATCATCAAATGATATAAAAGTACCAATATATAATTAAGAAATCTTAACCCTAAATTTCAGGTTATGAAGAAATAGTACCGATTTTGCGCGTGTATGAAAAAAAAGCACGGCCTTTACGTGAAGGAACCGGAGGTAGCGAGAGGGGATCTTAGAGGGCCTCTTGAAGGAACGGCAGCGGTGACATAAACTGGCGCCCGGGTTTTCGCTGCGCTTTGCGCCCGGGTACAAGTGCCAGCGGTTTGTCAATAGCCTGGCACAAGGCATCCGCGAAAGCGCTTATATCCGTATAACGTTCTTCTGGATTTTTTGTCAGGGCGCGTAGTACCACCTGCTCCACTCTCGCCGGGAGGGAGGGATTCTTTTCGCGCAGAGAAGGAGGTGCGGTGTAGAGATGCTGGTGGACGATCTCGTCGAAGGAGCCGGAGAAGGGCCAGTCGCCGCAGAGCCATTCATAAACGACGATGCCCAGTGAATACTGGTCGCTGCTCCTGCGGGGCTTGCCCATAAGCTGCTCGGGGGCGGAGTAGGGTACCGTGCCTTCAAAATCGTGAAAGCCCGGGTCCAGTGGATCGAGGCTCTGGGAGACCACAGCGATGCCGAAATCGCTCAGCATAATCTCACCGTTTGTTCCCAGCAGCATATTGTGGGGTTTGACATCGCGGTGGATAAGTTTGTGCTCATGGATGTACCGCAGGGCGGAGGCGACCTGCTTGACGTAGGTGACAACCGTCTCCGGTGGAACGAGCGTGCCCCGGGGGTGGCGCTGGCGCAGGGTGCCGCCCGGAGCGAGGTCCATGACCAGGAATGCCACATCGTTCTGTGTGCCGAAATCGTGTACGCGCACGATATTGGGATGTTGCAAGTGGACGAGCACCGATGCCTGCGCGAGAAACTTCGCCTTGTCGTTCTCCCCGCGCTTTCCGCTCAGTATTTTCACGGCAGCCTGCGTATGGAAGAGTTCGTGCTCACCGAGGTAGATTTCGGAGAAACTCCCGCGCCCCAGAAGGCGGAGCAAGCGATAGCTGCCAAATTGTTGCCCCTGATAATAGCCGCCGTTCATACACTACTGCTGACTTTCGCTTCCTGATATGTGATATATAGTTCCAAAACAGACGATATCTACTGGTATCATCTGTTTTGTTTGATTTATACGGCTATGGCTAACCGTAGAGGCTGAACTACATAGGCCGCTATTCCCTCTGCATTAAATGCATCAGGCTTACGTTTACGGAGCGTGTTATAGGCTCCGTTGACATCGGCACCAAAGATGTGCCCGTCTTTGGTCCGGTACAATCGTCCTCGTTTGCCGATCCGCTTCCCGCTGAAGGTTGGCTTATCCTCTCGTTTAGGATCATACATTGGGATAGGGTCCAAGTCTAGAAAACTAGCCTGACTGGTATAACTCTCTTCCTGGACCTCCACCTGGATACCGACGAGCGCCGCCTTGTATGTAAGCATCTCGATAAAGCGCGCATGCGGAACACCCACAAAGTTCTGGTTATTGCGCCTGCCCATATTCACTTCCTGTTTCCACAAAGGGTTTTTCCCAATGATGATGGTTCCTATCCCTTGCTCAACGAGGAAGTCAATAATCCGCTTGCTAGCAGTGTGCAGGTAGTGATTCACACGGCGGTTACGTTTCGTAGTAATCCGCTCCATTTGTCGCGTTACACGGCCTCGTTCCTTTTTAGGAAGCGCGTTTACTAATTCCTTCATGCGTTTGTTGTACCACTGGTTCCACGCCTTGAGCGGACGACCATTAACCAGTCTGGGCACAAAGCCCGCACGGTTTGAAGCTATCGCCGCTAAATTCGTGACTCCTAGATCGATGCCTACGCAGAAGGTCGGATCGACATTGGCTTGAACCGGTTCTTTTTCGTATATTATCTCCACTGTATAATAGCTGTTACGAGGCACAATGCGCACCTCGCAAATACTGTCGGGGTGCTGCTTAGTTTGCACCTGAATAGGAAGCTGTGATGGTTGGATAACGCCTTGCCGCAGTGCTGTTTTACTTAATGCCTGGAGAGTATAGACCAAAAGATATCGCCCTTCGGTCTTGTGCTTGTACTTTGGGAGGCGTGGGCGCTCTAAAAACTTGGAGGGATTTTCTTTGTAGGCTTTGAGAGCCTTAAAGAAGCTTGTCCAGTTGGCATGCAGCTTCTTAAGAACCTGCTGTGACACCTTACGCGGGAGTGCCTGATAGGCTTCGTGCTGCTGCATACGTTTGTCCATCTTCTTGTAGTTGAGATACTTCTTCTCAAAGATAAAGGACTGACGTACTATATAGAGCGCTGCATTATACAGGTTCTTGGCCTTGAAGGCAGTCGCATCGATCACAGCAAAGCGTGGATCAGTGCGCCCGATCACGTGCTGCTCAACCAGTTGCATGAGGCTACCTTCCTTTCTAATGTATGCTGCACGAACTTAGGGTGCGTAGCTCAGCCCTTTATCAATGGTCCCAACCACAAAGCCCAGATTATAGAAGTATGAAGAAGGTTCACACCCATACAGATGACAGAGTTTCCTGGAATGCTCTGTAACGCGACGGGTCAGGTTCAACTCAACTTCCTCGATCATCTCCTCTTCAGTAAGCGGCTCCGGTTCGTAACTGTCGAGGAAGAACTCGTGTCCAGCAGCAAGCCCACGCACAAACTCAGGATGCGCGAGCAAAGCGGAGAGAGATAGAACACCGGTTGATACCTGCATCTGGTCTAACATCATGGTCTTTCCTTTCTTTGCTTGCTTGACTTCAGACTCTCGATGCAGGTATCATGCCTGCTGAGGGTCTAGGTCGGGATTCTACTGGCTAGGCTCTCACCGTTGGTTGGTATGCCGTCAACATGCCAACCAACACTCACAACTATATACTTCCAATTTTATGTAACTTTCCTGGAATTGTCAAGTTTCCACAGAAGTATTTTCTTCCATATTATTAAGCCTCTTTATTTCTGCTATACTTTTCCCATTTGCTTTGATATAATGATTCCAGGCTTATAGATTTATTCCACAGGAGATGCGATGAGCAGACACGATGAACGGGACTATTACACAATTGAAGAAGCTATGAAAATACTGGGCATGAAAAAATCAAAGTTTTACCAGGAAGTCGAGGAAGGCAAGATCCCATTTGATTTACCTCCTGGGAAAACTATAGGTATGCGTTTTCCTAAAGAAGGTATAGACATCCTGGCTAAACGGGAGCGTAAAAAGCGATCTCAGAGGCAAGCGGTTCATTTAGTCTTCAAGCCATCTACCACTGCGGATATCTGGATTGCCGTTAGCAATGCCCGTCGAGTATACGGTCCAGATGATGTTATAAGCTTTGAGCGTGCTCTTGAGTGGCGAGACATCAATCCTGATATCTCAATGAGTGTCAAGCAAGGAAAACACCTTGCTGGAATGGTTACTTATCTGCCTCTTGATGAACGAGTCGCTCTTGCTTTGCTTCGAGATGATCTGCGAGAAAGAGATATCCCTGATGAGGCTATTAGACAGTGGACAGATCCGCAGATTTCCGTCTATATAGCAGGTATTGCTTCTATCTCATCGGGAGATGCACAAGTAGATAGCCTACGTGGACGGTTCTTGCTCGCACACTCTATTAAGTGGGCTATAACCCTAACTGCACAGTATGATATCAAAAACTGGTATAGTATCGGTGTGACTCCAGAAGGGCAAGCTATTGCAGAGGCGCTTGGATTTCGGGAGATCTTGTCACTTGAGGAAGGCAAGCGAAAGGGCTATGTATTGGAGCATATGCTAACACAACCAACCAGGCTCGTTCAAAGATATCTAAGCAATATAGAGGGGTAGGCACGTGATATATACATCAGAATCGGACGTATGTCTATTGAGGAGCGCGTAACTGGTAGATCATAGCTATGACAGGCAGCCAGCAGGGCCGTACATGGATGCTTTACAATTTGGTCAGTGGCTCAGCGAGCAGCGCCGCCGGCATGGCTGGCGCAGCCAGCGCGCCTTTGTTGATGTAGCACAGCAGGAACCGCTGCTGCGGGAATTGCATATCTCGGAAGATTTTATGGGGCGGCTGGAGGCGGGCCTGCTGGTGCATCCATTTCGGGGCACGGTGCGCCGCCGCGTGCTCGCCCTGAGCTGGCTGCTTTGTAAGACTCCGCGCGAACTTCAGGCTTACCTGCGGGCCGCTGAACTCGGTAAGCTCTCCGATGAGGAGAAAGATTTTCTGGGGCGCGTAACCCGTGCCATCATTGCGCGCCAGGCGCCTGCCCCTCTACTCCTGCCCCCGCGCCCTGCTCGTCTGATGGGGCGAGCGCTGCACCTGCAAGATCTGCTGCGAGCCTGCTCATCGGTGGAGCAGGGAATATGCGCCATCACAGGTATGCCGGGGGTGGGCAAGAGCGCGCTGGCCTGTGAAGCCGTCCATCGACTGGCGGCCAACGAAGCGGAACGGCTGCGGCTCTTTCCCGATGGTATCGTGACGTTGACCTGTACTGGACGCAGCGGTCATATGGGTCTGCTCTCGCTGCTGGATGAACTGGTTGAGATCTTCTCCACGGCGAAGCAAAGCGGCAGGAATGGGAAAAAAGCGTGTGAGCAGGCTGATGCCGCCTCGCCAGAGGGAGCACTGGCTGGCGCTATAGATCGCGCGCGTATGGCTCTGGCCGGCAGGCGCGCGCTGCTCCTGCTCGATGACCTGGATGCGGAGTTCCCGTTGCGGCTGGCCTGTGATGCGTTGCTGGCGCGGGGATTGCAGCGAGCGGGGACGGAGAACTGCGAAGGCGCGCGCATGGTGATACTGACGACGAGCCGCCAGATTCTGCCGCCGCTATTGACCGCTTTCCACATACATCTTGAGCCACTGGAGTTAGATGCCGCCCGCGAACTCTTTATCGCTCTGCTTGGCCGTGTTCCCGCTGAGGAGGAAGATGGGGCTGTGCGACGGATCTGCGCGGCGGTAGGCAACCTGCCCCTGGCGATTGAGGAGGCAGCCACTACAGCCGTTGTAGAGGGTATTCCCCTGGAGTTGCTGGCCGTGCGCGCGGAGGAGGATCCTCTGGATCGACTGCTCGATAGAGCGGGCGAGATCCGCTCCAGAGTGAGCCGGGCGCTGAAAACTATGAATCCGCAGATCGGGCAGCGTTTTGCTCTGCTCTCACTGCTGGGAGCGCAATTTGGCCTGGAAGCCGCAGCGGCGACACAGAGAATAGAGCCAGCCAGGCAATTGACGCTGCCAGATAGCATGCAGGGTAATGGCCGGAGGCCCGGCCAGCAAGGATTGATCGTCCCCGGCTGTGCCAGCGCCATGGCCTTGCCCCTATCGGGCCTGGCAAGTACGGCGGCGGACCTGGGCCAGATGGTGCGCCATTCGCTGATCGAGCTTGCGCCTCCTGTTAACCCGGCGCGCGATCCTTCAATCACGCAGATAGCGCATAGTCCTTTACAGGATAAGGAAATACGCTATCGCCTGCATCCCTTAATCCTGGCCCATGCATCGGACAGCCTGCGCTACCTCGATGCGGAGACGCGCCAGGTAGCGCAGCAGAACGTCCGCGCCTATGCCCTGGATTACGTGCAACGTTATGGGCGGGATGTAGAGCGCTTGGAACGAGAGCGACATTTTCTGGCAGCGGTAGTCGAGCGCGCCTGGGATGAGCAGCAATGTGGGCTGGTAATTGATCTGGTCTGGGATCTCAGGCCGATTCTCTGCCTCGGCCCGGGTTTCATTGAAGAACCTGTGCGTCTACTACACCTGGGAGCCGCCGCCAGCCAGCAGCTTCATCAGTACCAGCATTTTTCGCGCTTCATGAACCATCTGGCGGTATTGCTTTATGAGACAGGAGATTTAGCCCGGGCTATCCAGGTATGGCGAGAAGCTCTGGATATCGTTGAAACATATGAGGGGCCGCGTGCGCATTTCCCCTGGCTCCCGCTCATCAATCTGGCAGAGATGCATTCGCTGCTTGGCAACCATGATAATGCTCAGCGACATGCCGACGCCTTTCTCCAACGCGCGCAGCAGGGTTCTGATGCGGTAACAATGGCAGGGGCGTTGTTCTTCCGGGGCCGCATTGAGCGCAGGCGTGGTGAGGCTGATTGTGCCTACGACGATTTAAGGGAGAGTGCGCGTCTCTTTGCCTCGGTACCTGAAGCCGGCCTGTCCCCCTCTATTATTGCCGACAAACTCTCTTTGCAGGCAGAGCTGGCGCGTGTGCAGGGTGAATATGAAAAAGCGTGCGAGTATACCTGGCAACTATCACAAGCCTTCGGTGGTCGTAGATATTGTGATATCGCCGAGGCATGGTTGGATCAGGCGCACTATGCCTACCAGAAAGGCCGGCTCGACGATGCGCGCGTAATGGCGCAGCGAGCGCTGGATCTGGCTGCCCAATCCGGCGCTCACTATTTCTGCCAGCGGTCTATGGATCTGCTAAGCCGGCTTACGGAGGTCCACCTGGAACCCGCTCGCTGGCAATAATGTGACCAGATTTTTGCGCGCTCTGGCGATTTTTTCCGCGAAATTCCCCCTTCTTTCTGCGCCGGCCTGCGTCCTCCTCCTGCTACCATGAGATTACTTGAATGTACAATCGCATTGCAGGAGGATTAAGATGCTCAAGAAACCCGGGTCCCGGCTTCTCATGTTCTCCCTTTCGCTGATATCGGCCCTGGTGTTATTGCTGGCGGCCTGTGGAACGCCCTCAAGTGGCAGCACTGCGGCCTCGTCCAGCTTAGCACCCGTGAAGGGAGGCACCTGGGTTGATGATCTGTACGAGGAGCCAGATTCATTGATCCCAAACGCGTCTTCGGAAACCTTTTCCAACATGGTAGACCAGGCCCTCTATCTTCCGCTCTTTGTCGGCAATCCGCATAACGTTATCACACCGGCAGCGGCCACCGAGGTCCCGACGACGGCCAATGGCGGCATCAGTTCGGACCTCAAGACCTGGACCATTCACATGCGCAAGGGCCTGGTCTGGTCCGATGGACAGCCTTACGATGCCAGGGATGTCGACTACACCTGGAAGCTGTGGACCAATCCCAGGTTCGCGGCGGCCAGCACCGTTGGCCTCAACCTGATCCAGTCGGCGGAGGTCTCCCCGGACAATCTGTCGATCACTTTCCATCTGAAACAAGCCTTCGCACCCTTTATCGCAGACGCCTGGATCGATGGCATCGCCGCCCCGCTGCCGGAGCACCATTTTCAGGGCATGGCCCCCGACGCCATCAGTAAATCACCGGACAATCTGAATCCGTCAGTCGTGAGCGGCCCCTTCATGATGAAGGAGAGCAAGCCCGGCGACCACTACACCGTGGTGCGCAACCCCAGGTACTACCTGGCCTCCCAGGGCTATCCCTATCTGGATAGCGTCGTCTTCAGGATTGTGCCCGATCAGAACACCATTCTCAAAGATCTGGAGGCCGGCACCATCGACTCCTCCTGGTTCCTGGATGTGAGCAAGGCGCCTGCTTACCAGAAGCTCCCCAACTACACGCTCTCGTATAACCACACCACCACCAATTTCGAGGCGATGTACTTCGACTTCAACAACAAGATCCTCTCGGGCAACCCGGAGGTGCGGCAGGCGATGGCGATGGCGATTGACCACAATGCCCTCATCACCACGGCGCGGCGTGGCTTTGCCCAGGCGCTCTGTACCGATCATGCGTCGGCGGTCCACCCTGGCTACCAGCCCGATGCCCCCTGTCCCAGGTTCGATCCCGCCGCCGCGAACCAGTTGCTCGATACGCACGGCTGGGTCAAGGGACCGGACGGCATTCGCAGCAAGGACGGGCAGAGGCTGGAGTTCCAGTACTCGACCACAGCCAACAACCTGTGGCGTGAGGATGACGAACTGATCCTCCAGCAGGACTTCGCGGCCATTGGCGTCAAGATCGATATTCAGAACTATCCGGCCAGCACCTTCTTCGGGCCGTTCCTCAGCGGTGGCAAGCCCGGCCAGTATGACCTCGCCGAGTTTGAAACCGGCTCCGGGTATGATCCTGATGATTCTGCGCTTCTGGCATGCAACCAGATTCCCCCCAACGGCTCTAACTTCTCCTTCTACTGCAACCATCAGATGGATCAATTATTGCAACAGCAGCAGCAGACTGCTGATCCGACGGCGCGCCAGCAGATCTTCAATCAGATCCATCAGATCGAATTGACGGACTTCCCGTTTGTCGTGCTGTATGCGCCCTATGACATCGCCATGGTCAAGAAGGGGACGCACAACTATTCGCCTGCACCGACGGGTGCATCCGAGACCATCAACATCTGGCAGTGGTGGTGCGATAACGGCAAGTGCTAGGCTCCTCGGGTCTGCTCTTTCCCGGATGGCGCAGCGCCGCAGGCGCTGCGCCACTAAGAGTGGTTGGTGTGTAAGGGGTGGACACAATCCACCCCTTACACACCAACCACTCTCAACAGACCGTCGCCAGCGGCGAGAGAACCGGGAGGGTTACATGCTCTGTTTATAATTCTGGAGGGATGGCTCTATGGGACGATATATCATTCGGCGTGTGCTGCAAGCGATCCCGCTGCTCTTCTTTCTCTTACTTCGGGATTGCCATGCCTATCTTCCTGCTGGGCGTCTTCGCACAGGACATCTTTGCCGTCCAGTTCCACTGGCTGCCGGCATCGGGCACGGCCACGCTCGGCTACAACTTTACGCCCGTCGAGTCCTTCTTCGATCACCTGGAGCACCTGCTTTTGCCAATGCTGGTGCTGGCCGCCTCCTTTATCGCCGGCTGGAACCGCTATATGCGTTCAAGTATGATCGAAACGATCAAGCAAGATTATATGCGCACGGCACGCGCTAAAGGCGTTGGCACAGCCGCCATCATGTTTCGCCACGCCCTGCGCAATGCGGTCATTCCGCTCGTCACAGTTGTTGCTCTGAACTTTGGTGCGGTGGCCGGAGGAGCTACGATTACCGAGGGCGTCTTCGCCTGGCCTGGCATGGGATCGCTCTTCCTCGATTCACTCCAGAGGCGCGATTATCCTGTGCTGCTGGCAATGCTCATGCTCAGCGCTGTGTTTGTGATTACCTTTAACCTGATCGCTGATATTCTCTATGGGATAATAGATCCCCGCATTCGCTACTCGTAAACGACCCCGAGTATGCCCCTTTACACACAACGGGCCGCTTTTAACCCCTGCCTTAGTTAAAGCGTCCCGTTGTGATACCTGTAGCGTGGAAGGCTAATCTGACCTCTAATCCCACGAATTAGCCTCTATTCCACAGGTTGCGCTGGTTCTCTGGAGAACAACCCACGTCCTCCAGAGCACACTCGTAGCATACCCGAAGGCAGGATGAGAGCGCGCGGAAAAGATGCCGCTAAGCGCAGAAGTAGGGGGGAAAATCGCGGAACCGCCGCCCTGCTGCTCATTCCTGCGTCCATCTCTAGACCTGTACCGGTTGCCCCGTGCCTGTGTTTCTTCTGCTCTTTGGCAACCTGCCGCGGCAATGAACTAAAATAGCGGGTATCTCTTCAGAATGCTCCAGGAGATAAATTTCACTCTTCTGCGTATCTATCACGAGCCGGGCCGCTGCCTGGAGCAGTTCAGGAACTGTGTCCTGGAGAATCTCGATCACATCCAGCGAGGTCCACCCTTCGGCCCCCCGGCTCTGCGGGCCGAGCAGGGCTTCATTGATGTCTACTACATGTTCAGGATATCTGCTAGCCAGAGCCAGCAGGCAGACCTGAAAGCTGTCGTTTAATTGCATATTGCCTCCTGTTCCCCTGGTAAACGCTCTCACTAAGATGCCCTCTTTCTCCCGGAAAAGCCTGACTCACCTCCTTAATCGAAACTCAGCCATTATTTCATCTCATACGTAAACTTTGCTGTCTCCCGCAAACAATTGTAACTTAAACATAAAAATATAGGCAAGCACAACATAAGTGAATTTCAAGGCACAATTGAATGGTGACATCCTGATACCTATATAACCCGATTTGCCTGTTGTTGTGCGCCTGCGGCGCTGTGCCCACAGCCCCCATTCCCCGGCGAACCGCGCAGCGGTGAACTGTCAAATATACTGGCACATAGCGTAATATTGACTGTTTTACCACGGGGAAAAAAGTGTATAATAAAGTCAACCCTCTCTATCTTCTGAAAGGCTGAAGTGCGTAATGTTACTGGTCGGCGATATCGGTGGAACCAAGACGAAGCTTGCTATTTTCTCATCCCGAGACGAACTGCATGCCACTCCACTGCGAGAGGCAACCTATCCCAGTGCTATCTACCCCGACCTGGCGACGCTGGTACGACATTTCCTGGCGCAGAGCCACGTTTCTGTGGATCGCGCGATATTCGGTGTGGCAGGTCCGGTACTGGCAGGCAGGGCGAAGATTACAAATCTTCCCTGGATGATGGACGAAGGGGAGCTACAGAAAGCATTGGATATTCCTTCTGTGCGTCTGCTCAACGATCTGGATGCTATGGCGCATGCCGTGCCCTTTCTAGAAGCGCGAGATCTCTGCACCCTGAATGCTGGCAGGCCAGAGCGCAATGGCACGCTGGCAGTCATCGCGCCGGGGACCGGGCTGGGCGAAGCCTTCCTGACCTGGAATGGTACCCGTTACCAGGCCCATCCCTCGGAAGGTGGGCACACCGATTTCGCTCCCACCACCCTGCCGGAACTGGAGTTGCTGCGCTACCTTCTGGGCCGCTTTGAGCATGTCAGCTACGAACTGGTCTGCTCAGGAATGGGGCTGCCGAATGTCTATGCCTACTTCAAGGAGGTTGCCGCTATCGATGAACCGGCCTGGCTAAGCGAGCAAATAGCATCCGTGGAGGATTGTACGCCTGTCATCATCAAGGCGGCCCTCGATAGAGAGCGGCGCTGTGATCTGGCCGTGGCCGCGCTCAATATGTTCGCCGCGATTCTTGGCGCGGAGGCCGGAAATCTGGCACTCAAAGTCCTGGCAACGGGAGGCGTCTATCTGGGAGGAGGCATTCCGCCGCGTATCCTGCCCTTCCTGCAAGATGAACAATTCATGCGTGCCTTCAAGCATAAGGGGCGGTTCTCAAAGTTGCTGGCGGAGGTGCCGGTACATGTGGTGCTCAATCCCAGGCTGGCGCTGCTGGGAGCAGCATATCGTGGCTTTACAGAAGATGAGGCGGCTCAATGAGCTTTTGAAGCCTGCTCAGGAATGGGAGAGATAATACAGGCGCAGGCGAGATATAGAGACAGGGGCAAGCTGTAGAGACAGGGCTTGCCCCTGTCTCTACAGCTTGCCCCTGTTTTATCGTTTCTGGCGATACATCCTACACGTGATGCATCTTACGCCCTGCCGCGTGTGACGGCGCGCAGGATGGCGATCAGGATGCATGCGCCGATGAAGGCGATGATGATCGTCCCGATAATGCCTGTCGAGCCCAGGCCAACCAGGCTGGCAAGAAATCCGCCGATCAGCGCGCCTACCAGGCCCACGATGATATCGCCGACGATACCGTAGCCACCGCCGCGCATCACCAGGCTTGCCAGGAAGCCTGCGACCAGGCCGACAATCAGCCACCAGACGATGCTCATGAGGCTAATATCTGCTAAAACCATCAATGCAAATGCCACTCTCAAGTTCTCCTTCTCTTCATTTATATTCTGATCTATTTCCCAATCAACCCAACCATATCGGTGTTACAGGTCTATAACGGGGCACAGACTTGAAGAGTTTCAGGAGAGTGGCAGGGAAACATAGAAGGTCGAACCCTCGCCTTCGATGCTCTCTGCCCAGACGCGGCCCCCGTGGCATGTCACAATCTCCCTGACGAGGTAGAGGCCAATGCCGAAGCCGCTCACGGAGCGATCAATGTCGGCGGCGCGGTGGAAGCGCTTGAAAATCAGCGGCAGTTCGTGCGCAGGGATGCCTATGCCCTGGTCCTTAACCCAGATCAGCACCTCGCCTGCTTTATGTGGGCAGCGACGCATGCCGACTTCGATCTCACCGCCGGAACTGTACTTGATGGCATTGCTCATCAGGTTGTGCAGGACCTGTTGCATGCGCCCCTCGTCGACGCTGGCAATCACGGAAGCGTCGGGTTCGATGCCCTCAAGCGTCAGCCGGAACTGGTGGCGCTTCGTGGTGATGGCCTGGCTCTCCATTACATGCCTGACCATCTGGAGCAGGTCGAGAGGTTTGCGTTGCAACTTGAATTGGATATGCTCAATACGTGAGATATCGAGCATCTGCTCGATGAGGCGGATGAGATGCTGGCTTTGCTCCAGGATATTGGTGAGAGCGTAACTGGTAAGGGTATCCTCGGATTGCTGCTGTGAGCGCGCCGTGGTGATGGCGAGAATCTCCGCGAAGCCCTGAATGATGGTGATGGGCGTGCGTAGTTCGTGGTTGGCAATGGAGAAGAAGTCATTTTTTTGCTGCTCGAAGCGCTTCTGCTCGGTGAGGTCCTGGAAGACGACCACAGCCCCCGTTAACAACCCGTTCTCGGCATAAAGGGGCGCGCTTGATGTAAGGGTAACGACCATGCTGCCATCGGGCCGGGCCACGATTGTCTCTTTGCTCCTGGGGGTTTCGCCGCTCAGCGCGCGGATGACCATAAAATTCCAGGGGGGGGTAGAGTGTGCGGCGGGGGCCGTTTCTTGATTGATTTTGAGCCAGTGTGGCCGGTTCAGCGGTCCCGCAATGAGGTCGGTCAGCGGGATGCCGAGCAGGGAGGCGGCAGCCGGATTCGCGTAGCTGATGGTGCCGCTGGCTGCCTCCGCGATCAGAATGCCGTCGGGCAGGCGATCCAGGATATCTTTCAGGCGTTTGCGCTCGCTCTCGATAGTGGCATGCAGGCGCGCGTGGGCGAGGGCGGAGGCGATATGGGTGCCGGCCCCGACGAGCGCGCTTACCTCTGGTCCATCGGCGCGGATAGTATAATCGAAGGAGGCGCACAGCGTGCCCTCAAAGCGATCCCAGAACCAGAGCGGCACACAGACGTAGCCGCGTGTGCCACACTGCATGAGAGCATTCAGAGAGGGGCTGTCCTTTGGTATCCGGCCCTGTGCTACCACAACCTGAAAATCCTCAATAACGATAGGATCGTGAGCAACAGTGGCCGCTCGGGTAGCCGACAGGCGCTCGTAGGGAATATAGTGGGTAGCTTTTAAAGCCTCCTCAGCGACGGGAATAGTGCGGGAGCAAAGGCTGCGCAGCGCCCGCTGCTCCGGCAAGGCTGTGTGCAGGCAAATGCTGATCGCATTGAATTGCGCGAAGATGGCATCAAGGGCAACCCTGGCGATATGCTCCGCGTCCAGGGATTCGCGCACGCTGCGCGCCACCGTTTCGATCACTTCCAGGCGCCTGCGTTCTGTCTCGACAATGCTGTTCTCTATGCTGAGCGCTGAGCGGGCCTGCTCGGCTTGCTGGCGCGCGAGAACCTGGTCCGTAACCTCGCTGATGGTCTGCACCAGGTAGGCGATATTCCCATCCTGGTCGCGCACGGGGTCGAGAGACCAGTTCCAGTAAGAGAGGCCCCGTTTAGAAGATTGAAAAGCGAACTCCTGCCCACGGTAGGGGATGCCGGTCCGCGCGACGTTGCGGAAAATATCTAATAAACCCGCTTCCCGTGCCTCCGGCATCCAATGCTCTGACGAGCAATCCGCCTGTGCCCAGCCTCTTGTCGATGGGGCGCCGATTTCCTCAAGCACCTGCATAAACAGCGCATTTCCCTCAAGCAGACGCAAATCACGCGCGTCGAAAATAGCAATCCCCACAGGTGTATGCGCAAGCATGACATCTGCAAAGCAGTTAGTTTTTACATGTGTATCCATGCTTCACAGTCCTTACTATTCGCACTGACTACCAGCATGCCCAGATTATAACATCAAGTACCAGGATTGCCGTATCTCTGCTACTTTAATAGATCAGCATATACCTGTCAAGAGGAAATGGCCGTGCGTGCATATTATCTGCATCATACAAGACGACGGGCAGGATGACAGGCTCCTTATTCCGTGATACAGGCCCATTGAAAAGTTCTCCTCCGTGCGTAGCTGTGCGATAATGAACCTTAACCATCAAGATCGACAATCCCTTTGGTGCCTGGCTGCGCGCTGCATCGCGCTTGAGGCCGCTCGATACGCCGGACCAGGCGCGATGAACCACGCAGCTACGCACAGGGGGACACCTCGGATGCTGGTCGTTAAACTTCATCATCGCGCTTATGTATGAATGTAGATCAGGGGTGAAACCGGCGCGATGCACCGCGCAGTTGCGTAAAGATGAGAGTCATTCATGGCTTTTAAATCGCTCTGTGTGTGATACACTATTCAGGGGGACGCCTGATGCTCGGCATCCTTACCCTCTTCAGGCCAGCGTTCGCGCGACTGTACCGCGCCGGGAATGGAGTTTGTTGTATGGACCAGGCGCTGCGCGCCTGGTCCATACAACAAACTCCATTCAGCGGGTACCGCAGGTGCCCGCAAAAGTAAAGAAGGGCAGAAAAATGCCAGGTAATCCTGTATCGTGTCACTTAATCACCTGGGGACAGGACTTTGAGCGGGGACTGCGTGAGGTAGAGGAACTGGGGTTTCATGCCTGTGAACCGTTTCCGCAAAGAGCGCTCGAATACGAAGCGCGTCCGCAAGATTTTCGCGAACTGCTCGCCTCACATCACCTGCGCCTCTCCGCCCTCTATGGCGGCGGCCGCTTTGGCGACCCGGCACAGCGAGAAGTGGTGATTGAGCGCAATAAACGCCTCGCCCGTTTCCTCGCCGCTATCGGCGTGGACCGGCTCGTCTTTGGCCCTGGCGGCCCGCGCACCCCCGGCGGCAGCACACCAGAGGAACTGCGTGAGGCCGCAAAGACGATCAATGAGGCTGCTCGCGCCTGTTATGATCTCGGCGTCCTGGCCTGCGTGCATCCGCATCTTGGAACGGAGATAGAGACCGAGCCGGAGATAGACACGGTTATGGAGCTGACCGATCCGCGCTACGTCTTCTTCTGCCCCGATACCGCGCACCTCACTGCCGCTGAGATCGACGTACCTCGCATGATCCGGCGCTACGGCGAACGCATGCGCTATATGCATATCAAAGATTTACGGGCTGGCGTGATCGAAGAGCGCCGCCGGCAGAGGGCTGGAGAGGCGAGCAAGGAGAGCGAGAAGGTCGATACGGGCACGGAACAGCTCCCCATCTTTTGCGAGCTTGGGCGTGGCATCATCGACTACGCTCCAATAATGCAGGCGCTGGCGGACGTGCAGTATCGCGATTGGATTACCGTCGAGATTGATGTCTCGCTGACCACGCCGAAAGAGAGCCTGAGTATCTGCCGCGATTATATCCAGAACACGCTCGGCTTACAAATCTAAGCCCCTGGGGATCTAAAGTGGCTGATTCTCGGCATCCTGACTCGCCATATGGTCGCGCGGCTCCGCCGTGCAATAAAGGTTTAGTATGCTGGCAAAGGCGCGAAGCGCCTTTGCCAGCATACTAAACCTGAGGCAAGCGGGCCACCGGTACGAACACGTCAGGTGAACCCCACGCCTAAAGGCGGGGGCTTGCATCTGGCTCCGAAGATCCGATACGATAGCCCGCCTGACAGGTCGGGCCACTCAGGACAGGTGTACCATCCTGAGCAAGAGAAGTGAGGTACTTCTCTCGAATGTTTTTCGCCGCATTCAGGTCGGCATGGAGTTGATAGCCACAGCAACGGCAAAGGAAGAGCGATTGAGAACGTCGATTGGCACGATGCTGATAGCCACACTTGCTACAGGTTTGCGAGGTATGTCGCGGGTCAATCCTGACGACAGCAATGCCTCGCGCCTGCGCCTTGTACGCGATAAACGCGTACAGTTGGGCAAAGCTCCAGCTATGCAACCGTCGTTTATTCTCGATATGCTTGTTCTGCTTGCCTCTGCCTATCTGGCTGGTCTCTCGAATGTTCGTCAAGTTCTCAAGCACAATGGTCGCGCCATTGGGGCTGGTTTGCACGATGCGTTTGGCAAGGACGTGATCGTGATCACGATGCAGCCGAAACTGTTTCTTGCTCAGCTTCTGGAGATGTCTCCTGGCCGAGCGAGTGCCTTTGGCTTGCAGCTTTCTTCTGAGACGGAAGAGGCGCCGTTCCTGCTCTTTCCATCGCTTCTCTCCCAAGAATTGACGATGGGAAGTCACAGCAGGACGATTGAGACCCAGGTCAACCCCGATAACTTCTTGAGCGGGGACAACAATGGGTTCAGGAAGGGAGACGACAATGTGGAGGGTGAAACGGCCTTGACGATAGCACAAATCCGCACTACAGACCTTAGAACCAACGTACTGAGTGAGGTGAGCGGGAACCGTGAAAGGCAATGCAACCCGCCCGTTGACGGTGGCAAGGCTACAGGTGAAGGTCTCCCACTTCACCCAGTACGAGCGCTGGTCATAGCGGATACATACGATCTCACTGTGAGGACAGCGCACAGGCTTGAATACAGGGATGGGCTTGCCTTGCTTTCTGGCTTGTTCAACCCGTTTGGAGTATGCCTTTGCCTTCTTAATCTTCCAGGTCAAGGCCGATTTGACGGCTTCCGTGGCTTTGACACGAGCCGAACACACCAGTTGAGCAGGAAGATCAGGATACTGGGCACGAAGCGGATAGTACGTCCGTTTGTGCAACTCGACTCCGTTGCTGCAATCGGTGGTAAATCCCACTTGAGCAACGGTATTAAAGCAGGCGGTGTATTGCTCAAGCGTTGTCTTGAGGCTGTGTGCCTGCTCTGGGGTCGGATAGAGTTGTACACGTACCGTTCTATCCATACGCAAAGGCTATCATATATTCCGTGTTCTTGTCAACAAAAGAAAGGAGAGGGCGCATTCCTCCCCATAGCTGAAGCCAGGGGTCTCCTGCGCCTTTATGATGATAGGGCCGGAAATCGGACATGCTCTTATGAGAGGACGTAATATTTATGTTCAGGCTGGATAATAAGGTTGCTCTCGTTACAGGTGCCGGTTCGGGTATCGGCAAAGAAATCGCCCTGCTCTATGCGAAGCAGGGAGCGTGTGTCATCGTTGCCGATATCAGAATAGAGGCGGCCAGAGAGGTAGCGGCGGCGATCACAGCCAGTGCTGGCACGGCGCATGCGCTCCCCCTTGATGTAGCGAATGAAGAGCAGGTGCAGGGCGCGATAGAGCAGGTAGCGCGCGAGCACGGGCGGCTTGATATTCTGGTCAACAACGCCGGTGTCAGCCACATTGGCTCTATTCTGGAAACCAGCACCCAGGATTGGGACCGGGTGATGGCGGTCAATGCATGCGGCGTCTTCCTCTGCTCGAAATACGCGCTCAGGCAGATGCTCGCGCAGCAGCCCCAGGGAGGAGTGCTGGTCAACATCGCCTCGGTAGCCGGACTCATTGCCGTCGATCAGCGCTTCCCTTACAGCGCCAGCAAGGGGGCTGTCATCAGCATGACGCGTTCAATAGCCAGCGACTTTGTGAAGCAGGGGATCAGGGCCAACGCAATCTGCCCCGGCACGGTGCATACGCCGTTCGTCGAGGGCTATCTTGAGCGCAATTATCCCGACACCAAAGACGAGGTGCGCCGCCAGCTTCACGCGCGACAGCCCCTCGGACGCATGGGGCGCCCCGAAGAGATTGCCAGCGCCGCCCTCTACCTGGCCTCGGATGAAGCGGCCTTTGTCACCGGCTCCCTGCTCGTCATCGATGGCGGCTGGACCGCGCGGTAGATGAGATGGAACGCTTTAAACCGAATACATTTTTAATTCAAACTCATTTATCAGTAGTTTTGCAAAATCGAGCATACAGGCGCTCCCAATCCAGGGCTTTCCGCTCGCGGAGTTAACACGCCCAGGTAATGGTGTGTGTATTTATCGGTCCCTGGAAAAAGAAGAGGCCAGGTGTGCAGGCGTTAAAGGGAACCGTGATAGTGACCAGCATGCTCTGACCCGGGGCAAGCACCCCGCTCGCCGGACTGAAGGTAACGCCGCCCGGTACGTTTGTGAACGCGGTCCAGTGCAGATTACTTTGATTGCTCGGACTGGAGATTACGCGAGCGAAACAGACAAAGGCGCTCTTTCTCTGGCAATCAAGGTGCCCGACAATGCTCATCGATGATGGCCGCAGGTCGAGCACGGCGGGCGGTGCCTGGGCCGGTGCTGGCGCTGGTGTTGGTGTCGCTTGAATTGGCGCAGGTGTTGGCGTCGCTGGAACTGGAGTCGATTTTGGTCTGGGTGTTGGTACAGGCGTTGGCGTCTGCGCTGGCTCTGGTGTTGGCGTCGGGGTTATTACATGTGTCGCGGCTGGCGCGGGGGCCGATTTCGCCGCTGTAGCCGTTACGTTGCCACAGGCCGCAACCATACTGCTGATAAAGGCGATACCTACGAACGTCACCATTATTTTTATGCGCATTTCCGTGCGAAAATGCCCCGGCAGCGCGAAGAACTTACGAAAAGTATCCCGTGACATCTCAATCCTTCCTGATAGAACACTGATTTCAGAACATTCTACACAATAAGACTTACGTGGAACGTTACAGAAGCCCTCACGTTGACCTCTATTTCAAGTGCAACGTATAATAGGGAAAATCGAAAGAGATCGAGAAGATATGCTAAATAACCTGCCTGTACAACTCACCCCGCTGATTGGACGTGAACGGGAAGTCTTGCAGATTTCCGCGCTGTTGCGGCGTCCCGATGTGCGGCTGGTGACGCTCACAGGAACAGGTGGCATTGGCAAAACGCGCCTGGGCATGCAAGTCGCAACCGAACTGCTTGATGAGTTCGCTGATGGAGCCTGTTTCGTACCTCTGGCTGCCGTCAGTGATCCTCCCGTCGTCATTCCCACTATCGCCCACCTGCTCGGCCTGGAGCATCAACAGGCTGTGCAGCGCTTACCTGACGAACACATGGAGTATTTGAAAGCGTTCTTGCGCGACAAACACCTCTTGCTGCTGCTAGATAACTTTGAGCAGGTGGTATCTGCGGCGCCAGAGCTGGCGGAGATCCTGGTGGAATGCCCGCGCTTGAAGATGCTGGTAACGAGCCGTGCTGTACTCCGTATCCAGGGAGAATATGAGTTCCCGGTTCCCCCGCTGGCCCTCCCCAGCCGCACGCAACTTCCTGAGGACGACGACCTCTCGCGGTATGCAGCGGTTGCCCTCTTCCTGGAGCGTGCCCTGGCAATCAAGCCTGACCTGGTGGTAACGAAGGCGAATATGCAGGCTATTGCTGCCATCTGTGCCCACCTGGACGGCCTGCCGCTGGCGATTGAACTGGCGGCTGCTCGCGTCAAACTGCTCCCTCCGCGTGCTCTGCTCGAACGGCTGACGCGCCGCTTAGAGGTGCTGACAGGCGGGGCGCAGAATGTTTCTGTACGGCAGCAGACGCTGCGCGATACGCTGGCCTGGAGCTACAACCTGTTGGATAGGGAGGAGCAGCAGCTTTTCCGCCGGCTTTCCGTTTTTGTCAGCGGCTGCACGCTGGAGGCCATAGAAAGCATATGCCGCATATTCGCTGATGGAGCGCAGCAGGTGCTAGACATAGTGACTTCGCTCATCGACAAAAGTATGCTGCACCAGATCGAGCAGGAGGAGAAAGAGCCTCGGCTGGTGATGCTGGAAACGATTCGTGAGTATGGCCTGGAAGTTCTGGCTGCCAGCGGAGAGGAGGAGATTGCCAGGCGCGCGCACGCCGCCTTCTATCTGTCGCTGGCTGAAAGGGTTGAGCCAGAACTGGGAGGCGCGCAGCAAGCTATATGGCTGGAACGCCTGGAGCGGGAGCATGACAATCTGCAAGCGGCCTTACGCTGGTCGTTGGCGCAGGGTCAGGCTGCACGCGATATGACGCTGGCCCTGCGGTTGGGGGGAGCGTTGCGCCGCTTCTGGTTAGTGCGTGGTTACTGGCGTGAAGGGCAGAACTTGCTCGAGCGGGCGCTGGCTGTGAGGGGGAAAGTTGCGGCTGCGGTGCGGGCGAAGGCGCTTATCGCCGCCGCGAATCTGGCCGTCACCCGCAGCGACTATGAGAGAGCAGCGGCCTTATGCCAGGAGAGCCTGGCATTATGCCGGGAACTTGGAGACCAGGCCGGTGTCGCTTACTCCCTCTATCTGCTGGCATGGGCAGCCAGGGACAGGGAAAACTTTGCCGAGGCACGCGCGTTTACAGAGGAGGCCCTGGCGCTCTTCAAAGAACTGGGCGACACAGAGCGCATTGTCTGGTCGCTCTACACACTGGCATCCCTGGATGCTCTGCTGGGGGAGTACAGCCGGGCCAGTACCCTGCTTGAACAGAGCTTCGTGCTTTTTAAGGAGCAGGGGAATAAAATTGGCCTTGCCTGGTCGCTCAACATTCTGGCGCAGGTGTATCTGGAGTCCCAGACTGATACGATGCGCATCCCTTCTCTGCTCGAACAAAGCCTGGCTCTCTGGAGGGAACTGGGCGATCCGCGAGGAACTGCCTTCGCTCTGCTTCTTTCAGGCGAACTGGCGCTCCATCAAGGAGATAGTGGCGTGGCGCACGATCTGGCACAGGAAGGTATGAGGCTCTATAAGGAGATAGCTGACCGGCAGGGTATTGCCATGTCGTGCATCCTGTTAGCGCGGGTGGCCGCTTTTCAGGGAGATGCCACTGCCGCGCGCGTCCTCTACGAAGAAGGTCTGGCAAATGCCAGGGAAACGCGTCACGCATGGGTGATGGCTGCATGCCTTGAAGGATTGGGGAGCATCGTTGCGGCGCGGGATGAAGAGGGCATCCACACGGTGGACGGCTCGCCCGGCGGGCGGGCCAGCCTGTGGGCGGCCCAACTCTGGGGAAAGGCGGAGGCGCTGCGTGAGGCCGTTGGTGTCCCGATACCGCCAGTCGAGCGTGCCGGCTATGAGCGCCTGGTCGCCGGTGTACGTACCCGGCTCGGTGAGGAAGCCTTTGCGATGGCGTGGGCGCAGGGACGGACAATGACGCCTGAGCAAGCCTTCGCCGCCCACGGACGCGTGGCGCACTCAATGCCAGCCGCGACGGGAGCGTCCCCGCCATCAATCTATCCAGCCGGGCTGACGGCGCGAGAAGTGGAGATCTTGCGCCTGGTTGCCAGGGGCCGGACCAATATTGAGATCGCCGAGGAGCTGGGGCTGAGCAAGAAAACCGTTGCCCATCATCTTACCCATATCTTCAATAAGACAGGCAGTGAGAACCGCGCAGCGGCCTCCGCTTTTGCCATCCGCCACGGGCTGGCCTGATATTCCCGCTGCATCTTTTCCCCTCCCATCGCCATGCTTCAGACTGTGTGGGCATTTATTCGCATATTCATAACTCCGCCCATACCAGATATTCCCCGCATATTCAGAGCTTTGCCCGATGCCGAGCATAATCGCTATCGGTTACACTGCTATCATGTATGAAGTGTTGGACGAAGTTCTTATGGAAAAAAGTCTATGCAGCACAACTCACCAACACCTGTTGCTCCGCAGGAGGAGCAGCCGTTTCAATCGTTTTATCAGCAGAACCTCGGTCCAATCTATCGTTATGTGTATAGCAAAGTGGGGAACCGTCAGGAGGCCGAGGATTTAACATCACAAATTTTTATCAAAGCCATTCGTGGCATCGATAATACACGAAATCCGCAAAGTGTACGCAGCTGGCTGTTTCAAGTCGCGCGAACTACGATTGCTGATTACTGGCAAGCCTTCTATCATAAGGCAACAGATTCGTTAGATGCACTATTAGAGGCTGGTTGGGAAGGCCCGGCTGAACATGAAGATGCGCTCTTCGAAGCAAGCAGCGGTGCGGCAGAGCATGTGCAACGTCTCCTCCAGGCGCTACCCGAGCGTGATCGGGAGGTTCTGACCTGTCGTTTTCTACTTGGTCTCTCGACACGAGAAACCGCTGCACGTATGAAATTGACAGAGGGAAACGTCAGAGTATTGCAGTATCGCGCCCTCAAACGCGCTGCTGACCTGGATAGTCAGAAATACGGGTCGCCATAAGGAGAACATATGCCAGGCCGACTACAGATAGCCATAGGTATGCTCATTACCCGAGACGACCAGGTGTTGCTGGTGAAGCGCAGGAATGGACAGGGGGGTGCGGTGTGGGCGCCGCCAGCAGGACATCTGGAGTATGGGAAGTCTTTTGAAGAGAGCGTTATGCGTGCAGCGCAGGAACAGATAGGCGCAATCATCACCGATATCACTTTTCTCGCCATTACCAATGATGTATTTGAGATGCAGAAAAAGCATGCAATCACTATCTGGATGGCGGCGCACTTCGTCTCCGATGAGTCGGCGAGGCATGCGGCATACGCGATGTCAACGGGAGGCTGGTTCTCATGGGATGCATTGCCAGAGCCGCTTTTTCCGCCATTTGAGCATCTGCTGACAGGCCGGTGTTATCCTGCCCTCTGGGACTTCAGCGGGGGGGCGAAGCTTCCATGATTGCTGCCTGACGAACAATTAGCGCTGCCCCGTGATCTGGCAGAAGCGCTCATACGCGCTCTCCCACTGCTCCGTCTCTGCTGGCTCGTAGGTCTTGATGGCGAAGGAATTGCGCACAACTTGCCGCGCGTGCTGTATGTCTTTCATATAGCCTGAAGAGATGAACTGCACCAGCAGATTGCCGAGCGCGGTTGCCTCCTGCGGGCCGGCCCAGAGCGGGCGCGCGAGCGCGTTGGCCGTGCACTGGCAGAGTATGTGATGCTGTGCGCCGCCTCCGACGACGTGCAGCCCGGCGAAGCGCTTCTGCGTCAGCCCCTCGATGCGCTCCAGTACGAACCGATAGCGCAGAGCCAGGCTATCGACGATACAGCGCAGAATCTCGCCCGAGGTTTCGGGCACGGGCTGGCCCGTCTGGCGACAGTAAAGCTGGATCTGGCGCGGCATGTGCGCCGGGTTGATGAACATGGGGTCATCGGGATCGATAAACGAGCGCAGGGGTGGGCATTGCGCCACCAGCGTCCCCTCGTCCTCAAACGAGATGTGCTTGCCCTCGCTGCGCCACGCGCGCCGGCATTCCTGGATCAGCCAGAGGCCGGTAACGTTTTTCAACAGGCGCACGGTACCATTGATGCCGCCTTCGTTGGTGATATTCCACTCCAGCGCCTGCTGATTGATGATCGGCTGCGCAAGCTCGGTGCCCAGAAGCGACCAGGTGCCGCTGCTCAGATAAGCGAAATCCTCCTGCCCGGCGGGGACGGCGACCACCGCGGAGGCGGTGTCGTGTTCGGCTACGGCCACCACAGGCAGCGCGGCGATGCCCAGTTCCTCGCGGAGCGCGGGCAGCAGGACGCCAGCGCGCGCTCCCGATGATACGGGATCGATAAAGAGATGTTCAGGGATGCCCAGGCTTGCCAGCAGTGAGCGATCCCAGCGGCGCGTGTGGGGATTGCAGAGCTGCGTCGTTGAGGCGATGCTCCACTCGCTCAGCCGTTCGCCAGTGAGAAAATACCTGAGCAGTTCGGGGATGAGCAGCAGCGCCTGCGCTTTGTCGAGCAGGGGCGAGGACGCCTTTTTCAGTGCGTAGAGCTGGCAGAGCGTATTGAACTGGAGAAACTGAATGCCTGTGCGGGCAAATATTTCTTCACGGGGGATAACGCGGTAGATCTCTTCCAGAATGCCGGCGGTATGATCGTCGCGATAGTGATACGGGTTGCCGAGCAGTTCCCCATGCGCTCCAAGCAGTCCGAAATCAACGCCCCATGTATCCAGGCCGGCGCTCTGTATATCGCGATATCCTTGCAGCCAGGCGGCGAGCAAACCCTGTTTGATCTCATGAAAGAGACGCAGGATATCCCAGTACATGCGCCCGTGTACGCGCACAGGATCGTTGGGGAAGCGATGCACGTCTGTGCTGACGATACGTTCGCCGTCAAACGCTCCCACGACGACACGCCCACTGCTCGCGCCCAGATCGAAGGCCAGTGCGCTTACCAATTTGCTCTCCCTCCCTCAGCGCGTGAATGCGGCGGGGACGCCGCCATCTACGGTTAGCATGCAGCCGGTGGTTTTGGCCGCCTTCGACGAAGCCAGGAAAGCGACGGCCTCGGCGATATCCTCCGGCAGCACGTTGACCAGCAGCGTTGTGCGCTGGCGATAATACTCTTCCAGCTCGCCGGGCTGAATGCCGTAGGCCGCCGCCCGCTCCTCGCGCCAGCGCGAATTCCAGATCGCCGATCCCTGCAACACGGCATCGGGCAGGACAGAGTTCACGCGAATGCCGTAGGCGCCGCCCTCGACTGCGATGCAGCGCGCCAGGTGCACCTCCGCCGCTTTGGCAGTGCTGTAAGCGCTGGCATTCTTGCCCGCGTAGACCGAATTTTTTGAGCCGACAAAGACCATGCTCCCACCGCGCCCCTGCTTTTTCATCAGCCTGAAAGCCTCGCGTGCAACCAGAAAGTAGCCCGTGGCGAGGACGTTCATGTTGAGATTCCATTCCTGGAGCGAGGTCTCGTCGAAAGGACTGGATGTAGCCAGCCCGGCGTTGTTGACCACGACATCGACGCCGCCATAGCCCAGAATGGCCGCGTTGAAGCATTCCCTGACGGCCTCCTCGCTGGTCACGTCGACCTTCGCTGCAATGGCCCGCCCCTCGCCGAATTGCTGGTTGAGCGCATCCGCAAGCTGCTGCGCCCCCTCCAGGTTAATATCGGCGATTACGACGTGCATGCCCTCGGCGAGCAGGCGGCGGCAGGTCGCGCTGCCAATGCCGCCCGCGCCCCCGGTAATCAGGCCGACTTTGCGCGAAAACTCGGCCTCCGGCGGCAGGAGGCTCAATTTGTAGAGTTCGAGCGGCCAGTATTCGACATCGTATGATTCCTTCTCGTTCAGCGAGACAAAGGTGCCCAGCGCGCTCGCGGCCTTCATCACAGAGATGGCGCGGTGGTAGAGCGCGCCGCTTACCCGCGACATGGCCCACGAGCGGCCAGTGTTGACCATGCCAACACCGGGAATGAGGATCACGCGCGGCGCGGCGCTGGTCATGCAGTCGCCCGCGTTCTTGTTGCGCTCGAAGTAGGCGCGGTAGGACGTTTTGAAGTCCGCGATGCCCTGTTGTATCTTCTCAAGCAATTGCGGGATGGCGCCGGCGCGCGGCTCCCAGTCGATGTAGAGCGGTACGCGTTTGGTGTGCACGAGATGATCGGGACAGGCGGCGCCGACCTGGGAGAGCTGCGGCGCATCCTGGCTGTTGACGAACTCCAGCACGTCCTCTGCATCGTCGTAGGTGACAATCGCGCCCTGCTCATCGCTCACCGCCCCCCTGATGACGGGCAGGACGTTTACCAGGACCTCGCGTCGTTCCCGGGGCGAGAGCGCCGTGTATTTCATGCCGCCGAAGATTGCTTTCTGCTGTGTATGTGCTTCGATGTACGCCTGGGCCTCGTTGATGATGGCGATGGTCTTAAAATAGCAATCCCTGGAAGTCTCGCCCCATGTGACCAGGCCATGCTTCTCCATCAGCACAAGCTCCGCATGTGGATTGCTTTTGACGCCCTCGGCAATCAATTTGGAGAGCGTGAAGCCGGGGCGCACGTAGGGAACCCAGACAAAGCGGTTGCCGTAGATCTTCTCGGCGAGCGCGCGTCCCTCCCCGGTGCAGCAGATGCTGATGATCGCGTCGGGGTGCGTATGGTCAACGTGCGGGAAGGGCAGGAAGGCGTGCAGCAGCGTCTCAATGGATGGACGCGGCTGCTTGCTGTCGAGCATGCAATGGCCCAGGTAGGCGACCATCTCCTCGTCGGACATCTCCTCGCGCTCGATCAGCGGGCGCACATCCTCAAGATTGAGGGCCGTGAAGTGCCGTGCCTGCATGGTCGCGAGGTCGGAGCCGCTCCCCTTCACCCACATTACCTCGATGGAGCGGCCCCGAAAGTCTCTCTCAATCGTCTTGAGCGACGTGTTGCCGCCGCCCCAGTTTGCTACAGAGCGGTCCGCGCCCAGCAGGTGCGAGCGATACACGAGTTCGTCGAGTCCGGCGTGTAACTGCTCTGCGTCGTCAGAGTTCCATAAATTGGCAACCATGCTTATCTCCTTGCTAGATGGTCCAGACCTCTATGCCCTTGCTGCGCGCCTGCTCAACCATTGCCGCAGGAGCCCGGGTATCGGTGATAATCAGGTTAAGGCGCTCAAGGGGACAGAAAGTAGCAAAGGCGACCTGACCCCACTTGCTATGATCGATAATAGCGATAACCTCTTTCGCCGCTTCTACCAGGGCGCGTTTAAGTTCGACCTCCTCGCCGTGCACATCGGTCAGGCCCTCGTTGAAGGTAAAGCCCTTCGCGCCCAGGAAGGCTTTGCTGATGTGAATCTGCTGCAAGACGGACTTGCCCCACTTGCCGACGAGCGAAAAAGATTCCTGGCGCAGCATGCCACCGGGGATCAGAAGAGAGATGCCGGCGACATTGATGAGTTCCATACCGATGCGCAGCCCGTTGGTAACGACGGTCAGCTCGCGTTTCTCCTTGAGAAAGCGCGTCATCGCCAGGGCCGTCGTGCTGGCATCCAGGGCTATGGTCTCGCCGTCCTGGACGTAGCGCGCGGCGGCGGCCCCGATGCGCTCTTTCTCTCGCGCTTGCAGGCGCTCTCGCACGTCAAAGCCCATCTCTAGCGTTGTGGGACCAGCCAGCACCGCGCCGCCGTGGGTGCGTACCGCGAGTTTGCGCGTCTCCAGCCAGGTCAGATCCTTGCGAATCGTAACCTCCGAAACCGAGAAAAGCTGGCTGAGTTCTGGGACGGAGACGCGCTGCTGCTCTTCTAAGAGGCGCGCGATCTGCCGCCGCCGCTCTTGCGTAAAGAGCGCGGTTCCCCCCGGCGCGGCTGCCATAGGGTGAGGTGTGCTGTTTTGAACGTTCGTCATATTCCTGATGCGACCACTTCCTGAAAATAGCGGGCAGGCTATTTTCTCACTATGCACTTACGATATGAAAGCAGAAGCCGTTTCTATCATATCATACGATGTTCTTGATATTATGAAGCTTCATATGATTTCGATAGATTTTGATTATTTGTAACATAGAGAGAGCGGATTGTCAAGGTGTTAACGTTGTCAGTCATTCATTTGCAGGGGAAGCTTGACATTCGAGCGCAAAGTATGTTATATCCTCATAAACAGTTGAAAGTAATCGAAATTATCTAAATGCCATCTGCAAATATATCTGACTGCTCACCGCAGGCGCACAAAAACACGCCATCGCGTTAAATAAATTATCGCCATGTGAGCGCGGCAAAGTATCCTCAAGGGCTGATGTTGTATAGTATCAATCAGAAATTGTGAAAGGACGCCAGAAGGGATGAAACGTGTGGGCTTCATGCTAAAGGTCAGGGCCGATAAGAAGGATCAGTATCGAGAGCGGCACAAGGCGGTATGGCCGGATATGCTCGATGCGCTGCGCCGCACCGGCTGGCATAACTACTCGATCTTTATGGCTGGCGATGGTACGCTCTTTGGCTATGTAGAAGTAGAGGATAGTTTCGCCGCCGCGCTCGCCGCTATGGAGCGCGAGGAGGCCAACGAGCGCTGGCAGAACTACATGGCCGACTTCTTTGAGATCCCCGCTGGTCTCCATGCCGACCAGGCGATGGTTGAGCTGGAAGAGGTCTTCCATCTTGACTGACACGAAAGGATGCGTCATGAAGATATGAGCGACCTTTACCCGCAATTCCAGCAGCGACTCACGGCTGTTGGCGGCGAGTGCTACCGCGTGGCGAATCTGGAGGAGGCCGCTGCCATCATAGCCGCGCACGATGCATTGGCGCAGAAAGAAATCGTCATTCCCCCGCGTTTCTGCGAGTTGCAGCCCTGGGGCGCGCTGCTCCCTCTTCTGAGCGATCAAGGCATCCGTATACGCGAGGCGCAGAGCGCGGCCAGTGTCGCCGATGCCCCCGCTGGCCTCTCCACTGCGCTGCTGGCGGTGGCGGAGACGGGTTCGGTGCTGCTGGCCGAAAACGCGCTTGAGGCGCGCATCGTGGGCATGCTCACGCTCACCCATTTTGTGCTCGTGCGCGCTGGCGACCTCGTTGCGATGCTCGATGACATGGGCGCGCGGCTTCCGCAACTGACACAAAGCGGCGCGCAGCAGCGGCATTATATTTCTCTGGTGACAGGTCCCAGCCGCACGGCGGATATCGAGCGCACGCTGACCGTCGGCGTGCAGGGACCAAAAGCCTTATGCGTTCTCGTTGTTAACGATCAGAAGGCAGAGCTATGACGACTCACGATACTATTGACGAGCATCAGCCCTTTGAGGAGCGCCTGCATCATGCCCTCGCGGATGAGCAGTTGCGCACGGCGCTGGGGCGCTTCGCTCCCTCCTGGCGAGCGTCGCGCCAGAATGTCTTCGCGGCGGAAGAGAGCGACTACGGCCCTGACTACAGCTTCGCCAGCATGCGCGCGCGCCTGCGTGAAGCCAAAGACTACGCTATCGAGCATCAGCCGGAGGTGCTGGCGCAATTCAAGGAGCGGGCGCAGGCGGCGGGAGCCATTATTTACGAGGCGAAAACAGCCGGGGATGCCAACCGCTACGTCTACGAGTTATGCCGGCGCAAGGGTATCGATCTCGTCGTGAAGTCGAAGACGATGGTGAGCGAAGAGATCGAACTGAATGCCTACCTGGAAGAGCGCGGCATCAAGGCGGTAGAGACCGACCTGGGCGAATGGGTGGCGCAGCTCAATCACGAGCGCCCCTCGCATATGGTCATGCCGATTATTCACAAGACGCGGCAGCAGGTCGGGGGCATTCTTACGCAGGCGGTTGGGCGCGAGATCTCGCGCGAAGATATCGCGGAGCAGGTGGCCGTCATTCGCGTCGAGCACCGCAAGTCGTTTCTGAACGCAGGCATGGGCGTCAGCGGAGCCAACGCGCTGATCGCCGAAGGCGGAACAGTGATGCTGGTAACGAACGAGGGCAACGCCGACCTGGTTACGTCGCTGCCTCCTGTACATGTCGTGCTGGCGGGCTACGATAAGCTGATCGGAACCTTCGCCGAGGCCGTAACGCAGATGCGCCTGCTGGTGCGCAGCGCAACTGCTCAGCCTCTGACCACCTATACTACCTTCATCACCGGGCCGGCCACGCCCGAACGAGAGATGCATATCGTCCTGGTTGACAACGGGCGCAGCGAGATGCGCGCCGATCCACGCTTCAAGGATGCCCTGCGCTGCATACGCTGCGCGGCCTGCGCCAACATCTGCCCGCCATACCAGCAGGTCGGGGGGCACGTCTTCGGCTACATCTACAGCGGCGCTATTGGCCTGGTGGTGACGCCCTTCCATCACGGTCTGGATGCAGATGCGGGGCCGCAGAGCCTGTGCGTCAGTTGCAACGCCTGCGAGACGGTCTGCCCCGTCGAGATCCCGCTGCCGAGCCTCATTCTGGATGTGCGCAATCGCGTGGTGGAAGCGAAGAAGCTGCCGTGGATCAAGAAGCTAATCTTCGGCGCGCTGGCGCGGCCACGACTCTTTGATCTTGTCGCGCGGTTGGCGAGCATCGGCCAGTTGCCCGTAACCTGGGGCGGGCGCTATGTCCGCGCCCGTAACTTCGGCGCGCTCTCCCGGTTGCCGATCATGAGCACACTATCGAAGCTGGCAAGCTGGCGCAGCCTGCCCGCCTTCGCATCGCGGCCGCTGCGCGATAGAGTCAAAGCGCGCGGGATTTCTTATAGCCATAAGAATACTGAGAACGCAACGCAGAGAGATACAACGCGGGTGGGGAAGCTAAACCTGACGGTGTGCTACTTCGCGGGCTGCATGACCGACCGGCTTTATCCCGAGATGGGCGAGGCAGTAATCAGGGTATTGGAGGCGGCCGGGGTGCGCGTGATCTTCCCGCAGCGGCAGAATTGTTGCGGCCTGCCCGCGCTCAATTCGGGTGATCGACGCGATGGTGTGGCGATGGCGCAGCAAACCGTCGCAGCGCTTGAACGCGCGCTGGAGGAGAGCAAAGCCGATTATATTCTCAGCGCCTCCACCAGTTGCGTCGTCACCATTGTGCAGGACTACATCAGGCTCTTTGAAGATCTCGATTATCGCGGTTGGCTCAAGCGCACGCGGGCGCTGGCGGAGAAGGTGATCGATTTTACAAACTTTATGGAGCGCGTCGTGCTGCCCTCAGGCGTCACGCTGCCCCTGCGCACACCCGAAGCCGGGGTGGTGATTACCTACCACGATTCTTGCCAGTCGTGCAACTGTCTCGGACTGCGCTCGCAGGCGCGCCACATTGTTCAGGATTTACTCAAGCTGGAACTGCGCGAGATGCCGCAATCGGATGTCTGCTGTGGTTTCGGCGGCTCTACCTCGCTGGAGCATCCCGAGGTTGCCGAACGCCTGCTCAACAACAAGCTGCATAATGCCGAGAGCACGGGCGCGACGGTCCTTGTCGCCGACAACCCCGGCTGCCTGATGCACCTGCGCGGCGGCGTGGACGCCGGACGGCGCCGCCTGCGTGTGCTGCACCTCGCACAGTTGATCGCCGAGTATCTGGAATAGGTCTCCTCATCCTTGACAGATGCATAGACATTTCCTTACAATAGAAACATTGAGTATTCAGTGAATGAGTACTGATAACTTGAAGTGCCGCGCTGTACTGGCGCCAGCGGGCACAAACTCTTGCCCTCACTATTTCATACCACGAGGAGACTTTTATGCTACACGATAGGCACAGGTTAGCTTTCACACTCCCTTCCCTCGTTCTCGTTGCCGCGTTTCTGCTGGCTGCCTGCGGTGGCGCGAGCAATACAGGCAGCGCCGGTTCCAGTACAGCGGCGGCTCCGAAAGCGAAGGTCTCTGTGCTGTACGCCGGCTCGCTCGTCAATCTGATGGAGAAAAAGATCGGTCCCGCGTTTCAGCAGGCTACCGGTTATCCCTTTGAGGGCGAGGGCAAAGGCTCAACCGCGCTTGCCAATGAGATTAAAGGCCACCTGCGCAGTCCTGATATATTTATCAGCGCCGATCCCGCTGTCGATACGACGCTGATGGGAGCGAATAACGGTAACTACGTTTCGTGGTATGCAACCTTTACGCGAACCTCAATGGTGATTGGCTATAACCCGAAAAGCAAGTTCGCGGATGATTTGCAGGCAGCGGCCAACGGTGTGAAGCCCTGGTATCAGGTGCTTGAGGAGCCGGGCCTGCGCCTGGGCCGTACCGATCCCCTGCTCGATCCCAAAGGTGTGCGCACGCTCTTTGTGATGCAATTGGCCGAGCAGTATTATCACCAGCCGGGGCTGGCAGCTCGCATCCTGGGCAGTGCGGAGAACACCGCGCAGATCTTCCCCGAAGAGGCGCTGGTCTCGCGGCTCGGCTCGGGCCAGCTTGACGCCGGCTTCTTCTACCTGAACGAAGTCAAAGACGAGAACCTGCCATATATCACCCTGCCAGTTCAGATCAATCTGAGCGATCCGAGCCTGGACAGCGCGTATGCTCAGGCCAGCTATACAGCGCCCAAAACTGGCAAGACGCAGCATGGGGCGGCCATCGTCTATACGATCACTATTCCCAGCACCAGCAAGAACAGGGCAGGTGCGATTGCCTTCGTCAATTTCCTGCTCTCGTCGCGAGGCCAGTCGATCCTGACCGGGGATGGATTGCTTTCGACGCGGCCCGCATTCTCCGGCGATACGTCGGCGGTGCCCGCACAGCTTCAACGGTACGTTCATTCGTAGAGCGTTCATAATGAAACTGAACAATCAAAGCCGGTAATTCTTATTCTTGCGTGGCTGCGCGATGTATTGCGCTCAGACGCGCTTCACAAGTTGAACGAGCGCGGTAATGAAGTGGAACCATCAAAATCGGGATGCCATGCCTGACCCTCTTGCCGCTCTTGTTCGTTTCACTTCGTTATCGCGCTGCTACGCAGCGGAGGGTATTCCCGGTTTTGATGGTTCCAATTTATTATGCCGAAGGGAGGATGAGAATGTCGATGAGTCCTGCGACCGGGCGCCGCGCGCTCGCCGTGCCGGGAGCGCTGCTGCTGCTCTTTCTCGTCAGCCCGCTCGGCTATTTCTTCTTCACGCTCTCGTGGCGTGATGTGCCCGCGCAACTGGCGGATCCGGCAGCGGTAGCGGCGCTCGTGACCTCCCTCTGCTCGGCCACGCTCTCCATCGTCATCGTCGCGCTGCTTGGCGTGCCGCTGGCCTACCTGCTCGCGCGCAAGGATTTTCCCGGCCGCCGCGTGATGACGCTGCTCGTTTATCTGCCGCTGGTCTTCCCTCCAGTGGTGAGCGGCATCTTCCTGCTGCTGCTCTATGGCCCCTATGGTCCCATCGGCGCCCCATTCACCGGAGCCGGACTGGAAATCGACTCCTCTTTTGCCGGTATCATCCTGGCTCAGATCTTTGTCTCCTCGCCCTTTGTCGTCATTGCCGCGCGCTCCGCGTTTGAAGCGGTGGACCCGGCGCTCGAACAGGTAGCCGCTACACTGGGCAAGGGCTACTGGACCATCTTCTGGCGGGTGAATCTACCGGTGGCGCGGGCGGGGATCATCGCCGGCCTGCTGCTTGGCTGGCTGCGCGCACTCGGCGAGTTCGGTGCGACGATGATTATGGCCTACCATCCCTACACCCTGCCGGTCTACCTGTATGTGCAGCTCAGCGGTCCCGGCGTGAATGCCGCGCTTCCGCTCGCGCTGCTCTCATTGGGCGTGAGCCTGACGGGCGTCGGGCTGGCGCTCTGGATTCCGCACGCCGCGTACAGGCGCATGGGGCAGAGAACAGGATGGGCGGTGTTCTCATGAGCGAGGCTGCATGGAAACAACGCGGGGATGGCATGCTCGCGATGCGGCTCCAGCAGCGCCTGGGAAACTTCCAGCTTACCGTCGATGCGCGCGTGCCGCTCGGCCTGATCGTCCTCTTCGGCCCATCGGGCGCCGGCAAGAGCCTTACCCTGCGCTGCCTCGCCGGTCTGCTGCGTCCCGAGCGCGGCTATATCTCCCTGGATGGGCAGCCGCTCTTCGATAGCGCGACCTCCCTGAATCTCCCGCCGCAGGCGCGGCGTGTGGGCTATGTGCCGCAGCACTATGCCCTTTTTCCGCATCTCACCGTGGCCGAAAACATAGGCTTCGCTCTGCCGGAGCCATTGCAGCGGGCGAAGGGCCGGCAAGGGCGCGTGGAGCGGGACAGGAGGGTGAGCGAGTTGCTCTCCGCGCTGCAACTGGAGGGCCTGGAGCGCCGCTATCCGGCGACGCTTTCAGGAGGTCAGCAGCAGCGGGTAGCCCTGGCGCGCGCGCTGGCAGCAGAGCCGCGCCTGCTGCTGCTCGATGAGCCGTTCAATGCCCTCGACGCTGCCGTGCGCGAACGCCTGCGCGATATGCTGCGCGGCTTCCAGCGACGTTTCGCCATCCCTATCGTGCTCGTCACGCATGACCATCAGGAGGTCGAGCAACTGGCGGATACCGTCGTAGCGCTCCAGCAGGGAAAAGTCGTGCAGGCTGGCAGCGTCGAGGAGATATTTTACGCGCCGCGCACCCTGGACGTGGCCCGGCTCACCGGCCAGCGCAATATCTTCGGCGGCCACCTTGCCGCGCCACTGGATCGCCAGCCCGGCGCGCCTGCGCTCGCCCTGCGCCTCGACTGGCTGCAATCCAGCGATAGCCAGGAGCGCGTTTCCCTGCCTGCATCCGAGAGCGATGAGCATGGCTGCTGGCTCCCGCTGCCGGTCGCTCCTCTGCCTGCTCAAACTCCTGCTCCTCAGTCCTTTATTACTGGCTGCCTGCGCGCCGATGCGGTGAGCGTTCAATGCTGGCGCGGCGCTGATCGTATGCCTCCGCTCTGGACGCCGGAGGGCGCGGTACAGTGGGTGGCCGAACTGCTTGAGGCGCGGCCATATAAACCCGCCGTGCGTCTGCTTGTTCGCCCGCGATTAACCGCGAGCGTCATGGAGCTGTACCTGAGCAGCGTACAATGGCGCGACATCGATGCGCGGCCCGGCCAGGATCTATTGCTCACCATAGCGCCCGATGCGGTTCACTGCTTCGCGCCCCCGGAAGAATGAGATCCAAAAGAAATTTACTGATCACGTTCGGGCATGTCATCCCGAGCAGCAGCGAAGGATCTCATTGCTAGAGAATCGGATCCTTCGCTGCCGCTCGGGATGACATGAATAATGTTGTTTGTTAAAAAATCTGGGGGAAGATTTTCGGAAAATGCCCAAATCGAGGTTGCACCTGTCACAAGAACCCTTGCTATAACGTTTGAATTCTGGTAAGGATCTAGCAAGATAGAGATAGCACAACGTTCAATGCCGAATGGGGAAATATCTCTTGTCGCGATCAGATGAAGAGAGAAGAGATATAATATATGGATATAAATATAAATGGTATGGGCAGAGCAGACAAGGACGCGCATACCCCGTCCGCAACTCCTCGCGTGGTCATTATTGGAGCCGGCTTCGGCGGCCTGCAAGCTGCGCGGGCGCTGGGGAACGCCCCTGTAGAAGTGGTGGTCATTGACCGCAACAATCATCACCTGTTTCAGCCCATGCTCTACCAGGTCGCCACGGCGGGCCTATCGCCTGCCGATATCTCGGCGCCGATTCGCTCTGTGCTCAAAAGGGAGAAGAACGTAAATGTCGTTATGGCTGAAGTAACGGGCATTGATCTTGAGCGCCAGTGTGTGCGGACAGAGCGCGGCGAGATAAGCTATGACTACCTGATCGTCGCAACCGGGGCGGCGCATAGCTACTTCGGGCACGACGAATGGGAGCCATACGCGCCCGGACTCAAAACCATTGTGGATGCCACCGCGATTCGCCGGAAAGTGCTGCTGGCCTTCGAGCTTGCCGAGACAGAGACCGATCCCGAACGCGTCAGAGCGCTGCTGACCTTTGTGCTGGTGGGCGCCGGGCCAACCGGCGTCGAGATGGCGGGCGCGATTGCTGAGCTGGCGAACCACGCGCTGGCGCAGGATTTCAGGAATATTAACCCGCAATCCGCGCGCATTATCCTGGCCGAAGCTCTGCCGCGCATCCTGCCCACGTTTCCCGAGGATCTGGCAAAGAAGGCGCACGCTGCTCTGCACCGTCTTGGCGTCGAGGTAAGAACCGGCTCCCCTGTCGAGTCTATCGATGCCGATGGCGTGGTAATCGGCGGTAAGAGGGTAGCAGCGAAAACGGTGATCTGGACCGCCGGCGTTGCCGCATCCCCGGCGGGCCGCTGGCTCGGCGCGGAGGTTGATCGCGCGGGCCGCGTCAAGGTAGAGCCGGATCTGACGCTCCCCGGCCATCGCAATGTGTTCGTAATTGGCGATACTGCGACGCTCATGCAGGATGGCAAGCCCCTGCCGGGGATGGCGCCTGTCGCCATGCAGGAGGGACGCTACGTCGCCGCTCGCATCGCGCGGCGTGTGGCCGGGCAGGAAGCCTGCAAGCCATTTCGCTATAAAAATAAAGGCAATCTCGCCACGGTAGGCCGCTCCTTCGGCATCGCGGACCTGGGCCGGCTGCGGCTGACGGGTTTCGTGGGCTGGATCTTCTGGATGGCCGTGCACATCTTCTTCCTGATAGGGTTTCGCAACCGCCTGATAGTCATGATCCAGTGGGTGTGGGCCTACCTGACGTACCAGCGTGGCGCGCGGCTGATCACCTTTGATCGTTCGTCGGAAGCAGCGAGGAAAGAGTTCGTCAAGGATATGGTCTGACGCTTTGGGGGCTTGAGACGATGGTGCAGATACGGTTCCCAAAGGGGAAAGTTGTGCAGGAGCGCTATGTTGTCGAGGACCTGCTCGGCAAAGGCGGCTTCGGAGCGGTCTATCGTGTGCGGGATCGGCGCGTCAAAGGCAATCTCTTCGCGCTCAAGGAGGTGATCGACCCGGATGCGCGCCAGCGCGCCAGCTTCGCCTTTGAGGCCGAGCTGCTCAAGCGGCTCGATCATCGTGCGCTGCCCCGCGTCTATCGCGTCTTTGAGGATCATAAAAACAACCGCGTCTACATGCTGATGGACTATATCGACGGTCCAAATCTGGAGAGACTGCGCTACCAGCAGCCGGAGCAGCGCTTTCCCCTGGCGCGCGTCATGAAGATCATGGCTCCGATCATCGAAGCCGTAAGCTACCTGCATGAGCAGCGTCCGCCTATTCTCCATCGCGACATCAAGCCGGCCAACATCATCGTCCCGACGGATGGCGACGATGCCGTGCTGGTGGATTTCGGCATCGCGAAGGAATATAACCAGGAGGGGACGACAACCGCGCTGCGCCACTGCTCCCCCGGCTATGGTGCTCCTGAACACTATGCCGGCGGGACCACCACGCGCACCGATATCTATAGCCTGGGTGCGACGTTCTATACGCTGCTGACCGGAGAGGTCCCCGTTGACGCCTTGCAGCGCATGACGCAGCTCAGCGCCAGGGGTGCCGATCCGCTTATGCCCGCTGACCTGCTGGCTCCCGATATCCCCGAACCTGTAGCCGATACGCTGCAACGGGCTATGGCTATCGATAGCCGTGATCGCTTCGCCTCCGTCGACGAGTTCTGGCAGGCGCTCAAAGCGTGTTCCGGCGAAGGGGAAACTGCCGGGTCAGATACAGAGCAGGTGATAGCGTCCGAGCAATCAGCGGAATGGGAGGAGCCAGCGCCGCCGGATCTGCCCTCCGCGCCGGTTCCCACCATCTCTTCCTATCGAGATGCCTCTGAAGAGCCGGAGGCAAGACGCGGCGGAAGAGGCCGCATATTATCTTTCTCGCTCACCGCCATCGCGCTCCTTGCGCTGTTGAGCGGCGGAATATTTGGCGTGAGCGTCTGGCAAGGAGCGGGCACAGCTCATAGCCATAAACCGGCTGCTATTTCTCCCGCGTTCACACAGGTTACGCACAAAGTAGTCAGGCCCACGCCATCCCCTTCACCCACGGTGCTGGCGGAGATCTTTCCGAGCCTGGCCCAAAGCTACGGCGGCAGCATTCATAATGTCCCGGCCAATGTGAGTTCTTCGCTCTCTCTCAAGATTCAGCAGAAGGGAGCGTCGATTTCTGGCTACCTGGCCCTCGGACCCGGGCTGCTGGGCAGTGGCAATTTTAGCGGCACAGTCTTCACCGATAACAGGATACAGTTTCTGGTGCCGGCTTCCGGCAAGATCCTGCCGCTTTTCTTTCAGGGCTATATACGGCCCGACGGCTCGCTTTCCGGCAAGTATTGTAGTTATCAGTACGGACAGTGTGATTACACAGCCGGCGGCTATGGGACATGGAATGTGGTACCTCTCGCCGCGCGTGCGAATGACTCATCTCCAGCCCGATACCCTCCCAACGGCCGGGGAGCCTGGCATGCCGCGCTGCTGGAGCAATAGCGTTTCTGGCCGATATCCGCTCCCTGCCAGTTGCCCCTTCTGGGCCTGAGCTTCGCCTTGAAACTTCACGCGCGCCAATTTCGTGTTAGCTGAGTGTAGATGATGAAGCTATGAGGTGAAAGGTGTGCAAGGCATACGGACAACGCTGCCAATCGGCAGCGTGGTGCAGGGACGTTATCGTATCGAGGACCTGCTCGGCAAAGGCGGCTTCGGCGCCGTTTACCTGGTCAGAGATCAGCGCGTCAGAGGCAACCTGTTTGCGCTCAAAGAACTGATCGATTCGAGCAAGAAGGAGCGCGAACGATTCACATTTGAAGGTGAGGTGCTCAAGCGACTCGATCATCCTGCACTGCCTCGTGTCTATCGCGCGTTTGAAGATGATCGGAACATGCGCGCGTACATACTGATGGATTATATCGAGGGGCCAAACCTGGAGATATTGAGACTACAGCAGCCGGAGAAGCGCTTTACACTATCCCAGGCTCTCAAGATGATGGCCCCTATCGTCTCTGCCGTTGTGTATTTACATAGGCAGAATCCCCCTATCGTCCACCGCGATATCAAGCCGTCTAATATCATTGTGCCACCGGCAGGCGATGAAACTGTGCTGGTGGATTTCGGCATTGCTAAAGAATACGATAAAGATGCGACAACGACGGCTGTCCGGCGCTGTTCCCCCGGCTACGGAGCGCCCGAGCAGTATGCGGTGGGGACGAACCCGCATACCGATATTTATGGTCTTGCCGCAACGCTCTACGTGCTGCTCACCGGTGTGGTGCCAGCCGACGCCTTTCATCGTATGACGCAGATAGGCAGCAACGAGGTTGATCCCCTGGAGCCTGTAACGCGCTACGCGTCCGAGGTTCCTGAGGAGGTAGCGCAGGTCATTCAGCACGCGATGGCAATTAACAGCAATGATCGCTATGCCTCCGTTGAGGAATTCTGGAAGGCGCTAAAGGATAGCGCCGGAGAAGATACGATGCCCCGGCTTGCAGCCGTTCCTCAATCACGGCCTGCCGGAACAGATACACCTCGTGTCGCTACTGCTCCTACGGTGGTCGTTACCAGGGATAGAGACACCGCAAGAGGCCGGAGGCGGGCGGTTCTGCTGCTGTTATTGATCGCGCTCGTCGTGCTGCTCCTGCTGGGAGGATTGTTCTCTGGCCCCGGCTTGCTGGAGAATGGAAGTAACACCGGCCATCCGGGGACGGCCTCTACCCCACCGCGATCAGCCACCCATGTCGTCACAGCGCCGGGGACGCATACCACTGCTACACCCACGTCTCCCGCGACGGCCACGCCAACAGCACATGCTACCGCGACAGCGACGGCCACGCCATCGGCGACCTATCCCCGACTGGCGGCAACCTATCAGGGCAATATCACCGATCAGTATCCCCCATCTCCCGTCACTACTACCATGTCTCTTTCGCGCATCGAGCAGAATGGCGCGAATATCAGCGGCTATTTCACCGTTGGCTCTGAATTGCAAGGGAATGGGAACTTTCAGGGAAAGGTCTCCAGCGATAACAAGATCCAGTTCACTGTACAGAGCTATGGAGGACATCCACCCCTCTTCTTTCAAGGTAATATCCAGAAGGACGGCAGCATGTCGGGGACGTACTGTAGCTATGTGAATGGTCACTGTGACCAGACAGCCGGCGGCTATGGAACCTGGAGCGTTGGGCCTCCAAACTCTGGATCGAGCAGCAGTATAGGAATAATTCTCGCCCTCTCCTGGTATTGGTGCGGCGGAGCCGCACCAGGGATCTAATATGTTGTGTGGGAACATGCGCTCCGCGCATGTTCCCACACAACATATTAGATAAAGCGAGCGCCGCAGGCGCTGGTGTCAGAAAGCAGACATCTATGAAATTCCCTGTAACCCCGGTCATGTCAGCGGCGTGTACGTAGTCGAAGGACTGAGATAGCGATGAGGGGATCCATCACTGTGTGGATCCTGCCTGTTTTAGAAAGGAACCTGCGCGATGACAACTAAAAGCCATACCGGAATGAAGCAGGGGAGGCTCGAAGCCCAGCCAGAGCTTCAGCAGAGGTCGTATGAGATCCAGCCTTTCGGTCAACAGCACACTGTGCCGATAGGGCTGCCCGAAGATGCGATCAAGAAGAATGTCGAGATGCTCAACAGGCTGCTCGCCGATTCGATCACGCTCTATCTGCTCTATAAGAAGCATCACTGGCAGGTAGCAGGTCCAACTTTCTACCAGTTGCACCTGCTGCTCGATCAGCATGCCGAGGAGGTGTTGACCACCGTGGACCTCCTCGCGGAGCGCATTCAGGCGCTGGGCGGCGTCTCGGTAGCGATGCCGCAGGATGTGTCTGAAATGACGCAGATAGAGCGCCCACCGCGCGGCGAGGAGAATGTCCCATCCATGCTGGCTCGCACTGTGAATGCGCACTCGGCCATCATCAAACTGCTGCGTGAAGCCATCGAGGTCACGGAAGAGAATAAGGACTGGGGCACCAATGATTTGCTGATGTCTGACGTTCTGCGCATGCATGAGAAGCAAGTCTGGCTCATTTCGCAGCATCTTGTCGATACGCCGCTCGTCGAAAGCGATAGATCGAACGGGGCTTAGCGCCCCTCCTGATCTATTATCATGCAAGCAGAAGATCAGTCGGCCGCGTCGATTGATCTTCTGCTTGCATAGAAATATCATTCTGAAAAAGCCTCCCATCTGGCCTCGCCATTTGCCAGCATGCTGCACACAGCCGTGACGACAAGGCACGCGAAGGCCAGGCCGCCGACAGCTTCCCACCATGCCTGATTGCTCATCAGGTTCGCCACCCATGAATTGAACAGCGCGTCGAAGATTGTCACCATGCAGGCGATGAAGCCGACGGCGGCGCTGCTCCAGATAATCCACATGGGGAAGAGGCGCCGCCGGCAAAATTCCTTTGGGGAGCGCAGGTAGAGAAAAACGATATCGACGAAGAAGAACGCGGTTGCCAGCGCCCAGATCATAGTCAGAGCCGCCAGGTTGACGGAGAAGAAGATGGCGGCGAGGTTCATGGGCGTACCGAACCAGGCGATGGTGGGCGCCAGGATGAAGATTATCAGGATCAGCAGCGCGGAGGCCAGTGTCTGGGCGATGACGGCGTTGCGGGGAGCGCGCGCGCGATTGAGCCGCGCCAGGCCCACGGGGATGCGCTGATCGATGCTCGCCGTCATGAGCAGGCGCGCGCTGATGTGGACATAGAAGAGCGCCGCCAGCAGAAGCTCGGTCATAATGCAGATCACGACGATATTGCTCACGAACTTGCCGAGCACTCCCGAAACCATCGTGATAACGTCGAAAGGCGCAATTGCGGCGCCCGCGATAGCCGCCTCGCCATGCACAATCAACATTGCCAGCGCGGTCACGAAATAGCAGGCAAAAACCAGCGGCAGTCCCCAGCGTAGATGACGTATCACCGCCTGTTCTCTTCTCAACTCTCCTGCCAGATTTAAGGGGCCGGAGGCGCCAATGTAGTTGAGCGTGATCAGGCCGAACACTGGAAACGTTCCGGCGCCGGGCAGCCAGCTTGAGATGTGATGAAATGAGATCATCGCGGCGTGCCCGCTCGCCAGCCAGACAACGGAGGCAAGCGCGACCAGCAGCACGGCCAGCATAATCAGAATGAAACCGGCATTGAAGAGGTTATGGATCCTGCGGGAGCGCTGCGTCGCCAGTAGCCCGACGAAGGCCAGCATCGCCAGCATCACGACTCCCTGCTGCCACGGTTTCGTCAACCAGGCCGCGTTCAAGCCCTGCATCATGGTGATCTCTCCATTGAGCGCCGTCACTACCGCCATGACGCCGCTCAGCCAGAAGCAGAAGCCGACAAAGAAGCTCCAGAAAGGTCCCAGTGCGCGGTGCGTCCAGTTGTAGAGAGAGCCTTCATGGGGAAGGAGCGCGCCGAGCTGCGCGGTAATGAGGGTGCAGGGAATGAAGAAAACGAGACAGCCGACGACCAGGTAAACCAGGCCAATGCCGCCGGATGCGGCAGTGATTACTGCGCTGGGCATCAAGAAAAGTGCGATCACGAATGCAGCAGTCATGTCGAATGTGCTCAGAATGCGCGGCATGGCCCTGGGAACATACGTCTCCGATAACAGCGTGTGTGATGCGTGAGGAATATATGTAGAGGTGCGGATCTTTATCGCCATATGGCCCCCTTTCCAATCTCCCTGTCCTGCAACGGTTGATGCAGCGTCATGGTGCATACTCTGCGTCTTCATCCTTGTCGGCCGGCTGCTCATGGGGCTTCGCCAGCCCGGAATTTAGTTTGTTGCTATGGAGTAATGCGCTTCGCGCATTACTCCATAGCAACAAACTAAATAAGACGAGCGCCACAGGCGCTTGCAGGCGATGTAACATATAGGTAAATGCGTATCTTATATAAGAGAATAGTGCTGGCGCAATTATAAGGCACTTTCTTATGCATGTCGATAAGCAAAAAAGAGAAGCATTGAAAAATACACGTAAACAGGTATATGCGGGTAAGAAAGCATGCATTAAGCTGTCCATTCTGACCCATTTTGAGTAAGCAGGAAGAGCCATACCAGATAGTACTAAGCACATAGGTTTTGCTAAACGGATGATGTATTTTATAAGCAGGGCTATTATAAATTAGAGATGTAATCAGCGTTCCTTCAAAATATCCATGGCGGTTCACGGTGGGGGGACCGTTCGTGGCTAATTTGCAGTTCAGGACGATGAAATATCAACGGTGTTCTGTCTGTGAACTGAACCAGCGGGTTTCGTAGTTTCTGCTTTTGAAAGAGGCTGCTCATTACTGGCCGGGGTAAGTTATATGCAATCGTCACGAGAAACTATGACGGACAACCTCGCAGATATTATCCAGCTTATACATCTTGGATCCAGAGATGGCACGCTCACCGTTGAACGTAGTACTGGAGGGATAGTCGAGGAAGGATATATAGTGTTCGTTAACGGCACGGTTGTTGATGCGAGGGCAGGCCAGTACAGCGGGCTGGCTGCATTCAACTATCTCAATACATGGGGCACATGCCGCTTTTCCTTCTTGAGTGGTACGACCACCACGCAGCCGCTGACGGGGGCATCTGTGTCAGGGCCGGTCAATGGGGCCAATGGCGCATCCACTGCTCATCCATCTTCCGCGCGCATCATGACGCCGCTGCCTGGCAGCGCGGCCAGGACCTACAATGGCGGACCGGCGTCCCCGTACAACTTTCCCGTGCGTTTACTATCAGATGGGGAGGCGTTGCAGTATCTAGAATCCGCTCAGATCCCGCGCCTGCACCGGCGCCTGCTCTTGCTGGTGAATGGTCAGCGCAGCACCAACGAGCTTGCCCGCTTAGTGGGACGAAGCCTCGTGGAAGTACAGACCTTGCTCAATGATTTAGAGCGTGCCGGTCTTATTCGACAGTAGGTGCTATGTTTCCCGGAGGGAGCTATCCATGTCCACACGAGTATCTATATCATCTCCCCGAAAAGGGCTATCTCTTACTATCCGTGTCTCAGCGCTACTTATTGCGGCGGTGGTCCTGCCATTGCTGATTACGGTTGTGGGCAGCGAGGCGATTCTGCGCCCGACGCTCATAGCGCAGGCGGCTACCGAAATGGGTAACGACGCCCAGTCGCACGAGCAGGCTATAGATGCCCTGTTTATCGCTCGCCTGGAAGATTTAGGCTATCTCGGGCAGTTCTTCGCGATCCAGCGTTTCCTCGCCGGAGATCCGCTCTACAGGCAGCAGGCGATCAATGAACTGGCGCTGGGATACCACCTGGACGCGAACTATAGCGCCTGGACCTTATTTGACACAAACGGTAGGCCGCTCCTTTCCTATCCCGCCTTGCCCTCACCGCGCGGCAAATACATGATCGCGCCGGAAATCATGGAGCAGTTGCGCAGTACGCACAAGACGCTGATCTCGGATGTCTATTTTGACGATAACACCCATTCTGCCTTTGTCGATATGTATACTGCGATTACCTCCCCGCAAGGCGCTCTGCTGGGCATTGGACGCTCGACGCTCACTCTCAATGAGATATGGACGGCGGTAAATAATGAGACCAACGCCGCGCCCGGCAGCTTTGCAATGATTATTGATGGACATGGCGTGCGTATCGCCTACACCAATACCGATTCTACCTTGACCACGCTGCCACCGGCGCTTTTCAAGGCTATCGCACCACTGCCGACAGCGTTTCAGCAGCGCATTAAAGATGAGGATCTCTATGGCAGCAGCCGCACAGGTGTCTCCGTTCTGCCCGATCCATCGCTGGTAGCGCAGCAGCAGGGCAAGCAGGACGAGGGAACCTTCCAGTTCACCCCTGCCCTGCAAAAGCAGGATTACCAGGCTTACCAGGTACGCTGCCAGGTTGTGCCCTGGACGTATATCGTGCTCAGGCCGATCAACACGATTACCGGAGCTGCCAATCAGCAGGATGTCTACCTTGTTGTGCTCGCGGCTATCATTACAGTGCTGGCGGCCTTCGTCGGCCTCTTTGTGGGACGAGGCATTACCCGTCCCATCCTGCGTTCGGTCTCGTCGCTGATTAAAAGCAGTGAGATGCTGAAAACGCTGGCGGCGCGTGAGCAGGCAACCGCTACGGAGCAGAAGTGGATCGTCGAGTCCGCACAGGCGGGGCTGAAATCGGTGCAATATTACGCCGGGGCGGGCAATATCGCCGCGCGCAAGCTGAATGAAACGGGGCAGGATCTGGTAAGCCATTGGGAGAGGCTGGATGCTTTCAACAAGCAGCGGTACCTGAATGATATCCTGACGGCGGCGAGTTACCTTGAGAAAGCTACTACCCATCAGGAGCGCAGCAGCAAAAACCTCTCTACGGCGATACGCGTTACCAACCAGGTGACGGACCAGCTGCTTTCAGGCGCTACCTCTGCATCCGAGGCTGCCGCGCAACTGGAAGAGGTTATCAGACAACTGCGGGGCGTGGTTGGTGAATAGCTACAGGCAAGGAGCATTTGAAAAAGGAGCTTTGAAATATGAAGCGATCCGCTCGACAAAGCTGCATGAGCGCCCTGCTCGTTGGCGCTCTCGCCCTCTTCAGCGTATTGCTGGCTGCCTGTGATAGCGGCAATACAAATAGCGTGGGCAGCTTTAATGGCGCCGGGGGAAAAGGTTGCACCAGGGTTGGTATACTGTTGCCCGAAACCATTTCGTCGGTGCGCTGGGAGACGAAGGATCATCCCCTGCTCGTCCAGGCGATCACAGCGGCTATCCCCAATGTACATATTGACTATAACAATGCGCTGGGCAACTCTCAGACACAGATCAGCCAGGCGCAGGCGGACCTTGCCAACAGGGATTGTATTTTAGTGGTTGGTCCCCACGATAGCGTTGCCGCCGCGCCCATTGTGGCGATGGCTAGAGCGGACAATGTACCCGTCATCGCCTATGACCGCCTCATTCAGACGAAAGAACTCAACTACTATGTTTCCTTTGATGGGGTGAAGGTCGGTCAATTGCAGGGCCGCTACATCGCTCAGCACTATGCTGCATATCAAAAGGGTGCCAGCGTGCAGATTGTGATGATTAACGGCTCGCAAACCGATACCAATGCGCTGCTCTTCAGCCAGGGCGCTCATTCGGTACTTGATCCCCTTTTTGCCAGTGGCGTCCTCAAAAATGTGTATGAGACGTTCACCCCCAATTATGATAGCAATGTGGCGCAGGCTGAGATGGAAGCGGCTCTGACTGACCAGCAGAACAATATCCAGATCGCTTACGCAGCCAACGATGGGATGGCCGGCGGCATCATCACTGCCCTGCGGGCTGCCAACCTCGCCGGAAAAGTGCTGGTGACGGGCCAGGATGCAACGGCGGATGGCGTACACGATATTCTCGCCGGCACGCAGAGCATGACCGTCTATAAGCCGATTGAGAAGGAGGCGCAGTCGGTGGGGGCGCTGGTCAAGGCGCTCTATAACGGTTCTGATGTCGGGGCATTGACACACGGTGCGACCACCCCGACCTTTGACGGCGGCAGTATTCCTTCGATCCTCGATACGCCCATTGCGGTTGATCGCGCCAATATCGCGGCAACGGTGATCGCCGATCACTATCTTACAAAACAAGATATCTGTAACGGCATTCCTCCCGGCACCGCCGGCGTCTGTTAAGGATCCTATCCGATGCTCTCATCCCTCCTCTGACAGCTCAGCGCCTGCGGCGCTTCGCACAGGAGGACCAGCGGATCGCAGGCACCCGCTGGTCCTCCTGTGAGCCACCACAGGCGGCGACCGGTGCAAAAAGATGACGCGCAGCCATGTCCTGTTTGCCTCTGGTCTGGACGGCATCTTTGTGATATACTCTCTTGCACTGCAAAGAGGATTCTTTTTCCACCACGATCAGGACAGGCTGGGGTTCTATTATGTTTTTCGACCGTGCAAAAATTTATGTCAAGGCGGGCGATGGGGGCGATGGCTCCATGCATTTTCGCCGTGAAAAGTATGTGCCCTTCGGCGGGCCGGATGGCGGCGATGGCGGCCGGGGTGGCAGCGTCTACTTTGAGGCTACGACCAGTTTGAATACGTTGATTGATTATCGCTATCGCCAGCGCATCAAGGCTGGAGCGGGTGAGCCGGGCAGGCGCCAGAAGATGCACGGAGCCAGAGGGGAAGATGTTGTGCAGAAGGTGCCGTGCGGTACGATCATTCGTGATGCCGAGACGCATGAGATCATCGCGGATCTGGTAGAGCCGGGGCAGCGCGTGATGGTCGCGCGCGGCGGGCGCGGCGGCCTGGGCAATGTGCATTTCGCGACTGCGACGCACCAGGCTCCCAGAGAGGCACAGAAGGGCGAACCAGGCGAAGAGCGCTGGATCACGCTCGAATTGCGCCTGGTTGCCGATGTAGGACTGGTAGGCTATCCGAATGCCGGCAAATCGACCCTGCTCTCCGTTGTGACTGCCGCTCGTCCCAAAGTTGCCGACTATCCTTTCACCACGCTGGTCCCTAATCTCGGCGTCGTAGAGGTCGGCCAGCCGAGGCAGGGCGATGGTTTCAGTTTTGTGCTGGCCGATATCCCCGGCCTGATCGAAGGCGCGGCCCGGGGCGCCGGGCTGGGACACGAGTTTTTGCGCCACATCCAGCGCACGCGGCTGCTGATCCATATGCTCGACGGCGCGGCCCCCGAGCGCGATCCCTGGCAGGATTTCCTGGCGATCAACCGCGAACTGCACGAGTATGACGAGCGCCTTGCCAGCCGCCCCCAGATCGTCGTGTTGAATAAAATGGATCTGCCGGAGGCGCAGGAGCGCTGGCCCGCGCTCAAAGCGCGGGCCGAGGCAGAGGGCTATCCCGTCTTCGCGATCTCCGCTGCTGCCGGCCAGGGCACGGACCGGTTGATGCAGTTTGCCGCGCAGCGCCTGCAAGAGATCCAGCAGGAAGAGGCGGAGCAGGCCGCCGCCTCTGCGGTGGATGAAACGCAGGGACCTGTGCTGCGCCCGCAGCCGGAGGATGCCTTTACCGTCTCGAAAGAGGATGATACCTATGTCGTGCGCGGGAAGCGTGTGGAACGCGTCGTGAGCATGACCAATCAAGAGAGCGAGGAGGGCCTGGACCGTCTCCAGGTGACGCTTGAGAAGATGGGAGTCTTCAAAGCTCTGGAGGAGGCCGGCGTCAAGCCAGGCGACCTTGTGCGCTTCGGCAAAGTGGAAATGTACTGGGGTGAATAAGTGGAACGCAGAGGGCGGCCGCCCTCTGCGTTCCACTTATTCACCCCAGTACATTTTTTCCAAAGGTCCGAAATTTCTATAAAAACTGTGAACGGCAACTCAAGATTTATGTTATAATAACGGTGAGGTGTCGCTTGTTGTGCTGCCAACCTGTGGCATGGCGCTATGCCAGAAGCACCAGAAACAATAGAAGGCGAGAGAAGCTGCGCACATGGGAGAAACACTGAACCTGCTATTTCGCAGTCGCGATGACGGTACATTTGAGTTGCAGGTAAAGGAGAGCTGGTCGGGGCATACGGTACGTGGCAGTTTTGTTCCTCCCTATACGAACAAACAACTCAATATCCTGCAAAAAAAGCTGAACAATCTTGATAGTGGTTATCAGGAACTCCGCGAAATCGGCCATCGCCTCTTTTTAGCGCTCTGCGGCTCGGAGACGCCCGGCGCCAGCCGCCGCGAAGCCTCCGAGCAGTCCGTGCAGGCGGTGCTGCGCAGTGTCATTCAGCGCACGCTCAAGCGACGCGGTACGGTAGCCCTGACGCTCTGTTTCGGTCCTGGCTGCGATGAGTTCGTGCGCTATCCCTGGGAACTATTGCATAACGGCGATCATTTCCTCCTCGTTTCCGGTATCTTTACCCTTACCAGGGCCTTGCTGCGGCCTGACATGCCGACGGGCTGCGAGCTGCCTGTGTCGCCCCCGCTGCGCGTCCTTTACATTGGCGCTTCGCCCGTGGATTGTGCGCCTCTGGAGACCGAGCAGAGCTTCGCACAGTTGGAGCGGGCGCTCTCTCCCCTGATCGATAGCGGCCAGGTCTTTCTGGACAGGCTGGAGCCGCCTACCTTCGATCAACTGGTGCGCTACCTCAGTTCGTATGGTGGGGCCGGTGTGTTCGATGACAGCGACACCTCTATCCCCTGCTATGTCGTGCATTTTGATGGGCATGGCGCTTATGGCCGCCTCTGTCCGGCGGAGGGCTGCGAGGCCCTTAACGAAGCGGAGGCGCGCAAGTGCGTCGCCTGTGGCAGATCGCTCAGCCGTGTCAGGCCACAGACCTACCTCTGCTTCTGCAACGACGAAGGCTATAATCGCTTCATTGATACGCAGTCGTTATGCGACCTCTTCCTGAGCAGCGACGTGCGGCTGGCAGTTTTCGCCGCCTGCGAAACGGCGACCATCGCCGGAGGGTACGCGCGCCAGCATCGGCGGCGCAACGCCGTTGATGCTACGCTGGCGACGGCGCTGGTAATGGCGCAGGTGCCGGCGGTGGTGGCGATGCCCTTCTCGTTGCAGGACGATCTCAGCCCGACGTTCATGTATCACTTCTAT